>Ga0207797_1002433_pt1 | contig 12884 bp, 8 predicted proteins | sample PRCRCaboRojoPR_6_FD_187275 | JGI IMG/M metagenome (GOLD analysis project Ga0207797, IMG submission 187275) | Marine sediment microbial community from Cabo Rojo, Puerto Rico - PR CR 10% Liquid 1 (SPAdes) | ecosystem: Environmental > Aquatic > Marine > Coastal > Sediment | place: Cabo Rojo, Puerto... | reverse complement strand
GAAGTTTCCCTGTTGACCGATATCGACCAATGGGATCATGATACTAATGCCGTTACACTGATGACCTTACACAGTGCAAAGGGGCTGGAATTTCCGGTGGTCTTTATTACCGGAATGGAAGAGGGGTTATTTCCACTGTCGCGATCGGTGGAGGATCCGGAAGCGCTGGCGGAAGAGCGTCGGTTGTTTTATGTTGGAATTACCCGTGCTCAGGAGAAAGTGTATCTGACGTATGCGCGTCAGCGCCGGCGATTCGGGGAGACGATGGCAAACAGACAATCCCGGTTTTTGGATGAGCTACCGGAGGATCTTGTTGACAGAGAATACAGTCGGCCCGGGCGAAAGCCCGGGGGACGACGGCGCCGGACCGGGCCCGTTCGCAGCGGTACGCGTGGCACCTCCGCCGGCACACGTAACGGTTCCCAAAAACGGGACTATACGGTGGGTGATGTGGTGGAACATAAAATATTTGGCCGGGGACGGATTATCGATATCTCCGGTAGCGGTGAGAATCAGAAGCTTTCCGTTATATTCACCGGCAATGTAAAGAAAAAACTACTGGCGAAATATGCGAATCTCTCGTTCCCTGATCAGTAAACTATTTTTGGTTAGCCTGCTTTTTTGTTGGATTGCAGGACCGGTACCGGCTCAGCAAACCCAGGATGACCGGGCATTTCAATACGCCGAACAGTTGTTTGAGGATGGGTTGTACGATGTTGCGGCGGAGCAATACCAGCGCTATCTCAATGAGTATCCAAGGGGAGCCCACAGGCCGGAAGCCAATTTGAATTTAGGGAAGGCTTACCAGGCCATGGAGCAGTATAACCAGGCGCAGAAAATGCTTCTCCAGGTGGATCTCGATTATCCCGGAACCCCGGAAGCCCGCGAGGCGCTCTGGACGGTGGGAGAGGTCTATGAGCAGATGGGAGAGTGGGAGCGGGCGGCCAAGGCCTTTCAACGGCTCCATCTATACTATCCTGAAGGAGAACAGACCGCTGCAGGATTATTGCGTGGTGCCGACGATGCAGTGAAGGCCGGGAACAGTGACCTGGCCAGATCGCTCCTGCATTCTGTAATTGATCATTATTATGAGAGTCAAATGGCGGTGGATGCCCGGGTGCGGCTTGCTCAACTTCATCGCCGGACCGGTGCATATCAGCGGGCCTGGAACCAGCTGGACAAAGCCATGGAGACCTCGCCGACGCCGGCCCAGCGGGCGCGGATTCTGCTTGCCCGGGCGAGAACCGCCCGTCAGCTTTGGGGTGGTCAGCGTGCTGATGAACTCTATGCGGAGGTAATCAACCAGTTCCGCAGAGATTCAGTGGCGGTGGTGGCCAGAGTAGAACGTGGCCGCCTGGCAAAAGAACAGGGGGATAGTGAACTGGCGGAACGGATGTTCCGGGATGCGGCTGATGCATCCATGGAGTCCCAACAACAGCGGGCGCTGGAGTTGCTCGGCGATCTCTACCGGGAGCAGGGACAATACGCAGATGCGGCTGAGCGTTACTCACAGGCACTGAACCTGACCGGGCACACTGGCCGGATCCGTTTGAAATATGGTTACTGTCTGGAAGCACAGGATAACATTTCAGGAGCGTTTCAGCAATATAAAGATGCCGTAAGCAGGTTAAGTGATGCTGAGCCGTTTTATCGTCATTCCGCCCTGGACAGGTTGGCGAACGCGGCCGTCCAGCTCGGACAATACCGGCGGGCCCTCACCACCTACCGGGAATTGCTCCATCTGGACAGATCGAATCCGCCGGTGATTTATAAACAGCTGGGTGAAATACACCAGCACTACCTTCAGGAGTATTCCGAGGCCATCCGTTACTACACCATGGTTCTCGATTCATTCCCCCGCTATCCTGAGGTGGACGCCGTCGCATTTCAACTGGCAACAACCCGGATGGCCGACGGACAATATGAAGAGGCACGAGAAGCGTTTGTCCGCGTTCTGGATGATTACCCATTCTCCCAATACTATGAAGATGCCCGGAAACATCTCTGGTATATTGAAGCCTTTCACAGCCGGAGTGAACAGACCAGCCTTGACCGGCTGGCATCGCTGTTCGGACAGATGCTGACCCGGGATGATCGGCAAGCGCTCCGATTTCAACTGGGTAAACTTTACTTCGGGGATCAGCAGAGTTATTCACTGGCAGCCAGGCAGTTTGAGACACTCCTGTCGGGAGATCTCTCACAGGGAGTCCGGGATTCTGCCCGCTACTATCAGGCAGAGAGTTACCGTATGCTGGCGGAGCGAGCGGAATTTACCGGAGAGGGGAAAGGAGAGAATTATCGCAGGCAGGCTATCGAAGGATTCCAGCAGATTCTTGAATCGGATGGACCGAACAACGGATTTCGGGAAGAGGCGCTTCTGGCGCTTGGGAATTTGCATCGAGCCGATCGGCCGGGTAAAGCTGTTGAATATCTGAAGCGTCTCCGCAGTGAAAATCCTCTGGAGTTACAATATGGGATAGAACTGGCCCGGGTGCTGCGGGAGACAGACGCGGTTGATCAGGCACTTACGGTAGTTCAGGAGGGTTTAAAGAATAATGCGAATGATCCCCGATATCCCGAGGCGCTGGCGCTGGCGGCCACCCTGGCCGTACAGACAAACCGGAAATCGCTGGCGGTGGAGTATTATCAAGAGTATGTAGAGGTCGCACCTGACGGGCCGGCCGGGGCGGAAGCGAGATGGGCACTGATGAGAACCGCCATGAGTGACGGGGAGTATGAACAAGCGCGGCAGTTGGCGGAAACTTTACAGGAAACTGCGTTCTACACCGCTTATCACAGCCGGGTCGATGAACAGATTGGCCAGATTTATCTCTATGAAAACCGGACCCGCCAGGCGGCTGAGTGGTTTACAGAATTGATTCTGTCCCGGGAGAAACAGCAGATGTTTGTAACCGACAGCGTCAATTCCCCCGCTACGCTTCGATACCGTGCCGGAATTGCCTACAACCGTCTTGGGAATATCGACTCGGCCCGGATGTATTTGCAGGGCTATGTAGAGGTGGGCCAGCAACCGGAGTATATGGGACGGGCACTGTCTATACTGGCCGGGTATCTGGAGCATGACGGCGACTACGGGCCCGCCAGGCGTTATTACCAGGAAGCCTCATCGCTGTACGAACAAGTGTCGGACTCCCTGGCAGTGCAGATGCGTGCCAGGGCTGCGGAGATGTTATATGCGCAGGCAGATTATCAGAGGGCCTCCGAAGAGATTCTGCCGCTGGTGGATCGGGTGGTAAACGACTCCGTACAAACATCTCTCTGGGAGAAGGGGATTACTGCACTGATCAGACAGGGCAGTCTGGCGGAGGCGCGACGACAGCGGGATCAGTTTGCCCGGGAGACCGGATTGGGAAGGAATGCATTACCGATAGTCCGGTTCCAGCTCGAGGAAGCCCGTTGGCTTGCCGGACAGAAGGAGTTTCAGGAGTCTGTGGATATTCTCAGGAGTTTGCTCAACCGGAATCCACCCGAGGATTTCCGGGCGCATATCCAGTACGAGTTGGGCCGGCAGTATGTCTTAACCAATAAATATGAGCAGGCCATCGACTTGCTGACCGATATCACGACTGCGGACACTGCTCCTTCAGATGCCGTGGCGCAGGCATATATCACTCTGGGGACAGTCTATTACGAGCAGGAGCAACCGGATAATGCCATGCAGGCATTCCGGAACGCACTGCAGGCTGGTGCGGAAGGTGAATATCAACGGGCTGCAATGCGGAATCTCATTAAGCTCTACGAGCAAAACGGATTGTGGGATGCCGCAATCGCCATGGCCAGGGACTATGTCAGTACATTCCCCGATGCACAGGACGTGTTTTCGACCCGGATTCAGATCGGCAACTTTCTGATGAATGTAGGAGAATACGACCGCGCCCGTGAGCATTTACGGGCGCTGCTCCGTGAAGCCGACTCGGAGGATTCCGCAGAAATCCAGTTTTGGCTGGGCAAAACCTATCAGAACCAAAACCGGTTTAAAGAAGCAGTTCTTGAGTTTTTAAAAGTGCCGTATCTGATTCCGCCAACCAAACTGGACTGGGCGGCGTCCGCTCTCTGGGAGGCCGGGAATTCTTACGAAAAGCTTGGTCAGGATGCCATGGCCATCACGCTGTATGAGCGGATTGTCCGCGAGAAAGGTGCTTCCAGCAATTACGGACGGTACGCCCGGAGACGGATTAACCAGTTGCAGTCGGAGATGTAGGGCGTTCCGGTACCGGCTGTAAATGCCGGAGCGGGAATTTGGGCTAGGTGGGTAGGGGGGAAAAGGTCTGGGTACATAAATATATAGGTTTATAGGATCGGTAGTCTTCAATGTACGGCCGGCAGTCAACAGCCCTCTAGCCCACAGGTCAATTTGCGAAGGCCTGAAGACCCTCGCTGACCGGCAAAAAGCCCACGAGGGGCTGGATGGGCTTTATACGTCATGAGCCGTTCGCCACTAGTCGTCATAGACGGTAGTCACCCCCTAATACTCTCCATCGATTTTCACGGTCCGCTCCTGCCGGAGCTCAGGTGTAGAAGACGCATTTTACTACAAACGGCCCACCCCGGCCGGGGGCTTATCTGTCGCACATGCTCACATCTTTCACCTTTCATGGTTGTGAAAAATCATTCATCAATTCCCCGCCGCGGTAGGGTGGCGGATCGATAATCATTGACTTCTGTCATCCGGGTTGTGGCTAAATATTATCAGTTGACTCACGAGGCCGGTTCATCTATATTCATTTGAGAATGAATCTCAATTATACGAGAGTGATATGAAAGAAGAAGTTCTGGAATCGTTTAAAGAGGCCCTCCGGCGGGAAAACCTGAAACTCACCCCCCAACGCAAGAGCATTTTTACACGAATTGCTGACAGTCATGAACACTGGGAAGTGGAGGATTTGATCTACGAGTTTCGGAACGAGAACGAACGAATCTCCAGAGCAACCGTTTACCGGACGCTGGATATTCTTGTGGATTACGGATTTGTCCGAAAGGTCGACTTCGGGGAAGGCCGGTTCCGCTACGAATACATCGCTGAACAGGGGCACCATGATCACCTGATCTGCGAGCAGTGCGGTGAGATTATGGAGTTTTTGGATGAGGACCTGGAGCGGCGGCAACGGGAACTGTGCAGAGAACGCGGCTTTCAACCCACCAAACATGTACTTCAGATTTACGGGATTTGTCAGAAATGCCGGGAGGAAGAGAAGGATGCTGACACGGTACAGGAAACAGCGGAAAGGCACGCATAGGGGGTTATGAACCAGGCTCACCGTGGACGGAATCAAAAGGCCGTCCGTCAGAGCGAACGCCGGCATCAAAGGCACGGGAGTAATAAACATACCATCGCTCTGGTTGGAAATCCCAATGTTGGCAAGAGCGTTCTTTTTGGGCATCTGACCGGCTCATACGTGACCGTCTCCAATTATCCCGGGACCACAGTGGAAATCGCCAGAGGAAAGTATACCGGTCCGCCCGTGCACCAGAACGGTCAGAGTGCAAATGGCGCGGAAACAGAATTAATAGACACACCCGGAATTAATAATCTGCTTCCCTCCAGCGAAGATGAAATAGCCACCAGGGATATCCTGCTTCATGAGCGGCCGGAGAATGTCATGCAGGTAATCGATACAAAGAACCTGCGGCGGGGTCTGCTTATCAGCCTGCAACTTGCCGAAATGGAACTGCCCTTTTCTGTCTGCCTGAATATGATGGATGAAGCACAGAGTCGCGGAATTAATGTCGAGGCAGACCGACTTGGAGAGTTACTCGGAGTGGAGGTGGTCGCTGCGGTTGCCACCCGGAAACAGGGGCTGAAAGATGTCCGGAGCGCCCTGCGAAAACCGGAATATTCCACCTATCAATTCAACTATACCGAGCACATCGAGCGTTCGGTGGAACGGATCAGCCAGGTACTGGAAAGCGTTGGATTCCCTGCCGCATTATCCTATCGTTCCCTTGCTCTGATGCTCCTGACCGGCGATGACTCACTGTTTGGGCAGCTGAAAAAGCAGCTGGATGCCGATGAAATGGAGAAAATCCGGCAGATAGTGGGGGAGACTGAGGCGATCTATCCGGAATCTCTCCATAATGTCATCACCAGAATTCGCCTGCAGGAGGCGGATGCATTGATGCAGAAGGTGATGACCTCCGATGAAGAGGCCCGTGAGGGGTTCACTCAAAAGGCAGGCCGGTGGGCCATGCATCCGGTTTGGGGTGCGCCTGTTCTGATAGGTGTCCTGTTCCTGATGTATCAATTTGTCGGGGTATTTGGAGCGGGCACCCTGGTTGATTTTCTGGAAACCACGGTGTTCGGCGGGTATCTGGAGCCGTGGTTTCGTACGGCTGTGGAATTGGTCGTTCCGTTCCCCTTACTGCAGGATATGCTGGTTGGGGAGTACGGGTTACTTACCATGGCCCTCTCCTATTCCGTCGCGATCGTCCTGCCCATCGTCGGTACGTTTTTTATCGCATTCGGTCTTCTGGAAGATTCCGGATATCTGCCGCGCCTGGCAGTAATGGTGAACAAGCAGTTCAAACTCATCGGTCTGAACGGTAAAGCAATCCTGCCCATGGTGCTTGGGCTCGGGTGTGATACCATGGCGACGCTCACCACGCGGATTCTTGACTCGCGGAAGGAACGGGTGATTGTTACAGTTCTCCTGGCACTTGGAGTACCCTGCTCCGCTCAGCTGGGAGTGATCCTGGGGATGTTAGGAGGGCTTTCCCTCACTGCCGCTCTGATCTGGGGTGGTATTGTCGCCGGAGTGCTACTGCTTGTGGGGTACCTTTCCTCAAAAGTTGTGCGGGGACGCGGGTCGGACTTCGTAATGGAGCTCCCACCGATTCGCCGGCCGGCACTGAAGAACATCCTGGTGAAAACGCTGGCACGGATCGAATGGTATCTGAAAGAGGCGGTCCCACTGTTCTTCCTGGGGACATTCATCCTGTTTGTTTTTGATAAACTGAATATTCTCACCGCAATTCAGCAGGCAGCAGCACCGGTGGTGAGTGGATTCCTGGGACTGCCGGTACAGGCCACCGATGCGTTTCTGATTGGATTTCTCCGGAGAGATTTCGGTGCTGCCGGGCTATTCGAACTGGCAAATCAAGGGTTGCTGAATAATAATCAGATCCTGGTCAGTCTGGTGGCAATAACCCTGTTCATGCCCTGTATTGCCAATTTACTTATGATCGTAAAAGAACGTGGGGTGAAAATGGCGCTCTACATCAGTGCTTTTATCCTGCCATTTGCACTGCTGGTGTCCGGTGCTCTGCACTGGTTGCTCGTGTTCACCGGTGTGCAATTCTGAGAAAGAGGTCGTCTGATACATGGATCATCAATGCCCCTATTGCGGATATGATTTTGATGAGACACATGGATTTTGCCATTCGTCCTGTCCGATGGCAGAGGGTTGCGGAATGATTATGTGTCCGAATTGCAGGTATGAATTTTTACCACCACACTCTAAGACCCTGGACTTTTTCCGTAGTCTGTTCGGGTGGCGAAAATCTGACTCAACCTCTGAAGAAAGTTAGGAAACGGCCGATGTCACATCCTCCCATTGAAGAAGCTCTGGAATATCTATGGGTTACGGAGGAACGAGGCGAAGACAGTCTGCATGCCTTCCAACGGAACATGGAGAGCGATGGTCAGCCTGATGTTAACGATAGCCTTCTTGCAGAGATGCAGGAACAAGGGTTGATTAGGATCTCGGGAGAGACATTCTCTCTGACATCCAGAGGAAAAGAAAGATCAGCCCGGATTATCCGGAGGCACAGGTTAACGGAGCGGTTATTCAAAGACGTTTTGAACGTTCCCATGAAAGAGACTGAAACTATTGCATGTGAATTGGAGCATATTTTAAGTCCGGAAGTAACGGACAGTGTCTGTACCTTCCTTGGGCATCCGCCACTCTGTCCTCACGGCCGTCCCATTCCCCGGGGATCCTGCTGCGAGCAGTACCGGCAACAGGTAAAACCGATTATCTGTTCTGTCCGCCAACTGGAGCTGAACACTCCGGCCAGGATAACCTTCATCACTCCGGGATTCCATCAACGGTTTCAGCGATTGACTTCGCTGGGGGTTACTCCGGGCACGCCACTTGAATTGAAACAACGTTATCCTTCGTTTGTCATCCAATTGGGCGAGACTGAAATCGCCATTGATAAGGAGATCGCCGATGAAATTTTTGTCAAGCGGATTGACCGGGATTCTCAGTGAAACGACTTACCCCTTTATAACACCCACAGGTCTGAAACGTGCCACTTTTGTGGTAATTCCCGCATCGTGCATTACATCGACGACATCCGCCACATCCTTATAGGCGTGGGGCATCTCCTCTGCAACCGTGCGTGAACCGGCCGCCTGAATTTCCACACCGCGGTCCCGGAGCTCCTGATAAATGTCCATCTGCCGGCTTTGTTTTTTGGATTGCCGGCGGCTCATCTGCCGTCCCGCACCATGACAGGAACTTCCGAACGTATCGGACATTGCCCGGGCCGTGCCTACGCAGACGTATGAATATCGCCCCATATCCCCGGGAATCAGCACGGGCTGCCCGATGCTGTGATATTTCGGTGGCACATAAGGGCTCTCGGGTCCGTACGCCCGGGTGGCACCCTTGCGATGGACGCATAATCTTCGGGTATCACCGTTAATCTTGTGCTCTTCGAATTTGGCGATGTTATGACAGATATCATACACCAGGTTAAAACCCAGATCATTGGGGCTGATGTTCAGGGCCTCCAGGAAGGCCTGTTCAGCAAGATGCATAATCACCTGGCGATTATTGAATGCAAAATTGGCGGCACAGCGCATGGCACCTAAATACTGTTTCCCTTCGCTGCTGTTGAGCGGGGCGCAGGCTAGTTGTTTGTCCGGCAGATCTATCCCATATCGGTTGACCGCTCCCAGAGATGTTTTGATATACTCGTCACAAATCTGGTGGCCAAATCCCCTCGAGCCGGTATGAATGATGACCACGATGCCATTGGGATGCAGTCCGAAAAGGTCCGCCGCTTGCTGATGGTAGATTTCCTCAACTCTGCCGATCTCAAGGAAATGGTTCCCGGATCCGAGAGTCCCGACCTGGGACTTGCCTCGTTCATAAGCGCGACTGCTGACAGCGTCCGGATCGGCATCGGTCAGGCATCCGTTATCTTCAATGTATTCCAAATCCTCAGACCGGCCGAATCCTTTGGATACTGCCCAGGAAGCGCCTTCGGTAACCAGTTTCCGAAAATCATCCCTGGAAACTTTCTTTATTGCCCCTGAAGACCCTACACCTGTTGGGACATTATTATAGAGATGCGATACGATTTCACGCATTTGATCCTGAACGTCTTCGCCGGCAAGTTTAGTCGATATTAGTCTGACACCGCAATTAATGTCATACCCGACTCCGCCGGGAGAGATTACTCCGTCATCATCCGGATCCGTTGCCGCAACTCCGCCGATAGGGAAGCCATATCCCCAGTGAATGTCCGGCATAGCCAGGGAGTATCTCGTGATTCCCGGGAGATGCGCTACATTAATCACCTGCTGGAGACTCTGGTCCTGCCGTATGGAATCCATAAGTGCATCGTTTGCATACACCCTCCCCGGGACCCGCATCTTCCCGGACCGGGGGACTTCATACGTAAATTCATCTATCTTCTGAATTTTCTGAGACATCGTAACCTCCCCTCATTCTCATACCTCAATTCTACCTCATTTTAGCCCGGTTACTCTATGAGCTATAAATATTATCGTCAACCAATCGAGAAGGAAACTGAAAGTGAACAAGAGGGACTCGCCGGCCCCTCTCATCAATTTTCTCCATTTCCTTGTGTCATAAGACCTTTTGTTAATTGTAAGTGCCCTGCAGGATATTGTCAAACCGGGGATTTGGGCCATCCTCCGTCGAAATGGCGATCAGGGGTTAGAATTTTGGTTAATCCGGTGATCATACGCTCATACATTGGCACTGAGCCACCGTAAAGCCATATTTCAACTTTTTCTTCGTGTGAATTCGCGATCATTCGCGGTTTTTAAATATCAAAGATCACCTGCGCAACGAATCCCTCATCAGTCTCCCGGATTTCCAGGCCGTGATAGGTCACGGCTTTGATGTCCATGAGAGAATGGATGAAGTCCTCGGAGAGTGGTATACCTCTCGCCGTTCCCTGCAAACGTGTTTCCCGGACGGTATCGAGGGTGAAATCCGTGAAATAAAGCCGGTCAGTGGTGTGGAGGTACAGCAGCTCCGCCAGCCAGTCCCGGAGGAGAGTTTCCCGGTCAGCGGAAGAGAGACTGACCCGGCGCTCTTCCTTTTTACCATGCCTGACTGCATCCTCTGCCCTGGAGTCCGGTTCCGGCATGATCAGTGTAAACATTCCCCGGGCTCCCGTGATAAAAAGTTCCCGGAGATTGGGGGCAGTGATCCGGAGACCTGTATCAGCGGTATGGTCGATTTCCTCGAACGCTGACCCTCTCATTTTTCCAGTGCCAGTTCCACACGCTCGAGTTGATTTCTGACATACTGGTGTACTTCATCATGGACTGGAATTTCACGTAACAGCTCACCATCTGTCTGAACAGTTTCCAGAAGCAGTTTCATCTGTTTATCGCAGGTTGAGCAGGGTGGCGCTTCAGCCGCTGGTATTCTGGGAGTCGTCCGGTATTCAAATCCGTCGTCACAGCGCCAGAGTGATTTCCTTCCGGATGGTTTCCCCCGTTTGGCCACCGGCTCTCCTTCGATATCAACGATATCCATAGAAAAGTCAATTACCGGAGCGGCGCTAACCGAGGTACCGACCCCGTAGGCGTCTGCGTATGAATTATAACGGTGGACGGAATACTCGTCCAGTCCGCCGCTCAGGAAAAGTTTTACATCTTTAAATCCGCGGATGTCCAGCTCCCAGCGCACTTCTTCCATGATTTGGATCATATTACCCCGTCGGCTTCCGGGAGTATCGAGCCGAATGCCGAAGAGAGAGTCGCCCAGCGCATCAGCCACCCGAAGAGATTCAAATTTTTCATCGCTGTAGGTATCGATGAGACTGATTCGGTTCACGCTGGTATCGATGATCTCGTCAAAGGCTTTGGTGGCCTCAACGGTATCGCCCATGAGCAATACGAGAGCATGCGGGATAGTTCCCACCGGTTCCTGACCGAGGTATTCAGCAGCTGCGACAGTGGCTACACCGTCGCAGCCGCCGATATAGGCATTGCGTTCCACTACAGGAGCGATGGCGGGATGCATTCGCCGGGCCCCGAAGCTGACCACCGGACGATCTCCTGCAGCTTTTCGAACCCGGGCGGCTTTGGTGGCAATCCCGGAAGCCTGACAGAGGTAGCCCAGGATAGCCGTCTCATACACTCCGAAGTCAAGGTAATCTCCGGTGATCGTAAGAACAGGTTCATTGGGATGAAAAAGAGTGCCTTCCGGAACAGCTTCCATCTCCACCGGTAACTCCCGAAGCAACTCCATAACTTCATCCAGACCGGCGAATACCGCCCATTCATAATTATCCGGGAAAGATTTCGCTACGAATTCGGCAGTTACCGTTTTATGAATATTCCGGGATTCCAGGATCTGCCGGGTGCGTTCGAAATACACATCGGTGACTTTTCCCTGCTGAATTGCATCCCGTGTGACAATAGATTCCATAGACACCCCCTCTGCACGATTGATTAATTAAGGAGTTTAATTCTTGCACCCATGAATTTCAAGCAGCGGAGAGGACAGCGACAATATTGTATCGGAGAGTATACATCATGGGAGAACAGTTGATCTGCAGAGACAACCGGATGTCCAATCTGTGATTGGAGTCACAATATTTCCATTTTTACGATCTTCCCATTGAGAAAATTAGTAAAGGGTACTATACTTGTTGCAATACAAAGTAAACACAGTTTAAATACAACGGGAGGTATAGCTCTTACTATGGTAAACACATACAGAAAAATTCTGTCTGTTTTGTTCGCCGGCGTATTCCTTGTCGGTGTTATCGGCTGCAGCAGTTTAACGTCATCTGATGATAACGGATCAGATGGTGAGATTGCCCAACCGCAAGAATTAAACCTGACTCAGGAGATTCCGGATTCTTTACAGCAAAATGCTCCGGAAGCCTGGGCACTGGCCACCAGTATGATCGCCCAGGTTGACCTGGGGATATCGGTGGCGTCCTCTATTGCGCAGGTGCTTTCTGTCACTGGCGGTGAACAATCGTTTACTCAGGAAGGTGTGACCGTCACATACCAGGCGGAACCGGAGACGAGAAATGATACGGAGGGCACGTCCTGGACTATCCTCTATGACGGCCAGGTTGAAGGCGACCCGGACCAATCGTTTGATGAGCTGGCAGCTTATGAAGGATGGACGGCAAATGACGGCAGCCAGGGACAATACACCTGGAATCTCGACGCCTATTCGTCTGTGGAAGACGGCGGTGATGATGATAACAATGTCTATGAGGTAAACTGGTCCACAGATTCAGAAGGTACGATTACCGTTGATATTGTCAATCAAACCGACGATGACCAGGTTGAACAGGATCTGACCCTGGTATTGAATGAAGATGGTTCCGGACAGCTTTCCGGTCAGGCTGCGCAGGGGGATAATGTATCGTATCAGTGGAATGCCGAAGGCCAGTTGATCTAAGAGGCGGCTGAACAACTTTTCCGCGTCATCGGATCTATCCGGTGGCGCGGATTGTTCACAGCGTCCTTGCTGAGTGGGGTTCCGGTGGTGGCAAGTTCGGCCGGGATGATTTATAATTGCTGGTTTTTGCATCGTACTTTTCGGAGTCGGCATACAGTTCGGATATGCAGTGTTTAATCGGATTAACAGTTGATGTTCTCACCTTAACATTTACTTTGTAAATAATTACCG
>Ga0207797_1002432_pt1 | contig 12884 bp, 9 predicted proteins | sample PRCRCaboRojoPR_6_FD_187275 | JGI IMG/M metagenome (GOLD analysis project Ga0207797, IMG submission 187275) | Marine sediment microbial community from Cabo Rojo, Puerto Rico - PR CR 10% Liquid 1 (SPAdes) | ecosystem: Environmental > Aquatic > Marine > Coastal > Sediment | place: Cabo Rojo, Puerto... | reverse complement strand
GTCTCCGTGGAGCTCGCTGAACTCGGTAAACAGGCGCTCGATGTAGTCCAGGGTATGGGGACGCCGCGGGTGGCGCGCCAGCTGGGCTACCTGCCAGGCGCTGAGCTTGGCGAATATGGACTCCGTCAGGCTGTTGGCCTTGCTCTCCAGGCGTGCGATCTCCTCCTGGATGTTGACTGCGCTGTCATCGCCCACGTAGCGCAGCTCCTCGATCTTGGCCTCGAGCTCGGCAATGGGCTGCTCGAAGTCCAGGAAGTCCGGGTTCATAGGGATACAGCCGATGGTAGCGAAAACGTGCCAGTCTAATTGGCCCGGCCCTGCCGCGCCAGGCGGGCCTAGGATGCGTAGCGCAGATGGACGCGGTCCGCTCCGGCTAGACGAGCCAATCGCTGCAGCAAGGCATCAGTGGGCTGAACCTGCCAGCTCTCACCCAGCCGCAGCCGGGCACGGGCCTGGGCATTATGGTAGTGGATCACCACCGGGCAGCTGCCGTCGGCAAAGGCGGCCAGCGTCTCCTTGAGCTCGTCCACCAGACCGTCGGCTGCGGGGGGATGCCCAAGCCCGATCTCCAGATGATGGGCGAAGCGTAGCCGCGCCTCGGCCATGTCGTAGACCGAGTTGGCCCGCAATCGATAGCCGCCCGTGTACTCGTCGAACGCCAGCGAGCCCCTTGCTACGAGCAGCTCGTCCTTCACCAGCAGGTGGCTGTACCGCCGATAGTCATCGCCGAACAGCGCGAGCTCCAGCCGGCCTGTACGGTCATCCAGGGTCACGAATGCTGCACGCCCTCGCGAGGTGTTGCGCGTCCGCACAGCCACGATCAGCCCGGCGACCGTGACCTCGCCCCCTGCGCTCGAGCGTTTCGCCTCGCCGGCGTCCTCGCAGCGGGCGATGACATCCCCCAGGCTGCCAGTGGTAAACAGCCGTAGCTCCGACTCATAGCGGCTGATGGGATGACCGGTCAGGTAGAGGCCGAGGGTCTCCTTCTCCGCTGTAAGCGTGTCGCGCTCGTCCCACACCACCTCCTGCCGAGGGGCGGTTACCGCCACCACGGCCTCGCCGCCGAACAGATCCACCTGGCCGGCCGTCGAATCGCGCTGGTGCTGCTCGGCCTTCTGAATGGCCTCCGGTAGCCGGGCCAGAAGCTCCGCGCGGCTGGGGCCGAGGCCGTCGAGGGCACCCGCACGGATCAGCGCCTCCAAGACACGACGGCCGACTCGCTGCGGATCGGCCCGCCGGCACAGGGCCTCCAGGTCCTCGAACGGGCCTGCCTTGTCCCGACTGGCGATCAGGCCCCTGAGGGCGGCCTCGCCCACGCCTTTGATGGCGCCCAGCCCGTAGAGGATCGTGCTCTGTCCGACGGCGGTGAACGTGTAGTCGGAGCGGTTGATATCAGGCGGCACTACCTGGAGGCCCATGGCCCGGCACTCCTCGATCAGGTTCACCACCTTGTCCGTGTTGTCCATGTCCGCAGACAGCACCGACGCCATGAAGGCCGCAGGGTAATGGGCCTTGAGCCAGGCGGTCTGATAGGACAGCAGTGCATAGGCAGCCGAGTGCGACTTGTTGAAGCCGTAGCCGGCAAACTTCTCGACCAGGTCGAATATGTAGGCGGCCGTATCACGTGCCACCCCGTTGGCCTCCGCACCGTCGATAAAGACCTGGCGCTGCTTGGCCATCTCCTCCGGCTTCTTCTTGCCCATGGCCCGGCGCAGGAGGTCTGCCCCACCAAGGGTATAGCCGGCGAGCACCTGGGCGATCTGCATGACCTGCTCCTGATAGAGGATCACCCCGTATGTGGGCTTGAGCACCGTCTCAAGCCAGGCATGGGGGTAGGTGACCTCGGCCCTGCCGTGCTTGCGCGCGATGAAGTCGTCCACCATGCCGGACTGCAAGGGCCCGGGCCGGTAGAGGGCCACCAGGGCAATGATCTCCTCGAAGCTGTCGGGCTGCAGGCGCTTGATCAGCTCCTTCATCCCGACCGATTCCAGCTGGAAGACCGCCGTCGTCTCCTGGCGCTTGAGCAGCTCGAACGTATCTGCATCGTGCAGGGAGATAGCTTCGATATCGAGGGGAGACTGGCCGCTATCGCCATGCTGCTCGTTGACGATCTGTACGGCGCGGTCGATGATCGTGAGCGTGCGCAGCCCGAGGAAATCGAACTTCACCAGGCCGACGGCCTCCACGTCATCCTTGTCGAACTGGCTGACGACCCCTTCGCCATTGGGCTCCGAGTACAGGGGGGTGAAGTCCGTCAGGGCGGATGGGGCGATGACCACGCCGCCAGCATGCTTGCCCGCATTCCTGGCCAGCCCCTCGATGGAGCGTGCCATGTCGACCACCGCGCGGATCTCTTCGTCCTGCTCATAGGTCTCCCGCAGATCGACCTCCTGCTCCAGGGCCTGATCCAGGCTGATGTTCGCCCCGGGCTTGAAGGGGATCAGCTTGGCGATGCGGTCTACGAACCCGTACGGGTATCCCAGGACGCGCCCCGCATCGCGCACCGCAGCGCGCGCCGCCATGGTGCCGTAGGTGATGATCTGGGAGACCTTCTCTCGCCCATAGCGCTGTCCCACATAATCGATCACCCGGTCCCGGCCTTCCATGCAGAAGTCCACATCGAAATCCGGCATGGACACGCGCTCGGGGTTGAGGAAGCGCTCAAATAGCAGGTCGTAACGCAGGGGATCCAGACCCGTGATGCCGAGCGCGTATGCGACCAGCGAGCCGGCACCGGAGCCCCGGCCCGGGCCAACCGGGACACCGTTGTTCTTGGCCCAGCGAATGAAGTCAGCCACGATCAGGAAGTAGCCGGGGAAGCCCATGGAGTTGATCACCTCCAGCTCCCGCTCCAGGCGTACACGGTACTGCGCCTCCTGCTCCGTGGGGTCTTCCCCGGCCTGCTGGAGACGCTGGGCCAGGCCCTCGTACGCCTGCTCGCGCAGGTAATCCTCGGTAGTTGTGCCTGCCGGGACGGGGAACTGCGGTAGGTAGTTCTCGCCCAGACTCAACGTCACGTTGCAGCGTCTGGCGATCTCGACGCTGTTCTCCAGCGCCTCCGGCAGGTCTGCGAAGAGCTCGGCCATCTCCTGGGGTGCTCGCAGATACTGCTGGGGGCTGTAGCGTCGCTGCCGGCGGGCATCATCCAGGGTACGGCCCTCGTGGATGCAGACACGCACCTCGTGGGCCTCGTACTCGTCGCTGGACAGGAAGCGCACGTCATTGGTAGCCACCACCGGTGTTTGGGTGGCCGCTGCCAGCTCCACTGCGCGGTGGAGGTAGTCCTCCTCGCCCTCGCGCCCCGTGCGCTGCAGCTCCAGGTAGAAACGGCCCGGAAAGACGCCGGTCCAGTAGTCCGCCAGCTGGCGCGCAGCCCCCTCGTGCCCGTTGAGCAGGGCACGGCCGATATCGCCCTCACGGCCACCCGAGAGGGCGATCAGCCCCTCGCTCGCCGCCTCCAGCCAGGCCCTGGCGAGCACCGGCTGCCCCCCTTGCTGGCCCTTGAGGTAGCCCTGCGAGATCAGCCAGGTCAGGTTCTTGTAGCCCCGCTGGTCCTGACACAGGAGCACCAGGCGGTATGGCCCCTCATCCCGCGTTGATCCCTCCACCCGGGCATCCACGCCGATGATGGGCTTGATGCCCTGCTCGATCGCCGCCTTGTAGAACCGCACCATGGCAAACAGGTTGCTCTGATCGGTCAGGGCCACCGCCGCCATCCCGGCCTGGGCCGTGTGCTTCATCAGGGGCTTGATGCGAAGCAGCCCGTCTACCAGGGAGTACTCGGTATGCACGCGCAGATGCACGAAGCTCGGCTTCATGGCTCACTGTCCTGTTTCCTGGTATTGCAGGGACGCCTGCACAGGCCGGAAGCTCCGCCGGTGGCAGGCGCAGGGTCCATAGAGGCGCAGGGCCTCGAGATGCGCCGCGGTGCCATAGCCCTTGTGCCTTGCGAGGCCGTAGCCAGGGAAGCAGGCATCCAGCCGCCGCATCTCCTGGTCACGATGCACCTTGGCCAGGATCGACGCGGCCCCGATCGCCGTCACCGTAGCGTCACCTCCCACCACCGTCACGACGGGACAGGCCAGCTCCGGGGCCCGGTCTCCATCTACGTAGACCCGGACGGGCCGATGCGGGGCCAGGCCCGCCACCGCGCGCTTCATGGCCAGCAGGCTTGCCTGCAGGATATTGAGCGCATCGATCTCCGCCGGCTCGGACACCCCAACTGCCCAGGCCAGGGCTCGCTTCTCGATCTCTCTGGCCAGGATCTCGCGGCGTGCCGGAGCCAGGCGCTTGGAGTCCCGGATCCCACGGATCGGCTGGCCAGGATCCATGATCACCGCGGCCGCCACGACTGGCCCGGCCAGTGGCCCACGGCCCGCCTCGTCGATACCTGCCTCCAGTTCGGTTCGGGCCAAGGCTCAGGGCAACAGCTCGGTAAGCGCCGCCGCCGCCCGGGCACTGGCATTACGGCGCAGTCTCTGGTGGATCTCCTCATAGGCCTGCAGCAGCTCGCTGCGGGCCGGCGCGTCCAGGTCCAACAGGCGCAGGGTCTCCGTCATCAGGGCCTCGGGGCGCGCGTCATCCTGGATGAGCTCCGGTACCAGCGCCCGACCCGCCAGGAGGTTCGGTAGCGCGAACTGCTCGACCCGGAGCAAGGGCCGGAGCAGCCGGGCAGTGATCGGCGATACCCGATAGGCTACCACCATGGGCCGCTTCAGCAGGAGGGCCTCGAGGGTCGCCGTGCCGGAGGCGACCATCACCACGTCGGCCGCCGCCATGGCAGGCAAGGCGTCGCCCACTCGGATGGTCAACGCCAGATCCTGTGGCAGCCGGCGCTGCAGACCACGAAACACCGTAGCCGTGCGTTGGTTGGCCAGAGGCAACACGCACTGCAGGTCGGGGCGCACCCGCTGCACCGCACGTGCGGCCATGATGAACGACGGCGCAAGTCGCCGCACCTCGCTCACGCGGCTGCCCGGGAGCAGCGCCAGGACAGGGGCCTGCCCCGGAAGCCCGAGCGCGTCGCGCACCCGACCGGGATCCGGCGGCTCGAGCCCTATCCTGTCCGCGAGGGGATGGCCCATATAACAGACCGGCACCCCATGGGCCTCGTAGGCCTCGGCCTCGAACGGGAACAGGGTCAACATCAGATCCACCGCCCGTGCGATCCTGCTCATGCGTCCCTGCCGCCAGGCCCAGATCGAGGGGCTCACCACGTGAGCGGTACGGATCCCCGCACGGCGCAACGCGGCCTCGAGGCCCAGATTGAAGTCCGGCGCATCAACGCCGATGAACAGGCTCGGGGGGCGCCGGCTGAAATGCCGTCGCAGACTCCCCCGCAGCCTCAGGAGCCCCGGCAGGTGTCTCGCGACCTCGGTAAGCCCCATGACCGACAGACGCTCGATCCCGTACAGGGGCTGGCATCCCGCCGCGACCATGGCCGGGCCTGCAATCCCTTCGAAATGGGCATCCGGCAGGCGCTGTCTGAGGGCCCCGATCAGCTCGGCTGCCAGGCGGTCGCCGGAGGCCTCCCCAGCGACAATCCCTATCCGAATCATGTCCCGCTAGCGCACGACGCTGCGCCGGGAGGACCGCAAGAAGCGTGTCAGCTCCTGCAGCTCGACATGGCTGCCCTCGAGCTCGAGGGCCTCGATGGCCTCCTCGAGGCGCAGACCCGAACGGTACAGGATCTTGTAGGCGCGCCGCAGGCGCGCCAGGGATTCGGCGCTGAACCCGTGACGACGCAGCCCTTCGAGGTTGATTCCCCGAGGGCGGGCGGGATTGCCGGCCACTGTCATGTAGGGGGGCACATCGCGGCTCACGGCGGTGCCCATGGCGCTGAAGGCATGGGCACCCACGTGACAGAACTGGTGCAGCAGCGTGAAACCGCCTAGAGTCGCATGGTCGTCGATCTGGACGTGACCCGCCAGCGAGGTCCCGTTGGCCAGTACGGTGTGGCTGCCTATGACGCAGTCATGGGCCACGTGGACGTAGGCCATGATCCAATTATCGTCGCCGATGACCGTCTTGCCTCGATCCAATGCGGTACCGCGATGCAGGCTACAGTACTCGCGGATGACATTGCGGTCACCGATGACCAGCTCGGTGCGCTCACCGCGGTACTTCTTGTCCTGGGGTCTCTCCCCGACGGAGGCGAACTGGAAGATCTGGTTATCCCGGCCGACATGCGTGCGACCCTGCAGCACGCAGTGCGGACCGACCCAGCTACCAACGTCGATGCTCACCTCGGGACCGATAATCGCAAAGGCGCCGATGCTGACCCGATCCGCCAGCTCGGCCTTCGGATCGACCACGGCCCGCGGATCGATCAAGCGTTGGCACTCCGCTGGGTACACATGAGCTCTGCCGTCGCCACCTGCTCGCCGTCCACGCTCGCCTCTGCCGCGAAGCGCCACATGCCTCGCATGACGCGTAGCAGGCGCACGTTGAGGTACAGCTGATCCCCCGGCTCCACCTGCCGGCGGAAGCGCGCCTTGTCGATCGCCACGAACAGGTAGAGGGTCTCATCAGCGGGATCGTGGGGCTCACTGCCGAAGGCCAGCAGCCCCGTGGCCTGTGCCAGGGCCTCCAGGATCAGCACCCCTGGCATCACGGGCCGCACGGGGAAATGGCCCTGAAAGAACGGCTCGTTGATCGTCACGTTCTTGATGGCAGTCAGCGACTCCCCCGACTGCCACTCGATCACCCGATCCACCAGCAAGAACGGGTACCGGTGGGGCAGGCGCTTCACCACCTCATGTATGCTCATCGGATCCATCATCGTATCCCTTGTCGCCAGATTGGGCACGGAGCTGGTGGACCTCGCCCTCCAGGGTCAGGACGCGACGCGCCAGCTCGTCCAGGTGGCGCAGGCGCGCCACGTTCCTGCGCCAGTCCCGGCTGGGCTGCGCGGCCGTACCGGAGGAGTAGACGCCCGGCTCGTGCAGGGAACGGGTCACCATGGACATCCCGGTGACCGTGACGTCGTCGCCGATCTCGACATGACCTGCGACCCCGACGCCGCCCGCGAGCTGGCAGCGGGCCCCGATGGTGACGCTCCCGGCGATACCTGCACACCCGGCAATGGCGGTATCCTCCCCTACACGCACGTTGTGTGCGACCTGAACCAGGTTGTCGATCTTGACGCCATCGCCGATCACCGTATCGTCGATAGCGCCACGGTCGACCGTCGTATTCGCCCCGATCTCGACATCGTCGCCAATCCGTACCCTCCCGAGCTGGGGCATCTTGGCCCACTGGCTGCCGTCCTTGGCAAAGCCGAAGCCATCGCTGCCGATTACGGCGCCAGGATGCAGGATGCAACGCTGGCCAAGCACCGTGCCTGCACACAGGGTCACTCGCCCGTGCAGCAGGGCGTATGCGCCGATCTGGCAGTCCTTGGCAATCAGACACCCGGGACCGATCGAGACATGGGGGCCGACCTGGGCACCTGCCTCGATGACAACCTCGGCACCCACTGCAGCGCTGGAATGGACGTCCGCCCCGTCGCTGAGCACTGCCGTGGGGTGGATGCCCGGCTCGATGGGAGGGCTCGGATGGAGCAGCCGGGCGACACGGGCGAACGTCAGCTGCGGGTTCTCGCTGAGCAACGCCGCAACGGGGGCGCTGTCGAGCAGCTCGGGCCTGATGATGACGGCGGCGGCCCGCGTCTCCCCGAGGAGGGATCGATACCGCGGGCTGCCGACGAAGACGATCGTGCCGGGGCGGGCATTGCGGAGGCTGGCGACGCCACAGATCCGGGTATGGCGGTCGCCTACGACCTTGGCGCCAACCGCATCGCCTAGCTCACCCAGGGTCTTCGCCACCGCCTCGGCAGCCTTACGCGCTACTGCTTGTACACCGCCTTCAGACGCCGCAGCACCTGGCTGCTCATGTCGATGCGATCACTCGCATAGACCACGCTGCTGTCGGTCACGACCACGTCGTAGCCATTGCGCTTGGCTACGTCCACGACGACCTCGTAGATCTCCTTCTGGAGCTTGTTGAGCTCCTCGTTACGGCGCAGGTTGAAGTCCTCCTTCAGGGCCTCACGGGCGCGCTTGAACTCGCGCTTGCGGTCGCGGATCTCGCGCTCGAGGTCACTGCGCTTGGCCCCACTCATGATCTCCGCATCCCGACGAAGCTTATCCTCGAGGCGCGTGATGGCCTTCTGCTCCGACGCCAGCTCCTCCTCACGGGGTTTGAACTCCTGCTGGAGGGTCTGCCGCGCCCGCTCGGCCTGAGGTGCCTTCTCCATGAGCTGCTGCACGTCGACGTAGCCAACCTTGGCCTCCGCGCCCCAGGCAGTGGACAACAGGGCCAGTGTCAGCACGAGGATGAGGGACAATGCGTGGCTTGGGTGTCTCAAGATCGCTCTCCGTCTCTTGCCGGGATGGTGGCACGGGCGGCAACGATCAGAAGGACGCGCCGACCGTGAACTGGAAGACCTGCGTCTCGTCCCCGGCCTCGGCATTTAAAGCCTTGGCCAAGCTGAATGTCAACGCGCCGACCGGCGACAACCAGCTCATGGATACCCCGGCCGAGGCACGCAGCTCCCCAAAGGCGAACTGGTCGTAATCCACGAAGACATTGCCGGCATCCACGAAGGCTCCCATGCGCAGGGAGCGGGTGTCAGGGGCGAAAGGCATGGGGAACAGGACCTCCGCGCTGCCGATCGTCCGGAAGTTGCCACCGAAGGGATCACCGGTCGAGTCCTCGGGACCGAGGCTGTTGGCCTCGTAGCCCCTCACCGAGTTGATGCCGCCAGCGAAGAACTTCTCGAAGAAGGGCAGGTCCGAGGTTTCGGCATAGCTATCGCCATAGGACAGCTCCCCGTTCAACGATAGGATGAAGTCCTCGGTGAGCGGGAGATAGAGCTGGTTGCGATAGTCGAGCTTGTAATACCGGAGGTCCCCAACGGGCACCGCTATCTCCGTCCCGAGGCGCTGGAGGTTGCCCTTATCCGGAAAGACGGTCCGATTCCGCGTATCGTGGACCACGTCCGCCTCCAGCGGTAGGACGGTGAAGCTGTCGCCGTTCTCGTCGAGGAAGTCGGTGACCTCCACGGCGGCGCTGTCGGAGGCATCCACCTTGATGCTCTCCGCGCCCACCTCGGGGCGGAAGGTGTCGTATTCCGTCAGCGGGATGCCGAAGTTGACCCGTGCCCCCGCCCGGTCCGTGCTGTATTCCGAGATGTCCAGCTCCTCTGCGTCGGTCTCGCGATAGAAGAGCCGGAATCCGCGGCTGATGCCGTCGATCGTATAGTAGGGGTTATTGTACGAAAGGCTGTAGATGGTGTTGACGCTACTGGTATTCACATCCACCGACAGGCGCTTGCCCTCGCCTAGGAAGTTGTTCTGGGAGACGTTCAGGTTGAGCAACAGGCCCTGAGACTGGGAGAAGCCCGCGCCCACGACCAGCTGACCGGAACGGCGCTCTGTCACTGTCACATCCAGATCGACCTGATCGTTCTGGCCAGCTACGCGGCGGGTCTCGATGTCGACCGACTCCACGTAGGATAGACGCTGGATACGCACCTTCGAGCGGTCGATCTTGGACGTCGCATACCACGCGGACTCCATCTGACGCATCTCCCGGCGCAGGACCTCGTCCTTGGTCTGATCGTTGCCGTGGAAGTTGATGCGGCGGACATATACCCGCTGCCCGGGATCCACGAAGAGGGTCAGCGCGACCTCGTTGGCCTCCTCGTCCACCTCTGGAACGGGATTGACGTTGGCGAAGGCGTAGCCGCGGTCGCCGAGGCGCTCGCTGATGGCCTGTACAGCCTCCGTGACCTCGGCGCGGGAGAAGATCTCGCCGGATTCCATGGGTACCAGCTCCCTGAGCTCCCCTTCGGGGAGGATCAGGTCGCCCGCCAGCTTGACCTTGGACACGCGAAAGCGCTCACCCTCGTCCACGTTGATGGTGATATAAAGCTCCTTCTTGTCGGGGGTCATCGAGACCTGGGTCGACTCGATGTTGAAGTTCAGATAGCCGTGGTCCAGATAGTGGGACTTGAGCGTCTCCAGGTCGCTGGAGAGCTTCTGTTTCGAGTACTCGTCACGGCTGCTGAAGACGGCCCAAGGGGCGGGCACACCGGAGTCTAGCTGGTCCAGGAGCGTCTCGTCATCATAGGCGTCGTTGCCGACGATCGTGACCTTGCGGATCTTGGCCACCTGGCCCTCCGAGATATCGATGGCCACGGCGACCCGGTTACGGGCCAGCTCCTTGACCTGGGTGTCGATGCGCACGTTGTACTTGCCGCGGGCAAAGTACTGCTGGCGTAGCTCCCGCTCCATGCGCTCGAGCACCGATCGATTGAAGACCCGCCCCTTGACCAGCCCCACCTGGCGCAGGGCCTGATCCAGCTGCTCATCGCCGATGTCGTCATTGCCTGTCACTTCGACCTCGGCGATAGCCGGTCGCTCCACCACCGAGACCACGAGCACATTATTCCGCCTGCGCAGCTCCACGTCTTCGAAGAAGCCCGTCTTGTACAGGGCGCGTATAACCTCGGGGGTACGCTGGGTGTCGAATCGCTCACCCACCTGCACCGGTAGATAGGTGAATACCGTGCCCGCCGATATGCGCTCCAGGCCGACCACCTTGATGTCCTCCACCTGGAAGGTCTCGGCTACGGTCGCCGACGTCCATAGCGCGATCAGGAGCGCCAGCGCTGCGCGCAACAATCCCCGCATCACGGCGATCCCACCAGGCGTGTGAGGTCGTTGTACAGGACCAGCGCCATGAGCGCGGCCAGCAGGACCAGCCCGATGCGCTGACCAACTGCCTGAGCCTCCTCCGAGAGGGGGCTGCCCTTGGCCAGCTCGATCAGGTAATAGAGCAGATGACCACCATCGAGCACGGGTATGGGCAGCAGGTTAAGGACCCCCAGACTCACGCTCACCAGCGCCAGGAAGGACAGAAAGGCGGCCATGCCTATAGTTGCGGAGACCCCTGCGTATTCGGCGATGCTCAGGGGACCACTCAGGGTCTTGACCGATGCCTGACCCAGGACCAGATTCCAGAGGACACGCAGGGTGAGCGTGCTGACATCCCACATCTTCTCCATCCCACGTCCCACGCTCTCGAGTGGACCATAGCGGACCGTAACGCGCATCGCATCCAGCGCCTGCCGGTCGATCTTCGGATACACGCCGATGCGGCCGATGCGCTCGCCGTCCTCCTCGACGGGCTCTGGGCGGACACTGAGCTCGAGGCTCCCCTGCCCCCGCTCGACGGTCAGCACGATGGCCTCGCCGGGCCGCTGGCGCACGTAGTCTACCCAAGCCTGCCAGTCCTGCAGGCGCCTGCCGTCGGCGGCCACGATACGATCACCCTCGCGCAGCCCCGCCTGCGCAGCGGCACTGCCCTCCGCCACGCGGTCCACGATCATGTCCGCTGTAGGTCGCCAGGGCTGGATGCCTAGCTTGTCGAAGAGGCTGCCCTCGGCCAGGACCTTGCGTGTGTCCCGCAGGTCCAGGTTCCGCTGCACGTTGCTCCCATCCTCGGTCCGCACGCTGACGTCGACCACACCTTCTTCTAGCGCCTCGTCCAGCAAGGTCATGGACGCCTGCTCCCAGGTTCGGACAGGGGTATTGTCCACCGCCCGGATCTCGTCCATGGCCTGGAAACCCGCCTCGGCTGCCAGCGAGTCAGTCTCGACCTGACCCACCACCGGTCGTACGCCGGTTACCCCGATCATGAACATGAGCGCGTAGGCGACGATGGCGAACAGGAAGTTGAACACGGGTCCTGCCGCAACCACGGCAATACGCCGCCCTACCGACTGGCGATTGAAGGCCCGATGGCGCTCGGCTGCAGGTACCTCGATCTCGCGCTCATCCAGCATCTTGACGTAGCCGCCCAGCGGGATGGCCGCGATGACATACTCGGTCCCATCCGCACCGCCCCGTCGGCGCCACAGGGGGCGCCCGAAGCCTACCGAGAAGCGGAGCACCTTTACCCCCAACCGCTTGGCCACCCAGAAGTGGCCGAACTCGTGGATGGTCACGAGCACGCCGATGGTCACGATAAAGGCTGCGACGCTGACAAGCAGGGACGTCATGAGACCTTGCGCCTCCGCATGGTCAGCCCACGGGCCAGCTCCCGGGCCTCGCCGTCCACGGCGAGGATGGTCTCGAGAGACTCTGGCTCGGGGTTCGGGGCAGCCGACAGTGTCGCCTCGATGACTCGGGGTATCTCCATAAAGCCAAGCTCCCCTGCGAGGAAGCGTGACACCGCTATCTCGTTGGCCGCATTCAGAACGACCGGCGCCACCCCCCCGACTGCAAGGGCCTCGTAGGCCAGCCCCAGCGCAGGGAAGCGCTCCAGGCTGGGCTGCTGGAAGTCCAGGCGACCGATGCTGCAGAGATCCAGGGGCTCGACGCCGGAGGTCATGCGCTCGGGCCATGCCAGGGCATGGGCGATCGGCGTGCGCATATCCGGATTTCCCAGCTGGGCAAGCACCGAGCCGTCCGCGTACGCGACCATGGAGTGAACGATGCTCTGCGGATGCAGCACGACCTCTATCCGTGAGGGATGAATGCCGAACAGCCAGCAGGCCTCGATGACCTCCAGACCCTTGTTCATCATGGTCGCGGAGTCAACGGAGATCTTGCGGCCCATAGCCCAGTTGGGATGAGCACAGGCCTGATCCGGGGTCACCTGGGCCAGGGTATCGATATCCAGATCTCGGAACGGCCCTCCTGAGGCGGTCAGCAGGATCCGCTCGGCCGCCCGCCCGTCGGCCTGCTGTGTCGGTGAGGGCAGACACTGAAAAACCGCATTGTGCTCACTATCGATGGGGAGCAGCACGGCGCCATGCTCGCGGACCTCCTGCATGAACAGGGCGCCCGCCATCACCAGGGCCTCCTTGTTAGCCA
>Ga0207797_1002431_pt1 | contig 12889 bp, 13 predicted proteins | sample PRCRCaboRojoPR_6_FD_187275 | JGI IMG/M metagenome (GOLD analysis project Ga0207797, IMG submission 187275) | Marine sediment microbial community from Cabo Rojo, Puerto Rico - PR CR 10% Liquid 1 (SPAdes) | ecosystem: Environmental > Aquatic > Marine > Coastal > Sediment | place: Cabo Rojo, Puerto... | reverse complement strand
CCGCACGATGGACGACACGGTCACGTGGTACTACCAGCATAAGAACGGGGCAAGCAAGGACTGCCCCAAGCGATACCGGTTCGGTAGCTAGGGGAACCTGTCTGGTGGTGGGCCGCCGTCGGCGGTGCGAACCGGCGAGAAACCCCGAGGTTAGATGGTAAGAGGAGGATCAACGTGTCGAGACAAGCGGCGAATCAAGAGCCCAGCCCCGAGGGTCAGGGCGGTGGAAGCGAGACTGGAGGTGCGGCGGCATCCCGGAACAGCGAGTCCCGTAGCCGCCGCCAGACGCTGGCCAAGGCCACGCAGATCGTCTGGCTGGTCACCAGTGTCCTGGAGGTCCTGATCGGCATTCGGGTCCTGCTGAAGCTGCTGGGGGCGAATCCCCAGGCCGGCTTCGCTCAGTTCATCTACGGCATTACGGCGGTCTTCCTGGCGCCCTTCCGGGCGCTCTTCTCCGCCCCGTCGGCCGCCGGCTCGGTGCTCGAGATATCGTCCCTGGTGGCGATGCTCGTCTACGCACTGTTAGCCTGGGGCATTATTCGGATTATGTGGGTTAGCCTGGAGGAGCCCCCTGAGCGCGGAGGAGGGCCGGGCGCCCCAGCCTGAGGTCGACAGAGGCGCACGAATCGGAGACCCTAGCTTCATCCTTGGAGAGGAATAGAAAAGAGAGGGACACACAATGACGACACGAGCTTTGAGATTTCTGGTGGGCGCAGCGCTCCTTTTTCTGGGGCGTCAGCTCTATTGGCTCTTCGTTGCCGGCGTGGGCTTCGTAGTGACGATGGACCTGGTGCCGCGCCTGGCCCAGGTCGAATCGACGGTCCTGATCCTGATTATCGCCCTGGCGGCCGGCATCGTCGGCGCCCTGCTGGCCGTCTTCCTCCAGAAAGCGGGGATCGCCCTGGCGGGGTTCCTGGCCGGTGGCTACGCGGTGCTGGCCCTTCTGGAGATCGCCGGTCTCGATCTAGCAGTCCTGGCCTGGGTGCTGGCCCTGGTCGGCGCCGTCATCGGCGCGGTGTTGACGGTGATCCTCTTCGACTGGGCCTTGATCATCCTCTCCTCCCTCACCGGTGCCTGGATGATCACGCAGGGGTTGGATCCGGCGACCACCCTGGTCACCGGGGTGGCCTTCCTGGTCCTCCTGGGCATCGGGATAGCGATCCAGGCGTCTCTGCTGACGCGCACCGAGGTGACCGACGACTAGATTGAGGACGGAGGCCACGCACCCTCTCATGGCATAGGCCTCAGGGCATAGGCCACCAGACCTTGAGCTTCGTCAGTCGCATCCGCCTTGAAGGTCGTTGGCGACGTCGAGGCGCGCCAGTAAGGCCTGCGCATCAATCAGACCTCGGAGGTCTCTAGTCCGTGCACGTCCCCAGGATGAGGCCCCGTTTCACCACGCATTTTGCCGAGAACATGGTACAATATCATCGCGTACACAGCGCCGTACAGACGAACTAGACGCTTAACCTGGGGAGGAAGAGATGTTCTTGACGTGGAATCCAACCTATTGGCTCTTTGCCGCGCCGGCCCTGATCCTGGCATTGATCGCCCAGTGGTGGGTTCGGCACGCCTATCAGAAGTATTTGGAGGTCCGCAACGGCGCCGGCGTCAGCGGCCTGGAGGCCGCACAGATGCTGATGCGGCGACTGGGCCTGCGGCTAAACATCGAGAGGGCTCAGGGCACGCTCTCGGATCACTACGATCCACGCAGCAAGGTCCTTCGCCTCTCGCAGGGCGTCGCCAGCCGACCATCCATCGCATCCCTGGCCATCGTCGCCCACGAGCTGGGCCACGCCGAGCAGGATGCCCAGGCGTACACGCCGATGCGTATCCGTTCCGGGCTGGTGCCGGTGGTCAACTTCACATCCTGGCTGGGGCCGATCCTCTTCCTGGCGGGCTGGTGGCTCAGCCTCCGTCCCATCGCCTGGCTGGGCGTGCTGGCCTTCGGCGGGGCGGCCCTCTTCGCCCTGGTGACGCTGCCGGTGGAGATCAACGCCAGCCAGCGCGGCCTGCGCATGCTGGAGCAGAGCGGCATCCTGACCAGCCAGACCGAGAAGAGGAAGGCACGGCGGGTGTTGATGGCCGCCGCCCTGACCTACGTCGCGGCGCTCGCCCAGGCGGTTTCGACGCTGCTCTACTACGTCTTCCTGCTCGGCGGTGGGCGCCGTCGCGATTGATCGCGCCCTGCGGAGTGGGGCATCAGAAAGGAGATACTGTGGCCAACAGGACGTCACATCTCGCTACGTGCCAGTTTTGTGGCAACACCTACACCAACCAGGGCATGTACCAGCATCTGCCAGCCTGCGACGCCCGTCAGGAGGCCATCAAGGCCGCCAACGCCCAGGACGCCCCCCGGACCAGGATCTTCCATCTGGTCGCTAAGGGGAGCCAGTACCACTGGCTCCATCTGGAGGTCTCGGCCGAGGGCACGCTGGCGGAGCTGGATCGGTTCTTCCGCGATATCTGGGTGGAATGCTGCGGACACCTGAGCCAGTTTATCATCGACGACGTCTACTTCGTGTCGACCGGGGGTTCCCCCTGGTTCCCAGAGGATCGCGATATGGACGTCAGGCTGGGCGAGGTACTCCACCCGAAGCTGGAGTTCTCTTACCAATACGACTTCGGGACCACGACCCATATCGACCTGCGGGTCGCCTCAGCGCGGGAAGGGGTGATGCTTGGCGATAGCAAGATCATCCTTATGGCGCGCAACCAGCCGCTAGACTATCGGTGCGACGCATGCGGGGAGCCGGCGACAGTCATCTGCACCTTCTGCGACTACACCTTGCTCTGCGACGCCTGCCGTGAGACGCACGAGTGCGATGAAGCGGGGCTGCTGCCCGTGGTGAACTCGCCGCGGATGGGCATGTGCGGCTACGTAGGAGACGCTTGGTAGATCGTTGGAACAGAGATCGGAGGCCGACGCCGATGGCGAGAGAGGAGCGCACCTTGCCCATCCCAAGCACCCAAGGCCCGATCTTATTGGAGGCCAACATCGCCAAGCGCCGCTCTGTGCGGAGCTACGGCCCGCTGGGGATCAGTCTGGAGGAGATCAGCCAGCCGATGTACCTGATCCCGGTCGGCCACCCCGGGGAGAGGTAGTGCCTCTGACAGCCAATGGGCCAGGCTGACCAGACGATCGTCCCGGGGCGCTACCAGGCCTTCCCCCGCACGCTCTGCTTCGTGACCCGCGGCGATGACGTCCTGATGCTTCGCGGCGCGCCGGACAAGCGGATCTGGCCCGATCAGTACAACGGGGTCGGTGGACACGTGAAGCCGAAGGAGGACGTGCGCACTGCCGCCCGCCGCGAGATCCGGGAGGAGACCGGGCTGTCGGTCCGCAACCTGCAGCTCCGGGCCGTGGTCAACCTACCGACGACGGCGCAGGACACGGGCGTGCTCCTATTCGTCTTCACCGCCGAGGCCGCCCAGGGCGAGCTCCGCGCGTCGGCGGAGGGGCAGCCAGTCTGGATCCCCCGCGACGAGGTGTACGACTTGGATCTGGTCGAGGACCTGCCCATCCTCCTGCCCCGGGTGCTGTCGATGGGGCCCGGGGAACCACCCCTCTTCGCAGCCTACGCTTACGATGAGGACGATCAGCTGGTGGTCTCGTTTGCGTCGGACCGACGGTAGATCCACAGATTACACAAACTACGTAGGTTCCATGGAGCAGCTGCGCGGTCGGGAGATCACGCGCCGGGCCTACCGCATGAAGCGGCTGACGACCTCCGCCTCCAGGTGCATGGCCACCCGATCGCCGAGCTCCAGCTCCTCGTAGGGCTTCTCCCACGCGCCGCGTGAGGGGCGGGGGAAGATCCTCAGCTCCGTCCCCCGGTCCGCGTAGCGCCGGTCGACGCAGGCCAGGCCCACCAGGAAGCCCTCAGTGTCCTGGGCGCACGAGGTGACCTGCCCGATGACCCGGCCGTGACTCTCGGCCACGGCGTCGCCCTGCTTGGGCACCCGGACGCCCTTCTCCTCCACCCGGAAACGGAGCACCGCCATACGGCGCTCCGCGGCGTGCTGCTGGTACTTGCGGCGGCCGACGAAGAAGGGCTTGTGCATCTTGACGTAGCCTGCCAGCCCGGCGTCGTCGGGGCGGAGGTCCAGCGGCCCGGCCAGCTCGTGGCCGTAGAGCGGCAGGCCAGCCTCGATGCGTAGGCTGTCGCGGGCCCCCAACCCCACCGGGCGAAGCCCAAAGGGCGCCCCCACCTCCAGCAGCTCCGTCCACAGCGTCTCCATCACCTCGGGGTGGACGAAGATCTCGAAGGCCATCGACTCCCCGGTGTACCCGGTGCGGGCAATGATCAGGTCATAGACGCCGCCGGGGGCGCGGCCGGATGGGATCTGGGCCTCGATCAACTCGGTCCGCTTCATCATCCTCAGCCGGCGCCTCAGCGCCGTGGCCGCTGCCGCTGTGCCCCCGGCATCGATCAACCCCAGCAGGATGTCGAGGGAACGCGGCCCCTGGAGGGCCACGTCGGCCAGCCAGGCGTAGCTCTCCCCAGGGTCGTGGAGGTCCCGCAGATCCGCCTGGAAGCCGGACCGGGCCCAGGGCCGGTCCTCGTCGATCCGCACCTGGCGATCGTTCACCGCCTGGAGCCAGGCCCAGTCCTTCTCCGCATTGGCCGCGTTGACGACCATCATGAACCGCGCCGGGCGGAGGCGATAGATGATCAGGTCGTCGATGACGTGGCCGTCGGGGTCGAGCATAAAGGCATACTGCGACTCACCCGGCTCCGCCTCACCGGGCCCGAAGTCTGCCGGACGAAGCGCCGTGACGTCGTTGGTGGTCACCAGGTTGAGGAAGTAGGCGGCGTGTGGCCCTTTGACGTCGAAGACACCCATGTGCGAGACGTCGAACAGGCCGGCGGCGCCGCGCACGGCCCGATGCTCATCGCCGATCGACGTGTACCAGAGGGGCATCTCCCAGCCGGCGAAGGGCGCCATCTTCGCCCCGTGCTCGACGTGCCAGTCGTACAGGGCGGTGCTCCTCAGCTCCTCGGACGCGGTGTGCTCGGCGAAGGGCGAGGCGTCGAAACGGGGCAGAGGCTCCCCCTCGGGCTCCTCGTACCCTTCGGCCGTCAGCCCGATGAAGTACGGCTTGTGAGAGACGGACGGGGAGAGCGCGTCGATCTGCGGCGGCTCGTGTCCCTCCAGTGCCTCGTCGGCCGAGCCCAGGTCCCGCACCACCACCGGGCCGGGGAGCTTCGCCTCGACCCGCGCTTCATCGAAGAGGACGAAGCCATCGGAGAGGTGGCGCAGCCAGGCCTCGACCGACTGGACGTGGTCGGCCGGCACCGCCAGGCGGTACCGGTTGTAGCCAAAGCGGGGTCGCTGGATCAGAGCCGGGCTGCGGAGCTCCCCCCGGCGATCGAGCAGAGGCGCCTCGTGCCAGGCTCCCTGCTCCAGCCCCGCCAGATCGACCGGCGTGATCTTCTCCACGAAGGAGGCGGCCTCGTTCCCCTCCACCTCCAGCAGGCTCACCTCCTCCTGGCGCTCGCGCAGCTCCGGCACCAGACAATGGTGGGGATAGCCGCTACAGGGCAGCTCGAAGTCGATGCCCGCCCGACCGGCCAGCTCGGCCACCTGGAAGCGCAACTCCTCCAGCACCTCGAAGGGGATCTTCCCCCGATAGGCCGGACCGCCAACGTGGGTGTAGGCGAAGGGCTCGATGGCCTTCATCGTCCGGGCCACGATATCCGCGATCTCCTCCATCTCCGCCTCGCGCAGGCCCCGTTGGGTCACCCAGGGCGTGCCCAGGCGGATGCCGCTGGGATGGGCACCGGACTTATCGCCGGGGATGGTGTTCTTGTTGACCACGATGCCGATCAGATCGAGGATAGTGGCCGTGACCCCGCCCATCAGCGGCGTATCGTCGCGCCCGCGGACCGTCTTGCAGTCGAGGAGCAGCAGGTGCGTGTCGGTGCCGCCGCAGGGCACGTGGAGGCCGCGATCGCTTAGCGCCTGCGCGAGAACCCGGGCGTTGGTGACGGTCTGGTGTTGGAGCGCCCGGAACTGCTCCGTCTGCGCCAGGCGGAAGGCGGTGGCTATAGCGGCGAACTTGTTGACGTGGGGGCCGCCCTGGATCCCGGGGAAGACGGCATGGTCGATCTTCCGGGCCAGATCGTAGTCGGTGGTCAGCACGCAGGCACCGCGTGGCCCGCCGAGGGTCTTGTGGGTGGTGAAGGTGACCACGTCGGCGTGGCCTATCGGCGTGGCGTAGGCGCCAGCCACGACCATGCCGGCCACGTGGGCGATATCGGCCAGCAGATAGGCCCCCACCCGGTCGGCGATCTGCCGGAACTTGGCCCAGTGGGGCTGCCGCGGATAGGAGGTATAGCCGGCGATGATCATCTTGGGCCGGTGCTCCACGGCCAGGGCCTCGATCTCGTCGTAGTCCAGCAGCTCCGTCCTCTCGTTGACGGTGTAGTGAACCGTGTTGTAGCGTCGCCCCGACACGTGGACCTCGCTGCCGTGCGTCAGGTGCCCCCCGTCCACCAGGGAGAGCCCCATCAACGTGTCTCCGGGCTCCAGCAGGGCATGCTGGACGGCGATGTTGGCCGGCGCGCCGGAGAGGGGCTGGACGTTGACGTAGATCTGGTCCGCCGAGATCGCGTCGGTGGCAAAGGCCTCGGCGCACCGCCGCCGGGCCAGGGACTCGACGACGTCGGCGTACTCCACCCCGCGGTAGTAGCGGCGGTCGCCGTAGCGGCGGTAATAGGCGAGATGGTGTTCGTAGTCGAGGATCTCCTCCTCGTTCAGCCAGCGCATCTCCGGGTTGGGGTAGCCCTCGGCGTAGATGTTGGCGAAGGCCGACCCCAGCGCATCGCGCACAGCCCTGGGCGAGCTGCTCTCCGAGGGGATCATGATCAGCTTGCGGGCCTGGCGCTCCTTCTCCAGGTCGATCAGATGGTCGACGGCCGGATCGAGCTCCGACAGGCTCCCGCGAAAGAGAAAATCGTCGTGACGGGCCATGGAACAACCTCCCAGGAAAACGGTGCAACCTCCAGATCAGAATCAGAACGCCCGCCCATTGTACCCCCGCGGCGAGCGGTGTCAACACGGTGCGTCGCACGACCCGCCGGTTGCGCGCCCGAAGACCTGTGCTACACTTAACGGACCGACGAGTCTCGAGTCGGTGCATCCCATAGATTCGCTATTATATACCAGGAACGCCAAGAGATATGACGACGAATCTCAAGGATGGCACGAATGGATCTCGTAAAGAGGGACGTGGGGCAGGGTTCGTAAGCGCAGCCGCACCTGCCCTGGCACGCTCAGAGAAGGAAACGGAGGCACTTGAACTCTCAGACCAGCTCGCCGACCATCGGCGTGCTCAACGAACAGCCGCTCCACGCGGCGCTGAAGGAGCACTACGCCTCCCCCCGGGGCCGGCTGGAGGTCATGGTCGACGGCTTCGTGGTCGACGTGGTGCGCGGGGATCGCCTCGTCGAGATCCAGACCGGCAACTTCTCCGCGGTGAAGGGGAAGATGGCCCGCCTGGCGGCGCGCCACCCGCTGCGGCTCGTCTACCCCATCGCGCGGGAGAAGTGGCTGCTCAAGCTGCCCAAGGAGGAGGGGGGCGAGACGGAGCGGCGCAAGTCGCCCAAGCGGGGCCGGGTGGAGGAGGTCTTCAAGGAGCTGGTCAGCTTCCCGGGGCTGCTCCTCCAGCCGACCTTCTCCCTGGAGGTGGTGTTGATCCAGGAGGAGGAGGTACGCCGCTGGGACCCCGCTCGGGGCTGGCGCCAACACGGCTGGGTGACGGTGGAGCGCCGCCTGCTGGACGTGGTCGAGCCCCACCTCTTCCGGCAACCGCAGGACCTGACGGCGACGCTGCCGGAGGAGCTGCCCGACCGCTTCACCACCGCCGATCTGGCCGAGGCTATGGACGGCTCCCGCTCCCTGGCCCAGAAGATGGCCTACTGCCTGCGCAAGATGGGCGTCATCACCCAGATCGGCACGCTTGGCCGGTCGAAGCTTTACGAGGTGGCCGATGGCTGAGTTCAGCCGCCGCATCTACCACGACCTGGGGGAGGTGCTGACCGACATGCGGGCCATCCTCTCGCACCGCGATCTGCTGCGCTCGACCATGCGGGGCGGCCTCGACGCCGCCTTCCGCGAGCGGCTCATGCTGGTGGTCACCGGCGTCAATGGATGCCGCTACTGCTCCTACGCCCACGCCCGCCAGGCCCTGACCGAGGGCGTCCCGCCGGAGGAGATCGAGATGCTGGGGAAGACCGTCTTCCACGGCAGCCCCAAGGAGGAGGCGCCGGCCCTTCTCTACGCCCAGCACTGGGCCGAGGCCGACGGGGAGCCGGATCCGACGGCGCGAGCAACCGTGGTGGAGCGGTACGGCGAGGAGACGCTGGCGCGCATCGAGATCGTTTTGCGCTTGATCCGCGCGGGCAATCTGATAGGCAACACCTTCGACTACCTCCTCCACCGCCTCTCCTTCGGACGCCTGGGGGGATCGGCAAGACCGTCGCCGGATGAACCATCCGGCTGACAGCTAAACCGTCCTCCCGGAGGCTACCATAGCCCGCGCAGCGGGGTTCCGCTTTGAGCCCAGCGGTTTAGCGCTGGGCGGGCCCGAACACCGATAAACCATGAACGAACAACCGACGACAAAGCTGATCGACACCTGGACGCCAGAGCGCGCGATGTTCATCTACGCCCATCCGGACGACGTCGACTTCTCCGCGGCCGGGACCGCCGCGAAATGGGCCCGGGCCGGCTGCGAGGTAACCTATCTGATCTTGACCGACGGCAGCGCCGGCAGCCACGAGCCGGGCATGACCCGGGAGAAGGTGGCCCAGGTCCGCCGCGCGGAGCAGGAGGCGGCGGCCGAGGTCGTGGGCGTCAGGACCTGCCTCTTCCTCGGCTACCCGGACGGTCTGCTCCAGCCCACCCTGGCGGTGCGCAAGCGAGTGGTGCGCCTGATCCGCCAGCACCGGCCCCAGGCCGTCGTCTGCGGCGACCCGCGACGCTACTTCTCCGGCGATACCTACATCAACCACCCCGACCACCGCGCCGGGGCCCAGATCGCCGTGGAGGCCGTCTTCCCCGCCGCCGAGATGGACCTCCTCTACCCCGACATGGTCGAGGAGGGGCTGCGGGGGCATAAGGTGAACGTCGTCTACGTCGCCACCCGGGAGGACCCCAACGCCTACATAGACATTAGCGAGACGATCGCGCTCAAGATCGAGGCCCTGCGGCAGCACGCCAGCCAGATGGGCGACTGGGACCCCGAGCCCTGGATCCGCGAGCGGCAGGCCGAGCTGGGGCAGGAGGCCGGCTGCGCCTACGCGGAACCGTTCCGCCGTATGACGCTGAAACCCCTCGAAGGAGAGCGCCAATGACCCACCTGTTCGAGCCCGCTCACATCGGCAGCCTGGAGCTGCCCAACCGCCTCATCCGCTCCGCCACCGCCGAGCGCATGGCCGACGCCGACGGCCGGCCGCGCCCGGAGCTGGCCGAGCTCTACCGAGAGCTGGCCCAGGGCGGCGTGGGCCTGATCATCAGCGGCCACCTCTACGTCCACCCGTCGGGCAAGGCGCACCCGGAGATGACGGGCATCCACAGGGATGACCTGATCCCCCACCTGGTCGCCATCTGCGACGCGATCCACGACGCTGGCGGACGCTTGGCGGCGCAGATCAACCACGGCGGCATGCAGTGCAGCCGCCGCACCGTCGACGAGACAGTGGCCCCCTCCGCCGTCGAGCTTCCCTTCCTGAAGCGACCGGCTCGCGCGATGACGGAGGAGGAAATCGAGATGACCATCCAGGCCTACGCCGACGCCGCCCGGCGGGCCCAGGAGGCCGGCTTCGACGCCGTCCAGATCCACGGCGCCCACGGCTACCTGGTCAGTCAGTTCCTCTCGCCCCTCACCAACCACCGCTCCGACGCCTGGGGACCTCCCGACCGCGCCCGCTTCCTGCGCGCCGTCTGCCGGGCGGTGCGGGAGGCGGTGGGGCCGGACTACCCGCTCCTGATCAAGCTCGGCATGGTGGACGGCGTCGAGGGCGGCCTGACCGTCGAGGACGGGGCCGAGATTGTGGCCGCCCTGGAGGAGATGGGGTTGGACGCACTGGAGATCAGCGGCGGCATCGGCGGCGGGGAATCGCTCAACACCCGCGGCGGCATCCGATCGCCGGAGGACGAGGCTTACTTCCGCCCTCTGGCCCGGCGGGCCCGCCGCCGAACCGCCCTGCCCATCGCCCTGGTCGGCGGCCTCCGCTCCCGGGCGGTGATGGAGGACGTGCTCCAGAGCGGCGACGCCGACTTCATCTCTATGTGCCGGCCGCTGATCTGCGAGCCGGACCTCCCCGAGCGGCTGCGCGAGGGACCGCAGGGGCCGGTGCAACAGCGCGCTGCCTGCACCTCCTGCAACCGCTGCTGGCCGGAGGAGCGCGGGGAGGGCATCGCGTGCAAGCTGCCCGGCCGCCCCCCGGAGGAGGCGCCGACGCACTGACTCGCTGACGCGCCGAGAGAAAGGTCGATATCCCTATGCCAAGAGAAGCCGACTTCCAACAGATCGTCGCCTCGGAGCTGACCAGGGCGGGGATGGCGTTCGAGCGCCAGGTGAGCACCCGCGGGCTGTGCGCCGACTTCCTGGTCCGTGCGCCGGACGGAAGGCGGTACGTCGTCGAGGCGAAGGCGTGGGACAAGCACCCCGGCTTCCAGGCCCGGGCCGCCCACCAGGCCGAGCTGATTCAGGAGATCGCCGACGCTGACGGCGCCTTCGTGGTGGTGCAGGGGCTGGAACGCAGCGACCTGAAGCGGGGCGCGCTGACTGTCGATCGGCTCGTTCCCACCCTGGAGGCCGCCTTCCAGCAGGAGCCGGGGCGTAGAGAGCCGCCGGCCCGCGAAGCCACAGCGCCACAGGGCACCGCCTTCGCCGCTATGCCCTTCGACGGGAGATATGACGACACGTTCCTGGTGGCCATGACCTTCGCCTCCCACCGCTGCGGCCTAGTCTGCGAGCGCATCGACCGCCGCGAGTTCACCGGGAACATCGTCCAGGAGGTCCAGGCGCGGATCAGGGACGCCGTCGCCGTGATCGCCGATCTTTCGGGCTCGAACCCCAACGTGCTCTACGAGGTGGGGTTCGCCCACGCCCTGGAGAAACCGACCGTCCACGTCTGCTCCACGCCCCTCGACGACCTCCCCTTCGACGTGCGGCAGTGGAACACCATTCCCTACACCATCGGCCAGACCGCCGCCCTGCGGAAGCCGCTGACCCGCCGGCTGCGTGCTCTCCTGTCTTGACCGGGCGAGGTCCTTAGGGAGCCATCGTGGCGCGCGCCAGGCACAAGACGAGGACGACCGACGCAAGGACCGATCGCTCCATGGACAGGATCAAGGGGCTAGGACGCTAGAGGCGATAGCGTCCCCGGCGCTGCCAGCTAGGACGGTATTCTGAGCTCCTGGCCCGCCTTGATCTGGTTCGGGTCGTCGATCTCGTCCTCGTTGGCCTCGAAGATCTCATGCCAGCGACCCGCGTCGCCCAGGAGCTCCTCGGCGATCGTGCTCAGGCTGTCGCCGGACTTGACCACGTAGGTACGAACCTCCGCAGCTTCCTCCTCAACCTGGCGCTTCAGGTCCTTCATCTCGTCCCGAATGTTGTCCATCACGCTCCCTCCCTTCGCGGGATCGACGATCCTTCAGGATCCCGCTGCTCGTGCTTCCTTGGCGATTCAGGGTTGCGCCCTGTGGAGTCGTGCATGCCAGTTTAGCACATCACACGAGAAACACAAACAGATTGGACGTGCATGACCCTTCAGCCGATGAGCAACCTTGGCAGCCCTGCCTCGTACCACCTTAGACGCCGTGCACCACAGTCCCGCATGGCCTCCTTGACGTCCAGCCGATCTATACTACAATCCCTCAACACTGTCCGTCGCACCAGCGCCCGGGAGCCCGAGCCGCTGTGGCAGATGCCCAGGCACACGCTCACGCCGCAGCCATGGACCGCCTCAACAGACCCACGGCCGCTATCCTGGACGGAGGCCCAGACCGACCGCGCAACGTAGAGGAGGTAGTACAGGATGAGCATCAGCGTGAAGAAGACCAGACGAACCCTCGCCTGGCTGGCCCTAGCCCTGCTTCTGGCTTCGACCTTCGGAGCCCTGCCGGCCCGCGCCCAATCGACGATCTACGTCGAGCCAAGTGGCAACTGTAGTGGGACCCCGTGCCATACGACGATTCAGAACGCCGTTGACAACGCCACCGCCGGCGACACCATCCAGGTGGAGGAGGGAACGTACAACGAGCAGCTGACCATCGACAAGAGCCTGACCCTGATGGGCGATGAGGGGGACGCCACCGCAGGTCCGGGGGCCAATCCGCCGATCCTCGACAGCGGCGGGGTGGCCGGCGACGCCATCACCATCCAGGGCGGCGTCTCCGACGTCACCATCGCCGGCTTCGAGATCCGCAACTACAAGAACGACGGTAACGCCGGCGTCGGCAGCGGGATAAGCGCCTGGAACGCCACCCCCAACAGCAACATCACCATCCGCGACAACGACTTCCACGACCTGGGCTGGAACGCGGTCCTGGTGGGGAACGACGGCCAGGCGCTGCACGATAACTGGCTGGTTCAGGATAACGTCGTAGAGCGCTGCGCCGTCTACTCGATTGAGCTGACCAACGCCAAGAACTCCAGCGTGATCGGGAACCAGGTCACGGGCGGGGAGAACGTCCTGGGACAAGGGAATGATACCATGACCGGCATCGTCGTCGCCACCCTGGTTTGGACAGGATCGGGCCTCAGTAGCTCGAACGTGACGGTCGAGGGCAACACCGTGACCGGCCCGCTGGGGACCGCCGGGATCTGGGTGGTGGCCGCGGACTACACCAAGTCCGTGCCGGCGGTTTTGGA
>Ga0207797_1002430_pt1 | contig 12892 bp, 9 predicted proteins | sample PRCRCaboRojoPR_6_FD_187275 | JGI IMG/M metagenome (GOLD analysis project Ga0207797, IMG submission 187275) | Marine sediment microbial community from Cabo Rojo, Puerto Rico - PR CR 10% Liquid 1 (SPAdes) | ecosystem: Environmental > Aquatic > Marine > Coastal > Sediment | place: Cabo Rojo, Puerto... | reverse complement strand
TGACGCCAGCGGTCACTGGACTGCGACCCTACCGGCTCCTCTTGGCACGGACGAGCGTGTCCGCACGATGAGCACGGTGCCCGACAACTGGACCATTGACGACCTGGACGAAGGAACGACGTCCAATCTGTCGCCGCTCTATCCGCTGTTTGAGGTCTTCCTGCCGGTGGTCTTTAAGGCCTTCTAGTACGCATGAGGGCCGCAGAGCCGCTGGCCCAGGGCGGCGGGCTTGATCCGCCGCCCTGCAGGGTCGCGGGTCACCCGACTTCGCCGATGAGGGACCAGGGGCCGGTCCACGTCACGCGCACGGGGGCTAGCCGCCCTAGCCAGTCGTCGTCATCCTCAAAATACACCAGCTTGTCGGTTCGCGTGCGTCCCCACCAGCGGTCGCCCTTCTTCCCTTCCACTAGCACCGGCACCGTCTCCCCCTCGAGCACGGCATTGATCTCGCCGACGATCTGTGCCTGCAGCTCGTCGAGGGCTTTGCGGCGGGCTTCCTTCTCCTGCTTGGGTACGTCGTCTTCGTACCGGCGAGTGGCCAGGGTCTGAGGGCGCGGGGAGTAGCGGGCGATGTGGGCCTTATCCAGCCGCAGGTCGGCCAGCAGGTCGTACGTCCGCTGGAACTGCTCGCGCGTCTCGCCAGGAAAACCCACGATGATGTCCGTGGCGATGGAGACACCGTCAATGCGGCGGCGAATGCGATCGATCAACCGCCGGTAGTCTGCGACGGTATACCCGCGCTTCATGCGCTGGAGCACCTCATCGTCGCCCGCCTGCACGGGCACCTCGATATGCTCGCAGACTCTCGGGAGCTCCGCCACAGCGTCGAGGAGCCCGTCCGTCATCCAGTTCGGATGGGACGTGAGGAAGCGGATCCGTTGGAGCCCGTCGATCTCATGGAGCTCGCGAAGAAGGGTGGGGAGCGAGGCCCCGCTCTCGAGGTCGAGGCCGTACCGATCAACGATCTGGCCGAGCAGGGTGATCTCCCTGACGCCCTGGGCTGCCAGGGCCCGGGCCTCGTCCAGGATCTCTGACTTCGGGCGACTCCGCTCCGGCCCTCGACGGTAGGGGATGATACAGTAGGAACAGGCGTGGGAACAGCCGAGGACCGTCGAGACGTAGGCCGACACCAGCGCGCCGCGTTCTTGGGCGGGAAGCACCAGGTCGCCGTCCTGCAAACCATACCGGCGCTGCAGCTTCTGGACCTCCATCGAGCGCGCCTCCTCCACCCGCCCGCCGCGCTCGAGATGCTCGAGGAGTGGGGTGGGGTCGGAGGGTGCCATCCATACGTCCACCCAAGGGAAGCGCCGGCTGAGCGCCTCGGTCGCCCCTCTACCTACGAAGCATCCCATCACGCCGATGACCGTGTCGGGCCTCGCCGCCTTCATAGGCTTGAGGGATCCTAAGCGGCCGTAGATCTTGTTCTCGGCCGACTGCCGCACCACGCATGTGTTGAGCACGATGATGTCCGCCTCCTCGGCGCGTTCAGCCGGTGTGTGGCCGAGCTGCTCCAGCGACGACGCAAGCCGCCGGGAGTCGGCGACGTTCATTTGGCATCCGATGGTCCAGGTATAGTAGTTCACGTTAGTCCAGGCTGATCATCCTATGGCGCGCCCGGGCCGGGTCACGGCTCCTAGACGGCTCTGTTCCGTTGCGCAGGGCCGGCACCGGCCCACGCCTCGGTCCGTCATGCTACAGCGTTTGCTGGGCCCGTCAACCGAACGGGCCGGCCGGGCTGGGTGGGCCCCGCGTGTTCCGTGCAGCGCGCCATACTCGCTCAGGACCCTTCCGGTGCGTCAGCTCATCTCCGCCCACCGGGCCCTCTAGCGACCACCACGCCACAACCGCGAGCTAGTGATCTATCGCGACCAGACGGCGCCGACCATTGTGCTGATGTCGCACCCTGGTACAATGGATGTTGAAGACACGGCTGTGGTCCGCCCGGTGGTATCCCGCCGGGCGTGGGGCGCGGGAGTAAGCTTCGAGGGCGCCGAGCTTTGGCGCGGGATCGTGACGCGCCACGGCGCTCAGCCTAGGACTCGACGGATGTTAGAAGGAGGGAAAGCGATGAAGGCGATGGTGCTTCGAGAGACGGCGCCCATTGAGGATGAGCCGCTTGAGCTGACAGATCGGCCGCTTCCGGAGCCCGGACCGGGTCAGATACGCATTGACGTCGACGTGTGCGGCATCTGCCACACGGACCTGCACACCGTGGAGGGTGACCTGGACTTGCCCAAGGTGCCCATCATACCGGGCCACCAGGTCGTGGGTACGGTTGCGGCTCGAGGGGAGGGCGCCGATCGGTACGCAGTCGGTGAGCGCCTTGGCGTCGCCTGGCTCTATCACGTCTCGTGCGATGCGTGCGAGTACTGTGAGCGCGGGCTGGAGAATCTCTGCCCCAGCGCGACGTTCACCGGTCTCGACGCCGACGGCGGCTACGCAGAGTCCATGGTTGCCTATGAGGATTTCGCCTACCCTATGCCGGCCGAGACATCGGCGGGGGAGCCTCTCTCTGACGTCGAGGTGGCTCCGCTCCTCTGCGCCGGGATCATCGGCTACCGAGCCCTGAAGATCAGCGAGGTGAAGCCAGGCCAACGCCTGGGGCTCTACGGTTTCGGGAGCTCGGCGCACGTCACCATTCAGGTGGCTCTCCATCGGGGCTGCGAGGTCTACGTCTTCACCCGCAGCGAGGGACACCGCCGGCTGGCCCGCGAGTTAGGCGCCGTGTGGGTCGGGGGCGCCGAGGATACCCCGCCCGAGCCTATGCAGGCGAGCATCATCTTCGCGCCGGCAGGCTGGATTTTGCCCGAGGCGCTGCGGGATCTGGATCGCGGCGGTACGGTGGCGCTGGCCGGGGTGACCATGTCGCCCATTCCCGAGCTGGATTATGATGAGCTGCTCTACTGGGAGCGCGGGGTGCGGAGCGTCGCCAACTTCACGCGGGCGGACGCTGGGGAGCTCCTTGAGCTTGCCGCCGAGATCCCCATCGAGACCACCGTTGAGACCTTCCCGCTAGAAAACGCGAATGAGGCCTTGTTGGCTATGAAGCGGAGCGAGATCGATGGATCAGGCGTGTTGACTGTCGGCGACGGTGCTTAAGCAGGTTCGCCGGACGTGGGGTCTGTTCACATCCAACCCTTGAAGGTGCCCTGTTGAGTCTCCGTGATCTCCTCGCCGGTCTCGGCCAAGATGTACCTGCGCACGGGCGTGAGTTCAATGGAGAGCCCGGTGTCACGGGCCCAGTGGGCAAGCTCGAGGAGTTCCTCGAGGCCCCGCTCCATAGCCTCAGCGCGGCCCGGTCCGACGCGATACGTGAGCAGATAGGGATTATCCTCGTCGAGGTAGCTGAGTACTGATGCCGCGGCCTTGGCGATCTCCCCGGGGCGGGGGCATCGGTCCAGGTGTTGGAGCGGACGCGTGGGAAGGTCGAGATTGCTGGTGAAGATCTTCAGGATGGGCGCGCTGTGCAGCAGCTCCGCTAGGGCCTCCCGGTGGTCGATGGATAGCTCCCTGGGATAGGATGCCGGCACGCCGCCGTCTTCCCACACCGCAACGCGCAACTCAAAGCGCTCGTCCTGCACCTCGGGCGACTGTGCTCGATCCTCCGGCGGCACCAACGCCTGAATGGCGTCCACCGTCCGCTCTGCGTAGGCCTGGAGATAACCCTTGCGGGACTGATCCTCTGGGAGGCTGGCGGCGTCCATCACGTCGCCCACGCGCATCGTCAGCCGGGGACGCTTGAGCCGTAGCGCATCCCCCAGCGCGCCGAGCGTTCCGCCGAAGCCGATGGGGAGCACGGGAGCGTTGGCGCGATAGCTGAGCCAGGCAACGCCGGTCTGTGCGCGCATGCGGCCGGCGTCCCAGATCCCGCCCTCGGGGAAGATAGCTACGATGCCGCCCTGGTCGAGCACGTCGAGGGCCTGCAGCAGCGCCCTTCTATCAAAGTGGCCCCGGTTCACCGGGATGTAGCCATAGGTGTCAAGCGCCAGTTGGACGAAACGCTCGTGAGGTACGTCAGACGCCCCCAAAGGCTCAATCTGCCAGGGCGTGTAGACCGCTATCAGGACGGCCTCCATCACGGCTCGATGGTTGCCGACCACTAACAAGGGGCCCCCCTCCGGGAAATTCTCCTTCCCTTCCACGTCCACTTGGAAGAGCAGCGGGAGCAGCCCGCGGCCCAGCGCCCGTACGAGCGTGCGCGACAGGGTCCGCCGGGGGTAGACCAGGTTGTGCCCGCTTTCCGCCCCTTGCCTAGCCAGAGGTCTGCAGACCGCCTTCCGCCTCGGCAGCGGCACGGATCTGCATCGTCTGGCGGAGGGCTTCGATGTCCCTGGGGATGAGGTAGCCCACGACCACGAGAATTGCCGCGCTAGCCAGGTAGGTACTCACGGAGATAGTGAGGATCGCCGTATGAAGCGAGGTCCTCGTGGCCACCACGCCGGCGAGAAAGGGCGCCAGTGCCGCGCCACCATCCTCCACCAGTTTGCGGACGGCCTGGGCCGTGCTGCGCACCTCTGGAAGGGCGATGTCCGGCACCGTCGCCATCATGCTCGGCCCGTTCATCGGCATGACGATGCCAGTGAGCCCGAGGAGGACGGTGAACAGGAGGCGATTGTCCGTGGGAACGTTCATCGTCACCAGGAGAAGCATGGCCGCCGTCAGCGTGGCAAGGCCGCCGACGATGATGCGACCGCGTCTGAACTTCTTGAAGAGGGCGTCGCCCAGGTTGCCGCCGAGCAGGTACCCGACTGAGATGGTCGCGATGGCCACGAGCATGGTTGTCATCGCCTGGCCGGAGGTGTAACCGCGCTCGGTCTCCAGGTAGCGGAAGAACCAGAAGACGAGTACGTTCCAGGCGAAGACCCCAAAGAACCCCTGGGCCATCAAGAGCGGCAGGGTCCGAATGCGCAGCAGCTCGCGCGCTGCCTGCCAATCGATGCGGTAGGTGCTAATCTTCTTTAGCTCCTTCATCTCCGGCTCGGCGCTGCCCCTCGGCCGTTCCCGGACTAACGCGAGGATCAGCACGGCAATGATGATGCCGGCTCCCCCGGTGATGAAGAAGACCGTGCGCCATCCCAGGGTGCCGCCCAGCGTGGTGGCCAGGACGGTCCCGACCATGAAGCCTAGCGGGCCGGAGACCTGCATCGCGCCGTAGACCTTGCCCCTAGCCTGCGGGCCGAAATAGTCGGCCAGTAGGCTGTAGAGGCCCGGATAGCTGGAGTCGTCGATCCCCGTCGTGGAGCGGGTGGCCATAAAGATGGGAAACGTCGGAGCCAGCGCGTTGAGCCACGTGGTGGATCCCCAGATGAAGGAGGCTAAGGCCAGCAGCCTGTGACGCGCATAGCGGTCGTAGAGGTAGCCCCAGACCGGGTAGAGCACGGACGCGACCACGATGGCCAGGCTGGAGACCGCCCCCATCTGGGCCTCGTCAATGTGGAAATCCTCCATGATCGACGTCGTCAAGGGGCCGATCAGCAGCTTGTCTGCTTGATGGAGGAGCATGAACAGGAAGAAGACGAAAGCCACGAGCCAGCGGTAACGAGGTTTCACAGTTCGTCCATTATAGCAGAACTCCCGGTTCCCATCCAGCCCCGGCTGTCCTCTGCTTTTCCGTCTGATCCCACGGTGGCGCAAGACTCGTTGATGGGCCCGCCCCAGGCTGGCGCACGCTACGCGCAGAGCACTGCACAAGGGCGGCTCTGCCATACTCCTCAGCTGTACAGTCTCTCGAGGCAGGTTTCCCGTGCATTAGTGGCTGCCTAAGACTCGGTCCAGAAGGGTGCGCTGGCGTACTTGAATCCCCCATCGGCGAGTAAGGCCACCACGACGCCCTTGTCGAGGTCCCGCGCCACTCTCAATGCCGCCGTCACGGCCGCCCCGGCCGATACGCCCACGAAGAGCCCCTCCTCCCGCGCCAGTTCGCGGGCCGTCCCCTCGGCCTCCGAGGTTCTTACGTCAACGGTCCGCTCGACGATACGCGGGTCGTAGATCCCCGGGACCTTGGCCGTCGCCAGGTGCTTGAGCCCGGCGATACCGTGTTCCGGGCTGTCGGGCTGAACCCCGATGAGCTGCACCCGTGAGTCCTTTCCCTTCAGGTAGCCGCCGACGCCCGTCATCGTGCCCCCTGTGCCAAGGCCGGCCACAAAGTGCGTGATCCGGCCGCCGGTCTGGCGCCAGATCTCAGGCCCGGTGGTCTGACGGTGTGCCAGGGGGTTGGCCGGATTGTTATATTGGTCCGCGTAGAAGTACCGGTCGGGCTCACGGGCGGCCAGGTCTCGGACGAACCGCCGCGCGCCATCGGTACGCTCGGCGGGATTGGTAAGCGTCAACCCTGCGCCATAGGCCCTCAGCATCTGCACCCGCTCGGGGCTGACGTCGGCCGGCAGCGCAAGGTGGACGGGGAATCCCAGTGCCGCGCCGAGCATGGCATAGGCGATGCCGGTGTTGCCCGATGTGGCATCGAGCAGGGTCTTACCCGGTGCCAAGGCGCCGCTCCGCTGGGCCTCGCGGATGATGGACAGGGCGGCCCGATCCTTGACGCTGCCTCCGGGGTTCTGTCCCTCCAGCTTGACGAAGACGGAGACGTTGGGCGCGACCTCCCACGTGACCCTTCTGAGGGGGACCAGGGGGGTGTTTCCGATCAGTGAAACAACGGGGGGGCTGTCCGGCGAAAGGGCGGTTCGAGACGAAGGTGTGCTGCCGCGCGGATCGATAAGCGTCTGGAGAGGGCGTTCGTCGACGATTGAGATAAGCTGTTCTTGAACAGGATATGGCTGAGACATCGGTTCCTCCCAAATTGCCCAGGCCAGGCACAAAAAAAGACCAACCTCCGCTGCTGGCGAAGGCCCTCTCTAGGTTCTGCGAGGGCGCTGCCGCCTTAAGCTTGGTTGGCCTGGGAAGACACGATGCGTCCAGAGCCTAGGCGGTCATCACCCTCGCTCCAGACAGATGCAATAGTGGTTAGCAACCATATCTGTTGCTCTACTCATCTTACCCATTCTGAACGACGATTATACCGGCGCCGGCAGAGGTGTCAAGTTCAGGCTCGGCGGCGTGTTCCGCACGTCGACGCTGCCGCTCAATGTGCCGAGGACGAGAGCTACTCCTCAATTCGCTCCTCCGCCGTCAGCATATGCGGGGAAGCAATTCGCCCAACGGCATGTCGAGCACCCGCCGACCCCCAATGCCAGTGCGCGCCAGGACCATCCCCGGGTGGTCGGCCGTGACCACACCGACGCGGGCTGCGTCGGCGCCCAGCGGGTGGGTCTCGAGGGCGGCAAGGGCTGCCTCCGCCTCCTCGGGGGGCACGAAGACCACGACTTTCCCCTCGTTAGCCACCGTCAAGGGGTCAAAGCCCATCATCTCGCAGGCCGCCGCGACCGCAGTACGCACCGGCACCGCCGACTCGTCGATCTCAATCCCCACGTCCGATGTCCCGGCGAGCTCATTCAGGGCGGCGGCCAGGCCCCCGCGGGTGGGGTCGCGGAGGCAGTGCACGTTGGGGGCCGCGGTCAGGAGTGCCTCGATTAGGCCGTTGAGTGCCGCGCTGTCGGAGACCAGATCCGTCTCGAAGGTCAGCCCCTCCCGCTTGCTGAGGACGGCGATACCGTGATCCCCCAGGGTGCCGCTGATGAGCACCACATCGCCGGGCCGAGCCCGGTCAGGGCCGATGTTCCGTCCCTCAGGGACGACTCCAACGCCGGCCGTGTTGATATAGAGGCCGTCACCATGCCCCCGCTCCACCACTTTGGTGTCGCCGGCGACGACCTGGACGCCCGCCTCCTCGGCGGCCGTCGCCATGGACCGGACAACTTGTTCCAGCGTCTCCATGGGCAGGCCCTCCTCCAGGATGAAACCGGCCGTCAGCCACAGGGGCCGCGCCCCGCTCATCGCGACGTCATTGACCGTCCCATGCACGGCGAGGGAACCGATGTCGCCGCCGGGGAAGACGAGGGGGCGAACGGTGAACGAGTCTGTGGACATCGCGAAGCGGGGATTCCGCTCATCCGCGGGAACGACGGCGGAGTCTGCCATCTGCCGCAAGTAGGCGTTGTCCAGAGGGGTGGCAAAGACCTCTCGAATCAGATCGTTCATCATCTTGCCGCCGGCCCCGTGGGCCATTCGGATCACGTTCTCTCTAGGCATCAGGTCCTCGCTTTGCTAGACTAACTCGTTCGTCTCCCGGTAATCGCGCCAATGTGGATGTCGGCGGGGAAGACGGTTTCCTCCCCGGCTGCCGCCGCTTGCTCCAGCGCGGACTCAATCCGTCGGAGGCCGGCGGCGTAGGCTTCGTCGCTCAGGAGCGCCAGCTGGGAGCAGGCGTCTTTTCTGAGGAAAGGATCGTCCAGTACCTCCCGTCCGATCTTCGGATCGTGTATGCGCTCCACCCATCGGAACCAAACCGGCTCGAAGCCTGTTCTCACCATCCAGTCCACGATGGTGCCCCAGGATGGGAAGCGCTGCAAGTCGGTCTCCAGCGTGCCCTCGAAGTAGTCGTAGATGTAGGAGGCCCCGTGCCCATCGTGCGGATCAGATCCGATCACGGCGAGCGCGCCACCCGGGCGGAGAGATCGATAGGCTCCCTCAACGAACCCCCTTGGATCGTCAAAATGGTGAATTGCGTTGACGCAGAAGATGAGATCGAAGGCGCCTTCCGCAAACGGCGCCTGGCCCGCGCGGGCCTGGACGAACCGCAGCTCCGCACCACGCTGGCGCGCCTGTTCCAGCATGCCGGCGGAGAGATCGAGGCCGCATCGGCGCGCGGCTTCCGGCGGCAGGTCGGCTAGATAACGGGCGGTACCGCAGCCGATCTCCAGTACGCGGGTCGCTCGGAGCGCTTCAACGAGGGATCGCAACGCGCCGGCCACGCCGTGCATCGGGCTGTGTGCGTAACGGCGGTCGTACGTGTCGGCGATGCGATCATAGTCCACACGGCCGGGAGACGATCCCAATCTCGTCAAACTCACACCGTCGTCGCCCATCGCTGAGGGCAAGGAGAGCATCGGGCACGGTCCGCCGAGTGCCCGCCTGGGGCGATCCTGTACCTGGCGTCGCCGTGTCCTGTCATAGGCCGAGGTCGAGGCCGGGCGCGGCAGGCTCTACGACGGGCGCTCCCCGTACCGGTAGTATGCCGCGCAAGCGCCCTCGGCGCTCACCATGCAGGGGCCGACAGGGCTCTGGGGGGTGCAAGCCCGCCCGAAGAGGGCGCATTCGGGGGGCCGCAGAGCGCCGCGCAGCACGTCCCCGCAACGGCAGCCCCGGGGCTTCCGGGCCGGCGGAACGTCCAGCGGGAACGCACGTCGAGCGTCATGATCCGCGTACCGGTCTGATACTTGAAGGCCGCTCGCCGGAATGGTGCCAAATCCCCGCCACTCGGCGTCGGCGACGTCGAATACCTGGGCTATCGCCTCCTGCGCGGAAGCATTCCCCTCAGGCCTGACGCTCCGTGCATAAGCGTTGTTCACCTCCGCCTCGCCGGCCTCAATCATCGTCACCAGCGCCAGTACGGCCCTCAAGAGATCCAGGGGCTCGAATCCGGCGATGGCACACCCCATGTCATACGTCTCGGGCAGAAAACCCCAGGCGTCCGAGCCAATGATTGTCGTCACATGACCGGGCCCAATCACGCCGTCCAGTGCCACCTCTCCGGTATCGAGGATGGCGAGCGTCGCGGGCGGGGTGAGCTTGTGGGTGCTGAAAACGTAAAAGTTGTCCAGCCCGTCGGCGTCAGCCGATAGGACTGCAGATGCCACCATCGGCGCCGTCGTCTCAAAACCCACGCCCAGGAAGACGACAGGGCGGTCGGGGTTCTCGCGCGCCACCTCGAGCCCGTCCAGGGGCGAGTAGACCACACGGACGTCGGCGCCGCCAGCCTTCGCCTCCGCCAGCGACGTGCGGCTCCCGGGCACCCGGATCATGTCACCGAACGTGGTCAGGATGACATCGGGGATCTCTGCGAGGGCGATGGCGCGGTCCAGATCGGCCGCGGCAGTGACACAGACGGGACATCCCGGCCCAGAGCGAAGGTCCACGGTGTCGGGCAGAAGGGAGGGTATGCCGAAGCGGAGAATGGCGTGAGTGTGTCCGCCGCAGAACTCCATGAGTCTGACGGGGCGCGTCGACCGGGCGCGGATCGCCTCGGCCACGGACCGCGCGGCCCGAGGGTCGCGAAATCGATCCGTCAGGCCTCCATTCCCCTGGCGCATGCTAAGCCTCCTCCGTGGACTCGGCCTCGCTTCGCACTGCCGCGACCACGGCCTGCCCCAGGGAGAGTCCCCCGTCGTTCGGCGGCACCAGGCGGTGGGTGTACACTGTGAACCCGGCATCGCGCAGCATGGGCAGCACGCGCTCCAAGAGGGTGACGTTCTGGAAGACCCCGCCCGAGAGCGCCACCTCGTCGAGGCCGTCGGAGGCGCGCAGCCGCAGACACGTGTCGCAAATCATGCGCGCAATACCGTTGTGGAGCTTGGCCGCTATCGTCTCCGCGGGGACGCCGGCCTTCACGTCGGCGACGACGTCTCGAATGACCGGGCCCGCGTCAATCGCCTCAGCCTGACCGAATCCATAGGCAGCTGTGATACGCTCGTCGACCAGGTTCTCCAGCTCGATGGCGGCCTGAGCCTCGTAGTTGATCGTCTGCCGCACACCCGCCAGGGATGAGACTGCGTCAAAGAGCCGGCCGCTGCTCGACGTCGGGACCGTGTTGACGTCCTTATCCAGCTGCTGTGCCAGCACGGTCCGCTCCTCCTCCGAGGCCGCCTGAACGGAGGGTAAGGCCTCGTCCCACTCCAGCCCCGCCGCCCAGAGGTGGGCCAGCGCAACCCGATAGGGCCGGCGGATGGCGGCATCGCCGCCCGGCAGGGGCACGTACTTCAAGTGCGCGGCGCGGCGGAAGGATGCGTAGTCCATGATCAGGAACTCGCCGCCCCAGATGGCGCCGTCCGTCCCGTAACCGGTCCCGTCGAAGGCCACCCCGATGATCGGACGGTCGCCGCTAAGGCCGTGCTCGGCCATACACGAGGCGACCTGCGCGTGATGATGTTGAATCGCCACCTCCGTCTCGTAAGCCGAGGCGTGCCCCTGGGCATATCGGGTGGAGAGGTAGGCGGGATGGAGGTCGTGGGCGATGATCTCAGGGTCGATGCGGAACGTACGCTTCAGCTGCTCCACCATCTCCTCAAAAAAGGTGAGCGTCTCGTAGTTCTCCATGTCGCCAATGTGCTGGCTCAGGAATGCGTAGCGATCGCGGGTGAGGCAGAAGGTGTTCTTCAGCTCACCCCCCACGGCCAGGATCTGCGGGACGGCGAACGGCAGGTGGATCGGGTATGGGGCATAGCCCCGCGATCGACGCACAGGCAGCTCCTCACCCGCGAAGACGCGGGTGACGCTGTCATCGCAGCGGGCGTGGATCTCGCGATCGTGGAACAGGAACGCGTCGGCAAGCGCGTCGAGGCGCTCCCGGGCCTCCTGGTTGCCCGTCGCGATGGGCTCCTCGGAGTAGTTGCCCGAGGTCATCACCAGGGCCGGCGGGAAGCCGTCCGACGGTTCCAGGAGCAGGTAGTGGAGCGGCGTGTAGGGGAGCATCACGCCCAGCGTATCGTTGCTGGGAGCCGCGGCTGGAGAGATGGGGCTGTCCGACTGCTCGTCCAGGAGCACAATCGGACGCTCACGGGACGTCAGGATCTCTCGCTCCTTCTCATCGACTCCGCAGAATCCCTCCACCGCGTCGATGGAGAAAGCCATCAGGGCGAAGGGCTTGTCGACTCTCCCTTTTCGCTCCCTCAGCTTCTGGACCGCCTCGTCGTTCGTCGCGTCGCAGGCCAGGTGGAAGCCCCCGAGCCCCTTGATGGCGACAATCTTGCCGTCAAGGAGCGCTTCACGCGTGGCCCGGACCGCTCTGTCCCCCGTTGCCCCGTCAGCGTGACCATCAGACATCGCACCGCTGCGGAAGGTCACCCGGGGTCCGCAGACGGGACAAGCGTTCGGCTGCGCGTGGAACCTTCGGTCCGTGGGATCGTCGTACTCGGCCTGGCAGTTCGGGCACATCTTGAAGGGCGCCATCGTCGTCTGCGGCCGGTCATAGGGGATGTCCTGGATGATGGTGAAGCGGGGGCCGCAGTTCGTGCAGTTGATGAACGGGTACCGGTACCGTCGGTCCTCAGGATCGAAGAGCTCAGCCAGGCAGTCCTCGCAGGTGCAGATGTCCGGTGAGATGGGCTGGAACTCGCCCGGCTGGGCCTCGGAGTGGCGGATGTTAAACCCCTCGGAGGCGGGGAGCTCGACGTCCTCGGGAACCAGCTCGTTGACGGTGACCGTCTCGATACGCGCCAGCGGAGGGGCATCGGATTCCAGCCGCTCCGCGAAGGTTTCCAGCGCAGCCGGTGGACCCACCGCCTCAATCTCCACGCCGGAGGAGCTGTTGAGCACCCAGCCCCGCAGCTCCAGCTCCAGCGCCAGGTTATAGACGAAGGGGCGAAAACCAACCCCCTGGACGACACCGGTGATACGAATGTTACGAGCAGATAGATCTGATCTGGTCATAGGGCGCCTAATCTAGCAATAAAGTATAGTGATTTCTTGAATATTATAGCGGGACACGGTGGTACTGTCCACTCCGCCTGGCCATCTTCAGCGCTTGCCGGCAAAAAGCCAGGGCGCGTAACACGCGCCCTGGCAGGAGCTCCGGCCTCAATCGATGCCATCCGCCCGATTTCTGGCACCCGGGCAATCGGATTATAGCACCCGGGTGGACCAGCGTCAACGGAATTGATCGCCACGGGTCCACAAGGAGTTGCCAGGCATGCCCCCGGTGCGATGCACCTTGACGGTGCGTTGCACCTGATGGGCGTGGGCCGACGACAACTTGTTACTCGACCCGATCGCCGCGGGTGCA
>Ga0207797_1002429_pt1 | contig 12893 bp, 13 predicted proteins | sample PRCRCaboRojoPR_6_FD_187275 | JGI IMG/M metagenome (GOLD analysis project Ga0207797, IMG submission 187275) | Marine sediment microbial community from Cabo Rojo, Puerto Rico - PR CR 10% Liquid 1 (SPAdes) | ecosystem: Environmental > Aquatic > Marine > Coastal > Sediment | place: Cabo Rojo, Puerto... | reverse complement strand
TCGTGGGCGCTCACCGAACCCGGCTCCGGCAGCGACGCCAGCGACATGGACACCACCGCGGTCCGCGACGGCGACGAGTGGGTGATAAACGGGACCAAGCAGTTCATCACGAACGCGAACGTCGCCGGCAGCGTCCTCGTGAAGGCTGTCACCGGCGAGTCCGACCCCGAGGGCGGACACCAGTCCATCTCGACGTTCATCGTCGACCCCGAGAACGACGACGGCGTCGAGGTCTCGACGGTCTGGGACAAGATGGGGCTGAACGCGTCGCCGACCTGCGAACTCCAGTTCGAGGACTGCCGGATTCCGCGCGACCGCCTGCTCGGCGAGGAGGGCGACGGCTGGTACCAGACCAAAAAGACCCTCGACGGCGGCCGGATCAGCATCGCGGCGCTCTCGGTCGGCCTCGCGCAGGGCGCGTTCGAGGCCGCCCGCGACTACGCCGTCGAGCGCGAACAGTTCGGTCAGCCCATCTCGGAGTTCGACGCGATCCGGGACAAACTCGTCTCGATGTACCGCAAGACCGAGCGCGCGCGGTGGCTCACCTACCGGGCCGCGTGGGCCTACGACCAGGGCGAGTCCGTCACCGAGGAGTCCTCGCTCGCGAAACTCGACGCCAGCGAGGCGGCCCGCGAAGTCGCCGAGGACGCGGTGCAGGTGCTCGGCGGCTACGGCTACACCGAGGACTTCTCGCCCCAGCGGTTCTTCCGCGACGCGAAGCTGATGGAGATCGGCGAGGGAACCAGCGAGATCCAGCACCTCATTCTCGGTCGCCAGATCGGCCTCTGAGCCGACGCCACCCCGGCGGGTAGCTATCCGACCGATACCATATATATTCTGATACGATTCGTGCCACACAGAGAGATATAAATACCGTCCCTCGTTTTGTGCATGGCAATGCGCGGGGTAGACCCATGAGCGACTCCGATTCGTCCGGATTCGTCCAGTACGGCATCGAAGACAGACCACCGTTTCTGACCTCGCTGTTTCTCGGCGTCCAGCACTACCTGACGATGGTCGGGGCGAACATCGCGGTCCCGCTGATCCTCGCGGGCGTCCTCGGGATGCCCGAGGAACTCGTGCCGAAGTTCGTCGGGACCTTCTTCGTGGTCTCGGGGATCGCGACGCTCGCCCAGACCCACCTGGGCAACCGGTACCCCATCGTGCAGGGTGCGCCCTTCTCGATGCTCGCGCCCGCTCTCGCCGTCGTCGGCGTCGTCAAAGCGACGAACCCGGCCGGGCCGGCGTGGCAGGCCGCCCTCCTCCAGTTGCAGGGTGCGATCATCGTCGCCGCGCTCGTCGAGGTGGTCGTCGGCTACTTCGGCGTCTTCGGCCGTATCCGGCGGTTCATCTCGCCGGTCGTCATCGCGCCCGTCATCGCGCTCATCGGCCTGTCGCTGTTCAACGCGCCGCAGGTCGTCACGGCCACGCAGAACTGGTGGCTGCTCGGACTGACGCTGCTTCTGATCGTCCTGTTCTCGCAGTATCTCAACACCCGTTCGCGGGCCTTCCAGCTGTTCCCGGTCCTGCTGGGCATCGTCGTCGCCTGGGTCGTCGCCGCGGCCCTCTCGGTCACCGGCGTCTACGCGCAGGGAGCGCCCGGCTACGTCAACCTCGCACAGGTGACGCAGGTCGAACCCGTTCTGGCTATCACCCCGCTCCAGTGGGGGACGCCGAAGTTCTCGACGGCGTACGTAATCGGGATGCTCGCGGGGGTCGCCGCGTCGATGATCGAGAGCTTCGGCGACTACCACGCGGTCGCCCGACTCTCCGGCGTCGGCGCGCCGAGCGAGAAGCGCATCAACCACGGCATCGGGATGGAGGGGCTGATGAACGTCTTCGCGGGGATCATGGGCACCGGCGGTTCGACCTCCTACTCCGAGAACATCGGCGCGATCGGGCTCACCGGCGTGGCCTCCCGCTACGTCGTCCAGATCGGCGCGGTCGTCATGCTTTTGGTCGGCTTCGTCGGCTACTTCGGACAGCTCATCGCCACCATCCCCGACCCCATCGTCGGCGGCCTCTACATCGCCATGTTCGGACAGATCGTCGCGGTCGGCCTCTCGAATCTGAAGTACGTGGACCTCGACTCCTCGCGGAACATCTTCATCGTCGGCATCGCGCTGTTCGCGGGGCTGGCCATCCCGACCTACATGGCCAACGTCGGGAGCGCCGACGCGTTCAGACAGGGCCTCGAGGGCGTCGCGGTCGTCGGTCCCCTCCTCGCCACGCGCGTCGTCGCGAACACCGTCTACGTCATCGGGTCGACCGGCATGGCGGTCGGGGGGCTCGTCGCCTTCTTCCTCGACAACACGATCCAGGGCACCCGTGCCGAACGGGGCCTCGAAGAGTGGGAGGAGAGCGCCGAGCGCGACGAGGAGTTCGCGTCGGTCTTCGACCGCTTCGTCGGCTCCGACTGAGAGGCCCCGCGCTCACGTCGTTCGACTCTCGCGGCGCTCGCGGTTGACGACGAACGAAAGAGCGCGTCCGCGACCGCCCGTGTCCGCGGTCCGCGCCGGGACACGAAACGTCGGGCGCTACGATTCCTCGAGTTCGGCCTCGAGTTCGTCCTTGAACTCCTCGTCGAGCTCCCGGTCGAGTTGCTCGAAGATGTCCTCTTCCTCCTCGCCCTCCTCGACGAGCTCCTTGGCTCGTTCGAGGTCCTCGCGGAGGAGGTCTCTCTGTTTGTTCTTGCCGGAACGCTCGCGGCCACGTTTCGTATCTCCCATACCGCTCCGTTGGTCGCGCTGGTTTAAATCCGTGGTGTCAGTTTTCACGCCCCGGGAAGGGTCGATACGGCGACCGACCGCCGTCTCGCTCGTCCACTCGAATCGATCAGATCCGGCTAAATTCCGAAAGGCCTTTACCGGTTTAGGCTAGCCGAAAAAACGATGCTCGACGACGGGGATCCACGCAGGGACGCGAGAGACGCCTTCGCGGGCATCTCCCCTGCGAAGGGCGCGTCCGTACCCGGTGGGACCGTCACGGTCTGTCGGCGCTCCGAGTCGCTCCGGACCCGCTCGTGTCTCTGTGATCCCCACGAGAAGGCGGGCAGTGTCGGAGCGGGGGTGGTCGACGAGTAGGCGACAGCACCGACGACCACCCTGCCGTGGGCCTCGAACGCCGGCGAGACGGCTCCGGCGTTCGACTCTCCTTTTGCCGTCTGTCCCTCGGCGTCACGTCACCCGTCGCCGCGACCACGTGTCGCCGACTCCGAGGGGGTTGCCCCCTCGCGAACCTCTTTCCGTCCGGGCGTCCTGTCTCGCCCCGTGACGGAACTCGAACTCCCGCCGCTCGGACTCGGCACCGCCAACAACGATGACCCCGAGGTGTGCGCCCAGACGGTCGTCGAGGCGCTCGACGTCGGTTACCGGCACGTCGACACCGCCCAGATGTACGACAACGAGGCCGCGGTCGGCGACGGACTGGCCCGGAGCGACGTCGCCCGCGAGAACGTCGTGCTTGCGACGAAGGTCCACCCGGAGAATCTCGCGCCCGAGGACGTGGTCGCCTCGACGAGAGAGAGCCTCGACCGGCTCGGGGTCGACGCGGTCGACCTGCTCTACGTCCACTGGCCGACCGGCGCGTACGACCCCGAGACGACCTTACCTGCCTTCGACGAGGTCCGCGAGATGGGGCTGACCGAACACGTCGGCGTCTCGAACTTCACGCCCGACCTCCTCGAGGAGGCCCGGACGATCCTCGACGCCCCCATCGCGGCCCATCAGGTGGAGTGCCACCCGCAGTTGCCCCAGGACGACCTCCGCGCGCTGGCCCGGGAGGACGACCACCACCTCGTCGCCTACTCGCCGCTGGCGAGAGGCGAGATCTTCGACGACCCGGTGCTCCGGTCGGTCGCGGAGAAACACGGCGTCAGCGTCGCGCAGGTCTGTCTGGCGTGGGGCGTCGCACAGGAGTCGGTCGTCCCGATCCCGAAGGCGACCGGCGACCACGTCGCCGAGAACTACGCCGCCCTCGAGGTCGAACTCGACGAGGAGGACCTCGACCGCATCGACGGCATCGAGGCGGAGCATCGACTCATCGATCCGAACGACGCGCCGTGGCACTAGCCCGAATCCGGCGATCCGTCGAATCGGCCGGCGGAGACACCGGCGACAGAGGCGACGGAGGATCCGGAACTGCCGGCGGGCGACTGCCGGCCGCGGCAGAGACGTCGCGTCTGCCGGCTCCCGTACGTCGAGGTCACGTCCCGTACATTTATTGAACGAGTTCTCTTCGACGCATCACGTATGGTAGGTGACGAGGACGACGGGCCACGCGACGTCCCGCTCGAGGCCCGAGTCGGCGACCGGCAGGACGTCGAACTGATGTACGAGTTCTACACCGATCTCCGGGACGAGATAGACCAGAGCATCGACTTCCAGAACCAGATCGTCGTCGGCGGCGGGGTCCTCATCGCGGTCGCGTACGGACTGCAGTTCAGCGGCGTGCTCCAGAAACTCGCCGCACAGAATCCGACGCTGAAGCTCATCGTCGCCGCCCTGCCCACGATCACGCTATTCACCATCGCCCTCTGGATCGTCGAACAGAGCCGCATGATGCGTGCGGGACACTACCTGCACTTCCTCGAAAACAAGATCAACGCCGAACTCGACGGCGTCTATCTCACGTGGGAGAACTGGCTCCGGTCGGGAAACACGCCGATACACCATCGCACCCACCACGCGGGACAGCTCATCGGCTACGCGCTGTTTCTCTACGGGCTGGCCGCGCTCGGACTCGGCGTCTACGCCGTCGAGATTCTCGGCGTGACGCTCGAATCGATCCGAGCGCTCTCGTTCGACTGGCGGTCCCTGTCGTTCGTCTACTTCCTCCTGAACGTGGTGTTACTCCTCTATCTCGCCCAGTACACGTACCTGATCGTCTTCCACGGAGAGAGCGGGCGGGCGACGTTGAAACGGCTCGCGTTCCCCTGGACGAACGAAACCTCCAGCTTCGAGGGGTTCAAACGGTGGGAGATCGAGTACGCACGAGAGCACGTCGCCGGCTTCGCCTACCAGAGCGAAGTGACGGACGCGCTCGAGGAGACCGGGGACGGACCGCCCGGCGAGGGCGACGGCTGACGGTCGGTCACTCCGACCCGGAGTCGGTGAGTATCCGGAGCAACAGATAGCCGACCACGCCGAGACCGAACGCGAGCGGCGGGAGCACGAACGGTCCGACGGCGCCGAAGAGGTCGGCGAGCGTCATCGCCCTCTGGCGCGGTCGTCGTCCGCCCCGGCGGGTGCAGTTTCGGCTGCTGTGGCGTCTTCCGGCGGCGGCGAGTCGGTGTCGGCGGCGTGCATGTAGACGTCCTGTTTCGGATACGGGATCTCGATGTCCTGTTCGTCCAGCGCTTTGTATATCGTTCGGTTGAGCGCGTGTTTCGCCTTGGCCGCCCGGGTCGGACTCCGGACCCAGCAGAGCAGTTCGTACTCGAGGGCCGACGGGCCGAACGACCGAAAGCGCATCCGCGGCTTCGGCGAGTCCAGCACCAGCGTCTCGGCCTCGGCGACCTCGAGCACCAGTGTCTCGAACTCGTCGACGTCGGTGCCGTAGGCGACGCCGATCGGGAGGCGAACGCGCTTGCGTCGCGTCGGCGCGGACTCGTTCGTGATCCGGGCGGCGTTCAGAAGCGAGTTGGGAACGGTGACGAGCACCTCGTCGCGAGTCATGATAGTCGTCGAGCGGACGCCCACCTTCACGACCGTTCCCGCCTCGCCGGAGTCGAGCACGACGTAGTCGCCGATCTTGTACGTGTCGTCGAAGTAGAGCGCGATGCCGCCGAAGAAGTTCGCCACCGTGTCCTTGGCTGCGAAGCCGACGGCGACGCCCGCGATGCCGGCTGCCCCCAGGAGCGGCGTGATATCGACGTTCCAGAGACGCAGGAGCGCCGCGAGCGCGCCGACGGTGACGACGATCGTCCAGACGTTCGAGAACACCGGCGCGAAGTCGAACCGCTGGCCCCGGTCTTTGACCTCCTCGACCGCGCGGTTGACGATCTGATTGAGGGCCCACGCCCACGCGAGGACGATGACCGACAGCGAGGGACGGCCGAAGAAGGTGTCGAGCGTGGTCTGGGTCACGAGCGTGCTCTCGGCGATCGACGAGACCTGCGTGAGCAGGTAGATGCCGGCCAGTCCGACCGTCACGACCAGCGGCAGTCTGAGTTCGGAGACGACGATGTTGTCGAAGGTGGTCTCCGTCCGACTGACAAAGCGGAGCGCGAACCGGATGCCGACGAACTCCAGAAGCACCGCCGCACCGATGGAGAGCACCAGCAGAGCGACCGTGGCCTGCCACGCGGGGAGTCCGTCCAGCAGTTGGGGCAGGGGGTCTAACACGGGTGAACGTCCGCGGTTCAGTGTCATAACGGTTCCGCGCCCGCGAGGGTTTATCAGGGATGACCGACCAGTTTCGATCGTGTACAGAAAGGGCCATCTGGGAGTCGCACTCGTCGTGTTCGCGCCGGTCGGCGCGGCGCTCGTCGCCGCCGGGATGTCCGAGTTCGCCTACCTCGCGGGCGTCACGATGCTCTGGCTCGCGATGCTCCCCGACGTGGACCACCGCTTGCCGGGCGTCTCCCATCGGGGCGTGACCCACACGGTCGCGTTCGCCCTCGTCGTCGCCGTCGCCTTCGGCGCCGCCGGGGCGTTCGCCGCCGCCCGACTCCCGCTCGGCGACCCGGTCGTCGTCGGTGCCTTCGGGTTCGGACTCGGTCTCGTGACCGTCCTCGCACACCTGCTCGCGGACCTGCTGACGCCGGCGGGCGTCCCCCTCCTCTGGCCGCTCTCCTCGCGTCGCTACTCCCTCGAACTCGTCCGCGCCTCGAACCGGACCGCGAACTACGTCCTGCTGGTCGCGGGCGTGTTCGTCGCCGCCGCCGCGCTCGTGGTCACGCTCCGGGTCGGTCCGACGTGAGTCCCGCCGCGACCTACCGTTAAGTGACCGCCCGACGAACCCCGTCTATGGTCGACACGAACGACGACGCGATGACCCGCTTCCCGGTGCCGGATCTGGCGGAGCTGCCGGACGACCTGCGCGACCGAATCGAGGAGGAGACCGAACGAGCCGGCTTCACCCCGAACGTCTTCTCGGCGCTCGGCTACAAGCCGTCGCACTTCCGCCCGTTCGTGGAGTTCCACGACGCCCTCGTGGAGGACACGTCGCTCGACCGCGAGGAGGTCGAGATGATCGTCGTCGCCGTCTCCGGCGTCAACCACTGCTACTACTGCAACGTCGCCCACGGCGCGCTCGTGCGCATCTACGCGAAGGACCCGCACCTCGCCGACCAGCTCGTCGCGAACTACCGGACCGCAGACGTCAGCGACGAGCGGATGGCGATGCTCGACGTCGCGGTGAAGCTGACCGAACGCCCGACCGAGGTCACCGAGGACGACCTCGACCTGCTCCGGGAGGCCGGCTACTCGGAGGAGGAGATATGGGACGTCGGCATGGTGACCGCCTTCTTCAACCTCAGCAACCGGATCGCCATGTTCGCGGACATGCGCCCGAACGACGAGTTCCACGACATGGCGCGGTAGCTCCGATCGACGACCCCGGCGGTTCTGCAACGAGTCAAACGAGTCGCCAGTTCGAGCTACGCCTCGGCCTCGTAGCCGGCGTCCTGCACGGCGAGGATCAGGTCGAGCGGGTCGGCGTCGCCCTCGACGGTGGCGGTGTCGGCCTCGTGGTCGGCCGTCGCGCTCGTGACGCCCTCGACGCCCAGCAGGGCTTTCTCGACGGACTCTTCGCAGTTGCCACAGCTCATCCCGGTCACGGTAAGGGTGGTGGACATCGTCGAACGGTACGGGAGGCTGGCTTAATCCGATTTCCCTTTCGCGACCGGCACCAGTCCCGACTCGCGACTTTACATTCGAAAGTTGCGACCAAAGTGACTTGAGGCTCCTGTGCCTCTCTCCTGTATGCGCGACCTCGACGACGTCGACCGGACGATTCTCGACCTTCTGCTAGAGGACGCCCGGCGACCCTACAGCGACATCGCAGAGCGGGTGGACCTGTCACCGCCGGCCGTCTCCGACCGGATCGAGCGACTGGAGGATCTGGGCGTCATCCGGCGGTTCACGCTCGATCTGGACCGGACGCTGCTCGACGAGGGCGTCCCGGTACTCGTCGAACTCGACGTCGAACCGGGAGCGACCGACGAGGTCAGGTCGTCGCTCGCGGCGCTCGACGCCGTCGAGCACGTCTTCGTCACCGCCGAGGGCGACGTCGTCTTTCAGGCGCGGATCGCCGGCACCGACGTGACGGCGTTCCTTCAGGATTCGGTCGACACCGCGCGGTTGCGGGACGTCTCGGTGCGCCTGCTCTCGAACAGCGAGTGGCGGCCCGCGGTCGGCGACGCCTCGCTCGCGCTGACGTGTGCCGAGTGCGGAAACAGGGTGACCGCCGAGGGCGAGAGCGCCGTCGTCGACGGGAAGCGATATCACTTCTGCTGTGAGAACTGCCTGGAGAAGTTCGAGACGCAGTTCGAGGAACTCAAGAGCGGGGTCTGAGTGGTCGCTTTCGGCACGGCCGCGCTCCGACACGTCGCCGCGGGGACCGCCACCGGGCGAGCGCGTTCCGCCGTCCGGCTTCGAATCCAAAGCGACCCGCCGCCGCGACCGACCCTTTCGAAGTAACAACTCCGTTGAAGAGGGAGCCCGTAGTATCTATCGACCAATGGAGCGGGTACGCATCGAGATCGGGGGCATGACCTGCGCCAACTGCTCGGCCACCATCGACGACGCGGTCGAGGCGCTGGCGGGGGTCGAATCCGCCGAGATCAACTTCGCGACGGACGAGGGCACAGTCGAGTACGACCCCGAGGAGGTGTCGCTCGCGGCCATCTTCGAGGCCATCGAGAAGGCGGGCTATCATCCGCAGGCCGAGACGGTCTCTATCGGCGTCACCGACATGACCTGCGCGAACTGCGTGCAGGCGGTCGAGGACTCGGTCGGGTCGCTGTCGGGCGTCGTCTCGGTCGACGCCAATTTCGCCACCGACGAGGCGAGCGTTCGGTTCGTCCCCGAGACGGTCTCGCTCGAGGAGATCTACGGGGCCATCGAGGACGCCGGCTACACGCCGGTGCGCGACGAGGGCGAGGGCGGCACCGAGCGCGAGCGCCGCGAGTCCGCCCGCGCGGCCGAGACGCGGAAACAGCGCCGGCTGACGCTGTTCGGCGCGGCGCTGTCGATCCCGCTGTCGGTGCTGATGATGGGCGAACTCGTCGGGCTGCCCGTCCCCGAGACGCTCCTGGGCTTTGGCCGCGGCTGGTGGGGCCTCCTGCTCGCGACCCCGGTGCAGGTCGTCCTCGGGCGCGAGTTCTACGTGAACAGCTACAAGGCGGTCGTCAGGAACCGCAGCGCGAACATGGACGTGCTCATCGCGCTCGGGTCGACGACGGCGTTCCTCTACAGCGTCGCCGTCCTGCTGGGGGCCATCCCGGGCGGCCTCTACTTCGAGAGCGCGGCGCTCATCCTGACGTTCATCACGCTCGGGAACTACCTCGAGGCCCGCTCGAAGGGCCGCGCGAGCGAGGCCATCCGCCAGCTCCTCGAACTGGAGGCCGACACGGCCACCGTCGTCGAGGAGGCGGACGGCGAGCGCGTCGAGCGCGACGTCCCGCTGGAGGACGTGCAGGTCGGCGACCTCCTGAAGGTGCGACCGGGCGAGAAGATCCCGACCGACGGCGAGGTGAGAGACGGCGAGAGCGCCGTCGACGAGTCGATGATCACCGGCGAGTCGGTGCCGGTCGAGAAGGCACCGGGCGACGAGGTCGTCGGCGGCACCGTCAACGAGAACGGTCTCCTGTTCGTGGAGGCCACCAAGGTCGGTGCCGACACCGCGCTCCAGCAGATCGTCCGGATGGTCCGGGACGCCCAGAGCCGCCAGCCGGAGATCCAGAACCTCGCGGACCGCATCAGCGCGTACTTCGTCCCCGCGGTCATCCTCAACGCCCTGCTCTGGGCCGGGCTCTGGTTCGCGTTCCCGTCGACGCTCTCGGGCGTCGTCGAGTCGCTCCCGCTGTGGGGACTGGTCGCCGGCGGTCCCAGCGTCGTCTCGACGTTCGAGTTCGCCGTGGTCGTCTTCGCCAGCGCGGTGCTCATCGCCTGTCCCTGCGCGCTCGGACTGGCGACCCCGGCGGCGACGATGGTCGGCACCACCATCGGCGCGCGCCACGGCATCCTCTTCAAGGGCGGCGACGTCCTCGAACGCGTCCGCGACGTGGACACGGTCGTCTTCGACAAGACCGGGACGCTCACCCGCGGCGAGATGAGCCTCACCGACGCTCGGGTCGTCGCACCAGCGACCGACGGCGCGGCCGTCGAACCCGACGACGAACCCGGGCAGGCGACCGAGGAGTTCCTGATCGAGGTCGCCGCCAGCGCCGAGTCGGGGAGCGAACACCCCATCGCGCAGGCCATCGTCGAGGGCGCGGACGAGCGCGACGTGCCTCACGAGGACCCCGCAGTCGTCCAGAACGTCCCCGGGAAGGGCATCCGCGCCCGCACCTCTCACGGCACCGTCGTCGTCGGGTCGCCGACGCTCGTCGAGGAGGAGGGCGCGGACCCCGCGCCCGCCGAGGACGTCCTCGCTGAGTTCGAGTCCGAGGGCAAGACCGCCGTGCTGGTCGCGCTCGACGAGCAACTGCTGGGCGTGCTCGCCGTCGCCGACACGGTCAAAGAGACCGCGAAGGAGGCCGTCGCCTCGCTACACGACCGCGGCGTCCGGGTGATGATGCTCACCGGCGACAACGAGCGGACCGCCCGTGCCGTCGCCGCGGAGGTCGGCATCGACCCCGAGAACGTCCGCGCCGAGGTCCTGCCCGACGAGAAAGCCGACGCAGTCGAGGAGATCCAGTCGGGCGGCGACCGGGCGATGATGGTCGGCGACGGCGTCAACGACGCGCCGGCGCTCGCGGCCGCGTTCGTCGGCACCGCGCTCGGGTCGGGCACCGACGTCGCCATCGAGGCGGCCGACGTGACCCTGATGCGCGACGACCCCACCGACGTCGTGCGGGCGATGAACGTCTCCGAGGGGACGCTCGCGAAGATAAAGCAGAACCTCTTCTGGGCGCTGGGCTACAACACGGCGATGATCCCGCTGGCCTCGCTGGGCCTGCTCCAGCCCGTGCTGGCCGCGGCCGCCATGGCCTTCTCGTCGGTGTCGGTGCTGTCGAACAGCCTGCTCTTTAGCCAGTACGACCCCGAGGACCGCTACCGGCTGCTGGGCTTCTTCCGGTAGTTTACGCGCGACAGACCGCCCTCAGTCCGCCGCGAACCGCGCGGCGTGCTCGCGGGCCTCCCGCCGGATCGCCGCGGCGTCGGCGACGGTGACCTCGCCGTCTGCCATCAAGACCTCCCCGTCGACCATGCTGAAGGTCACGTCGTCGCCGTGCGCGGCGAACACGAGCGACGAGAGCACGTCGTGGACCGGCGTCGTCCGGCTCACGTCGGTCGTCAGCCCGACGACGTCGGCCTTCCAGCCCGGCCGGAGTTTCCCGACGCGCTCGAAGCCCGCGGCTCTCGCTCCCCGGACGGTGGCCATCTCGAAGACGGTCGCCGCCGGGAGTGCCGTCGGGTCGAGCGCGTCGACCTTCCCGAGCAGGCTCGCCTGTCGCATCTCGGCGAACGGGTCGAGCGCGTTGTTGCAGGGCGGCCCGTCGCTCCCGAGGGCGACGTTGACGCCGCGGTCGAGGTAGTCCGCGACCGGCGCGACCCCGCTCGCGAGTTTCATGTTCGCCGAGGGGCAGTGGACGACGTGCGTGCCGGTCTCGGCGATCACCTCCCGTTCCCGCTCGTTCGTCCAGACGCCGTGAGCGAGCAGCACGTCCTCGCCGGTGAGGCCGACCTCGTCGAGCCACAGCACGTTCCGGGTTCCCGTCTCCGCCTCGACGCGCTCTATCTCGCCTCGGTTCTCGCTCGCGTGGGTGTGGATGCGAACGCCCTCGTAGGCGTCGGCCAGTTCGCGCGCGCCGCGCAGACACGCCTCCGAGCAGGTGAGCGCGAACCGGGGCGTCACGGCGTACCGGACCCGGCCGTTCCACTCGCCGTGGTAGTTCCAGATCAGCCCCTCGGACTCCCGGAGCGCGGCGTCGGCGTCTTCGAGCAGTCCCTCCGGCGCGTTCTGGTCCATCAGCACCTTGCCGAGTCGCGCCCGGAGGCCCAGTTCGCCCGCGGCCTCGAACGCCTCTCCCGCGTGGGCGACCGTCAGGTGATCCACGCAGGTCGTCGCGCCGCTCTCGACGAGTTCGAGGTAGCCGAGTCGCGCCGCGGCGCGCACCTCCTCGGCCGTCATCGACGCCTCCATGGGGAGCACGTGGTCGTAGAGCCACTCCAGCAGCTCCACGTCGTCGGCGATGCCGCGGCCGAGACTCTGGACCGAGTGGACGTGCGCCTGGACGAGCCCCGGCAGGAGGACGTCGCAGTCGTGTCGCTCGTGGTCGGGATACCGCCCGCGCAGGTCGTCCCAGTCGCCCACCGCGGCTATCTCGTCGCCCTCGACGACCACCGCACCGTCTTCGACGAGCGTGTCGGCGTCGACGACGACCGTGCCGGTGAGTATCATGTGACGGAGTGACAGTTGTTGGGGGTCCCATATGGCTCTACTGTCCGAGCCGGCCGACTCACCCGGCGTTCGGCGGCCGACGGGACGCCCGGAACTCTTATCATGGTAACACACCACTAGGGCATCGTATGGCGAAAGGTACGGTCGCGTTTTTCAACGACACCGGCGGATACGGATTCATCGAGACCGAGGACGCAGACGACGACGTCTTCTTCCACATGGAGGACGTCGGCGGCCCGGACCTCGAAGAGGGGCAGGAGGTCGAGTTCGACATCGTGCAGGCCGACAAAGGCCCACGTGCGGAGAACGTCAAGCGACTCTAG
>Ga0207797_1002428_pt1 | contig 12894 bp, 10 predicted proteins | sample PRCRCaboRojoPR_6_FD_187275 | JGI IMG/M metagenome (GOLD analysis project Ga0207797, IMG submission 187275) | Marine sediment microbial community from Cabo Rojo, Puerto Rico - PR CR 10% Liquid 1 (SPAdes) | ecosystem: Environmental > Aquatic > Marine > Coastal > Sediment | place: Cabo Rojo, Puerto... | reverse complement strand
ACATGGGGGTCCGGCTGGCGGGCTTCAGTACCACGGGGCAACCGGCAGCCACCGCCGGGGCCAGCTTGTGAACCGCCAGGTTCAGGGGGAAGTTGAAGGGGCTGACGGCCGCCACCGGGCCCACGGGGAACCTCCGAACCAGGCCGATCCGACCGCTGCCGGCCTTGGCCACGTCCAGCGGCACCATCTCCCGGTCCAGCTCCCGACAGGCGGCAGCCGCCGCCATCAGGTTCTCCGCCGCCCGGGCCACCTCTCCGCGGGCGTAGCGTATGGGCTTGCCGGCCTCGTCGCAGATGATCCCCGCCAGATCCTCGGCCCTCTCCCCCACCGACTCCGCCATGGCGTGGAGTATGGCAATGCGTCTGCTCTTGGGCATGGCCGCCATGCGCGGCCCGGCCCCGACTGCTGCCTCCAGGGCGGCTTCCATCTCCTCGGGGCCGGCCTCGGACACCTCGCCCACCTGCCGGCCGTCCCAGGGGCTGAGCACCGCCCGGCGCTCCGCGCCCGGCACCCTCTCCCCCGCTATCTCCAGGGCGAACTCCCGCATGCTTTCCTCCCGTCAACCGTCAACCGGGGACGGAGTTTAAGTTCATCAAGTAGAGAGAATACTAGCTTACGATATGCCATCCAGGGGGATGCACCGATTCACCGCCCGACATGTCCACGGGTTACCTGCATCAGCGGAAAGTATGTCGCCAAATAACTTGATGAACTTAAACTCCGTCCCCGGGGGACCCGGGGGAGAAGCGGTGGAGGTCGATGCGGCCGGAGTCAGTGACCTCCACCCCCTCGGCCCGCAGGCGGCAGATCTGCTCTAGGGCAGGACCGTCGGGGTCCCGGAGCGATATGCAGCCGCCGGCCCCCACCACACGGTGCCAGGGCACGTCGCTGCCCGGAGGAAGGGCGTGCAGGGCGTAGCCCACCTGCCGCGGCCCGCAACCCATGACTTCCGCTATCTGTCCGTAGGTGACCACCCGACCGGAAGGCACCTGCCCAACCAGGTCCCAGATGGCCCGGTAGAGGCCGGTCACCGCGGGTACTCCAGCTGCAGCGACTCGTGGAGGTCCGGGGCCTTCCGGTCCAGTATCCTCTCCATCCGCTCCGGCCTCAGGGCCAGGGTCTCCGGCACCCCCTGGGGCCTGTAGGCCAGGGGAAGGTCCCGGGCGTCACCCCTCATGTGCGCCAGAAGGGCCTCTGCGAACGCACTCCGGGTCTGCTCCCAGCGGGCGGACACCAGAAGAAGGCCGGAAGCGCCCCGCTCGACCAGGTCCAGGAGGGTCTCCGCCAGCCAGCCCAACGGGGTGTGGTTGCGCCAGGAGTCGGTGAAGAAGGCCGGCACCTCCCCTGCCAGCACCGCCTCCGAGAAGGTGCTCTCCCTGGAGGGCGAGGGCCCGAAGACCACTGAGGTCCTGGCTACCAGAGCCTCCGGGTACCGGCGCAGCAGGAAAATGTCCCCCAGGAGCTTGGTCCAGCCGTAGAGGGACAGCGGAACCGCCGGGGATGCCTCGCGGTAGGGGGGAGTGGCTCCGGACCAGACCAGGTCGGTACTCAGGTGGACCAGGGGCACCCGCCGCCGGCCGCAGGCGTCGCCCAGGCGGGCCGGCCAGAGCGTGTTGAGGGCGAACGCGGCCGCCGGGTCGGCGCGGCAGGCGCCTCCGGTTGACAGGGCGGCGCAGTCGATGACCAGGTCCGGCGAGCCGGACAGCACCGCCTCAGCGGCCCCCGGGCCGCAGAGGTCAAGGGCCTCCGTGCCGACCCTTCCGCCTGCGGAGAAGGCCCCGACGATGAAGCGTCCCTCCGCCCTGCGGCGGATGACAGACCCCACTCTGCCGGTGGCGCCGGTGATGGCCACCGTGGGCAAGCTAGCCCTCGTCTCCCATCGAGATGAAGGTCCCCGTGGCGGAGGCCCTTACCTCACCCTCCTGGCTCAGCTCCGCCCGGGCGTTGAACTTCCTTCGCCTTCTGTCGGTCACCTCCGACCGCACCTCCAGGGGCAACCCTGTGGCCACCGGCTTCGAGAAGCGAACCTCCATCCTGGCGGTTACCGCATCGCCGGCCAGGCTCTTCACCGCGTAGGCCATGGCCTCGTCGCAGAGGGTGGAGACCAGACCGCCGTGCAGAACGTCGCTGTAGCCCTGGTAGGTCTTGGGAGGCGTCCAGCGGATGACCGACCGGCCTTCATCGGCCTCCGGGCTGAGCCCCAGGCCGTAGGCGTTGTCCTTTCCGCATACGAAGCAGTGATCGTCGTCGTAGACCTCTGTCATCTCACCTCCCCGGGGGTCGTTCTGAGGTACTCCATGACACCCTCGGTGGAGATCACCAGCCTGGAGGTGCTGTCGATGACCTCCTGCAGCGTCTCCAGTGAACGGCTGAAGCGGTAGAAGTCCGGATACGCCTCGTAGGCCTGCGCGTAGATGGCCGCGGCGGTACTGTCTGCCTGGCCGCGTATGGTGAGGGCCTCCAGGTCGGCGCGGGCGCGAATGGAGTCCACCGCCAGATCGGTCTCGGCCGTTATCCGCCGTGACATCCTCCGCCCCTCGGCCCTGTAGCGGGTAGATATCCTGTTCCGCTCCGCCTCCATGCGGCGGAACACCGCCGCCTGGTTCTCCGCCGGCAGGTCGGCGCGCTTGATCCTCACGTCGATGATCTCTATGCCGTACTCCAGGGCCAGTCCCCGGGTCTGCTCGGTGATCCTCCGTAGTATGTTCAGCCGGCCGGAGGTGTCGGGTATCATCACCAGCCTGGTCTCCTCGATAACCTCTCCGCCCTCCATGCGCACGTCGCGCATGGAATCCGGCTCGGAGGTGGAGACGTTCTCCACCAACCGGACGTAGCTGCCCAGCCCGATGGGGTCGTTGGTGCTGCGGACTATCTGTATCAGGTCGTTCCGCCCCAGCTCCTGCCGGATGGCGGAGTAGATGATGTCGTCCAGACGGGACCTGGCCTGGTTCACGGTCTGCACGCTCTGGACGAAGAGCAGGGGGTTGTCGATGCGCCAGCGGGCGTAGGAGTCCACCTGTATGTGCTTCTTGTCGCGGGTTACCACATCCGCCGGAGCGTCGTCGTACTCCAGAATCCGGTCGTCCAGGAAACGGGCCTGCTGCAGGAAGGGGATCTTGAAGTGGAGCCCCGCCCCGAAGCTGAGGTCCACACCGGGGGCGTTCTCGTCCATCCAGGCCTGCAGCTCCTGTCTCTCTACCTCGTTCCGGTCTCCTGCGATGACCTTCACCGGCTTGCCCAGCTGGAGAAGGACCACCTGGTCGGTCTCGGTGACCACGTAGAATGCGCCGAAGATCACCATCAGGGCGAATATCGCCGCGGCCGCCCACAGAACCATCTTCAGCTTCTTCATCACTCGACCCCCTCGAGGCTGTAGTGGGTGAGGGCCCCGGCATCAGCATCGACCACAACGACCTCGGCGGTGTCCAGCACCGCCGTCAGGGCCTCCAGATGGAGCCTGGTGGCGGTGACCTCGGGACTCCCGGCGTACTCGGCGGCCACGGCGGTGAAGCGTCTGGTGTCACCACGGGCCCGGTTGGTCCGGCGGGCCATGTACCCCAGGGCCTGGTTCACCTGGCTTATGGAGTCCGCTCTTGCTTCCGGAAGCTGCTCGTTACGGTAGCCCTCCGCCTCGTTGATGTAAGCCTGCATGTCCTCCCGCGCGGTAGCCACGTCTTTGAAGGCATCGGAGACCTGTGTCGGGGGCTGGACGTCCATCAGCTGCACGGCCACGATGGTCACGCCAAGGCCGTAGTCGTCCGCCATCTCCTGCACCAACTGGTGGATACGGTCGGCGATCTCCACCTTGCCGGTGGTGAGCACCGCGTCCACGGCGTTGTCCCCCACCACCAGCCGTATGCTGGCCTCGGAGATGTCGCGAAGCGTGGCCTCCTGGTCACGAACGTTGAACAGGTAGGCCTTGGAGTCCTTGATCCTGTACTGAACTATAGCCGAAAGATTTATGATGTTCTCGTCACCGGTGAGTATCTGCCCCTCGCTGAGCATCTCCGGGTCGTCGAAGCCCCGGTAGCGGGGGGGGTCGCTGCCTTCGATGGTGCGGAATCCTATCTCTATCCGCTGGACCACGTTCACCTTTGGAGTGTAGACCCTCTGGATGGGCCAGGGCAGCTTCAGGTGGAATCCCGGCCCCACCGTGGAGGTGTGCCTGCCGAAGGTGAGAACCACTCCCTCCTCCTCCGGGTTCACCGTATAGAATGGCCCGCCCACCAGGAACCAGATGAGCAGTATAACGATCACCACGATGACCTTGACCGTCTTGGGGGTAATACCCCTCGATGTGCTGACTACCTTCACCTGTCAGACCTCCTTCCTGTCTGCCCAACATAAGCAATCGCGAGGCCGCGGTAAGGTGCGCGTCAAATTGCCACACCTTGCGGACCGCCGTATACTTGGGGTCTGGAAAGGGGGCACCTTGGGAGCTGTACTGGGACGGGGGACGGTGCTGATAGCCGACCCCGACAGGGACCGGGCGCGCACCATAGGGACCGAGGTGCGCGATCTTGGATACAAGACGCTCATGGAGTTCACGGCCCGGTCAGCGCTGCGCAAGATCCATACGCGGGCGGTGAACGCCATCGCGCTCTCTTCCCAGCTCTCCGACATACACATGGATACCGTCCTCACCTCGCTGCGCAAGGCCAATGTAAGCGCCGGAGCCTTCATCTACGGCGAGGACATATCCGCTGAAGACGCCGTACGGTGGATGAAGGCCGGAGCCGTGGACGTCCTCCTGGACCCCGGCAGTACAGAGGGTCTGAAGGAGGCGGTGGAGAGAACCTTCAGCTACTCCGCCAGACCGGCGGCCGCCGAGGAGAAGCCCGGAGGCGGTGCCGGCCGCGACGAGAGCTTCCTCTACCGCAGCCGCATAATGGACTCCATCATGACCAAGGTCAGAAGGGTGGCACCGCTGAAGACAACGGTGCTGATCACCGGCGAGAGCGGCACCGGCAAGGACGTGTTGGCCAGGAGGATTCACGCTCTCAGCGGCAGGAAGGGCCCATACTTCGCAGTCAACTGCGCCGCCATACCGGAGACGCTGCTGGAGGGGGAGCTGTTCGGCCACGAGAAGGGGGCCTTTACCGGCGCCGACCGCCTGCGGGAGGGCCGCTTCGAGGCGGCGGAGGGGGGCACGCTCCTGCTGGACGAGATAGGTGAGATTCCGCCTGCCACACAGGTGAAGCTCCTGCGGGCGATAGAGGAGGAGCAGGTCACCAGGCTGGGGGGCAACGTGCCGGTGCCCACCGACGTCCGTCTCCTTGCGGCCACCAATGCCGACCTGAAGGCGCTGGTGGACGAGGGCGGTTTCCGCCAGGACCTCTACTTCCGTCTGAAGGTGGTGGAGATCGACCTCCCGCCCCTGCGCAACCGACGGCAGGACATCCCGCTGCTGGCCATGTCCTTTCTCCGTCAGCTGGCGGACAAGCACGGCCTGCCCATGCCCCAGCTCACCCGGGAGGCCCTGGAGAAGCTTATCGGCTACGGCTGGCCGGGCAACGTCCGTCAGCTGAGGAACATGATCGAGAGCGTGCTGATAACCGCCGGCGAACGCATTGAGGTGGAGGACCTTCCCCCGGAGGTGGCGGGAGCCGCCTCAGCCGACGCCGGAACGCTGCGCCTTGACCTTCCCGTGACCGCCGCCGAAGCCGAGGAAAAGCTGATCGAGAAAACCCTGGAGCTGGTGGACGGCAACCGCACCCGGGCGGCGGAGCTGCTGGGCATCGGGAGGCGTACCCTCCAGCGCAAGCTCAAGTCGTGAGGGGGGTCAGCCCTTCGGCTTGACCACCAGGAAGGGGGGCATGGCAAGGGCGTCGATCCCCGTTCCGAAGAAGCACCTTATGGCATCCAGTGGGCTCTCCACGATGGGCTCTCCGCGGACGTTGAAGGAGGTGTTCATAAGCACCGGGACGCCGGTGAGCTTCCCGAACTCCGCCACCACATCGTAGTAGAAGGGGTTGTCCTCCCGGCGGATGGTCTGGACCCTGGCCGTACCGTCCACGTGAGTCACCGAGGGTATCACCTCCCTCTTGGACTCCACCACCGGGTAGGTCTTTATCATGTAGGGTGAGTCGGTGCAGCCGGCGAAGAACTCCCCCGCGCGCTCCCGCAGCACCACCGGCGCGAAGGGGCGGAATTCCTCGCGGTGCTTCACATAGCGGTTCACGATGTCCTTCATGTCCTCCCGGCGGGGGTCTGCCAGTATGGACCGGGCCCCCAGAGCCCGGGGACCGAACTCCATCCTGCCCGAGTAGACCGCCACAATCAGACCGTCCGCCACCATCCCCGCCACATCTCGAGGCAGTCCTTCGGGCTGGCCGAAGGGTATCTTGGCCGTCTCCAGGGCCTCCCGTATCTCGTCTTCGGAATAGCCCGAGCCCAGGTACATGTTGGGCGGGGTCCTCAGCGAGGCCCGGCCCTCCATCCGACGCTGGATGGCGGCAGCCGCCCCCAGCGAGGTGCCGGCGTCGTGGGAGGGGGGCAGGGGGTAAACCTGCCCGAAGCCCGACTCCCGCTCCAGTAGGCCGTTCATGACGCAGTTCAGACCCACGCCGCCGGAGACGAGAAGCCTGTCGCTGCCGGTCCGCTGCCTCAGCCACCGGGCCAGCCCCAGGCCGGCCTCCTCCAGGGCCCTCTGCGCCGAGCAGGCGATGTCCATGTGCCGCTGCTCTATCTCCTCGCCCTTCCTTCTGGGCGGGCCGGCCTCCCGGATGACCTCGGTGCCCATGGATGCACCCCAGACCCCCATGTGTATGTCGGCCAGGGAAGTATCTACTACGATGCCACCCTCTCCGTCATGGTGCAGCATGCGGCGGAAGAGGTCCAGGTAGCGGGGGCTGCCGTAGCTGGAAAGGCCCATCACCTTGTACTCGTCGTTGTCGGGCCGGAAGCCCAGGTAGGCGGTCACGGCGCTGTAGAAAATCCCGGGTGAGTTGGGAAAGCGACTGCGGGACAGGACATTGAGTCCATCCGGGCCCACCTCTCCCAGCAGGCTGGTGTCCCTCTCTCCCACCCCGTCCATGGTGAGGACGGCGGCGGAGTCCCAGCCCGAGCAGATCATGGCAGCCCAGACGTGGGCCCTGTGGTGCTCGACGAAGTGGAAGCCGGTGTCCTCACGCAGCCCCCCGAGGTGCTGACGCACCGTCTGCGGAATGCGCCTCATCTTAGCCGCACCCGCCAGCTGTCCCGCCAGGAAGCGCAGCCCCCCCGGCCTCAGAAGGTAGTGCCGGGAGTAGGCCAGGTTCTCCCGGAATACCAGCCCGGGGAGCATGTAGTACGCCACGTGGTCTATGTCCGACGCGGACAGGCCGGCCTGGCGCAGGGCGAACTCGATGGCCATCCGGGGATAGCCGGAGTAATGCTTCACCCGGGCGAAGCGCTCCTCCTCGGCGGCGGCGGCCACCCGGCCGTCCACCAGCAGCGCGGCGGAGGAATCGTGCTTGTAGCAGTTGAGGCCGAGTACTACCGGCATCCTGCTCCTCTCAGTTCTCGTGGTCCCCGGGATCGCCGCTCCAGACGAGCCTCAGGGCCCGCCGACAGTACTCCGGTGTGTACCGCACGTCCCGGCGGAGGCGGGGGGCGAGGCCGCCCAGTGCCAGCCTCCCCAGCTGCAGGAACGTCATGAGGAGACTGAAGGCCGTCGTGCCCGCCCGGCCGCTGTGCTTGCGGAGGAAGCGGAGCTTCGCGGGAATATAGCGAAGGTAGGTCATCCGTCCATACTTCTGACGGGCGGAGCCGCCCTCCACGTGGACCACCTCGGCACGGGGCTCGAACCATACCTCCCACCCCCTGCTCCGCATGCGGAACTGAAGCTCGGTCTCCTCGTGGTAGAAGAAGAAGTCCGTGTCGAAGCCGCCGGCCTCCCGGAACGCCTCCATCCTGATGGCCATCACCGCCCCCACCAGCCAGTCCGCCTGACGGGCGGCCGTGTGAGGCCTGCGTCTGGCGCTGAGCCTTCCCAGGAGGGGCAGATGCTCCAGGACCAGGTTGCGGGCGAAAGGGAAGTCCCTCATGGAGGGCTGCAGCCCGCCCTCGGGCCAGTGCAGCCGCGGCCCTGCCAGACCTGCCCCGGGATGCGACTCGAGGGCCTCCAGAAGCGCTGCCAGGCTTCCGGGAAGGAAGACCGTGTCCGTGTTGGCCAGCACCACAACGTCCCTCTCCAGCCGGCTCATCATCAGGTTGGCGGCTCCGGCGAAGCCCAGGTTCTCACCGCAGCGGACAACATCCACCATGCCGGTGCTGCCGAAGCGCTCTTCCACCAGGTCGTCCGACCCGTCATCGGAGGCGTTGTCGAAGAACACCAGCCTGCAGCCTGTCTCCCTCAGCTGTGGGAGCAGGGACTCCACCATGTCCTCCACGAACTCCCGGCCGTTCCAGTTGATGGTGAGCACCACCGAGTCGGCCAACTCAGCCCTCCCCATCCATCATGCGGTCGCACCTGTCCCGCAGATCTGCGAAGCCGTCCATGTCCCCTTCCGGCAGGCTGCGCCGGCGGCAGCCGTGGAAAATGTACGGATCCACGGGATAGCCAGAGCTGCGGTCGTTTATCTGGTAGTGCAGGTGCGGGGCGTAGGAGCGTCCCGTGTTTCCCACGTATCCCACCAGGCCCCCGGGCTCTACGGAAGCGCCGGGCCTCACCCCCTCCGCCAGCCGGTCGAGGTGGATGAAGATCTGGGAGTATCCTCCGCCCATGTCCAACTCCACGCAGTGGCCGTTGTAATCGGTGTTCCAGTCGGTGCGGGAGACCGTCCCGCCGCTGCTGCTACGCACGGGGGTTCCCACGGGGGCCTTGAAGTCAACGCCCGCGTGGCTGTGACCCGACCGCGGCTCTCCGAACACGCCGGTGATCTCCTCGAAGGTCGATACGGGCATGGCGTCCAGCAGGAGGGGCACCTCGGTGCCGTCGGCGTACCAGTAGGAGGGATAGCTGTCCCCCGTCCTCCGAAAGCGGTAGAGGGAGAAAGGCCGGTTCTGCGAGCCGGCGACGGGAACGTACCTCAGCGCAACCACCCTGTTCTCGAAATCCTCCTGCAGAGAGTCGGTGTAGACCACGTACAGCGAGTCCCCCGCGATCAGGTCATCCCAGGGATCCATCTCCCACCACAGGCAACGGGTGCAGTGGGCCCCCAGCACCTCTGCGGTCGCGCCGGAGCCCAGGCTGTCGGACTGCACAACGTGGGCCAGAGAGGTGTAGAGCGAGCTGCGCACCTCCACGGCAATGGTCCTCCAGCCCTCCCCCGCCACGGGCGGCGGCAGCGAATCCAATGCTGCGCTGTCGGCCATGGACGGGTCCGTCGCTGCGTCCGCCATGGATGTGTCGATTTCCGTCTGGGCGATGGATAATCCGACGGAATCGGCAACCGTTTGACATTGGCTGTCCGACTCGATCGTATCGGCAAAGTCCTGGGCTCGAATAACTATCTCATCTTCCGATGGTTTATTCTGGCAGGAGAGCACTACGGCCGACCCCAGGATCAGGCTGAACACAGCCGCTGCCAGAAGTGGCCTCAACCGAACCCCCTCGTCGAGATATTGACACCCGCGTTCACTCGATTAGCTTCTGGAATATGACCAAGCAGAGCGGAAGACGCTACAGGGTACTGGTGGTGGACGACGACCCGCAGATTCGGCGCCTGCTGGCTGAGGTGCTGCAGACCGAGGGCTATTCCTGCGAGACGGTGTGGGCCGCTCGGGAGGCAATGCGGGTTCTCCGTCGACAGAGCTTCGACCTCCTGATAACCGACCTGAACCTCCCCGACAGCTCGGGCCTGGACCTGCTGGACATGATCTCCAGTCGGCATCCGGGGCTGCCGGTGATAGTGATCACCGGATACGCCTCCATAGAGAGCACCAAGCAGGCAATCCGCAGGGGCGCCCTGGACTACATACCAAAGCCCTTCTCCGGCCGGGCCGTGGTCAACGCCATCGAGCGGGCACTGCAGTCTCCGGGCGGACCCAGGGGGGGCAGGGGCGACATCATATACCGCAGTGAGACCATGGAGGAGATCATGTCCATGGTCGCGCGGGTGAGCCGGTCGGACAGCACGGTGCTCGTGACCGGAGAGAGCGGCACCGGCAAGGAGCTCGTGGCCAGGGCACTGCACCGAATGAGCCGCAGGCAGTCGCAGCAGTTCGTCTCCGTCAACTCCGGCGCCCTTCCGGAGAACCTGTTGGAAAGCGAGCTGTTCGGGCACAGGAAGGGGGCCTTCACAGGAGCGGTCTCCACCACCCTGGGCAGATTCCAGGTGGCGGACGGAGGCACGCTCTTCCTCGACGAGGTGGGCAACATGAGCCCGGGAATGCAGGTGAAGCTACTGCGGGCCCTGCAGGAGGGCGAGGTCTCGCCGGTGGGCAGCACCGAGACCCAGAAGGTGGACGTGAGGCTCATCGCCGCCACCAACATGAATCTGGAGGAGGCCGTCAGGAAGAGCGATTTCCGGGAGGACCTCTTCTACAGGCTGAACGTCATCGAGATAAACCTGCCGCCGCTGCGGCACAGGCGCGAGGACATCATGGTGCTGGCGGAGCACTTCCTGGGGATCTACAGCCCCCGACGCAGCAACGGCGGTAAGATGGACATAAGCGGAGAAGCCGCCGCCTCCCTCCTGGCCTACTCATGGCCCGGAAACGTCCGGGAGCTGGAGAACACCATCGAGAGGGCCTGCGTGCTCGCCAGGGGGAGCTCCATACAGGTAACCGACCTGCCGGGCAGAGTCGTCTCGGGAGTGGAAGGCCTCGAGGAGACCCGGATGCCGGAAGGTGGCGTGAACCTCCCGATGGTGATGGAGAACCTGGAGCGGTATTATATTGTCAACGCGCTTCGCAGATTCGGCGGCGTAAAGGCAAGGGCAGCCCGATGGCTCGGGCTGAAGAGGACCACCTTCCTGGCCAAGATAAAAAAGCTGGGTATTCCCGAGGAAACGGGGAAGAGGTAATGGTCGAGAGCAGTCGCAGCGTACTCGTGGTTGATGACGACGATAATACCAGAAGGGTCTGCCGAGAGTTCCTGCGCAGCAGTGGGTTCGAGGTCTACGAGGCATCCGATGGCCTGAAGGCGGAAGCCCTTCTGGAGAGCCATGCCGTCGGTATCGTTCTGAGTGACATTATCATGCCCGGGACAGGTGGCATACAGCTCCTGAAACGCATTCGAGAGAACCATCCTGACACCCAGGTCATCCTGTTCACCGGGCACGGTTCCATAGACCTGGCCAAGGACGCGATAAGGCGGGGGGCCTTCGACTTCGTCACCAAGCCGTTTGGCATGGAAGACCTTCTCCGGACAGTGGAGCGGGCGCAGGAGGCCAGAAACCGACTGACCTCCAAACTGCCACATCCGGCCCTGGACGAGCTGAAGCGGATGACCGAGACGCTTGATATCAGCGGCTTCTCCCCCTCGGAGTACCTGCTCGCCTTCACCGAATCCGTGAAGCGGAGCTTCCGGGCAGATGTGGTCCGTATCTACATGCTTGACTCGAACGGCGAGATGGAGCTGGAGGTCTCCTCAGGCAGGGAGGAGCTCATAGGGGAGGACGACTGGCAGCAGTCCCTGGAGCTGTGTCTGGAGAGCGAGGACGGAGGCTACCTGAGCTCCGGGGAGCAATCGGGACAGCTGCTTCCCACCCAGCGGCGGGCTCACCTGATGGCCCATCAGCTGGGAGGCGGTCAGGGCCCACTGGGAGTCTGCGTCGCCGCGCGGGCCGAGGTTCCCGACTCGTTCACCGGCAGAGACCTGAAGACCCTTTCCCTCTTCTGCGCCCAGGCGGGAAACCAGATCCAGAGCTACGAGCTGGCCGAAGGCCTGCGGCGAAGCACCAAGCAGCTGCAGACCATCAACCGAGTCGTCAGCCAGTTCTCGACCACACTGGACACCCGCAGCGTGCTGGCCTCCATTGCCAGGGGTTTCCACCAGGTGATCGACTACGACCTGCTGGGTGTTCTGGTCAGGGAGGAGGAGGCAAATCCCCTGGCCTATTTCAGGCTTCGCACAGACATACCTGATTCGGTCTTCCTCTACGGGCCCCTGCGGGAGTCGCTGCTTGAGGACGTTTCCGTGGAGCTTCTGGACCAGTCGCTGCAGGTTCGGGAGGTTGAGACCTTCGAGCCCCGGGAGGGAAGCGTAGATCCGCAGGACCTGAAGGCAATCAGGAAGATCCAGCTGAGTGATTTCAGCAACCTCAACGGTCTGCTTTTCTTCGCGTCCTGGCGGGAGGCCGCGATCGAGAGTTTCTCCTCCACCTACCTGCCCATACTGGCCAGACAGGCAATAGGCGCTCTGAGCAACGCACGCTTTCACAAGAGAGACCAGCGCAACTACATCCAGACCATAGGCGCGCTCGCCCGCACGGTGGACGCCAAGGATCCGTATACCCACAACCACTCCACCAACGTGACCGCCTACGCCCTGGCTCTGGCGGACTACATGGGCATGGGCGAGCTCGAACAGTCTGTGGTGAGGAATGCGGCACTTCTGCACGACATAGGCAAGATCGGCGTGCCGGACTCCATTCTGAACAAGCCGGGGTCCCTCACCGACGAGGAGTTCGGAGTAATGAAGTCCCACCCGGAGCTGGGCTACAAGATCCTCAAGCCGGTCCATGCCTTCAGCGACCTCCTGGAGGCAGTGCGCCATCACCATGAGCGCTACGACGGCAATGGCTACCCGGAAGGCCTGAGCGGCAAGGACATACCCCTGAAGGCACGGATCCTGACGGTTGCCGATGCCTTCGACGCAATGTACTCCGACCGTGTCTACAGGCCCTCCCCCGGCATTGACTATGCGAAAGCGGAGCTCCGGGAGAACTCTGGGGACCAGTTCGACCCATATCTCGCATACGCATTCCTGGAAGTGCTCGCGGAGAGACTGCCGGAGGACATTCTGGC
>Ga0207797_1002427_pt1 | contig 12898 bp, 13 predicted proteins | sample PRCRCaboRojoPR_6_FD_187275 | JGI IMG/M metagenome (GOLD analysis project Ga0207797, IMG submission 187275) | Marine sediment microbial community from Cabo Rojo, Puerto Rico - PR CR 10% Liquid 1 (SPAdes) | ecosystem: Environmental > Aquatic > Marine > Coastal > Sediment | place: Cabo Rojo, Puerto... | reverse complement strand
CGTCTCCCCGCCGTTCTTCGCCCTGTTCGTGCAGGGTCGGGCCGTCCGGGGCGCCTTCCTCGCGGGGTGCGCGGTCTCGCTCGTACCGCTCCTGTTCACCGCGGTCATGGGTGGGCTCAGGCTCCGGGACCGGGCCGGGCGGGCGGATTCCTATTGATCCTTCCCGCCTTCCCGGTAACCGCGCGAGAACTCGGACTTGGCGCGATCCAGGCTCTTCTTGAGGATCTCCCACGAGTTCTCGAGCCCCTGCTTGAGGTCGGTCCAGCCGTTCTCTCCGGCCCGCTGGACCTCCTCGAGCCGGTTCTCCACCTCCTTGCGCTTTGCGCGAAGATCCTCCAACCGCTTGTTGTACTCGATTTTCGATTCGGCATCGGCCTGGTCGATCCTGGCCTCGATCCGGTCGATCTCCGAGCTCCACTCGTCCAGCTTGGCCTTCATTTTCTGTGCGTAAGCGTCTCTCTGATCGGTCATGGCGGGCCCCTTCCTCCGGGAGTGTCACGGGTTCACCGGGAGTGTGCGTTTCAACAGGACAAAAATTCATGCTAGCACGAGCCGCGCGTCAGCGGAAATGGGGTCGACTGCGTATTTTCGGGGCGCCGATCCATACGACCTGCACGGGGTCGGTCTCGATTTCGGTTGACATTGCGGAGACCGTTTGACATGGTATTTTGGACTAACCAATGATTGGAGCATTCATGGAAACCTTGGAGCTTTTGACCCAACCCCACCGGGAACGTTTGGCGGATCAGATCGCCCGGCAGATCAAGCGACTGATTTTCGATAAGAAGGTGCAGGTAGGGGAGAAGCTCCCGACGGAGCGGGAGCTTGCGGAAACCCTTCAGGTGAGCCGGGTGGTGGTTCGAGAGGCATTGCGTTCCCTGGAGCAGTCCGGATTCGTGGAGATCCAGACCGGTCCCAACGGCGGGTCCTTCGTATGCGACAAGATCTACATGCCCCTGTTTCACTCCATCCACGACCTGCTCCAGGACGGCGATCTGAGCCTCCAGCACTTTTACGAGGCCCGCAAGGGCGTGGAGCTCACGAGCATTCAGCTGGCCGCTCGGGAGGCGGGGGAAGAGGATCTGAAGGCGCTGGAAGCGATCAATGAGCAGCTTCTCGGGGACATGGAAGACAATGAGCGGTTTCCGTACCACAACATGGAGTTCCACGTGAAGATCTCCGAGATGAGCGGGAACCCCTTGGTCAAACTCCTCGCCGGCGCCCTGTTGAGCATCCTGATCCTGCTCTATCCCAAGCCCACCCAGTCGGCCGCGTTCATCAGGACGACCTATGAGCGGCACCGGGGCATCATCGAGGCTTTGAGGGCCGGCGATCAGGGACAATGCGAGAAGCTGATCTGCGAAGACGTTGAAATGACGAAAGAAATGCTCGATTCGTGAAGGAACCCCGGCAGGCGTGCCGAGGCGGTGGCCCTCGGTGCGGGGGCCGGGTTCGATCCAAGGGAGGAAGCATTGCCATGAACATTCAATATCGGGGAGGGATCAGGATCAACCATGCGAAGTGCATCGGATGCAAGAGGTGCTATGAGATGTGCCCTCCGGACGTGTTCGAGTTCGACGACCGTTCCAAGCTTCTTCGTGTGGCCTACCCGGAGGAGTGCTGGTTCTGCGGGACCTGCATCTTCGAGTGCCCGGTGGAGGGTGCGCTGACCATGGAGCTTCCCCTTGCCTGCCTCTGATTCGGACGGCTAAGGAGTCTTCAATGAGCTTTCACCACAGCGAAGAATACCTGGAGACGGATGTCCTCGTGCTCGGGGGGGGCCTGGCCGGATGCATGTCCGCCATCAAGGCCGCCGACCGGGGAGCGGACGTCGTCGTCTTCGAAAAGGCGCACATCAATCGGAGCGGAAACGGTTGCACCGGCCTGCATCGCATTCCCCTCATCCATCCGGATTACAACTACACGTTTGAGGAGTTCGCCCGCCTGAACGTGGCGAACGCGGCCGGCCTCTGTGACGAGGACGTTTCCCGGGAGTTTGCCCGGGACACGCTGGACCGGGTTCTGGACCTCGAGAGCTACGGCTTGACCGTGCGCAAAAGGGACGGTTCCTTTCTGTTCAAGCCGGCCCGGGACATCAGTCCCGGCGAGATCGTGATCTGGCCTCCTGAGGAACGTGTGTGGCAGAACGTGAAGCCCATCCTCGCCAAGCAGGTGCACAAGCGGGAGCGCGTCAGGGTGGTCAACCGCATCGCGGCGATCGGTCTCTTGACCGAGGAGGGTGCCGCCGGGACCCGCGTGGTGGGCGCCCTCGGCATGGAGACGCGGACCGGTCGGTTCGTGGTTTGCTCGGCCAAGGCCGTGGTGGCCACGAGCGGGGGCTCCTATCGCGTGGGAAGGCATAAGCACACCCTCTACGCGCCCAGTCGGTTCGTCGAGTGCGGAAGCCCGACCAACGCGGGGGAAGGGCAGCACATGGCCTACCGGGCGGGAGCCGACCTCGTGAATCTCGAGTTCCTCGAGCTGTCTCCGGCCTGGAAGGACTTCTCCCACTGGGGTTGCGGGCCGATCATGGTGGGCCGGGACCTGAAGGGCGACGGACAACCCATCGTCCCGAGGGAGGGAGAGCCCATCAAGATGGCGAGGTACTCCCAAACCTACACCTTCGGCAAGGATACCGAGGGGCTGTTCCAGGACGCCTCGGTGATTCCGGGCTTCCCGGAAAGAAAGGGGGAGATGGAGGAGTTTTACATTGCCGAGGAGAACGAGTCCACCAGCTACGGCTACCTGCTCTATCAGCGAGAGCGAGGTGAGGACTACACCAAGGCACCCATCGAGTACGAGTGGCATCCACCCTACCTCCACAACAACCAGTCCGGCGTCCACATGGACGTCAATGCCGGGACCAGCCTGGAAGGTCTTTATGTGGCCGGAGACATCATGGGCGGGGGATACCGTCAAAGCGGCGGCGGGGCTTTCGTCTTCGGAGCAAGAGCGGGCGCGAACGCCGCGGCTTACGCTCGAAGGGCACGGAAACCATCCGTCGTCCGCGAGCAGGTGGACAGGGAAAAGGGGAGGATCCTGTGCGCGGCGGACGTGCACCCGGAGGACGGCTACAGCTGGGTCGAGCTGGAGGACAAGGCCCGCCAGATCCTGTCGGAGTACGGACCGCCGTTCACGTCCGATCCCAAGCTCGAGCGGGGCGTCTCCCGCCTGGAGAGGATTCGCGAGCGGTACCTCCCCAGGCTTTACGCACGAAACCCCCGGGAGCTTCTGAGAGCCTCGGAGGTCCGCGCGGTCTTTTTCGTGGTCGAGGCCTGCCTCAGGGGCGGGCTCGAGCGGAAAGAGAGCCGTTCTCCCACGGTGAGCATACTCTACAAGCGCCAGTTTCCCGAGCAGGACGACCTGAACTGGCTCAAGCACAGCGTGGTCCGAAACCGGGAAGGCCGGATGAAGTTCGGGACCAAGGAGGTCAATCGCCTTTCCTGACGATTTTCGAGGAACGCATTCGATCAAAGGAGGCAGAACCATGAAGCAAGGCAGCAACCACGTTCGAGTCAGCCTGTTCGCCGTGTGCGTGCTTTTCACCCTTTCCCTTTTCACCCTTGGCGGCGCGGCGCACGGGGCCAAGACCGTGAAGATCGGCATCATCGGCCCTCTCCAGGAAAAACCGGGCAAGGCCATGAAGCAGGCCGCAATCATGGCGGCGGAGGAGATCAACGCTCAGGGCGGCATCCTGGGTCACGAGGTGGAGCTGGCCTTTGCCGACGAGGCGTTCTCTCCGGAGAAGGGCATCACGGCGCTCAAGAAGCTCGCAACGCGCGATCGGGTCAAGGTGGTGATCGGGGGGTACTCGAGCGGCATCACCCTCGCCTCCCAGGACTACCTGCCGCGCTACAAGATGATCTACCTCGGGGTGGCCGCCGCTTCACCCGCGATCACCGAGCGGATCAAGGAAGATTACGACAAGTACAAGTACACCTTCCGGGTGGGGAACCTGAACGCCAGGTGGCTCGCCCTGGATACGGGGCAGTTCATCGTGAACTTCTTCGGGAAGAAGCTCGGCGTGGAGAAGGTCGCGATCCTGGCTGAGAAGGCCAAGTGGACCGAAGGCCTCGTGCCGTTCCTCGAGGGCTTCTACCGGAAGAACGGTATGGAGGTGGTCTACTCGGAGTTCATGGACGTGAAGACCAGCGACTTCTCTCCGATCTTTTCCAAGGTCAAGAGCAGCGGGGCGGAGCTGATCGTCGAGGTCACCTCCCACATTCCCGAGACATTCATAAAGCAGTACCACGACCAGCGCGTTCCTGTTCCCATCGCGGGCATCAACGTGGCCTCCCAGTCGTCGGACTTCTACGAGAAGACCGGCGGTCGCTGCGTGGGTGAGATCATCTCCAACCTGGTGTTCCGGTCGCCGATCACGCCCAAGACCGTTCCCTTCTGGGACGACTACGTGGAGCGCTGGGGTACCGACCCGATCATCGGTTCCTTCGGAACATACGATGCGATGTACATCTACAAGCTCGCCGCGGAGAAGGCCGGGACCTTTGATGCGGAGAAGGTCGTGCCGGCCCTGGAGAAGACCGATTACGTGGGGACCAACGGTCGAATCGCCTTCGAGGAGGACCACGACCTGAAGTTCGGCGTGGATTACGTGACCCCCTCCTGGGCACAGTGGCGCGAAGGTGGAGAGAGGGTCATCGTGTTCCCGGAAAAATACGCCGAAGGAAAGCCTGTGTTTCCGGACTGGATCGAGCTTCCTGAGAAGTAGAAGATCGAAAAGGGGACTCGAGAGCCGGTATCGCAAAGGGTGATGGAGTCGTAAGAAGCCCGAGGCTTCGAGATCTGCCTTGGGGATTTCAATAGGTTATAGCGTACCCAGCGGCGGGTGAGCGGGTTTTTGCGAACCCGTCAAACGGTCGCTCGTCCTGTCGGAGGCCCGCTGAATGATCCTTTTGGAGATCCTGGTTTACGGGGCGGTTCAGAGCTCGGTCTACGCGCTGCTCGCCGTGGGGTTCGCACTGGTCTTCGGCGTGGCCCGGGTCGTGAACCTCTTTCACGGCTCATTCTACACTCTGGGGGCGTACGTCACGTACTCCCTCGGGGTGGAGGCGGGCTTCCCCATGGTGCTCTCCATCCTTTGCGGGATGGCGGCCGCGTTCCTTCTCGGAGCCGTCCTGGACCGGTACGTGGTGGCGCGGGTCAGGGATTCGATGATCAAGGTGTTGATCGTCACCCTGGCCCTGACCCTGTTCTTCGAGCAGTGCGTCTATCACGTCTTCGGCCCGGAGCACCTGAACATCCCGCCCCTGGTGGGCCAGAGGGTTACGCTGCTGGGGGTGGACATCGGCGGGCAGCGGCTTCTGGTCCTCGCGGTCTCCGTCACTGTGATCGCGGTGCTCTGGTTCGCGGTCAACAGGACCAGGGCGGGTAACGCGCTCCTCGCGACGGCCCAGAATCCCGAGGCGGCGGAGTTGATGAAGATCAACACCCGGCGCATCTTCATGGTCACCACCGGACTCGCGGGCTGTATGGCCGCCCTGGCGGGAGGGATTGTTTCGTCCTTCATCATGGTGTACCCGAAAATGGGCATTCTTCCCATGATCAAGGCGTTCACCATTGTGATCCTCGGCGGACTGGGGAGCCTCGGCGGAAGCATTCTGGCCGCTGTGATCATCGGTTACCTGGAAACCATCGTCGCTTTCCTGATCTCGGCGGACATCACGGACCTGGTCCCTCTGGTGGCGATCTTCCTCACGCTGGTGCTCCGGCCGAACGGACTGTTCGGGAAACGTTTCAAGGTGTAAGGGGGCGATCTTGGACCGGACGATACGCATTCTTCGACTCGTTCTCTCCCGTCCCCCGTGTTACGTGGCGGTGGGGTTTCTGACCGCCCTGGTGTTCGTACCTCTGGTCACCGACGATCCCTACCTGATCGACGTTTTGGTCCTCGCCAACATCTACGCCATATTCTCCGGCAGCTGGGACATCCTGTCGGGGTACACCGGGAAAGAGAACTTCGGACACGCACTGTTCATCGGGGCCGGGGCCTATGGGGCGGCCTACCTGAACCTTCTACTGGGGGTTCCACCCGCCATGAACCTGCTCCTGGGCGGGCTGATCGGTGTGGTGTTCGGCGTGCTCATCGGGATCCCCTGCCTGCCGCTGAAAGGGCCCTACCTGGCGCTCGCCACCGTCGCGGCCGCGGGGATCGCAGAGCGACTGATCATGATCTTTCCCCGGTACACCGGTGGGGAGGAGGGGCTGTACGGTCTTTCCCCCATGACGTCGGGGCCCGTAACCGACTACTACGTCTCCCTGCTGCTCCTCGCCGTCACCCTGTTGACGCTCATGGCCCTGGGCTACTCTCAGAGGGGGCTGATTCTGCGCTCGATCCACAGCGACGAGTTGGCCTCCGAGGCTTCCGGGATCGCCACGAACCGGTACAAGCTGGCCGCCTTTGCCGTCAGCGCATTTTTCGCGGGCATGGGAGGGGCATTCTACGCCCACTACCAGATGTACACCGGCCCGACCTACCTGACCATGATCATGTCCATCAACGTGATCATCATGTGCATGGCGGGAGGTCTGGGCACGATCGTCGGGCCGGTCCTGGGCGCGTACATGCTGACCATCTCGAACGAGTTCCTTCGGAGCATCGGGGATCTGAGGGTCCTGGTCTACACGGGGGTCGTCGTGCTGATCGTCCTGTTCCTGCCGAGGGGCATTTTTGCCACCCTCTTCGACTACCTGCCGCAGAAAAAGGGAGGGGGTTGAGGGTGTACGAATCGAGTTCATCAAACGCTCGACCCCTCAGCCTGGACGGGGTCACCCGGCGGTTCGGCGGGTTGGTCGCGCTCTCCGGGGTGACGTTCGACCTCCGTCCGGGCGAGATCCTCGGTGTCATCGGGCCCAACGGGGCCGGCAAGACCACACTGTTCAACGTGATCACCGGATTTCTGCCGCTTTCCGCAGGGAGGGTGCTGTACGGAGATCGAGAGCTCTCGGGCCTGAAGGCCCACAAGGTGGTGGACCTGGGGATTGCCAGGTCTTTTCAGATCGCACGGCCCTTCCGCGGCATGACGGTTCAGGAAAACATCCTGGTGGCCGCGAACTCGCATCGAGGGCGTGCGAGAGGCGGGACTCGTACGGAAGAGGCGGCTTGGGCGTGCCTGGAACGCGTCTCCCTCGAGAAAAGACGGAATGACGACGTGGGCGTCCTTCCCCAGGGAGACCTCCGTCGGCTGGAGATCGCGAGGGCCCTGGCCACCCATCCCGACGTACTCCTGCTGGACGAGCCGTTCTCCGGCCTGAGCTACCGGGAGATGGAGGGGCTCGCGGCGCTCATTCGGGAGCTGCACGCGGAAGGCCGATCCATCTTTCTCATCGAACACAAGCTGAAGATGCTCATGGCCCTTGCCGAGCGCGTGCTGGTGCTCAACTTCGGCGAGCTGATCGCCGTGGGAACGCCGGCGGAGGTCGTGGAGGACGACCGGGTCGTCCAGGCCTACCTGGGAAGGAGCGGAAGGGATCTTGCCCGTGCTTGAGCTCGAAAAGGTGTCGGTGACCTACGGGAAGGCCGTGGGTGTTCAGGACCTTTCCCTGGACGTTGGAGAGAGCGAGACGGTGGGTGTGATCGGCCCCAATGGCGCCGGGAAAACGAGCCTGCTTCGAGCGGTCGCCGGTTTGACACGCTGCTCCGGTACGATCCGTCTCAAAGGGGCGGTGATCTCCGGGCGGCCCGCCTTCGAGGTCGCCCGCCGCGGGCTGATCCTCTGTCCGGAGGGCAGGGGACTGTTTCCCGAGCTGACCGTGCGTCAGAACATGGACCTCGGAGCCTATGGACGGGGTGACGTCGTTACAGTGGCCCGGGATCTCGAGAAAGCGTTCACGCTGTTTCCGGTGCTCAAGGCTCGTTCCGGGCAGCTTGCCCAGACCCTGAGCGGCGGAGAGCAGCAGATGCTGGCCATCGCCAGAGCGATCATGGCCGAACCGGAACTCCTCATGCTCGACGAGCCGTCCATCGGGCTGGCCCTTCTGGTGAAGGAGAGCATTGCCGAGAGCATCATCGAGATCAACCGGGAAGGCGTGACCGTGCTCCTCATGGAGCAGGACGTCCACCTGGCCATGGAGATCGTCCATCGGCTCTACCTGCTGGAGAACGGCCGCATTCGACTCCAGGGAGGAACGGAGGAACTGCGGCACAACACCTACATCAAGGACGTATACCTCGGCGTTTCGTGACGCCCGCCGCTTGCCGCGTCTTTCCCGTGCAGCCCTCAAGATCCCCTCGCGGCCGATTTGCACTCGAGGCGCCGGCGCCAGTCGCCCGATTCGACCTTCCCGGCTTGCGTCTCCCTTCCAAAGCCCGTTTCGGCCTCCCGAGCCGCGAATCGCAACGACCGGGGTCGCACCCGTTGTCCACGACCCGCGATGCGGAAGGGCGATCTGTTCTCAATTGAGTAACAATTCCGATCTTTTGGGACTGCTGCCCTGCTGACCGCCGATTGCTTTCGACGCGGCAAAGTGATAAGGAGGGAAGGGCCCGGGTGGATGGCGGACGTGCGGCCGCCGCTCTCGCACACTCGGCCGGCGAAAGGCCTGCTCCGGCGAAATCCCGGCTGCGGGTTCCACCCGGGACGGGGCGCCCATGGCCCTTTTTGCACGCACGAGGAGACGACATGGCGCAAGGGCACGATCTGCAAGGCCTTGCAGCAGAGCTGATCCACGAGCAGAGCACCATGGCCCTGGCCACGGCCCACGAGGGTGAGGCCTGGGTCGCGCCCGTCTACTACGTCTACTTCGACAAGGGGTTCTGGTTCTTCTCGGCCCCGGACTCGAGGCACATCCGGGAAGCGCTGGAGGGCGGCTGTGCCTCGGCCGCGGTCTACCCCTTCGTGGACTCGTGGCGGGAGATCCGGGGGGTTCAGATGTCGGGCCGGGTCCTCAAGGCGCGGCCGGGCCTGGGGGCCGTGAAGGCGGTCCGGGCCTACGTGAACAGGTACCCCTTCACGCGGGAGTTCTTCGACCCCGGACAGGAGCTGGACCTGGAGGGGTTCGGGAAACGGTTTCGGGTGCGGTTCTACCGGTTCGAGCCCGACCTCGTCTACTACACGGACAACCGGATCCGGTTCGGTTTCCGGGAGGCGGTTCGCCTGTGAGCTCCGGACGGGAGAGGGGGAGCGCCCCGGGCATCGAGATCTCCCCGCGCCTGGAGGCCGCGATCGGGACCCTGCAGGCCGTGATGTTCGACCTGGACGGGACGCTGATCGACTCCATCCCCACCTACGTCCGGATCATTGCGGCCATGCTCGATCACGTGGGCCTTCCGCCAGCCCCGCGGGAGTCCGTGTCGGCCGCGCTCAAGGGCGGCTTGTCCGGGTTTCACCACCTGGTTCCCGCGGAGATGAATCACCGGAGGGAGGAGCTCGTCGAAACCTTTCTCGAGGCGGGGAGACGGATCTCCGAGCGGCTCTACCCGGGCTCGGTCACCTTGATCCCAGGGGCGGGCGAGCTGTTCCATCGCCTGGCCGATGCGGGACTCCGGATCGGCATCGTCTCCTCCTCCCACGCCGCGTACATCCAGAGAAAGCTTTCCCCCTTGAAGGAGGCCGGACTCGACCGCCTGCTGGAGGCGGTCATCGTGATCGAGGACACGGACGAGATGAAGCCTTCCCCGACGCCCGTCCAGGCCTGTGCCGACCGACTGGGCGTGGCGGTGGATCGCTCGCTCTTCGTGGGGGACGCGGACGTGGACATCCTGGCGGGAAAGCGGGCAGGGGTGTACACCGCCGGCGTGCTGACCGGCGTGGATGACCGGCAGACCCTGGCTGCGGAGGAGCCGGACGTGATCGTCCCGGGCGTTCAGGACCTGCTTCCGCTGTTCTAGCCGGGGTCTCCGGGGTCTCCGTATCGCTCCGCCTTCTCCTTCTTCTCCCGTTCGAAGTCGTGCGGGGAGTCGGGGAGCGGTCCCCTCAACAGGGAGCGGAGGGCCTGGACGTGGGGGTGATCCGCGCCGAGGGCCGGCTCCAGCGAGAGGAGGGCCCGGCCCAGGGTCCGGTCGACACCGCTCTGGATCCGTTCCCGGGCCTCCTGGGGCAGGGCCCGGTACTGCCGGACCAGGTTCCCGACCCAGTCGTCCAGGGAACCCAGGTCCCCCGTCTTCCCAGGGTAAACATACCCTTCCAGCGCCCCGGCCGACGACGCGAACTCGTAGACCTCCCTGTACGGGTCCATGCCGCTTCTTTCGTCGGGTCGGACGGGCCCGCCCGAATCCCTGCCCGGGGCGAGGGCCACGGTCACCGGATCTCCATCCTCGAGCCCGAGGGACGCCTTGAGGCTCGACGAGGCGAGGATCTCGAGGACCCGCTTGCCGTGGATCCGCACCCCCGCGGCTGGAAGGACCAGGGCTGCGGGGAGGCCGTTCACCGTCACCTTCTTGACCCGGGCGGAGCAGAAGGCGGGATCGTCGGGGACGAGCTCGAAGTCCGGGTCGCGGAGGAAGGCATCCAGGCGCTCCAGGTCCCCCTCCTTCACCCGGACGTTGAGGGTGCCGGGAAAAGGCTCGTAGCCCAGCTCGCGCCGGCACTGCTCCCTGACCCAGTCCACTTGGGTGAAGTAGGCGCCCTGTCCCGTCCCTCGTTCGATGATCCCGCAAATCTCCTTCACCATGGACCGTCCTCTTCCGTTTGGGGTTCCCGGAAACAGTGCGAAGGCCGCGCCGGTGGAAAGCACCGGGGTCCGAGCGAAGGGATCATACCATCCACGGGCCCTGCGCGCCAGCGCCATTCAGGGCTCGGCCCCGGAAAGGCCGGCCGGCAGCCGGTTCGGCCCCCCTGGAGGGCTCCCGCGGCGGCGCTGGCGTGGAGGTTCGGGGTGCCCTTGCGGGGCGCCGGGCGGGAGGGAAACGGAAGAGGAACGAGAAGGCCGCTGCGGGCCCCTTCGGGCGTGTAGAGACCATCGAGGGCACTCCGCCCGCGCCGGGCCTGCAGCGACCGGTGGATGGGTGGGCCTGCAGCTACTGCTTGGTCATGTCCTTGCCGCAGCACTGGAGGGGGACCGTGCAGCCCCCTTCTTCTCCAGCCCCGCACGAGCAGGCCTTGGTGACCTGTAGCTCCAAGCCGCAGCTCTCACACACGAAACGGTCCCCGGGTTTCATTTCCGCACAGTTGGCCATGATGCACCTCCTTTTGGGGCGCCCGCCCTCCGGGCGAGGCGCGATTCTGCGGACATTGTGCCCCATCTCAGCGCCGGAGGCAATGGGGGGCATCCTGTATGTCGGGGCGGAAGAGGGGAGATGCGTTCGACTTGATCAAACGGGGAGGAAAAGGTACCCTGCATCCCTCGGCCGGACCCGAAGGTGCCGGGCCGGAGGTGTCCTCGATCGGGGACGCAGAGCGTTGCTCCGAAAGGGAGAAGTCATGCGTGCGGACAAGGTCATCGAGAACGGCAAGCTGGTCAATGTTTACACTGGAGAGGTCACGGCGTCCGAGGTGGCTCTCCTGGGGGACACCATCGTCCACGTGGGGGACTGCAGCCCTCTGATCGGGCCGGACACGGAGCGGTACGACGCCGGTGGGGACTACCTGTTGCCCGGCTTCTTCGACGCCCACGCCCACATGGATCTCTTCTACGGTCCGACGGCATACGCCCGGTACGTGCTGACCCGCGGCACCACGTCCCTGTTCAACGACGGGCACGACCTGGCCGCGGCCATCGGGGTGGACGGGTTCCTGCGGATCTTCGAGCGGCTCCAGCAGGGGGTCATGACCGTCTTGAGCGGCGCGCCCGCCGCAACGCCGCCCTATCCCGGCGTGGAGGGAGAGGACCTCTGGTCCACGGCGGACTTCGAGAAGGCCATGGAGCGGGGCTTCATCCGGTCCGTGAGCGAAACGGTCTCTTACCTTCGAATCGTGAACGGGGACGAGGCGCTGCTGGAGCGGTTTCGCATCGCCCGGGACAGGGGGAAGCTCATCGAGGGGCACACCACGGGGGCGAACTGGGATCGACTGAACGCGCTCGCCTACCGGGGCGTGCTCTCCTGCCACGAGGCCCTGCACGCAAAGGACGTGATGAACAGGCTTCGACTGGGGTTCCACGTCATGCTCCGGCACGGGTCCATCCGCCGGGACATGGATCGATACATGGAGGCGCTCCGGACGGCGGAGGGATTCGACATGAGCCGGATCATGCTCGTTTCCGACGGGATCTTCGCGGATCACCTGCTGGAGTGGGGCAACATGGACTGGGTGGTGGCCGAGGCCGTGCGGTGCGGCCTCGAGCCCGTGCGGGCCATCCAGATGGCCACCCTGAACCCGGCGCGCTACTTCCGCATGGACCACACGGTCGGGGCCGTGGCGCCGGGCAGGCTCGCCCACATCCTGGTGGCGCCCTCCCTGGAGCAGCCCACCCCACGCGCCGTCTTCAGCAAGGGGGTCCTGGCGGCCGAGGACGGCAGGCTGACCGTCGACGGCTTCCCAAACGCGGAGCCCGAGACCGGGAGCCGGCCGTTCCGGGTGGGGGCTCTCGAGGAGGGCACCTTTCGGATCGAGCGGAACGGCCGCAGCGGCCCCGTGCCGGTGATCACCATCGTGGACCGCACGGTGACGGGTCGCGAGGAGCTGGAGATTCCGGTGAGGGAGGGCTGCTACGACCCGACGGACGACGTGCTCCGGGCGGTCCTGATCAGCCGGGACGGGAACCGGATCGGAAAGGGCCTGGTCAAGGGCTTCGCACGGGGGCTGGGGGGGCTGGCCTCCACGGTGTCCCACGACACCCACGGGCTCCTGGTGGTGGGAAGCGACCCGGGGGACATGGCCGCGGCCGCCCGGGACGCCTTGTCCGAGGGCGGGGGCGTTTCCCTGGTCCACAAGGGCAGTGTCCTGGCCCGGGTTCCTCTCCCCGTGGCAGGGGTCTGCTCCACCCGCTCCGTGCCCGGGCT
>Ga0207797_1002426_pt1 | contig 12898 bp, 14 predicted proteins | sample PRCRCaboRojoPR_6_FD_187275 | JGI IMG/M metagenome (GOLD analysis project Ga0207797, IMG submission 187275) | Marine sediment microbial community from Cabo Rojo, Puerto Rico - PR CR 10% Liquid 1 (SPAdes) | ecosystem: Environmental > Aquatic > Marine > Coastal > Sediment | place: Cabo Rojo, Puerto... | reverse complement strand
TATCTTGGCCTCGGATGACAGGAAGGGCACCTGTGGCTTCAAAGCCCCGCACCATATGGAACCAAGCGAGGGGCCCCGGCCGAAACGTATAAAAATCAAAAGCTTGGAGCATTTTTCATATAAAAAAAACAGACAAGGAGCGCGCTATGTTGACAGGGTATTTCGGCGACTTCGGCGGACAGTTCGTTCCCGAGCTGCTCATGCCGCCTTTGACCGAGCTTGATACGGCCATGCGGGAGATCATGCAGACCGACGCTTTCCAGCGGGACTTCCAGGCCCTGCTCCGTGACTTCGTCGGCCGGCCGACTCCCTTGACCTTCTGCGCCAACCTCTCCGGCGACCTCGGATTCGAGCTTTGGCTCAAGCGTGAGGACCTGGCCCATACTGGGGCCCATAAGATCAACAATACCGTTGGCCAAGCTCTGCTGGCCAAGCGCATGGGCAAGCAGTGCCTGCTGGCTGAAACCGGGGCCGGTCAGCACGGCGTGGCTTCGGCCACGGCCGCAGCCCTCCTCGATCTGGAATGCATTGTCTACATGGGCGCAGAGGACGTCAGAAGGCAGGCGACCAACGTGCGGCGCATGGAGCTGCTCGGCGCCCAGGTCCGCCCGGTGGAGACCTCGACCCAGACCCTCAAGGACGCCATCAACGCCGCCCTGCGCCACTGGATCGCCGATCAGGAGCGAACCCACTACTGCCTGGGCTCGGTGGTCGGCCCCCATCCCTATCCGAGCTTGGTCCGGGACCTGCAGACAGTCATCGGCCAGGAGACCAGGGAGCAATGCCTGCAGGCCTTCGGCAGCCTGCCGGATCATGTTCTGGCCTGTGTCGGCGGCGGCTCCAACGCCATGGGCATGTTCCACCCCTTCGTCCATGAGACCTCGGTGCGCATGACCGGTATCGAGGCGGCCGGCGACGGCTCACCCGACTGCTATCACTCGGCCACCTTGACCAAGGGCAATCCCGGCGTCTTGCACGGCACCAAGACCTTCCTGCTGCAGACCGAGGAAGGCCAGATCCTGCCCTCCCATTCTGTGGCTCCAGGGCTCGACTACCCTGGCGTCGGGCCGGAGCATGTCCACCTGCATCAGTCCGGCCGGGTCCGCTATGCGGCTGTCAACGACGCCGAGGCTTTGGAGGCTTTCGCCCGCCTCTGCCGCAGGGAAGGGATCATCCCGGCCTTGGAAAGCGCCCACGCCGTGGCCTATGCTCTGTCTTTGGCTGGAAAGGAACCGCAGGGAACAAAGGTGGTCGTCAACCTGTCCGGGCGGGGTGACAAAGATTTGGATATCGTCCGCGAGGCCATGGCCGCTCCAGAGCATGAAAAAACATAGAACCTCAATCGAAGGAGAATCGAGATGACCGGACCTCGAATTGCCGATAGGTTGCAGGCCGCCAAGCAGGAAGGCCGGCTGGCCCTCATTCCCTTTTTGCCGGGAGGCTATCCAGACCCGGAACGGTTCCGCCGTGAGCTTTTGGAGCTGGATACCGCCGGCGCTGACATCATAGAGATCGGCGTGCCCTTTTCAGACCCCATGGCCGACGGACCCGTCATTGAAGAGGCCTCGCAGGCCTGCCTGGCGCAGGGCGTCAATCTGAGCTGGATCATGCAGACCGTGAAGGAGCTCCGCAGCCGGCTCCAGGCCAACCTCGTCCTCATGGGCTACGTCAATCCCTTTATGCAGTTCGGATGGCACAGGCTGGCCTCCGAAGCCGCCGAAGCCGGAATCTCCGGCGTCATCATCCCCGATCTGCCCTACCAGGAGTACCTGCCCTTGGAGAAGGACTTCCGCTCCAAGGATCTGGACTTCATCCCCCTGGTCGGGCTGAACACCTCCCTGGAGCGGATGCGGCTCTACGCCTCCATCGCTGAGGCCTTCGTCTACTTCGTCTCGGTCATGGGCACAACTGGAGCCAGGCAGAGCCTGCCGACCGCTTTGCAGGTCAAGCTGACCAGAGCACGGGAGATCTTCAGCCAACCCTTGGCCCTGGGCTTCGGCCTGCAGGATCCCGCTCAGCTGGATGCCGTGAGGGAGAGCATAGACGCCGTCGTCTTCGGGAGCGCCTTGATCAGGCATATTCAGGAGGGGGGCTCAAGTGCGGAGTTCCTCGAGCCCTGGTGCCAGTTGACGCAGACATCGAGGTAGGCTACACAGGAGGCGCCGCTCAGAACCGGAAGCGCGGGAGCAGACGCTCCCGGGTGTGAGGCCCCCGGTTGGCGGCCATGGGGCACTGCGTAGACCTTACCGAGTGCCGCACCGCTCTGCTGAGCCCCCAGGGCTTGAACCGGCCATTGGCAACACCGAGACACTCAGATCCAAGGACAGGCTATGCTGGAATCTCCCATCTTTGACTGTCGGACTCCGCAAGACGTGATCCAGGCCGTGCGCGAGCACCAGATCCGCTTCATCCAGTTCTGGTTCGTGGACGTCCTCGGAACGATCAAGAACTTCCAGGTCATGCCACAAGAGCTGAACGAGGCCTTCAACGAAGGCATGGGCTTTGACGGCTCCTCCATCGAGGGTTTCTCGCGGATCCACGAGAGCGATATGGTCGCTTTTCCCGATCCCACGACCTTCCAAATCATCTCCTGGCGTCCCACGGAGTACCCTGTGGCCCGCATGTTCTGCGACATTAAGACCCCGGACGGCCAGCCCTACGAAGGGGACAGCCGCTATGTGCTCAAGCGCATCCTCGGCCGGGCTGCCGAGAAGGGGTACTCCTACTTCGTCGGTCCTGAGCTGGAGTTCTTCCTGTTCGCCAACTCCAGCGAGCCGAAGACCCTCGATTTTGGCGGGTACTTCGACGCCCCACCGCTGGATCTGGCCAACTCCATTCGCCGGGACATCATCCTGGCCTTGAACCGGATGGGCATCGATGTGGAGTACAGCCATCACGAGGTTGCCCCGAGCCAGCACGAGATCGACCTCCGCTACCAGGAAGCCCTAAAGATGGCCGACATATCCGTGACCTACCGGGTTATCGTCAAGGAGGTCGCCCGCAAGCACGGCGTTTACGCCACTTTCATGCCCAAGCCCCTCTTTGGAGAGAACGGCAATGGCATGCATGTCCATCAATCCCTGTTCAAGGACGGGGCAAACGCTTTCTACGACCCTTCGGATCCCCACGGCCTGAGCGCCACGGCCAAGGCCTACATCGCCGGGCTGCTGCAGCACGCCGGCGAGTATACCGCCGTAACCAACCAATGGGTCAACTCCTACAAGCGCCTCGTTCCAGGCTACGAAGCCCCGGTCTACATTGCCTGGGCTCGTCGGAACCGCTCCGCCCTGGCTCGGGTGCCCATGTACAAGCCTGGCAAGGAGGCGGCCACCAGGGTGGAGCTCCGCTCGCCCGATCCGGCCTGCAACCCGTATCTGGCCTTCGCTGTCACCCTGGCTGCCGGGCTCAAGGGGATCGAGGAGGGCTATGAGCTGCCGGCCCCGGTGGAAGCGGACATCTATGACATGCATTACGAGGAAAGGCTCAATCACGGGATCGACAGCCTTCCCGGCAGCCTCCACGAGGCCATCGAGGAGATGGCCAAGAGCAATGTCCTCCGGGAAGCCTTGGGAGAGCATATCTTCGAGAAGTTCATCGACAACAAGCGCATCGAGTGGCACAACTACCGCATCCAGGTCTCGGACTACGAGATCAGGAAGTACCTGCCCCTGCTGTAAAAAAAGCCGGGAAGCTTTCGCTTCCCGGCTTTTTTACAGCATACCATTGCTTCACCTGAAAAGGATCAACCTCGAAGCGGACTCCGCCGCAGGGGAAGACCTGAAGCCGGCGCCGCATAAATTCGGGCGGGCCTTTGAGGGCAACCAGCTACCCGTCCTCGTGCTTTTCCTCCTGCTCCTTGGCGGCCACCCAGTCCAAAGCCTGACGCAAGTCCAGGCTCCCGGTATAGATGGCCTTGCCGGTGATGACCCCTTCCAGGCCGCGCCTGCTCAGGGGGAAGAGCGCCTGGATATCCTCAAGACAGGTGACGCCGCCCGCGGCTACTACCGGGAGATCCGTGCCTTGAACCACCTCATGCACGGCCTCCAAATTAAGGCCGCTCTGCATGCCGTCCCGGTCGATGTCGGTGTAAACGACGAAGGCGGCCCCCAAATCCCGCAGCTCGGGAAGAATGTCCGGCACCCTGCGTCCGCTGTCAGCCAGCCAGCCTTTGCTCTTCAGCCGTCCGCCAGCGGCATCGAGGGAGACGCCCACACGCCCGGGGAACTCGCGGCATATCAAGGCAAAAGTCTCCCTGTCCTCCAGGGCCAGCGTGCCGATAATCACCCGGGCAACTCCGGCCTGGAAGTAGTTGGCCGCGGTCTGCCTGTCCCTGATGCCCCCTCCGAGCTGAACCGGCACAGATACCGCGCTGCAGAGGCGCCGGATGAGCTCGAAGTTAGCCGGGAGGCCCTGAAAGGCCCCATCCAGGTCGACCACATGGAGCCAACGCGCGCCCTGGTCCTGCCAATGCCTGGCCATGGCCGCCGGGTCGTCGGAAAAGACAGTCACCTCGCCGGCCCGGCCCTGCTTGAGCCGAACGCACTTGCCCTCCTTGATGTCCACAGCCGGGAAGACGATCATAGTCCGAGCTCCTCGAGCCCTTGAATGATGCCCTCCCTGGCCAGCTGCTCCGCGGTGATCCACTGACCGCCGCGCTCCACGAAACGGGGAAACGTGAAGACGTTCTCGCTCAAGGCCGCCTGCTCCTGATTGAAGTGAAAGACCGAGGCAACCCGTTCCTTCTGGACATTGAGCAAGAAGAGATAGAACTCCACCCGGGCCGCCACATCCGCGCCCCACTTGCCGCCTTGCCTGGCCCGCCAGCTGATCAGCTGGGGAACAAGGAGGTACTCGGTCGGAAGGCACCTGCCCACCAGGGACCAGTATGTCAGGCCATCCAGCTCGGCCGGCTCATTCTCGTAGAGGACGATCTCCCGGCACTGCTCGACCTGAGCCCCGCTGCGATAGGCCTGATCCTTTCGGCTGGCCAGCTCCTGGCGCAGGATCCTGTCCAAGGCCTGCAGCACTTTCGGATCGGCTCGGTGTTGAGTCTCCTGGACGTAGCCGGAAAGCATCTCATGGCGCTGATCAGGCTGGGTAAACGGCGAGACGGCCAGCTCGGCCTTCTCGGGCATCTCGAAAGGAACCGGCTTTCTGGCGCAGCCGGCCAGGGCAAACCCCAGCAGGACCAGCAGGACAAATCGGGATGACAGGCCTGGACAGCTCAATCGAGCCCTCCTTTGGTGCTCATGATTCCCTGGGTCCGTCCTGACAGGGCCTGTCGAAGGCTCAGGCCCAAGGCCTTGAAGGACGACTCCACAAGATGGTGCCCGTTTTTGCCGTAGAGGTAGTGGATATGCAGGTTCATCCCGGCTCGAAAGGCCAGAGACTTAAAAAACTCCCTCCAGACATCTTTCTCCTGACCGAAAACCATGTCCGGCAGGATGTCGTCCTGGCAGACCAGGTATGGTCGGCCGGACAGATCCAGGACCGCCTCGCTCAGGGCCTCGTCCATGGGAACCCTGGCCCAGCCGACCCTGGCCATGTCCCTTCGGTCGCCGATGGCCCGCCTGAGAGCCTCTCCAAGACACAGCCCCACATCTTCCACGGTATGGTGCGCATCGACCTGGAGATCCCCGGACGCGGAGAGCTCAAGATCGAAGCCGGCCCAAAAGGCCAGCAGGCTCAGCATGTGATCGAGGGAGCCGAGACCGGTGTCCGCTTCGACCAGCCCTGATCCAAAAACCTTCAGCTTGACGTGAACCTTGGTCTCCTTGGTTTCCCTGGAGAACTCAGCAGCACCCTGATCCATTGCCTCCCCTCCACTGAGCCACCTGAACGGGGCAGATTGATGTCTTCAACCCGGCCTGACCTTCTAATGCTCCGCAACCAGCCATGTGATTCAGACTGAGCTTGTGCTGACCGTGCTCATGATGGAAAAGGAGCTGATTTTTCCCCTCAGGCCTTCGGCTGCGAGGGAATAGAGCTCCAGCTCAGTGTCCCGCGAGGCTGGCTCGCCGCCCCGAGCACACTGATCACGCTTCTTCAGAAGCCTCCTTAGCGGACTCTGAAGAGCTGTCTCTCGGCTTCGGCTTCTTGCCGAAGACGGCCGCGATGATCACCCCGACCTCATAGAGGACCACCAGAGGACCGGCCATAAAGGTCTGGGTAAAGATATCCGGAGGCGTCAGCATGGCCGAGAGCATAAAGGCGATGAGTATGGCGTACTTGCGTTTCTTGCGCAGCGTCTTTGAGGTCACCAGTCCCAGCCGGGCCAAAAAAAAGATAACCAGGGGCAGCTCGAAGACGATGCCGAAGGCCAGGAGGAGCCGCACAGCGAAGGAGAACCCTTCCCGCATGGTAATCATCGGGCTGATGAAGATGTCCGAAAAGCCCATGAAAAACTTGTAGGCATAAGGGAAGATGATGAAGTAACCGAAAACGGCTCCGGTCACAAAGAGCAGCGCAGAGCAGAAGGCGATGGGAATGAGGAGCTTGCGCTCGCTGGCATACAGCCCCGGCCTGACAAAGAGCCAGATCTGATAGAATATATAGGGGCTGGTCAGGAAGATCCCGGCTACGAAGGCCACCTTGATGTAGGTAAAAAAGGCCTCGTGCGGCGCGGTGTAAATCATGCTCCCTTTCTCAGGAAGCGCCCGGAACAGGGGAAGCATGAGCCAGTCAAAGAGCTGCTTGGCGAAGACATAGCAGGCCAGCATCCCAAGAAAGGCCGAAGCCAGGCAGCGCAAGAGGCGCTTACGGAGCTCGTCCAGATGATCCAGCAGCCCCATCTCCCCGAACTCATTCGAGGGCTTCCCGTTTTCGGCCTGCTCAGGCATCGTCGGAATCTCCTTTGCTGGTCCTGGGTCCGGCCTCGGCGTGGTTCTGGGGATCCCGCTTCTGCTCTGCTTCCGCTTGACTCCAATCCTTCGCGGCCAGCTCAGCTGCCGAGGCTTCCGGCTCGGCTCCGTTGGAGGCCTCCTCTGCTGAGGCTCCGTTTCGGGAGGTCTCGCTGGGCTGCTTGCCCGTGTCCGCGTCGGTGGAGACCTTTTCCTGGCCCTCCTTGTCCATATCAGCCAGCTGAGTCTCGAAGTCGATGGTCTTCTTCACATCTGAGCTCATACGCCTGAACTCGGCCATGCCCTTGCCCAAAGCCCTGGCCACGTCCGGGAGCTTGGAAGGGCCGATAACCAGCAGAGCCACGGCCAGAATGAGCAGGACCTCGGTCGTTCCTATACCGAACATAGTCTTTTTCCTTCCGCTGGGATGGTTACTCCCACTCGATGGTGCTCGGCGGCTTGGAGGAGATGTCCAGAACCACCCTGTTGACGCCTTTGACCTCATTAATGATCCGGTTGGACATCCTGGCCAGCAGATCCGAGGGAAGCCTGGACCAGTCCGCGGTCATGGCATCCTTGCTCTCCACGATCCGTAAGGCCACCACGTGCTCGTAGGTTCTCTCGTCGCCCATCACGCCGACGGTCTTCAAGGGGAGCAGAACGGCGAAGCCCTGCCAGACCTTGAAGTACCAGCCGGAAGCCATGAGCTCATGGTGAACGATCTTGTCAGCCTTACGCAGGATCTCCAATCGCTCAGGGGTTATCTCTCCGATAATCCGAATGGCCAGCCCCGGGCCCGGAAACGGGTGGCGCCAGACCAGGAAGTCCGGCAAGCCGAGCTCGACAGCCACCTTGCGGACCTCGTCCTTGAAGAGCTCCCGCAACGGTTCGACCAGCTTGAGGTCCATCCGCTCCGGGAGGCCTCCGACATTGTGATGGCTCTTGATCGTGGCCGATGGACCTTTGAAATGGACGCTCTCGATTACATCCGGATAGAGCGTCCCCTGGGCCAGGAAGCCGACCTTTTCGATGGCTGCGGCTTCCTGCTCGAAGATCTCGATGAAGGTCCGTCCGATAATCTTGCGCTTCTCCTCCGGGTCGCTCACGCCGTGGAGACGGTCGAGAAAGGTGTCCTGAGCCTTCACGTATCTGAGGTTCAGATCAAAATGGCGGGTCAGGTACTGGACGACCTCCTCGCCCTCCTCGGCCCGTAAGAGCCCGTTGTCCACAAAGATACAATGCAGCTGCTTGCCGATGGCCTTGTGCAGGAGCACGGCCACCACGGTGGAATCGATGCCGCCGCTCAAGCCGCAGACCACGTTGCTCTGCCCAACGGTCTCGGGCACCTCCTTGAGCACGGAATCGACAAAGGAAGCCATGCTCCAGTTCGGGCTGACCTCGAGCACCTCAAAGAGGAAGTTTCTGAGGATCTCATCGCCGTCTTCAGTATGGGAAACCTCCGGATGGAACTGCAGAGCATACATTCGGCGCTCGGGATCGGCCATGGCCGCGATTTCAACCTGATCCGTCCTGGCCAGGACCTCGAACCCCTGCGGAACGCTGTCGACCGTATCCCCGTGGGACATCCAGACTGTCAGCGGCGAGCTGGTATCCACGCCCTTCCACAGGGGGCTGTCAGCCAGGACGTGCAGCCGGGCCCGGCCGTACTCCCTGTCGTCAGCAGGGTGGATGCGGCCGGCGAAACGCTTGGCCAAAAGCTGCATGCCGTAGCAGATCCCCAGAATGGGGATGCCTAGCTCGAGGACTTCCGGATCCAGGTCGGGCGAGCCCTCCTCGCAGACGCTGGCCGGGCCCCCTGAGAGGATAATGCCCGCTGGCTTAAGCTCCCGCAACCGCTGTGCGCCAACATTGAAGGGCTGGATCTCCGAGTAGACTCCGGCTTCGCGGATGCGCCTGGCGATGAGCTGGGTATACTGGGAGCCGAAGTCGAGAATGATGACGTTTTGGCCTGGGGTCATTTGGGCTATCCTCTCTCATGCTCGGTCTTTCAGAGAGCACAATGTCGGACTTTGTGCTCTCCGAAAGACCGAATACACTCTTTAGGAATACTCTGCCCGCAGGCCAGTGCCGGCGGGCAGAGTATCAGTAGGATTCAATCTGATAGTTGGGCGCTTCCTTGGTAATGATCACGTCGTGGACATGGCCTTCCTTATAGCCGGCCTGGGAGATCTGGATGAACTTGGGCTTGACCTTGAGCTCCTCCAGGGTGTTACAGCCGACGTAGCCCATGCCTGAGCGCAGCCCGCCCATGAGCTGATAGACTGTCTCCGCCACACGGCCCTTGTAGGGCACCCGGCCGACAATGCCCTCGGGGACGAACTTGCTGGCCTTCTCCTGAAAATAGCGGTCGCCGCTGCCCTCCCGCATGGCGTCTATGGAGCCCATGCCGCGGTATATCTTGTAGCGCCGGCCTTGATAGAGTATGGTCTCGCCCGGGCTTTCCTCGGTACCGGCCAGCATGCTGCCCATCATGACCGAGTCCGCTCCGGCGGCCAGGGCCTTGACCACGTCGCCGGAGAACTTGACTCCGCCGTCGGCAATGATGCAGCTTTCCGCCTCCCTGGCCGCCTGAACCGTTTCCATAATGGCCGTAATCTGCGGCACCCCAACTCCGGCCACCACCCGGGTCGTGCAGATTGATCCCGGCCCGATGCCGACCTTGACGCAATCCGCGCCTGCTTCGAACAAGGCTTTGGCTCCGTTGTAGGTGGCCACGTTGCCGGCGATGATCTGGGCCTCGGGATGATTGCCCTTGAGCATCCGCAGGCCATCCAAAATGTTCTTGCTATGCCCGTGGGCTGAGTCGAGGACGAGCACGTCCGCATCGGCTTCGATCAGCGCCTGGGCCCGCTCCTCCAGGTCCGCACCGACACCGACAGCCGCACCGACCCGCAAACGACCCAGGCCGTCCTTGCTGGCCTCCGGATACTTCTTGATCTTCTCAATGTCCTTGATGGTAATCAGACCCTTGAGACGGTTGTGGTCGTCGACCACCAGGAGCTTTTCGATCCGGTTCTTGTGCAGCAGGTGCTTGGCCTGCTCCAGGTTGGTTCCAGGGGGAACGGTGATCAGATTCTGACTGGTCATCACCTCGGAGACCTTCGTCTCCATATCCTGGACAAAGATGACATCTCGGTTGGTCACGATGCCGACCAGTCCGCCATCCCGGACCACCGGCAAGCCGGAGATGCGATACTCGGCCATGATCTCCAGGGCGCGCCCTACGGTGAAGTCCGGATCGATGCTGACCGGATCGACGATCATGCCGCTTTCGGACTTCTTGACCTTCTCCACCTCCAGGCGCTGCCGCTCAATGGACATGTTCTTGTGAATAATCCCGATACCGCCGGTCCGAGCCATGGAGATGGCCATTCTGGACTCCGTGACCGTGTCCATGGCCGCGCTCAGAAGCGGGATATTTAGAGCGATGCGTGGCGTCAGACAGGTGCTGACATCGACCGTGTCCGGCAAAGCCTCGGAGTAGTCCGGTAGAAGAAGGACATCGTCGAATGTGAGGGCTTGATATATCCTCGATTCCATAGAGCCGCTGAACCTCCCCTCGAGCTATTGTTGCAGTTCCTGAAGATGCTTTCGGGCCTCCTTGCGGAGATCGTCAGGAGCTTGTGTATTCCGGGCAACGGCTCGGAGATGCTCGACTGCCTTGTCCGGACTCTCCAGATAGTATCCATAGAGGATGCCCAAATTGAAGTGGGCATAAACGCCGCCGGCATCTCTCTGGAGAACGCTCTCCAGCTCCTCCGCAGCCGCCCGATGCTCGCCCATGCGAAAGTAGGTCATGGCCAGGTTTTGCCTGGCTTTCAGGTCGTCCTGGTCCAATGAGACCAGGCGCTGCCAGAAGGAGCTGGCCCTCTCCCAGGCCTGCATGGCGGTAAAGGCGTTGGCCAGCCGCCGGAGAGCCTCCCGATCTTCTGGATTCTCCTGAAGCCGTTCCATGAGACGGGTTATGGTGGCCATGGCCTGCTCCCGCTGACCGGAATGGGCGCCAGAGGTCTGTCTCACCAGTCCAGGATTGCCGACCGTCAGGACTGCGGCAATCAGCAGGGCTGTCAAAGCCGCGCCCATGGCCAGGAGCACGGGCTTTTCTGCGCTATGGTTCATAGCCTGCCTGCTCATCGCCTTCCGGCTCCAGCTGCCAGAGCCGGCGGCGAAGCTGTCTGGTCTCGCGACCCAGGAAGGCCACGTACCCAAAAATGCCTGTCCAAACCAAGACATTCGCGGTCCAGAGAAAAGCCATCTGCGTCATGCCACACCTTTCTATGAAAAATGTGCTATAAGCTATTGATTTTCTTAACACTTGACAGCCGGGCGGGGTCGAAGAACCCCCCGGCGCGCTGCCAGTCGCTTACCTGTCTCTGCAGGCCATGTCCAGCCCGGCCTTAAGGGCGACCTGGCTGACCCGGAGCCTGAGGAGCACTGCAAAGAGCCCGCCCCAAGCCGCCAGGCAGACGAGCAGCGTCAGCCACATCTCTTCCGGTAGGCCGCCCCGTTTGTCGGCGATGACAGCCGGATGGATGCTTCGCAGCAGCCTGGCTGACAGAAAGACCAGAGGGACGTCTGCAAAGGCCACGATGCCGAGGACGGCGCAGAGAAGCTTGCCCTTTTCCCGGACCGCAGCGTTGCGGAGAACCAGGTAGCCGCAGTAGATGAACCACATGACCAAAGCGGTGCTTAACCGTGGATCCCAGGTCCACCAAGTATTCCAGGATGCTCTGGCCCAGAGCATCCCGGTCAGGAGCACCAACGTGCTGAAGAGGACCCCGATCTCAGCTGAAGCAGCGGCCAGGTGATCGAAGGCCTCACTGCGCCGCCAAAGATAACCGATGCTTCCCACAAAGACGAGAAAGAAGGCCACGAAGGCCCACCAGGCCAGAGGGAGATGCATATAAAAGATCTTCTGGACCGGGCCCAGGCTCCTCTCCACAGGCGCATAAAACCACACGGCGGACTGGGCCAGGACCATGAGCAGCAGAATGCCGGCGGCACAAACGCTGATGGCTGATCGATCCGAAGAGTGCCTTCTTGGCTTGCCGGATTGAATCATGATTCCGAGTACACCAACGGGAAGAGCAGCAAGGCCAACCCGGTAAAAACGGCATCGAAAGCGCCGGCCAATCCGAACCATTCGGCCATGTGGCCCATGTCCCTCCCCCCGAGCAAGGCCCCGCCCAGACGAATGCCGGCGATCAACAGAGGCATCAGGAGCGGCAAGAGGACGATTGTCAGCAATGAGTCACGTCCGGTGTGGCCCTGTCCGACAGCCCCGATCAGCGATCCCAGAGCGACGAGGCCCCAATCAACTACGGCCAGCGAGGCCAGGAGCAGGCCTGGAGCAGGCAGGCTTCTGAGCCCCAGAAAAACAGCCGTCGCCGGCAGGAGCACGGCCTGCAGCAGCAGGAGCATGATCAGGCCGGCTAGCCCTTTGCTGAGCCAGATGAGCTGCTGAGGCAAGGGAGCCATGAGCAGGCCGATCCTGGCTGCATTGGTCTCCTCCAGGGCATAGAGATCATTGAAGATCAGAACCAAACCCAAAGAGGAGGACAGCCAGAACACAGCCGCCAGCCACTCCGCAGGCAGTGGCCCTGTCTGGGTCTGGGCCAAGCTGAAGACGAATATGAGCAGCAACCCCAGCAAGGCCGCCTGAACCGCCCCTTGTCCGCCGAAAAAGAGCAGTCGCAGGTCTTTGCCGGTAATGAGAACGAGCCTGTGCATGCCTCACCTGGCGTCACATTCCGCGCACCGATTTGGCCGCAGCTTGAATCTCCGGAAGCGACGCTGCCGGTCCGGCCAGACGTTTGCCCCGCTCCCGCAGAAACGCCGGCTGGATGAAAAACCATGTTTCACGGCTGCGAGCCGTTCAATACTGCAGCCGGACTTCAGTGTCGGAACCACGACGGCCCTCACATTGCATCCTGAGCTCGGCCCGTCCGCCTTTCAGGACGAGGACTCCATCCGCCATCCGCGCATCCGCTTCAGGAGAATGGCTGACCCAGAAGACGATCCGTCCCGTTTCCCTGGCC
>Ga0207797_1002425_pt1 | contig 12899 bp, 9 predicted proteins | sample PRCRCaboRojoPR_6_FD_187275 | JGI IMG/M metagenome (GOLD analysis project Ga0207797, IMG submission 187275) | Marine sediment microbial community from Cabo Rojo, Puerto Rico - PR CR 10% Liquid 1 (SPAdes) | ecosystem: Environmental > Aquatic > Marine > Coastal > Sediment | place: Cabo Rojo, Puerto... | reverse complement strand
ATGTAGCATTATGTACAAAACCTGCCCACAATATGTAGTTATGAAATCAGACGGGGGAGGGATCCACGCAGATGTTTGAAACGATTCGGAAACGCGACGGGCGATACGTACCTTTCGATGCGGAAAAGATCACCAAGGCCATTGAAGAAGCCGGGCAGGCGACGGGCGAGTTTGGTCGGGATCAGGCCGGGAAACTGATGCTCCGGGTCTTGAGCATGGCGGAAAAGATTCACGGTGACAAGGTTTTGGGTGTCGAAGAGGTACAGGACATTGTGGAAGAGGTCCTGCTTTCCTCGCCCTTTCGTACCACGGCCAAGCGGTACATCATTTATCGGGACCAGCACGCCAGGCTAAGGGAGATCGCCGATAAAATGGAGGTCGACCTGGTGGATCAATACCTGAAGAAGATGGACTGGAAGATCAACGAAAACAGCAATATGTGCTATTCGCTGCAAGGGCTCAACAACTATATTTCCTCGGAAGTCAGTAAGGTCTACTGGCTCAGCGAAATCTACACCCCGGAGATCAAGCAAGCGCACATCGGCGGTGATTTTCATATCCATGACCTGAATATGCTCTCCGTCTACTGTGTGGGATGGGATCTTCAAGATCTCCTCATGGAAGGATTTAAGGGGGTCTCCGGCAAAGTGGAGGCCAGGCCGGCCCGACACCTTCGCAGTGCCCTGGGCCAGGTGGTCAATTTCTTTTATACGTTGCAGGGAGAGGCTGCCGGGGCCCAAGCCTTTTCCAACTTTGACACCTTTCTCGCTCCCTTTGTCCGGTATGATCAGTTGGGCTACAAAGAAGTCAAACAAGCCCTGCAGGAGTTTGTCTTCAACATCAATGTCCCCACCCGAGTCGGCTTCCAGACTCCGTTTACCAATGTGACGCTGGATCTTACGGTCCCCAAGTATCTGGCCGATCAGGCGGTTATCCTGGGGGGAGAGATGCAGTCGGCCACCTACGGCGAATTCCAGGAGGAAATGGATCTCTTTAACCGGGCCTTTCTGGAAGTCATGGGCGAAGGCGATGCCAAGGGCCGGGTCTTTACCTTTCCCATTCCCACCTATAATATCACCAAAGATTTTGACTGGGGAAAAGAGAACCTGGAACAACTTTGGGAGATGACGGGAAAATACGGGGTGCCCTATTTTTCTAATTTCATCAATTCAGACATGAACCCGGAGGATACCCGGAGCATGTGTTGCCGGTTGCGCATCGACAATCGGGAACTCGAGTCGAGAGGCGGCGGACTTTTCGGTTCCAACCCGCTTACGGGGTCTATCGGCGTGGTGACCATCAACATGCCCCGGCTCGGTTACCGGTGTACAGGACAAGAGGACTTCTTCAGCCGCCTGGAAACCCTCATGGTTCTCGCCAAGGAAAGTCTGATCATCAAGCGAAAGGTTTTGGAACGGTTCACCGAAGGCAATCTTTACCCCTATACCAAGCACTATCTGCGAAAAGTAAAGGAGCGGTTCGGTGAATATTGGAAGAACCACTTTTCCACCATCGGATTGGTGGGAATGAACGAGGCCTGTTTGAATCTATTCGGCAAGGATATCGGACACCGGGAAGGCCAGGCCTTTTCCAAAGCGGTCCTCGACTTCATGCGAAAAAAGCTGGTGGCATTTCAACAGGAAACGGGAGACAACTTTAATCTGGAGGCCACACCCGCCGAAGGGACCTCGTATCGCCTGGCCCGGATCGATCAGGAAAAGTGTCCGGGAATCATCGCCGCCAACGGCAATGGAAACAAAAAGCCCGGGACCTGTTCGTTTTATACCAATTCTTCACAGCTCCCCGTAAACTATACGGACGACATCTTTGAGGCCTTGGATCTTCAAGACGGCATCCAAGCCCAATACACGGGAGGCACCGTCTTTCATGCCTTTGCGGGAGAGCGAATCAGCGATCCGGCGAGTGTGAAACAACTCATCCGGAAAGTTTGCAATCACTACCAGATACCCTACTTTACCTTCAGTCCGACCTTCAGTGTCTGTCCCAATCACGGATATCTGCCGGGAGAACAAGTTCACTGTCCCACCTGTGAAGAGACCTGTGAAGTCTACACCCGCGTGGCCGGGTATCTGCGTCCGGTCAAGCAGTGGAATGAAGGCAAACAGGCAGAATACCAAATGAGAGAGGTTTTCGGCTTCTAATCGATGAAGATTGGTGGTTGGCAGAAGGTCTCGCTCGTCGATTATCCCGGAAAGATTTGCACCATTCTGTTCACCCAGGGGTGCAATTTCCGTTGTCCCTATTGTCACAATCCGGAGTTGGTTCTCCCTTCCCTTTTTCAGGCTCCCCTTGCCGAAGAACCGATCTATGCATACCTGGAGAAACGAAAGGGGGTTCTGGATGCGGTGACCGTCACCGGCGGCGAACCGACGGTTCAGCCCGATCTCCTCGAGGTGATCAAACGGATCAAGGAGCTGGGGTACCTGGTAAAACTGGATACAAACGGTTCCCAGCCCCGGGTCTTGCAAAACCTGATCCGCGAGGGACTTTTGGACTACATCGCCATGGACATCAAGGGACCGTTGGATCGCTACGGGGAGATCGCCGGCAGACAGGTGGCAGCAGAAAATCTCTTAGAAAGCATTCGGCTGATCACCCACTGCGGACTTGCCTATGAGTTTCGAACCACGGTGGTGGAGTCCCTGTTCCACAACGGAGATTTTGAGGCGGTCGGGAAGCTCCTGAAACGTTCCCGGTTATATGTCCTGCAACACTTTGTCCCCTCGAAGACCCTCGATCCGGCCTATCGGCAACAAGCCCCCACCTGTGATGAGTACCTCTCGAAGGTCAAGGTTTCACTGGAAGGCGACATCCAGAAAGTGGAACTCCGCTGAGAGTATCCGGATAATGATCAGGTCGGTTTGGTGACGAAAAGTCTGTGTCGCGCCACATCGGAAATGGCGGTGACCGCCGGGTGTTTGATGATGCGTTCACAGGAAATGGCGTAGAACCGTTCACGAATGGCATGGGTTCGCCCGACGATGTGGACGCCGTACTGGCGCTGAATCTCTTCTTCCACCACGGACGGGGACGCAAACACGCCGTCTCCGTGCTGGCCGAATGCCTTTAGCAGCGCGCTGTCTGCAAACTCTCCCACGATCGCCGGCCTGACGTGTAGTGATTCAAACCATCTTTCCAGCCCTTGCCGGAGGGCGGTCATTTCCACGGGAACGAGCATGGGCGCCCGATCCAGGGATTCCGGAAATCCCCGGTGGAGTTTCTTGGCCAACTTCTTGACTGCCAGAAAGGTGACCCCGCACTCCCCAAGCAAATGATTATAGGCCTTGACGTGCAAGCCTTTCCGCAAGGGGGCATCGCTTAAAACCACATCGAGCTTATGTACCGCCAAGTCGGCGAGAAGTTTTTCTTCGTTGTCTTCGTGGCATAAGAGATGGACCTTTTCCGGGAGCTCGAATACCGGCTCGAGGATCTTGCGGACGATCAGTTTTGGTGCGACCGGGACAATGCCCACGCGTAACGAAAGGGGGCCGGCAACCGGGTTGCCTCGCAGGGTGTCCATCATCTCCCGGCCGAGCAAAAAGATCTCGTTGGCATAGCGGAAAACGGTACGGCCCAAGTCCGTGGGTTCCAGGCCCCGGCCGACCCGGCGAAAGAGCTTTCCTTCCAAGGTTTCTTCCAGGCGACTAATCTGGGCACTTACTGTGGACGGGGCCAGGCGAAGCCGTTCGGCCGCCGCGGTCAGATTCCCCTCCTGCACCACCGTCCAGAAATAAAAGAGATGATGGTAATTCAGCCATTCCATAGCGCCCCCTACTATTGTTCGTTTGTTGCGAATATATGTATTCATATTTTCTAATAGACCAAACTCTATTTTATGGTTACTTTATTGTCAAGAGAGGAAGGTATATAGGCTCAACACTACCTCATATGCGGGTGTATGAGAATCAAAAAGGAGGGACACATGGAATTACCATTGGCAGCATGGATGGAATGGGTTGTAGCAGGCGGATCGGTAGTCGTCGGTGGCGTCGTCTTAAAGGTGCTCGATCGGATTCAGAGGTAAATCGATATTGCCATCCTCACAGTGCTTTGAGGGCAACGTGCTGGAGACATCTTCATTCCGGCCAATCGGGCGGGCACTCGGACGTATCGACCGTTTCTGTGCCCGACAAACGTAGGGGTATGTTCTTAATCGTGTAACGATCCTATCCCGATCCTATCCCGATCCTATCTAGGGGATCCCTCACTCAGTCTCATCTATATCCAGAAGCCCGCCCGCAACAACTTTTTTGCAATTCGGCATATGTCTTTTTTGTCACCCTCTTTTCTTATTTCCGAAGCCAGGGCATAGACGATGACGTCTTTTTCTTCAAACGATCTTTAAGACTATGTGTGCTTCCGACGTAGTACGAGCCATCGGCACAGGACAATATATACACTGGATATGATTGAGACATTCTGCCCTTCGGCTGTGCTCAGGACACATGCCTTAAAGAGCGGCAAGTCAAGATTTGCATCCAATGGCCTGCCGTGAGTAAGTCATGAGCTTGACGAATGACGCATCCAATGGCCCGCCATGAGTAAGCTGTGAGCGCCAGCGAAAAGCGCATCGAATGGTGGCGGTGCAGGGACTCGAACCCCGGACGCTGCGGATATGAGCCGCATGCTCTAACCAACTGAGCTACACCGCCTTTGGGTGGGATTGCTTTTTATTCGCTCGGTGTGCCGGATGGGCTTGGCGAAGCGATGTCGTAGCTGATGATCGTGCTCTTGGGCTTTACCAGAAACGCAGCCCCCTTCTTCATGACCACCGCGGCCACCAGTTCAGGTTGGCGATCGTTGTCGAAATCGCCGATCACATAATCACTCACGTAGCCGTGGATCTTGCGGGTCTTCCAATTTAATGCCAGACCCATACTGTCCCAGGACATCGAGGCAATTTCAGCGCTGCTATAATGGCGATACCGCTTGAAGAGCCTCCCCGAACCGGCATGATTCCGTACCACAATAACCTCGTTTTGCCCATCCTTGTCAAGGTCTTTTATAAATATCCTCTGAGGAAAATAAAAGCGTTCCGTTTCCGTCTGTCCTACATGGGGCTCAAAGTCCATGAAGTTGACGGAGCCACCGAATTGTTCGTCGCTCTTATATTCGCGCGTACCGTCCTTGGTAAAAATCTGAAGATAATCGTCTTCGTTCAAGGCGACGATTTCCTCTCTGCCGTTATTCATGACGTCGCCCAGGGCAAAGGAGAAGAGATTCATCTCTTCGGGAGTTCGAATGGTTCCCACGGATTCGTAGGTCGCTCCCCGCCACCCCAATTGGTGAATTGGTGATAAGAACAGGTCGTTGATTCCCCGCTTTTGCCCCAGCAGGATGGTCCCGCGAGTGGTGGTTTCAAGGACTCGATAGTACCAGTTGTTTTCATTGCTTATGGTAGCAAATTCATTTCCGTCCCACTCGAGAACAAATGACTCCAAACGGTCTTGCCGGGTATTCAAATTGGTGACGAAGATCTCCGCCTTTCCGTTGTCATTGATATCGGCTACGTCGACGCCGATATAGTTAAAGTAGGACTCTCCGGGAATTTCGCGGATCTGGATGAACCGACCGGCTTCGTTTCGATAGACGAAAAGTTCGTTTTCGCTGACAAAGGCCGACTCCATAACCCCATCGCCGTCTACATCCCCCAAGGCTACCGCCTTGATGTACACCTCGAAATTTCGACTTTTCCAAAAACTCGCCGTGTCTCTCCGACCGGCACCGGCAATAAAATCGGGATTCAATTCCGATGTCTGCCGGCCGGACGCAGCGGGCGGTTGCTCTAAAACGGTTTCCGGATGGGCATAAATGCTTTTCTCGGGAAAAGCCCGTCGGGGAGGCGACTCGGGTTTGCCCGTCGGCGCCGGTTGCGGTGCCGCACGTCCAAAGACCTTTTCATTGATCTCCTGGGCAAAAACATTGATCTTCGGGATCACCTCGTCCATACCCTCACTTTGGTTAAAGACGGTCACCGGCGGTTCTTGTCCCTCCACATCGAGCATTTTGGCGTCGATGCTCACGCTGTTTCCAAAGACGGTGAGACTGCCATACAAGACATAATCCGCTTCGAGTCGTGCGCCCAGTTTTCGAGCTTCCCCATCATTCAGGGGCTCGGTCAAATCATCAAAAAGCGCCCGCGTCCGCTGTTGAGAAATGATGCGGACCTTATCGCCCCAGGAAAGACGGGCCGAGAGCATGTCGAAGATGCCGTTTTGCATATAACCGAGATCTTGGGCGGCATTGATCCGGAAGGGAAAAATGGCCACCGTTGTCGGCTGCGCCGACTCAAGGAGTGCCGGAGACAGGCCAACCCCAAAAAACAAAAGGATCACAATTAAGAGATATCGAAAATAAAGCCTCATCAAATTTTCCTATTCCACATCAAGACGTTCTTGCCCAACGCGCATGAACCTCTAATTTCTAGCACCGGATATCTGAATAGTCAAGGTGCGGTCTCGCGGCGGCCCTGGGCCTCAAAGTCTGATTTGTGTCGCCGAGAGGATGCTCTCGTGTTCGCGAAGAAGATCTATGGCTTCGTTCGGGGCCTCTTCGTCTACCCGGATGATGGCGATGGCCTTGTCCTTTTCCTTCGTCCGGCTGAGATGCATATTGGCGATATTGACCTCAAATTGACCCAAGGTCTGTCCGATCAAGCCGATCACCCCCGGGCGATCCAGATTCTGGACAACCAGATTGATCCCTTCCAACTCGGCCTCCAGGCGATAATTGTCCAACCGGATCAGGCGGGGACCCTCCCCGGGGAAAACGGTGCCCGATGCCGAGGATAGGCCTTTTTCCCCGGAGGCCCGCACGGTGATCATGCCCATATACCCCTTGGGTTCCGAGGTGGTTGACGTGACTAGGTCCACCTGTCGTTCTTTTAAGAGAATCGGTGCGTTGACCAAGTTGACCTTCTCGGCGAGGACCGGTTCAAGGAGACCCTTGATAACGGTTTGGGTGATCGGTTCCAGAGGAAGCTCTTCCAGGTCCGGGCCGCTGAATTGGATCTCCAGGTGTTCAATGCTCGAACAGAGCTGGCCCTGGAGGGAACCGAGTTTTTCCGCCAATATCAAGTAGGGGTGCAGCCGCTCATAGAGCTTGGAGCTAATGGAGGGAAAATTGACCGCGTTTTTGATGACCCCGCGGGCGAAGTAAGCGATCAGCTGCGAAGCGATCATATGGGCCACGTTCGCTTGGGCCTGTACGCTGGAAGCTCCCAAATGCGGAGTCAGGACCACATTCGGCAACGTAACCAAGGGACTGTCCGCAGGCGGCTCGTTTGCAAAGACATCCAAAGCGGCCCCGGCAACATGACCGCCGGCCAGGGCCTCGTACAAGGCACTCTCGTCCACCAGTTTACCCCTGGCGCAGTTAATGATGCGTACCCCCTTGCGCATACGGCCGATGGTTTCTGCGTTGATAATGTGTTCGGTTTCCGGCGTTTGTGGAGTGTGGAGTGTAATGAAATCACTCCGAGCGATCAATTCGTCCAGGTCCACCCAGGAAACGCCCATACCGGTGGCCACCTCCTTGCTGATGAAGGGGTCATGACAAATGACTTCCATGCCCATGGCCAGGGCACGGTCCGCCACAATGGAGCCGATCTTTCCCAGCCCCAATATGCCCAGGGTCTGTTGGTAGAGTTCCGTGCCGACGAATCTTGCCTTTTCCCAGCGCCCCTCCCGTATGGACTGGGTGGCCTGAGGAACGTGCCGGGCCAGTGACAGAATCAAGGCCATCGTATGTTCGGCGGCGGCCATGGCGTTGGCGCCCGGGGTGTTCATCACCAGGATCCCTTTGGCGCTCGCGGTTTCGATATCGATGTTGTCCACGCCGGTACCGGCCCGGCCGATAACCATCATCCTCGAGGCCCCTTCCAGCATGTCCGGGGTCACCTTGGTGCGGCTGCGCACTACCATGGCCTCGTAGTTGGGCAGTTCGGCAGCGATTTGTTCCATGCTCCAGTTGTTCGGGGCCTCAACCTCGATATCTTTCTGCGTCCGGAGCAACTCGAGACCGGTTTCGTGGAGTCCGTCACAAACCAGAATTCGTTTCATAATCCCTCCGTGGGGGCTGGGGGCCATATTTCAACGAGCCACAAATGGTCATCCCATCGGGTTCCGGGCAGGCCTATCCCAGATAGGCCTTTTTTACTTCCGGGTCGGCAAGGAGCTCCTGCGAGCTTCCCTGCAGGACCAGCGTACCATTTTCCAAAACGTAGCCCCTTTGGGCAAATTGGAGAGCCAGCCGCGCATTCTGTTCAACCAGCAAAATGGTCGTCCCTTCTTGATTCAATTCCGTAAGGGCGTCAAACACGTTGAGCATGAGCAAGGGGGCCAGTCCCATGGACGGCTCATCCAGCAGCATGATCCGCCGTCCGCTCATGAAGGCACGGCCGATGGCCAGCATTTGTTGTTCTCCACCGCTCAATGTTTCCGCCTTTTGATTCTCCCGTTCCCGGAGGCGGGGGAAAATCTCGAAGACGCGATCCAAATCCGCCGGGATCTGCTTGTCTTTTTTTCTGGCAAAGGTGGCCAGTTGAAGATTTTCCAAAACGGTGAGATTCCCAAACAAACGCCTGCCCTCCGGGACGTGGGAAATACCGAATTTGCTGACCACTTTGTCGGCGGAATACTTGAGCAGGCTCTCGCCGTTGCACGTGATTTGAGATCCCTTTTCAGCGGGTATCATTCGCGAAATCGCCCTCAGTGTGGTACTTTTTCCCGCCCCGTTTGCACCGATGACGCACACGATTTCCCCTTGGGCGATCTCGAAACCGATCCCGTGAAGGGCTTTGATCTTTCCATAGGAGACCCGTAGATTCTCAACCGACAACAACATCAGAAAATGGCCTTCTTGCCCAAATAGGCCTCCACGACCTGTGGGTTGTTTTGAATGTCCTCGGGGGTACCTTCGGCGATAACTTCCCCGAATACCAGCGTCTGAATGGTGTCACAAAGCTCCATGACCATCTTCAGCCGATGTTCGATGAGAAAGATCGCCAACCCTTGTTCCTTGTGAATGGTACGAATGATATCCATCATCTGAACGAGTTCTTCCGGATTCATTCCCGCCGTCGGTTCGTCGAGAAACAAGATCTTCGGTTCCGTGGCCAACGCTCGGGCCACCTCCACGCGTCTTTGGACCCCATACGGGAGATTGACCACCAATTGGTCGGCAAAGCGATCGACGCCCATCATCTTCAGGATCTCATGGGCCTTGCGTTCAACGGCGGCTTCTTCCTCGTGACGTTTCCGGGTCCCGAAAAAGGCCCCGAAAAGCCCATAGGAAATCTTTGAATACCGAGCCTGTTTGACATGTTCCATGACCGTCATGTGCCGCCACAACCGCAGGTTTTGGAAGGTTCTGCCAAGGCCGATGGTGGCGATCTGGTGCGGCTTACGCCCCACGAGCTCGGTTCCCTCCAGACGGATCGACCCCTCGGTGGGTCTGTAGATGCCGGTCAGCACATTGAAGATGGTGGTCTTGCCGGCGCCGTTGGGGCCGATGAGTCCGCGAAACTGCCCGGGTTCGATACGGAGGTTGTAATTGCTCACTGCGCGGAGCCCGCCAAAATCCTGACTCATATTTTCCACTTCGAGCAGTGTCATCCCATGAACGCCCTTACGACGGCCCATCCGTTCCTTGCCGGGGGTTGATCAGCCGTTTCACGTTGAATTCTTTAAATGCCACCAGGCCGGTGGGCCGGAAAATCATTACCAATATGAGGAGCAGTGGAATAATGATCCACTTGAAGATCTCCAACGGACGGAGTGCCTCGCTCAAAAGACTCAGGCTGACGGCACCTACGATCGAGCCGTAAACCGAGTTCAATCCGCCCAAATAGACCATGGCGAGTACCTCGGCGAGCTTTTGGAGGCCGAAAGTTGCTGGATTCACATATCTGAGCACATGGGCGAACAGCCCTCCCGCCACACCGGCCCAGAACGCCCCGAACAGAAACGCCGTCATCTTGGTGCGCCGGGTATTCACCGTCATGGCCTCGGCAGCCATTTCGTCATCCCGAACGGCATTGAGCGCCTTGCCCAGAGTGGACCGAACGAAGTTGTTGATGATCCATACGCACAGAATGGTCCAGAGGAAAACCGTGGGTAAATTCGCCCAGTCCGGCTGACCGCTTAACCCCCGGGGGCCCCCCACAATCTCCAGGTTTTCAATTACGCTCTTTACGATAAACATAAAGGCCAGAGAGATGATGGCCAAGTAGTCTCCTCGGGTCCTGAAAGAGGGGATGGCGATCACCAACGCCCCGACGGCAGCGGCCATTCCCCCCAGAACCAGGCCCAGGGGCATGAGATAGGGGCCTAAGCCCGAAGGAAGCAAAGGGGCACCGAACAGCTTGTCATTGGTGAAGAGGAGGACTGAAAAAACAGAGCTGGCGTAAGCCCCCAGGGCCATGAATCCGGGATGGGAACAGGAAAACTCGCCCATGTATCCGTTGATGACGTTCAGGCTCAGTGTCAGCATGACGGCAATGAGGGTCAGCTTCAGCGTAAGTACCCGATAGGCACTCACCCCGGACCAGATGTGTAGCGTAGCATAGAGCAGGGCAAGGTGAAGCACGACGGTCATTGGAACGGAGAGGGACAGAAGCTTTCCTGCCGTTTTGCTCGCCGTGGACCGGCTCAGCCGTGCCACGATGAACAGCGGGAGGGCATAGATGGTCGTTACGTAGACGACGGCACTCGGAACCAATAGCGGCTCCTTGAGCATGACCACAAGACCGAAAAGGACGGGAATCTTGGGCAGCCCCAGGATGTCGATCAGCCCCGGGCCTGCCAAACGTTCGATACAGACGGACACGAAAGCGCCACCCAGCCAACTCAACAGGGGCAGCCCGTAAAATGTGTTGCGAAGCATGTTTTTGATCGGTTTGGTCACGTTCCGAGCGTTACAACCTTAGACGGGCGCTGTAGGGTTCACCGAAGAATCCATGCGGTCTGAAGGTCAAGATCAACAAGATAATCGAATAGGCAATGAGATCGCGCAAGGTAGAGGGAAAAATCATCGCCACAAAAATTTCAATAAACCCGAGGAGAAAACCGGCCAGGGTTGCCCCCAGAATGGACCCCCTTCCCCCGAGGATTGCCGCCACAAAGGCTTTCCAGCCGAAGACAATCCCCATGTAGGGATCCAGTACCGGATAGGCCACTCCGAAAAGGATTCCGGCAGCCGCCGCCAGGGCGGATCCCAAGGCGAAGGTCAGAGCGGCAATGGTATTCATGGAAACGCCCATGAGGGGGACCACCACATAATCGAAGGCCATCGCACGCATGGCCATTCCCCACCGGGTCTTTCTTACAAACTCATTCAAGGCGAACATGAGCAAAAGAGACACCACCACGATCATGATCTTCTTGGTAGTAACAAATACCCCGCCCAGATCATACGTGGTGGACTCTATGAGGGTGGGAAACCGCACGCGTCTGGCCCCGAGAAAAGCGAGGTTGCTCGTTTCCAAGATGATGCCGATCATCAAACCGGTGATGGCCGCCGAAGCCCGGGGGGCGTCCCGAAGGGGACGATAACCGAGGCGTTCCACTGCCATGCCCACGAAGGAGGTGAGGAACATGGAAAGCAAAATGGTAAGGACCAACGTCAGCCACCCGGGCAGTGCCAGTACGCCGGCGGAGGCCAGGGCGGTCAGCCCGGTCGCCACGCCGAAGCCGATATAGGCACCGACCATGAAGATATCCCCGTGGGCGAAGTTGAATAGCATCAAAACGCCATACACCATGGAGTATCCCAAAGCGATCATGGCGTAGAAGCTGCCCCACTGCAGGGCATTGATCAGATTTTGAAAAAAGAATGCCATGGTGATCTACGTCTGTATTCCGGTAGTAAGGAGCAGGAAATCACCTGCCGACCGGCTAGAAATGGACGCAAGGATATACCCCTTGGCGCGAAGGTCCCCCTTGCGAACCGTTTCCCCTTGACATGAAAAGGGCGGGCCAAAGGTCTCGCGTCCCTTGCCCGCCCATGAAGGCGTTACCGGTTACGGGCAGACCGATTTGTAAAATTCGTATTCGCCCTTGTCGCTGATGCGCACGATAACGGCGCACTTGATGGGATCGCCTTCCTCCGTAAAGGTCATCTTGCCGGTAATCCCGTCAAATTCCTCAATGCCGGCCAGGGCGTCTCGGACGCATTGGCGGTCCTTTTCCAGATTCCCCGTGATCTTGCCGCAAGACTGGATGGCTTCCTGGACGATATGCAGGGAGTCCCAGGTGAGCGCAGCCACGTCATCGGGTGTGTATCCATGTTTCTTTTCGTATCGTTCGATAAATTCCTTGGTCGCCCCCTTGGCTCCGGCGGCCGCGTAGTGGGTGCTGAAAAAAAGACCGTAGCAGTCCTTGCCGCACAGTTCCACAGTCTCTGCGGAGCCCCAACTGTCGCTTCCCACGATCGGCTTGTTCCACCCCAGTTCGTGGGCCTGCTGAACGATCAAGGCGACTTCGTTGTAGTATTGGGGAGTGAACAGGACCTCGGCTCCCGATCGGATGATCTTGGTCAACTGAGAGCTGAAGTCGGCGTCTTTGGTGGTAAAGCTCTCATAGGCCACCACGGAGCCCTTGCCGTTCAGATCTTCCCAGGCCTTTTTGAAGAATTCGGCCAGGCCCTTGGGATAGTCACTGGCCACGTCGTAGAGGACGGCGGCCTTGGTGAACCCAAACTCGTCTTTGATGAAGTTGGCCAACACCGGCCCCTGAAAGGGATCCAGAAAACACCCGCGAAACACGTACGGTCGATCTTTGGTGGTGTCCGGGTTGGTCGACCAGGGTGAGATCATCGGGGTCTTGTAGTTGTTGGCAATGCCTCCGGCGGGCACGGCTTGCTTGGACGACTGGGGCCCT
>Ga0207797_1002424_pt1 | contig 12899 bp, 11 predicted proteins | sample PRCRCaboRojoPR_6_FD_187275 | JGI IMG/M metagenome (GOLD analysis project Ga0207797, IMG submission 187275) | Marine sediment microbial community from Cabo Rojo, Puerto Rico - PR CR 10% Liquid 1 (SPAdes) | ecosystem: Environmental > Aquatic > Marine > Coastal > Sediment | place: Cabo Rojo, Puerto... | reverse complement strand
CCTGCCCCGGGGCCGGCGACAAGGTGGCCGCGGTGATCTGGACCACCACGCCGTGGACCTTGCCCGCCAACCACGCCGTGGCCGTGCACCCCGACCTGGAATACGCGGTCATCGAGGGCCATGGCGGCACCGGCTACCTGGTGGCCCAGGAGCTGGCGAGCGAGGTGGCCGAGCGCTGGGGCCTGGGCGAGCCGGCGGTGCGCGCCCGTTGCCGCGGCCGCGACCTGGAGGGGGTGCGCCTGCAGCACCCGTTCATCAGTGAGCGCCAGGTGGCGGTGATCCTGGGCGAGCACGTCACCATCGAGGCCGGCACCGGCTGCGTCCACACCGCCCCCGGCCACGGCCAGGACGACTACGAGGTGGGCAAGGCCTACGGTCTGCCGGTGGACACCCGCGTGGACGAGGGCGGGCGGTTCAAGGCGGACACCCAGCACTTCGCCGGCGAGGACGCCCTGGCCGCCAACGACCTGGTGGTGGACCTGCTGCGCAGCCACGGCACGCTGGTCCACGGCGAGGCCCTGCCGCACAGCTACCCCCATTGCTGGCGCCACAAGACCCCGGTGCTGTTCCGGGCCACGCCCCAGTGGTTCATCAGCCTTGCCGCCAACGACCTGCGCGCCAGGGCCATCAGCGCCATCGGCGAGACCACCTGGATCCCCGCCAGCGGCCAGCACCGCATCGAGGGCATGGTGGCCAACCGCCCCGACTGGTGCATCTCGCGCCAGCGCCACTGGGGCGTGCCGCTGACCCTGGTGGCCTGCGAGGACTGCGGCGAGCCCCTGCGCGACCCGCAGGTGATGGCGTCGGTGGCCAAGCAGGTGGAAGCCCGAGGTGTGGACGCCTGGTTCGAGATGGGCCTGGACGAGGTGCTGCCCGCTGGCGAGAGCTGCGGCCACTGCGGCGGCACCAGCTTCTACAAGGTGGAGGACATCCTGGACGTGTGGTTCGACTCCGGGGTGTCCCACGCCGCCGTGCTGGAGCAGCGCGACGACCTGCAATCGCCCGCCGATCTCTACCTGGAGGGCTCCGACCAGCACCGCGGCTGGTTCCAGTCGTCGCTGCTGGAGTCGGTGCTGACCCGTGGCCGGGCCCCCTACCAGGGGGTGCTGACCCACGGCTTCACGGTGGACGCCGAGGGCAAGAAGATGTCCAAGTCCGCCGGCAACGTGGTGGCGCCGCAGGACGTCATGCAGCGCCTGGGCGCCGACATCCTGCGCCTGTGGGTCTCCGCCCAGGACTACAGCGGCGACATCCGCATCTCCGACGAGATCCTGGACCAGCTGGCCGGTGACTACCGCCGGGTGCGCAACACGGCGCGCTTCATCCTGGGCAACCTCAAGGACTTCGAGCCGGCCGAGCATGCCCTTGCGACAGACGAGCTGCTGGAGATGGACCGCTGGATCCTGGCGGAGGCCGCCCGGGTGCAGGTGCAGGTGGGCGCGGCCTACGACGAGTACGCCTTCCACAAGGTCTACAGCCGGGTGCACCAGTTCTGCGCCGAGACCCTGTCCGCGTTCTACCACGATGTGCTCAAGGACCGCCTGTACACCATGCCGGCGGACTCCGTCGGCCGGCGCTCCGCCCAGACGGCCACCTTCCATGTGCTGGAGGCCCTGGTGCGCTGGCTGGCGCCGGTGACCTCCTTCACCGCCGAGGAGATCTGGGGTCACATGCCCGGTGAGCGCGGCGAGAGCGTGCTGATGGAGACCTACTACGCCATCCCGCAACCGTCCGACGCTGAAGCCTTGCTCGATCGGTGGGGGACTTTTCTTCGTAATGTGCGGCGTGATGTGGACACGGCGCTGGAGCCCATGCGCGCCGACAAGACAATCGGCTCCGCCCTGGACGCGGAGGTGGATCTCTACGCGGACGGTTCCCTGTACGATCTCCTGGAGAGGCTGTCCGGCGAGCTGCGCTTCATGCTGCTTACCTCAGAGGCTCGGGTTCACCCGCTCAGCGAAGCACCTGCCGGGTCCGTGGAGGCGCGGGAAGGGTCGGGTCTCAAGGTGGCGACCATGGTGTCGGAGCACGCAAAGTGCGGCCGCTGCTGGCACCGCCGGCCGAGCGTCGGCGACAACACCGACCACCCCGAGCTGTGCCACCGCTGCGTGACCAACATCGAGGGCGCCGGCGAGGAGCGGTGGGCCATCTGATGGCCTGGGGCCGGGCATGGCCGTGGCTGCTGGCAGCGCTCTGGGTGGTCCTCGACCAGGCCACCAAGCTGGCGGTGGTGGCCGCCATCCCGCCGCACCGGGCGGTGGAGCTCATCCCCAGCCTGCTCAATCTGGTCCACGCCCACAACTACGGCGCCGCCTTCGGCATCCTCAACAGCGGCGCCGGCTGGCAGGTGGGCCTGCTCGCCGCGGTGGCGGTGGTGGTGATCGGCGCCCTGGGGCTGTGGCTGTACCGCCTCGGTCGCAGCGAGCCCGCCACGCGCCTGGCCCTGGCCCTGGTCCTGGGCGGCGCCCTGGGCAACCTCATCGACCGCGTGCGGCTGGGCTACGTCATCGACTTCATCGATGTGCACTGGCGCCACGTCTACCACTACCCGGCCTTTAATGTGGCCGACAGCGGCATTACAGTGGGGGCCGTGCTGCTTATCTGGCTGCTTATTCGCGAGGAGCGGGCGGCCCAATCCCGTTCCTGAAATCGCCTGTCCCCGGGCCCCGGCCCGGTTTCCCCGCAGGGGCATAGATCATGGATATCCTGCTCGCCAACCCGCGCGGCTTCTGCGCCGGCGTGGACCGCGCCATCGAGATCGTCGAGCGCGCCCTGGAGAGCTTCGGCTCGCCCATCTACGTGCGCCACGAGGTGGTCCACAACCGCCAGGTGGTGGACGACCTGCGCAGCAAGGGCGCCGTCTTCGTGGAGGAGGTGGACGAGATCCCCGAGGGCGCCACCGCCATCTTCAGCGCCCACGGCGTCTCCCAGGCCGTGCGCGAGAACGCCAAGGCGCGCGGCCTGCAGGTGTTCGACGCCACCTGTCCGCTGGTGACCAAGGTCCACATCGAGGTGGTGCGCCACCACAAGGAGGGCCGCGAGGTGGTCCTCATCGGCCACGCCAACCACCCCGAGGTGGAGGGCACCATGGGCCAGGTCACCGGCGGCATCCACCTGCTCGCCACCGCCGAGGAGGTGTGGAACCTCGAGGTGGCCGACCCCGATAAGCTCGCCTACGTCACCCAGACCACCCTGTCGGTGGACGACACCGCCGACGTGGTGCGCGCCCTCAAGGAGCGCTTCCCCAACATCGCCGGCCCGCGCGGCGACGACATCTGCTACGCCACCCAGAACCGCCAGGACGCGGTGAAAAAGCTCGCCGAGCAGGCCGACCTGGTGCTGGTGGTGGGCGCGCCCAACAGCTCCAACTCCAACCGCCTGGTGGAGGTGGCCCGCCGCCTGGGCGTCCCCGGTTACCTGGTGCAGAACGCCGACGAGCTCGATCCCGCCTGGCTCGAAGGTTGCAATTCGGTGGGTGTGACCGCCGGCGCCTCGGCGCCCGAGATGCTGGTCCAGGGGGTCATCGACCGGCTGCAGGAGCTCGGTGGCAATCCGCCCCGGGATCTGGAGGGTCCCGAGGAGGGAGTGCACTTCACCATCCCCATCGCACTAAGGGCCGAAGCCGAGCAAGGATGAATTCTGGCTGGGCCGCCTGGGTTTAAAGACGCGATTTGTCATCGGAGTGACAAATCGCGTCTTTTTTTGAGCGAATTTTGCTCGTTTCAGGATCTGACGCGAGTGATAGGGGCTCCCTGTTTGATGCGTTTTGGTACGGCCTGAATTTTGCATTGGCAGCGGGAAAGGGAGGTCGCAGCGGATGGCAAATAAGGGGCGTGCGGTGGCGGAGCGTGGCTTTACCATGATTGAGCTAATGATGGTGCTCGCTATCTTCGCCATCCTGGTGGCCATTGCCTTTCCGGGGTTCGAGGGCCTGACCGCGACCTCGCGGCTCAAAGGAGAAAGCAACGGCTTCCGGCAGACCCTGGCTCAGGCTCGCACGACCGCCATCAATCGCGGTCAGCGCGTTACCGTTTGCAAGACGGATAGTCAGACCTCCTGCAACAACGGAGCGAACTGGGAAGACGGGTGGATCATGTTCGTGGATGCCGACGAGGACGGGGCTCGTGACGGCGGAGAGGCCCTTTTGCGGGTGAACCAGGGGATGCCGGACAACCTGACCTTGCGCGTGGGGGCCAACCTCGCGGATTGGGTGGCTTTCGCTCCGTCGGGAGAGCCAGCCGGAAGCGGAGGGCCAGGCAACGACACCTTTCGTGTCTGCGGCCCCGAGGCGGACACCGGTGCCGCCTACCAGGTGGTCGTCAATAGCATCGGGCGTGTGGAAGTTCGGCGGGGCACGGGGCAATGCCCATGACCGGCTCCAGCCGCTGTGTGGGGGCGGGCGGCGAGGCTGGCTTCACCCTCGTCGAGGTTCTGGTGACCATGGTCTTGTTCGCCATTGGGCTGCTGGCGGTGGCTACCATGCAAATGTCGTCAATAAGCAGCAGCAATGACGCCTATCTGCGAACACAGGCCATGTGGATGGCTTACGATTTGGCGGATCGGATGCGCTCCAATCCAGTAGCGGTCGGCAACAACGATTACTTGACCACCAACGTCGCCTCGGCGGCCACCGTGTCCGCCTGTACCACGGCGACCGGTTGCACCCCGGCCCAGATGGCCCAGAACGACCTCGCCGAATGGGACAATCTGCTAAACCGCATTCTGCCCAGTGGGCAGGGAACCGTGTGTCGGGATAGTAGCCCCCAGGATGGAACTGGCCCGGGTTCCGCGGCCTGTACCGGGGGGGCAAACCCTTACGTCGTCAAGATCTGGTGGTACGGCAAGGACCGCCAGGCCACGCAGCGTTTCACGTTGAGCTTCGAGCCATGAATCCGGAGCGCGGTGGGGAGTTCAGGGTGGCCGAACGGGGCATGTCGCTTGTTGAGCTGCTGGTGGCCATGGTGGTTGGCCTGCTGATGATGGCCTATATCGCCCAGGTGCTGATTAGCGCCAACAGCGCTTACGCTCTCCAGGAAGAGCTCGCGCGTATTCAGGAGCGCGGTCGTTTCGCCGCCCAATTTGTGGCCCAGGGCGTGAGGCGGGCGGATAACTGGGGCTGTGGCGGGACCAAGGACAAGGTCACGGACACCGCCTATGCCGGGAATCTGGGCACCGAGGAGGCCATTACGGCCGATGACGCCAACGATTACGATCCGGCCGCTGCCACCGCCTCCCCCGACCCGCCCGCCGCCGATCGGATCGTGATCCGCGGTATTGACCCCGGTGCCAGTTTTTCCTGCGACGTGGCCAAGGTGGGTGTGACGGTTTCCGGCTCCGGCTTCGTGGAGGAAACCGTCTTTACGGTGGAAGACGCCGACGGCGATGGCGAGCCCGGCCTGTATCGGCAGGTGACCAACAGCGCCACCACCAAAAACGAGCTGGTGCGGGGCATCGAGAACCTGCAAGCCCGGTTCGGGGAGGACACCGACGGCGATGGCTCGGTGAACTACTACGTGCCCGCCGCCAACGTGTCCAACTGGTCGGATGTGCTCAGTGTCCGTGTCGCCATCGTCGCCCGAACCCGAAGCGACCTCATTTCCAGTCCGGGCTCCTACAGCCTTTTCGGAACCCAATACAATCCGGCTGATGAGCGCGGTCGGCGTGTGTTCACAACGACCATAGGTCTCCGCAACCGCCTGCAGTGAGGGCCAATCATGCGGCAAGGTTCCGCCCCGATGGCTAACGAAGACGGCTCCGTCCTGATTGTGGCCCTGATTATCCTCATGGTGGTAAGCATGCTCGGGGTGGCAGGAATGCGCTCCAGCACCACCGAGGAAAACATGACCGGCCACTGGAAAAGCCGCAACATCGCCTTCCAGGCCGCCGAGGTCGCCCTGCGGGAGGGGGAGAGCCGGATAGAGAACGCGGCTAGCCGCTCCGATCTGGACGACGGTGGTGGGTGGTACCTGATGCAGGGGGAGGCGGAGCCGGATTACCGGGAGGCCAGCAATTGGACGACCACGAGCAGCGCCCAGATTGCTTCTAGTCTCGATCAGGTCACCCAGCAGCCCCGCTACATCATCAAGTACATGGGGGATACCGGCAGCGAGGGGCTATCGCCCGGTGGCGGCGGAGCCGGGGTGACCGTGGATCTCTTTACCGTGACAGCGATCGGCTACGGAAGCTCGCCAGGGACGCGGGTGGTTCTGCAAAGCACCTATGCCAGGGACTTTTAAACGGGGGGGCTCCCTGTTCCGGAGTCCAAAAACAGGACGAAGGAGGACGTAATGGAGACTCGCGGCAAATTGGCAATCCGGGGGGCCCTCCTGGGAGGAGTGGTGGCGGTTGCCGGGATATGGAGTATGCCCGCATCCGCCAAGCCTGGCACGCTGGCGCAGTCGCCTCTCTTCCTGGGGACCCAGGTCAAATCCAACATCCTGTTCGTGCTTGATGATTCCGGCAGCATGGACTGGGAAGTCCTGCAGTCCGACGGGGCACGCAGTGCCTATAGCGGTTTGCCCAATAGCGGAGAATTGGACATCACCCCCACGCGGGGGGACCAGGCAGAGATGCTGGAATCCTGCGCCGGCTACAACGTCCTCTACTACAATCCCAATGTGAACTACACCCCTTGGCCCGGTGTGGACGAGAACGGCGACCCCTACGGCGACCAGGACATTACCTCGGCCCGAACCAATCCGTACGATGCGGACTCCACGGTGGACCTGACCGACGACGAAGGATACGGCGACCCTCCGGGCTACATGACTTGGACGGATTCGGACGGTGACGGCGAGTTCGATCAGGGCGAATGCCCCGACCCCAACGCTGCCGGCTACGACTACAACAATCAGTTCACCGCGACGGCTTCGGGATACAGCGTCAACAATGTGATGTCCGCCTCGGAGCAGACCAACTTTGCCAACTGGTTCACGTACTACCGCAAGCGCGAGTACGTGATGAAGCGGGCCATATCGGACCTCATGACCAATTCCACCAACCGCATGGGGTTCACCACCCTCCACGACAACAATGACGTGGCCACCCCCGTGGATGACATGGACGCGGGCAGCAATCCCACCCACCGCGAGCGCCTTCTGGAAAACCTGTTCGAGAACTACTCTAGCGGTGGGACCCCGCTGAGGAGGGAGTTGGAAGAGGCCGGGGAGTACTACAGCGAGGTCGACGGCTACGACCACAACCACATGTCAAGCGCAAGCTCCCCGATCGTCCCGGAATCGGAAGGAGGGGCGTGCCAGCAGAACTTCTCCATCCTGCTGTCCGACGGGTACTGGAATGGCTATACACCGAACCGGGCCGACAACGCCGACGGCGATGACAACTCGGCCTGGGACGGCGGGGCCATGGCCGATTCCCATTCGGACACTTTGGCCGATGTGGCCATGTACTACTACGAGAACGACCTTTCCAACCTGGATGATGCGGTTCCCACGGTCAGCGGGGTGGACGAGAACGAAGCCCAGCACATGACCACCTTCACCGTGGCGTTCGGGATCAACGGCAGCATCACCTCCGATCCGCCGAACCGGACCGATCCGTTTACCTGGTCCAACCCCCTGGATGCCGAGGACGAACACCGCATCGACGACATGCGCCATGCCGCCTTCAATGGCCGGGGCGACTTCCTCAACGCCCAGGATCCCCAAGGTCTGATTTCCTCTCTCAACGCCGCGGTGGCCGAGATCGAGGCGCGCACCGCCAGCGCCTCGTCGGTGTCCTTCAACAGCGCCGAGCTCAACCAGGACACGGTCATCTACCGGGCCAGCTTCAACTCCAATCGCTGGTCCGGTGATCTCGAGGCCCTGCCGCTCGACCCGAATACCGGCGCGGTCCAGTCCTCCGCCAATTGGAGCGCCTCCGACGAGCTGGCCAACCAGGGGGCGCGCACGGTACTCACCTACGACGGCAGCCAGGGCGTCCCATTTACCTGGTCCGAGATCAATGACGGCTCCAATCCGATCACCCCGGCCCTGAACGACCTGAAAAGCGACAATTCCGGGGGGACGGTCTCGGACGCCGAAGCCGAGGCCCGCCTGGACTATCTCCGGGGCGATCGCAGTAACGAGGGCTCGGGATACGACTTCCGAGTCCGGGATAGCGAGCTCGGCGATATCGTCCACTCCTCGCCCATCTACGTGGGCGAGCCGAGCTCGGCCTGGCCCGACGAGGCGCCCTTTCCGACGAGCGAGCCCTATTCGGATTACAAGAACGGCACGGCCGCGTCCCGGCAGGGAATGGTGTATATCGGCAGCAATGACGGCATGCTGCATGGCTTCAATGCCGACACCGGCCAGGAGGAGATCGCCTTCGTGCCGTCCGCCCTTTTCTCCGACGGCACGGATCAGGGGCTTCACTACCTGACCAACGAGGACTATCAGCACCGCTATTATGTGGACCAGACCCCGGCCAAAGGGGACATTTACGCCAACCTGCCCGGGGGCGACGGCACCAAGGACTGGCGCACGGTCGTGGTCGGAGCGCTCGGTGCGGGAGGACGCGGTGTGTTCGCCCTCGACGTCACCGACCCCTCCGCGTTCAACGAAAGCAATGCCAGCAATTTGGCCCTCTGGGAGTTCACCAGCGCCGACGATGCCGATATGGGGCGCAGCTTCGCCAAGCCGGTGATCGCCCGCATGAATAACGGCAAGTGGGCCGCGATCTTTGGCAACGGGTACAACAACAACGGCGACGGTGAGGCCAAGCTGTTCATTCTGTTTATCGAGGACGGCCTGGACGGTTGGGCCTCAAGCGATTACGTCGAGATCACGACGGGGGTGGGGACACCCAGCACGCGCAATGGATTGTCCTCCCCGGCCCTGGCGGATACCGACGGCAACGGCACCGTCGACCGGATCTACGCCGGGGACCTTGACGGCAACATGTGGGCGTTCGATGTCTCGGATAGCGACAAGGGCAACTGGGCAGTTGCGCACCAGGACTCGGGCAACCCCGCCCCCTTGTTCACTGCGGCAGCCGATCAGCCGATCACGGGCAAGCCGTCGATTTTCGAGCACCCGACCAAGGAAGACACGGGTAGCAACGCCCCGAATGCCATGATCTACTTTGGCACCGGGCAGTACCTGACTAACGGGGACAAGACCACCACCCACCAGCAATCCCTCTACGGCGTCTGGGATAAGGGAGAGAGTAGCCTGACCCGGAGCGACCTCCAGGAGCAGACCATCGACAGCTCCGTCTCCACGGGGACCGTGGTAACCGGCAACTCGGTCAACTACAACGGCAGCCAGCGCGGCTGGTACCTCGATCTCCCCGAGTCCGGGGAGCGGGTGGTCACCAACCCCAAGATTCGGGGCGAAAACGTCTTCTTCACCTCGCTCGTGCCGCAGTCGAGCCCGTGCAAGCCGGGGACGACAGGTTTCCTGACCGTTTTGGACCTCGACAGCGGCGGACGGCCCAGCGGACCGGCCTTTGACGCCAACGACGACAATGTGGTGAATGCGGACGACAAGGCCGTGGATAACAACGGGAACAAGAAGGTGCAGTCCCGGCTCAAGGACTTCGGAACCGGTACGGCGGACGCCACCCTGCACGACGATTACATCTATTCGGACGAGGGTGAGGCGACCAAGGCGCCGTCCCAGGCCAAGAATACGGGGCGGCAGTCCTGGCAGGAGCTCAAGTGAAACGGCCCAATTGGGGGATGGCCATGTCAGCTAAAGGCGGAACAGCTGTAATTGCCGCTTTCCTTGCCTGCGTTGGTTTGCCGCCGGCTTCGGCGCTCGCTCAGGGGGCAGGTCAGGTCCAGGAAAAGGTCTGGATGCACGGGGGAGAGATCAACCGGGTCGACAAGAGGGCCCACAAGGTCGTGGTTAACGACCTCTCGTTCAAGATCATCCCCGCCTCCCGGCTGATCTCGGCCAATGGGCAGCGGACCATCGTGAGCGATCTCGAAGCTGGCCAGGTCGCGGGGGTGGACTACCGCAATCAGCCAGGATTGGGACGGGTGGTGGAGAGGTTGAGGATTTTCCGCCCCGGCCGGGAGCCGCGCCTTGACAGGGACGAGTGATTTGGCCGCTGGCGGGGACGCGGAACCGGTGGCCAGGTGCCCGCGAAACAAAACCGACGGAGGGGGTGGCATGAAGGCATGGGCGGGGCGCCCGACGGCTTACCTCGAGAAAGGGTTCTCCCTGATCGAGCTGGTTTTCGCCCTTGGCATCATCGGCATCCTGGCGGCGATCGCCATCCCGTCTTACACCCAGTACATGACCGATGCCCGGCGGGGTGAGGCCAAAACGACCTTGATGGAGGTCATGCAAGAGCAGGAAAAGTTTTACACCGAAAACGGCAGCTATGCCGGTAATACCGCCAACCTGCCCAAATACAACAATTCCCCCATCGTCAGTCAGAACGGCTATTATCAGATAACGGCGGCCGCCTGCAGCGGCGCCACGCTCGCGCAGTGCGTCCTGTTAACGGCCACGCCGCAGGGAGTGCAGAGCGGGGACGGTCAGATAACCCTGGATTCGCGGGGGGTCCGGACCCCGCAGGATTACTGGGACTGAGCATGCGGCAGGCGGCGTCATAGGGCTGCGCCAGGAGCGACACGCCCTAGAAAACGAATTCCTTCTTCTTCGCCACCCCGCGCAGGTGGGGGATCCCCTCCACCTCGAACAGGCTGTCCTCGCGGAAGGCGTCCTCGCCGACCCGGGTGACGCGCGTGGCTTCCTGGACCGGCGGCTGGTCGTCGAGGATGCACACCAGCCGGCCGCCATCGGTGAGCTGCTCCTTGAACGCCTCGGGCAGCTCCGGCATGGCGCCGGTGACCAGGATCGCGTCGTAGGGGGCCTGGCGCTCCCAGCCCTGGGAGCCGTCGCCCACCTCCACCCGGACGTTGTCGTAGCCCATCCGCTGCAGGCGCTGCTCGGCCTCCACCTTGAAGCCGGGCGTGATCTCCACGCTCCAGACCTCGCCGGCCAGCTCGGCCAGCAGGGCGGTGACGTAGCCGGTGCCGGTGCCCACCTCCAGCACCTTGTCGCCGGGCTCCAGGCGCAGCTCCTGGATCAGGCGCGCCTCCACGGTGGGGGAGAGCATGTACTCGCCGATGCCCAGGGGCACCTGGTAGTCGATGTAGGCCCACTCGATGGAGTCCTGGGGCACGAACTCGTGGCGCGGCACCCGGTCCAGGGCCTGCAGCACCCGGTCGTCCAGCACCTCGTAGGTGCGCACCTGGGACTCGATCATGTTGCGGCGGGCGGTGGCGAAATCCATGCGATTCCCTTCCAGTGGTTCGGGGAAACGGGCGGAAGCTGCGTGATTTAACCACCCCCCCAAACGGGGTGTCAACGCGCGCGGGCGCGCACGCAAAAGGCCCGGACCGAATGGTCCGGGCCTTTGCAGGCCGGGTTGTCCCGGCTTCCGGTTTGGTGCCCGGGGGCGGACTTGAACCACCGACACGCGACTTTTCAGGCCGCTGCTCTACCTGCTGAGCTACCCGGGCATCGAAGGCCCCAAATTCAAACGCGATCCGGTCTGGAAGTCAAGACGGGGGTGGGCATCGGGGGCGCAGTGAGCGGCACGGCGTCGGTGCGGTCGCGCCTCGCCCGCGCCGGGCCCTAGTCGAACCAGGGTGCCACCGCCGCCGGCAGCCCCAGTCGGTGGCCATCCTCGGGCCGGGCCCAGATCAGTTCGCCCTCCGCGGTACCGCCGCTGTGCCACCCCAGCCGCACCGGATGCAGATCCAGATGGAAGTGGGAGAAGGTGTGGCGGAAGGCGGGCTGGCTTTGGTGCAGGGTGAAGGTGCCGCCCAGGCGCCGGGCCAGGGCCCGGCGTGCCTCCTCCGGGTCCTCCGCCTCCCGGTCCACCAGCGGCGGACACCACAGCCCGCCCCAGAAGCCGGTGGGCGGGCGGCGCTCCAGCAGCAGCCCGGCGTCGGACTCCACCAGGGCGAGCCAGGCGGTGCGCACCGGCTTGGTCTTGGTGGCCTTGCGCACCGGTAGCTGCTCGGCCAGGCCCCGGGCGCGCGCCTGGCAATGGCCCTGCACCGGGCAATCGGGGCAGTCCGGGCGGCTGCGGGTGCACAGGGTGGCGCCCAGATCCATGATGGCCTGATTGTAGTCCGCCGCCTGGCCCGGCGGCGTCAGCTCGCGGGCGCGCTGCCAGAGTTGCCGTTCCACCGGTGAGCGGCCGGGGAACTCCTGGACGGCGTCGATGCGGGCGAGCACCCGCTTCACGTTGCCGTCGAGGATGGCGTGGTCCTGGTTGAAGGCGGCGGACAGGATGGCCCCGGCGGTGGAGGGGCCGATGCCCGGCAGCGCCACCACCGCCGCGTAGTCCGTGGGGAAGACGCCGCCGTGGTCGTCGCGAATGCGCCGCGCCGCGGCATGCAGGTTGCGCGCGCGGCTGTAGTAGCCCAGCCCCGACCACAGCGCCAGCACCGCGTCCTCGTCGGCGTCGGCCAGCGCACGGATGTCCGGGAAGCGCTCCAGGAAGCGCCGGTAATAGGGCCGCACCGTGGCCACCTGGGTCTGTTGCAGCATGATCTCCGAGACCCAGATGGGGTAGGGATCATCCAGGCCGCGCCAGGGCAGGGTGCGGCCCTGCCGGCGGTACCACTGGAGCAGGTCGCGGGCGAAGGGGTGCATGGCTCGGGACAACCTTCGGGGACAAAACAAAAGCGGCCGGGTGGCCGCTTGGGGGCCGGTCGCGGACCGGCGGAACTGGAGCGGGTGATGGGAATCGAACCCACATCACCAGCTTGGGAGGCTGGAGTTCTACCATTGAACTACACCCGCAGGCTGCCTCCCGCAGGAGGCGCAATCCACTGTATCACGTCCGGTGGGCGGGGCAAGACGCGCCCCTGAAGGTGGTGGCGCCCTTCTGGTATCCTTACGGTTTTTGCGGCTGGCGAGGGCCGGCCG
>Ga0207797_1002423_pt1 | contig 12901 bp, 11 predicted proteins | sample PRCRCaboRojoPR_6_FD_187275 | JGI IMG/M metagenome (GOLD analysis project Ga0207797, IMG submission 187275) | Marine sediment microbial community from Cabo Rojo, Puerto Rico - PR CR 10% Liquid 1 (SPAdes) | ecosystem: Environmental > Aquatic > Marine > Coastal > Sediment | place: Cabo Rojo, Puerto... | reverse complement strand
GAGCCCCTGGAAGACGAAGTCCGGGACGAGCCCCTGGAAGACGAAGCCCGGGACGAGCCCCTGGGAGACGAAGCCCGGGACGAGCCCCTGGGAGGGGAAACCGAAGAGGAGGATCGAGAAGAGAAGGAGACGGAGCCGGAGGAGGTTCCCGGGGAGGAGGAGGACGCTGGCCAGAAAGCCGGTGACGAGGAGGAGGGCGCTCCAGAAGAGGAGGACGCTGGCGGCGAGAGTGGTGCCGAGGAGGAGTCCGCTGGCCCCGAGGAGGAGTCCGCTCCCATCCCCGACTCCCCCTGGGAGCAGAAGATGGCCTGGGCCAAGGAGAGGGCTCGGGAGGGTCGGACCCGGGAAGCCATGGAGCTGTACCGGGAGCTCGTCCGGGAGGCTCCCTCCAGCGTCCGGGCACGGAACAACCTGGGGGTGCTCCTGGACGAGGAAGGGGATCACGATGGGGCCCTCCAGCAGTTCGATCAGGCCCTGGAGCTGGATCCTCGGAATCCCGAGGTCCTGGGCAATCGAGGAGTCGCCCTGGGGGCCCTGGGGCGGTTTCCCGAAGCGGAGGAGGCCCTCCGGAAGGCGGTGCGGATGGACCCGGCAAGTGTGGACCTCCGGGGGAATCTGGGCATCCTTCTCTTCCGACGGGGACTTTATCCCCAGGCCGAGTCGGAGCTGGCCACCGTGTGCCGAAAGGTCCCGGACCATGCCACCTTCCTCTACTACTGGGGGGAGACCCTGGCTCGCCTGGGGAAGGTGGATGAGGCCATGGACGCCCTGGAGCGCTCCATCGAGGCCCAGCCGGCGAATCCACGGGCCTACTACGGTCTGGGGATCCTGCACGATCGGAAGAATCAGCCGGAGCAGGCCACGGAGCTGTATCGGAAATCCCGGGAGTTGGCGGAATCATGATCGATGTGCTGTTGTCGGACCTGGTGACGGTGGAGTCGGAGGGCGTTCTCCGCTCCGTCTTCTCGGACCTCTCTCCGGACACGGCTCTGAGCCGTGCGGTGGAGCGGGAAGCCGGATCCAGGGTCTCGGAGCGCCTCACGGCCATGGGGGACCTCCCGGTGGGAGGGGCTGTGATCACTCCCGGGGGTGAGCTGCCGGCGGGATTCCTCATCCACGTCGCCATTCAGTCCCAGGAGGAGCCCGTGACGGAGGCGGGCACACGGGCGGCCCTTCAGAACGGGCTGCGTCGGGCGGAGGAATGGGGCCTGGAGACCCTGGCCCTCCCTCCCCTGGGGACCGGGGCCGGCAACCTGGATGCCGAGACGTCGGCCTCCCTCATGGTCCCCATCATCCTGGATCACCTCCGGGGCTTCGATCATCCCGGCAGGGTGACCATCGTGGTGGGAAGCGAGTACGAGGAGGATGTCTTCCTCCAGGCGGTGGAGGCGGCGGAACCGAAGGATTCATGAGACGCGCAGTCCGACGAACCCTGGCCGGGGGCATTCTCCTTCTCTGGCTGGTCATGGTGGGCTGGCAGGTGCGCCGGGAGTACTTCCAGCCGGAGGTGGCCCGCCTCACCGAAGCCGCCCTCTCCCTGGCTCCCGGGGTGAACTTCTATACCCTCCGCATGGGCGGTCGGGCCGTGGGCCTGGCCACCTCCCGGCTGGACACCCTTCCCGACGGCTTCGTCCTGGAGGACCTCCTGACCCTGGAGCTCCCGGCTCTGGGTCAAACGGGGAACGCGGTGATGCGAACCCGGGTGGAGCTGAGTCCGGCTCTGGTCATGGAGACCTTCGCCTTTGCCCTGGACTCGGAGGTGGGGCGATACGAAGCCAGCGGCACGGTGGAAGGGGATACCCTCCTCCGGGTGGAGCTGGTCACCGGAGGGAGTCGTCAGAACAGCACCCACCGCCTGGCGGAGCCCCCTGTCTTCGCTCCGGTGCTCCCTATCCGTCTGGCTGTGGGAGAAGGGCTGGAGGTGGGGGAGCGCCTCCGTTTTCCGGTCTTCGATCCCTCCTCCCTCTCCACCAGGACCGTGGAGGTGCGGGTCGCCGAACACGACACTCTCCTGGTTCCGGACAGCGTGGAGATGGACCCGGGGACGGGACGGTGGGTCCCGGCCACCTACGACACGGTTCCCTCCTGGCGTATCGCCGAGGCCTACGGAGGCGTCCAGGTGGAAAGCTGGATCGACGAGGACGGGCGGATCGTGGAGGCTTCCAGCCCCCTGGGATTCTCCATGGAGCGGACGGAGTACGAGCTGGCCCGTCAGGCCCAGGAGGAGGCCCGGGGGCTGGCGGGCTCCGCCCTGGACGAGGACATCATCCTCTCCACGGCCATCCAGAGCGACGTGGAGCTGGGAGACGTGCAGCGCTATGAGGAGCTTCGCTTCGTGCTGTCCGGGGTGGAGCTGGAGGGGTTCCAGCTCCAGGGAGGTCGCCAGGAGCTCCGGGGCGACACCCTGGTCGTGAGGCAGGAGGAATGGGGACGCCTTTCACCGGGCTACGACCTCCCGTATCCCCGGATGGACCTCCGGGAGCACCTCCAGCCCGAGCCCCTGATCCAGAGCGACGACGAGAGGATCATCCATACCGCCCGGCGGATGGCCGGAGGGGGGCGGGGATGGAACCAGGATCCCGTTCGGGCGGCCCGGCGCCTTACCCAGGGAGTGAACCGTATGCTGGACAAGGACATCACCTTCTCGGTTCCCAGCGCGGTGCAGGTCCTGGAGAGCCGGGCCGGGGACTGCAACGAGCACACGGTTCTCTACGTGGCCCTGGCCCGGGCCCTGGGACTCCCGGCCCGGACCGCCGTGGGGCTGGTCTACGTGAACGACGCCTTCTTCTACCATGCCTGGCCCGAGGTCTGGCTGGGGGAGTGGGTGGCGGTGGACCCCACCTTCGGACAGTACCCGGCCGACGCGGCCCACCTCCGGTTCGTGGTGGGAGGTCTGGCCCAGCAGGTGGAGATCGTCCGCCTCATCGGGAACCTGCAGATCGAGGTCGTCGGTTCCGTGCTGGCCGGTGTCCAGGAGAGTTGACGAGCCCATGGCCCAGCCTTCCCGAGAACCCTCCACCCGAAACCGGACGGCGCACCTCTCCGCCGACCTCACCCCCTCCCGGCCCGGGACGGAGGGGGCCATGGTCCGGCTGGAGGGGGTGACGAAGCGCTACGGGAGCTTCACCGCTGTGGACGACGTGGACCTCGCGGTGCCCCGGGGCCGGGTCTTCGGCTTCCTGGGACCCAACGGCGCCGGCAAGACCACGACGATTCGCATGATTGCCGGGGTGCTCCTGCCCACCGGCGGTAGCATCGTCATCGGCGGGGACGACCTGGCTCGCTCCCCGGCGTCGGCCAAGGCCCGCATCGGCTACATCCCGGATCGCCCCTACCTCTACGAGAAGCTGTCCGGGGGGGAGTTCCTCCGCTTCGTGGCCGGGCTGTGGGGCAAGGATGGCCGGGAGGCGGAGGAGAGGGCTCAGCGTCTACTGGATCTCTTCGGCCTGTCGGAGTGGAAGCACGAGCTCATCGAGAGCTACTCCCACGGGATGCGGCAGAAGCTCCTCATCAGCTCCGCCCTCATCCATCAGCCCGAGCTCATCGTGGTGGACGAGCCCATGGTGGGATTGGATCCTCGCTCGGCCCGGATCCTCAAGGACCTCTTCCGGACGTTCGTGACCAACGGGGGAACGGTCTTCCTGTCGTCCCACACCCTGGAGGTGGTGGAGGCCATCTGCGACGAGATCGCCATCATCCACGAGGGCCGGATCATCGCCCGGGGCACCATGGACGAGCTCCGTTCCCAGGCCGATGCCGGGGAGGCCCGTCTGGAGGAGATCTTCCTGAAGGTCACCGGCGGAGAGGAGGTGGCGGACATCGTGGCCAGCCTCCAGGGGACCATCCGAAGGTGAGATCCTCCGGGCTCTCCGGCGCCTCCTCCGGGCTCTCCGGCGCCTCCTCCGGGCTCTCCGGCGCCTCCTTCCCTCCCGGAACCCCCGGCTTCCTCTGGCTCCTCCGGCCCAAGCTCCGGGGGAAGGTGAACCGGGCCCGGACCGATGAAGGCCGCTTCTTCAAGGGAGCCGTGCTGGGCTTCGTGGGGCTCTTCTTCTGGGCCTTCATCTTCGCCATCATCTGGCGGATGCTCCTCTATTTCCGGAATACCCAGGGCATCGGAGATCTGCTGGCGGGCAAGCTCCTGGGCCTGGCCCTCCTGACCTTCCTGGGTATCCTCCTGCTCTCCAACGTCATCACCTCCCTGTCCACCTTCTTCCTCTCCGACGACCTGGAGCTCCTCATGGCCTCCCCGGTGGATCCGGTGCAGGTCTACTGGTCCCGCCTGACGGAGACCGTTTTGAACTCCTCCTGGATGGTGGCCCTTCTGGCCGTGCCCCTCCTCCTGGCCTACGGGATCACCTACGGTGCCGACCCCCTCTTCTACCTCCTCTCCGTCGGGGCCATGGTACCCTTCCTGGTTCTCCCGGCGGTGGTGGGGACGGCCTTCACCCTGATCCTGGTCAACGTCTTCCCGGCCCGCCGGACCCGGGACCTCCTGGCCCTCATGGGGCTGTTCGCCGCCGCAGGCATCGTCGCCCTGTTCCGGTTCCTGCGGCCGGAGCGGCTGGTACGGCCCGAGGAATTCCGGGACCTGGTGGACTTCATCGCCGTCCTCCGGACCCCCTCCTCGGTCTGGCTCCCCAACGAGTGGGTGGCCGACGGACTCATGTCGTACCTGAACGGGTTCTTCGATCCCTTTCCCCTCCTCCTGCTCCTCTCCACGGCGGCGGCCTTTCTGGTGTTGGGGGGCTGGCTCCACCAGCGCTTCTTCCCCACGGGCTTCACCCGGGCCCAGGAGGGGGCCCAGCGGAAGGAGCATCGGAAGCGCTCTCGCTGGCTGGATCGTCTCCTTCCGGTCCCATCCGTCCGGGCCCGGGAGCTGGCGGCCAAGGAGATCCGGGTCTTCTTCCGGGACACCACCCAGTGGTCCCAGCTCCTGCTGCTGGGGGTGCTGGTGGTGGTCTACGTCTACAACATCCAGGTCCTTCCCCTCTACACCGGGGAGCGGGTGTCCTTCTTCCTCATCAACGTGGTGTCCTTCCTGAATCTGGGCCTGGCCGGGTTCGTGGTGGCGGCCATCGCCGCCCGATTCGTTTTTCCCGCCATGTCCCTGGAGGGAAGGATGATGTGGCTCCTCCGCTCCTCCCCCCTGAAGGTGAAGACCCTGTTCTGGACGAAATACTGGGTAGGGACCGTGCCCCTGCTCCTGGTGGCCGTGCCCCTCATCGTCGTCACGAACCTGATCCTGGAGGTCTCGCCCTTCGTTTTCGCCCTCTCCACGGCCACCATGGTGGCGGTGACCTTCGCTCTCACGGCCCTGGCCCTGGGGTTCGGAGCCCTGTACCCGAGCTACGAGTCCGACAACGTGGCCGAGATCCCCACCTCCTTTGGCGGGCTCCTCTACATGATGGCCGCCGTGGCCTACCTGGCCGGGGTCATCGTTCTGGAGGCCTGGCCCGTCTACGCCTTCCTCTCGGCGAACCTCCGGGACGAGCCGTTCCGCAACTCTTCCGTGCTTCCTCTCGTACTTGGTATAGCGGGGGCTGCAACCCTTACCCTGCTGGCGGTCGTCTTACCGTTGCGGGCCGGGGTGAGAAAGGTGAGGGCACTGGACTTCTGAGGGCACGGGTGAGAAGATGGTGCAGGAGTTGCTTGAACCGCTGACGAGGCGACAGAAGACGGGGATCGGGAGGCGTCTCTGGGATGGGCGCCGCAAACCGGGAGGGGTCATCATGATGGATTCCATCAAAGAGTTCTTCATGAACAACATGGCCGAAGCAGGCTCCGAGGGGGAGGATGCGGAGCCGGCGGAGTTGCGTCTGGCCGCGTGTGCCCTGCTCCTGGAGCTGGCCTACGCCGACGACGAGTTCACCGAAAGGGAGAGGAGCCACCTGAAGGCCGCGGTGAGCCGTCAGTTCGGACTGGACGAAGACCAGGCCGCCCAGCTCCTGGAGTTGGCGGAGGAGCAGCGGACCCGGGCCGTGGACCTGTGGAGCTTCACGAACCTCATCGCCGAGAACTACTCCCTGGGCCAGAAGATGGTTCTGGCCGAGGCCATGTGGGGCCTGGTCTTCTCCGACGGCGAGCTGGCCAGTCGGGAGGACTACCTGATGCGCAAGATCTCCGGTCTTCTCCGGCTGGAGCCCGGGTACCTGGCGGAAGCCCGGCGGAGGGTGGAAGAGCACCAGTTGGGCGACGACACGGATACCCCTCCGGCCCACGCCCCGGACTGACGGCTCCGGTTTCCGCTGCTCTCCGGCCATCCCGGTTCCCTGGGACCAAACCGACCGCTCCCCCTGCCTGCCAGCCGCTGCAGCTCCTGCTGCCTGCTAGCCGCTGCAGCTTCCGATGCTCGCCGGCCTCTGCAGCTCCCGCTGTCCGCCGGCCGCTTCCGCTCCGACCTCCGGACCTTACATCTCGTTCCCATTCCCATGGCTTCATGATGCCCGTGAGGGGTTGAACCCCATCCCTTCCTTCCGTCATATTCCTGCTGTCCCGCAATTCCGCCCGTTCTCGGCATGTCCGGGTGAATCCACGTCTACATGGGGGGTTCCATGGGAGGCCTTCTTCCCGGAGGGTACACGTTCACGCACCTGGTCTTCTGGGCCGTTGTGGCCATGGTGGCCGTAGGCACGAACGCCGTGCCCATCATCCTCACGGTGGGCCTGGGATTGCTGGTCCTGGAGAGCGTGGGCCGGGGCTGAGGCAGGCGGGGGATGGCGTGGAGCTCTTTCTGAAGATTCTCGGGGGTCTGGCGGCCCTGGCCATCGGCCTCTATTGGGGCCTGCCCGGGAAGACGAGCCAGACCCCGGAAGACGTGGAAGCGGCCCTGGGACCCGGAGGACGGACGAAGCGGGTGAAGCGGCGGTTCACTCCCCTGGGGTGGCTCCGCAGCGTAGACGAGCGTTCCTCCCGGCAGCGGCGCCGAGGTGGGGGCTCCGGGGTCCGGTTCAACCTGGCGGCCCCCTCCGGCAAAGACGCCTCCGGCCCGGGCTCCTCCGGCAAGGCCCCCTCCGGCAAAGACGCCTCCGGCCCGGCCCCCTCCAGCGGGGCCGTCACCGGCAAGGACGCGTCTTCCGACACCGACAAGCTCTCGGCCAACCGGGAAGAGGGGACGGAGGAAGAGAAGGAGGCGAAGCGGAACGCTTCATAGGCGGCCGCCCTCCTGGCCTACCAGCCTTCTACCGCCAGAGGGCGTCCATGACCACCAGGACACTCCCGATGAAGGCCCCGAGGACGTAGCCCAGGCGCACGATGAGCTTGAGCTCCCGATGGGTGACCCGCTTCACCAGGTCCTCCATCTTGGGTGTGGGATAGTGGAGGACCTTCTCCTCCACCCGCCTGGACACGTCGATCCGGTGCACCACGTCCGGGACCTGGGTCTGTAGCCAGGCCCAGAGGGGATCGCCCACGGCCCCTTCGATCCGCTGAACGGCGTTGGGGGGGAGCCAGCGTGAGGGCTGGCCGATGGGCCGATCCAGGAGGAGGTCCACCAGCCGCTCCCCGCTCCGACGGTAGAGGGTCATGGCCGCGTCGCTTCGGGCCGCAGTGACCACCCACCGGGACAGGGTCTCCGGGGGGAGTCGTTCCAGGACGTCTCCCCAGGTTCTCGCCTCGGCCCGGTTCAGGGCCTCCTCCAGCTTCTCCACGAGGAAGGATCGGGTGGCCTCGTCCCGGGCCACATCCACGGCCCAGCCCGTGAGGGTGGTCTGGGCCTCCTCCACGCTGGGATCCCCGGGCTCTCCCAGGACCGAGGAGACGGGCCGCCGGAGGAAGTCCACGATGGCGTCGTTGACCCCCCGGGCCATGGCCTCCTGGACCGCTGGCTCCCGGAGCATCTCCGACAGCCGCTCGGCTCCCTCCGCCTCGATGGTGTCCAACACGCGGTCCACCGTCTCTTCGGTGACGATGAGGCGGGCCACCACCCGCTGGTAGAAGTTCAGGTCTCGAAGGAAACGGTGCAGGAGATCGTGAAGGGTGTGCTCGAAGCGAAGGCGGGCCTGGGGATCCTCCAGGAGCCGCCCCAGGCGCTGGAGGGCCAGTGGAAGGTAGGAGGAGATGGCCCTCTCCAGGGAACCCACCAGACCCAGGGGGAGGACCTCTTCGAAGTTCTTGTCCGGCTCCAGGAGGGCGTGGGTGGCCCGACGCACATAGTCCTCCACGGTCTCCTGGAAGCCCTGGCTGCTCACGGCCCCCACCAACCAATCCTCCACCGCTCCGGTCAGGGCTTCCCCCCGGGCCGGGGTCAGGATCTCCGCCACCGGCTCATCGGCCACGCTCTCGAAGAGGTCCCGGGCCCTCTCCTGCATGAAGACCTCGAAACTCTCCGACTCCAGGTAGCTCTGGAAGCGCTGGATCCCGCCCTCCACGGTCTCGTGCAGGATGCTCTCCAGCTCCGGCAGGACCTGGGCTGGGACCATTTCCCGGATGGAGCCCCGCTCCCGGTCCAGGACGGACTGGAGGAAGTGGGAGAGGCGGTCGTCGAATGCCTCCCGGAACTCCCGGTGGGCGAAGGTCCGGGTCAGATCCTCCTCGGTGAGGAGACGATCGCCCACGGTCCTGCCCACGGCCGCCGCCAGTCGGGCCTGATTCTTGGGGATGGCTCCCTGGAAGAGCCCCAGGGTCCGGCCGAAGAGTGTGGGGGGCTCGTAGGGGTGGAAGAGCATCCAGATGGCCACCGTGTTCGTGAGTCCCCCGGCCAGGGCTCCGAAGAGTATGGTGACAAGGGCCTGCAGAAGGGGCTCGGTGGCCATCAGCCCTCCCGGTGACGGAGGAAACCGAAGACGGGAAACTCCCTCTCCTCCACCACCAGGGAGCCCGTGACGGGGATCAGGCCGTCCACCGGGAGAACCGGCCCTTCACCCTCACGGACCTCCAGGTGGGGATTGACCGCATCCAGGTGGCCCTGGAGGTCGCCCCCCGGGGAGACCAGGTGCCAGCTCACCGGGACGTTCCTCCGGGCCGGCTCGAAGGGCCTGTCGTTTTCCCACAGGAGCTGCAGCCCCCGCCATCGCCGCTCCGTGAAGTCCAGACGGGCCCAGCCCCTGTAGAGCTCTTCACCCCCGGCCTCTCCCTGCTCCCCGGCCTCCAGGACGAGTTGGAGGGAGTCGCCGGAGATGAGGACGGCCCAGCTCCCGGGGGCCGGAGCGTCGCTGGCCCGGGCCCGGCTGAGATCCAGAATGAAACCCTGGGCCCTCCGATCCGACAACAGGAGGGTCCCCCGGTGGATCCGGAAGGTCTGGGCCCGCTGGCCCGTCCACTCGATGAGAAGATCGCCCAACACTACCTCCAGACGCCGGGGACCCTCCTGGTAGAAGATCCGCTCCAGGCCGTCCCCGGGCCCCACGATGAGCCTGGCCGGACCCCGGGGCAGAATCCGCCAGGGAACCCGGCTGGGCGGGGTCTCCCAGCTCTCCGCCAGGAACGCGTCCCAGCCGTCCCCACGGCCGAGCCAGCTCCTGATCTCCCGGTCCACACCCCCGGGTCGGGTACGGGACCGGAAGGACCAGGGGACGATGAGAGCGCTGTCGCCCCGGGCCGTGAGGAATACGATATCCCGTTCGTAGACCCGGCCGGAGAAGTTTCGGGTGGGGGACGGCACCTCCTCTTCCAGAATCTCTCCCGTCTCCTGGAGCTCCTCGGCCGGCGTGCACGCGGCCAGGAGGGGAGGGAGGGGGAGGAGGAGGGCCAGGAGAGCCAGGGAGCCGGGCAGGGAACCGCCGGAAAGGGAAGCGCCGGGATCCAGGATGGTCTCCGGCCCCGCTTCGATCCGCCGGTCCAGGACCCTGAAGAAGCGCCGGACCCGGCGGGCGTTGGTCCCCAGATCTCCCTTTCCCACCCTGGAGGCCGAGGTCATGTCCACTCTGGTCTGGGCGTTCTCGTCCAGGGAGATGCGGATGGTGACGTCATCCACGAACCGGAAGACCCGTGTCTTGACCTCGGCAACCAGCAGGCCTTCGTCCTCGTCGGCCTCCAGGAGGGTCCATCCCCGGAGCCCTCCGTCGGCCAGCTCCCGGGCGGCCTTCCACACCCGGCCGAAGGGAATGGCGTAGGTCCGTCCCCGGAGACGGGGATCCGGGTGGTCCGGGCGGGTCTCGACCCGGTTCTCGGTGAGGGCGGTCCAGAGACCGGAAAGGCTCAACGGCCCCCCTCCACCAGGCGGTAGGTGATGGTCACCGATGCCGAGACCTCCTGGGATCCGGGCTCCACCGGTGTAGGAGCCGCTGCCGCCTCCCGGCTGGCAAAGGCCACCCCCATGGGCCGGGGCGACGGGATGGAGGCTCCCCCCTGGACTTCCATCGGGGGCCCGAGCCTCGCTCCCATGGCCTCGGCTATGGCCTGGGCCTCCTCCCTGGCCGTTCTCACCGCCTGGTCCAGGGCCTGGAGACGAGCGGCCCGGGTTTCCGTTGCCTCGAAACGGAGGCTTTCCACCCGGTTGGCTCCGGCCCGGGTGGCGGCGTCCAGAATGGCCCCTGCCGCCTCCACCTCCGGAACCGTGGCCCGGACCCGGTTTACCGCCCGGTACCCTGCAATGGTCCTGGTCCTGGGCTCGCCCTGGGACGAAGACGAATAGGCGTAGTCCGGGTTCAGGCTGTAGCCGTAGGTCTCCAGGGTCAGGTCCTCCAGGTCCAGCTCCCGGATGCCCGTGAGGACGGCGTCCATGGCCCGGGCGTTGGCCCGAACCGCCTCCGTGGCCTCCGTGGCTTCGGATTCCACGGCGAAGCTGATCTGGACCTGGTCCACGGGAACGGAGATCCGGGCCTGACCCGTGACCCGCAGGGTCCCGGGCTCGGCCTCCGAGGGCCCGGGAGGACTCACGGAGGTCTGGGCTCCGGCGGTGGAGCAGGCGGAGAGAAGGAAGAGGAGGGCGGAAAGGGCTCCCCGCCGGGGAGAGGACAATGGAGCGATTCGAAGACTCATGGATTCTCCCGGTAGGATGGGGGCGTCGTGCAACGCGTGTCCAATATACAATCACCGGACCCGGGGCCACCGGGCCCGGGCCTCGGGAGGCACAGGGGAGGTTTGCTCCCCCCTATCCCTTTCTCTATACTCTGGCGGGGTGAACCTGGGTTCATGCCCTCACCCCCGGACAATCTCAATCTCACACACAGGCGATTACCATGAAGGCTGTCATTCCCCTGGCCGGGAAGGGGACCCGGCTTCGTCCGCATACCTATCTCACGCCCAAGCCTCTCCTGAAGGTGGGGGGCAAACCCGTCATGAGCTACATCCTGGATGATCTCCGGGAGATGGGCATCGACGAGATCGTCTTCGTCATCGGTTACCTGGGAGACGTCATCAAGGAATACATGGCCGCCGAGTACCCGGACATCCGCCCCGAGTACGTGGTGCAGGAGGTCCAGGACGGCACCGCCGGAGCCGTGAAGCTGGCCGAACCCTTCATCGACGACGAGGTCCTCATCCTCTTCGTGGACACCCTCTTCGATGCCGATCTCACCATGGTCCGGGATCTGGACCCCAAATGGTCCGGGGTGATCTGGGCCAAGGAAGTGGAGGACTACCAGCGCTTCGGGGTCATCGTCACCGACGAGGAGTCGGCCATGACCCGGATCGTGGAGAAGCCCGACGAGCCCATCTCTCGGTTGGCCAACATCGGTCTGTACTACATCCGGGACCACCAGCTCCTCTTCGAAGGTGTGGACCACGCCCTGGCCAGTGAGCCGGGTCCCTCCGGGGAGTACTACCTCACCGACGCCTTCCAGTACATGGTGGATCACGATTCCAGGATCCTCACCGCCCCGGTGGAGGGGTGGTACGACTGCGGGAAGCCCGGGACCCTTCTGGAGACGAACCAGCACCTCCTGGAGACGACCCGTGGCTGGATTGCCCCGGGGACCCATCTGGACTCCAGCGTTCTGGGGGATCCGGTCCGGGTGGAGGAGGACGTGAAGGTGGAGGGGAGCACGGTGGGGCCCAACGTGACCCTGGAGAAGGGAGCCCGGGTGGTGAACTCCTCCCTGCGGCATTGCATCGTGGGGCCAGGCGCCGTCATCGAGAATGCCCAGCTGTCGAACTCCCTCATCGGAGGGCACGCCAAGGTGCGGGAGTTCCAGGGGGAGCTCAACGTGGCGGACCACTCGGAGGTGCGGGGGTAGTCTCCTCCGTCGTCTCCGCCAGGAGCAGGACCGTGAGAAGGGCCCGGAGAATCCCCTCCGGGCCCTTCCGATTTCGGTACCACTCGTCCAGGGTGTGGATTCCCCCGGCCTCGCCCCCTGCCCCCAGGGTGATGGCGGCAATCCCCAGGGCCATGGGGACGTTGGCGTCCGTGGAGGAGCTGGCCAGGACGGGCTCCACCCCCAGGCGGAGGGTGGCCTCCCGGGCGGCCCGGACCAGGTCCGCCTCCGGAGGGGTTCGGCCCGCGGGCCGGTGGCCCAGGGTCTCCACCTCCAGGTGAAGGTCGTCCCCGTGGTCGGCGGCTTCCCGGCGAACCAGGGAGAGGAGCTCCTCTCCCAGCCCCTCCAGCTCCTCCTCGCCCTCGCTCCGGAGATCCACCTCCGCCCACGCCTCCTGGGGAATGGCGTTGACGCTCTTCCCTCCCCCCCAACGAGCTACGGTGAGGGTGGTCCTGGGGACGGTGGGCAGGGTCATGGCCTGGGCCAGGGTAACGATCCGGGCCAGGACGTGAATCGGGTTCGCCGCTCCCCAATCCGCCCAGGAGTGCCCCCCGGACCCCTCCAGCCGTAGCCGGTAGCGGAGGGAGCCCACCCCCCGGTGGATCACCTTGTCCAGCCCCACCCCGTCCAGGGAGATGAAGCCACGGGCTTTTCGTCCCGGGCCTCCGTGCCGGAAGAGGTGCCGGACCCCCCGGAGATCACCCACCCCCTCTTCCCCCACGGTGGCCACGAAGAGAAGGGGAAAGGGGAGGGGGGGGCGGAGCTCCCGG
>Ga0207797_1002422_pt1 | contig 12904 bp, 8 predicted proteins | sample PRCRCaboRojoPR_6_FD_187275 | JGI IMG/M metagenome (GOLD analysis project Ga0207797, IMG submission 187275) | Marine sediment microbial community from Cabo Rojo, Puerto Rico - PR CR 10% Liquid 1 (SPAdes) | ecosystem: Environmental > Aquatic > Marine > Coastal > Sediment | place: Cabo Rojo, Puerto... | reverse complement strand
GGCGGGCCGCCTCGGCGGCGGTGGAGTCGGCGGAGGAGTCACTATCGCTGTGGGGCAGCATCTGGGGGCTTCTGGTGCTGTCCCGGTCGCACCTGAGGGCCCTGCGGCCACGGAGAGCGCTGGAGAGCGCGGGGAGGGCATCGGACCTGGCGGGCCGGACCGACGACCCGGAGGCCATGGCCTGCGCGCAGCTGATGCACTCCCTGATCCTGGAAGCCTGCGGAGACGCCCCCGGGGCCACGGGAATGCTGCACAGGGCATCCTGCTGGGGCGTCATCGACCCGCTGGTGCTGAGCCACTGCCGGGCCCGGATCGATCTGTCGGCGGGAAGGCGCGCGGAGGCAGCCGGGGGCGCAGCCGCCGGAGCTCAGGCCCTGGAGTCGCTGTCCCGGCCGCTGGAGCTGGCCTCCTTCTCCATGCTCTGCGCTCATGACGTCAGGCTGCTGGCCTGCGAGACCGGGCTGTTCCGCCGGCCGGAGGGTGTGCTGGAGAGGCTGGAGTCCATGGACCTGGACGACTACCCCCGGGGCAGGCTGTGGCGGGCGGGCCTGGAGGCCCGGGCCCTGTCCGGCCTGGGCCGGGAGCGGGAGGCCATCGAAAGGCTGCGGGAGGTGCTCTCCGACGGAAGGACCCGGACCGAGACGCTGCAGAGGCTGCGGCTGTACAGGATGACCGGGGACCTGCTTCCGGAGGCCGGCCGAAGGCTGGCCAGGCTGGAGAGGCGGATGGCGTCGGGGTGCGCGGGCGACGAGGGGGGCGGGCGGGTCCGTTGACCGCGGGAAGCGATAGGTCCGGGGAGCTGCGGCTGGTGATGGGCTCGGTGCACGTTTCCGTGGCCCCGGAGGGTCTGCCCCCCTTTCCCGTGGCCGCGGCGGTGGAGGAGGAGGATACCTACCTGGTCCTCAGCTCCCCGGCCCCGGCCGACTACGGCGAAGAAGGGGGCTCCCTGGAGGAAGCCCTCTCCGAGCTGGAGGTCTTCCGGCCCCGGGACCCGGGTAGCGTAGTGGTCCGCGGAGGCAGCCCGCTATCCATACTGGCCGTGGTGCACGACCTCTCCGCCGACCCCACCTGGAAGCGGGAGTGGATCGCATCCGCCCTGGGGGCCAGCCTGGAGGAGGCGGAGATCAGGGAGCTGGAGGCGGTGTCGGTCCCGGTCCTGGGCGCCCGCCACGGAAAGCTGCCGGTGGGGGAGTTCTGCCGGATGCTGGTGGAGGCCATGGGCAGGCTGCAGCCCCGCTACATCCGCTACCTGTGGATAAGGACGGCCCACCCCGACCATCCCCGGCGGGCGGACGAGGTGGCCCGGAAGCTGCGCAGGCTTACACAGAAAGGCGCTTCCGGACCTTGACTGCTCTTCTGCTGGCGGCACTGGCCACGCTGTCCGGACCCACCCGGGCCGGGAGCAGGGCCGACTACCTGCTGCGGGCCTCCCTCCATCCGGAGTCCTCCACGGTGACAGGCAGCGTGGAGATGGAGTTCACCAACGGCTCGCCCCACGCCGTGGACACCCTCTGGCTGCACCTGTACCCCAACGCCTACCGCGGCCGGGGCTCCGCCTTCGCCCGGGACCTGGAGGCGAGGGGAAGCTTCGGGTTCAGCGCATCCTCTCCCGATGACCGCGGTTGGATAGAGCTGCACGACACCATGCTGGAGGGCCGTCCGGCGGTGGCCGGTGTGGACGGGACGCTGGCCTACCTTCCCCTGGAGGAGCCGCTGCAGCCGGGGGAGAGGATATCCCTCGGCACCGGGTTCACTGTGAGGGTGCCCCGCTTCTGGAGCCGCATGGGCCGCAGCGGCGACCACTACACCCTGACCCAGTGGTATCCCAAGATGTGCGCCCTGGACCACCGGGGCTGGCAGCGGTCGCGCTACCGCCTGGAGGGGGAGTTCTGCAGCGACTTCGGCTCCTACCGGGCGGAGCTGGACGTGCCGGCGGAGTTCGTGGTGGCCGCCACGGGACGGATGGTGGAGGCCCGCCTGAGCGCCGACTCCACCCGGCGGACCGGGGTCTGGGTCGCCGAGCCGGTGCACGACTTCGCCTGGGTCGCCGACCCGGACTTCACGGAGTCGAGCCACACCTTCCGCTACCCCGACTCCCTGGGCGGAGGAAGAGTGCAGGTCCGGGTCCTCCGAACCAGCGACGACGAGGGCTACTGGGAGGGGGTGGAGGAGGTTGCGGACTCCACGCTGCTCTACTACGGGCAGTGGTACGGCCCCTACCCCTACGGCAGCCTCACCGTGGTGGACGACAGCCCCGCCGGCATGGGGGGCATGGAGTACCCCACCCTGGTGGTGATAGGGGCCATGGACCTGCCCCTGCTTCGGCTGCTGGAGGTGGTGGTCTCCCACGAGATCGGCCACCAGTGGTTCTACGGCGTGCTGGCCAACGACGAGGTGGAAGAGGCCTGGCTGGACGAGGGGATGAACACCTTCAGCGAGCTGCGCTACATGGAGCGCCGCTACGGCAGGCGCTGCAACCTCACCACCACCCCAGGCTGGCTGGCCTGTGCCAGCGACCACGCCCTGCACTCCATGGGCTACGCCCAACAGGCGGGCCGGGAGACGGCGCCGGTGCTCAGCCCCGCCACCGGCGCCGCCGACGGAAGCTACCCCACCGCCGGCACCTACTACTCCAAGCCCGCCCTCTTCCTGCGGATGGTCCAGCTCTCCGCGGGCGCTGAAGAGTTCGATCTGGCCATGCGCGAGTACTTCCGCCGCTTCCGTTTCCGCCAGCCCCGCACCGGCGACTTCCGGGGGGTGCTGGAGGAGACCACGGGCCGCAGCTGGCGGGAGGAGTTCGATTACTGGCTGCGGGGCACCGGGACCATGGACCTGTCGGTGGAGGACCTCCGCCGCGCGGGGGACTCCACCGCCGTGAGGCTGGCCGGAAGCGTGCCCCATCCCCTGGCCGTCGAGCTCCTGCTGCAGTCGGGGGCGGACAGCCTGCTGGACACGCTGCGGCTCTCCTCCGCCGACACTGTCGTGGTCCTCCCCGGCCGGTGGGACCGGGCCGAGGTGGACCCCTTCACCCGGCTTCCCGACGCGAGACCGTGGAACAACTCTCTGCCGGCGGCGGGCAGGATCCGGCCCCTGCTGCTGCCCATTCCCGAGCCCTCCCGCTACCGCAGCTGGGTGCTTCCCATATACACCCCCGCCTGCGTGGGGGGCGGCCTGGGGCTGGCCCTGGTGTCCTACTCGCAGCCGCTGGAGGCCGGCGGGCCCTGGACCTTCGGGGGGTACGCCACCGCGCCGCTGGAGGCGGCGGGATGCGTCTCCTTCGGGGGCGCGTTGCGGGCCCGGGTGGCCACCGGCCCCCGCAGCAGGCTGGCCTGGAACACCAGCCTGGCCAGCAGGTACGGCCTGGAGTCGCTGCGGTCGGGGCTGTCCCTGGACCTCCGGGGCCGGACCCCGGCGGAGGCCTCGCTGGGGCTGGACCTCACCGCAGGAGTATCCGGCGTGTCCGACACCTCCCTGTACGGCGGGGAAAGAGTGGAGGTGGGCCAGGCCCTGGAGGGGGAGCTGTCCGCGGGACTGGACTGGGAGTCCTACCGGCTGGAGGGCTTCGTCGGCGGGTCTCTGCTGATGTCGCCGGGCTGGAACGGGGGAGCATACGGCAGGCTGGAGCTGCGGGGAAAGCTGCAGACCAGGATCTGGAGAAGGATGACGGCCACGACGTCAGCAGGCGTCTGCCGGGCGTGGGGCGACCCGCCCCCTCACGTGCTTCCGGCGCTGGCGGGGGCCCTCTCCTCCAACTCCCACCTCTTCCGGCGGGGAGTATGCGGACTGGCCGGCTACGGCGAGAGCCCCGAGCGCGGGAGGTGGGCCATCTCCGCCAGGCATTCGCTGGCCCTTCCCCCCTACCGGCTGCTGGGCCTGGTCTCTCCCCGGGCTTACGCCGCCGCTGCGGTGCTGGGTGACGGGGCAGAGGAACTCTCGTCCCGCCGGGGCCGCCTGGCCGCCGGCATCGAGCTGGGGCTCCCCCTGGTCACCGCATACTTCCCTCTATGGCTGTCCCATCCGCCGGACGGCGGCCATCGGATGGACTTCAGGTGGGCGCTGTCCCTGGACTTCCTGCCCGGAGGCTAGATGTAGCCCAGGTCCCGGAGCATGTCCGCCTCTTCCCCCTGCGGCCCCTCCACCTCCAACGGCTCGAATGCCCGGGGGGTGGCCCAGTGCCGCATGGCCTCCCGCAGAAGCGCGCTGTCGGGGGGAAGGGGGCTCATCTCCCCGGGGTCGGCGGCCAGGTCGTACATCACGGCGCTGTCGGCGTCGGCGTCCCAGATCAGCTTCAGGTCCTGCTTCCGCACGGCGATCCAGCTGCGGTCGCGGACGCCGCCGGAGGCCACGTGCTCGGGGGTGGCGCCGCTTGCGGGAATGACCCGCCCGGCCCCGGAGCCGGCGGGCAGCAGCGACCGGCCCTCCAGATGGGCGGGAAGCTCCGCGGAGGCCATCTCCAGCATGGTGGGCAGCAGGTCTATCTGGCCCACGACGCTGGAGTCCACAACCCCCCGGGGGATTCCCGGCCCCGCAGCCAGCAGGGGAACGTGGAGCACCTCCTGGTAGAGGGTGACGCTGTGCTCGATCCAGCCGTGGTCCAGGAACTCCTCGCCGTGGTCGGCGGTGACGATGACCACCGTGGTCTCCGCCCTGCCGGTGTCCCGCAGCCAGGCGAACAGCCTGGCCAGCTGGGCGTCCGACCACCTGATCTCACCGTCGTAGAGGTCCACGTAGCGCTGCCTGTTCTCCGGGTCGCGCACCACCCCGGCGATGTAGTCGGCGTCCCAGTGGAACCGGCCGCTACCGGGCTCCTCCGCCCACAGCCCCCCGTACTCGGAGGGGGGATGGTAGGGGGAGTGGACGTCGTAGAGGTGCAGGAAGGCGAAGAACGGCCTGTCCGGGTCCAGCTCCCCGATCATCTCTATCATCTCGTCCACCGCCAGCCGGGCCCTGCCGTGGCCGTTGGGGTAGGCGGAGAAGCGCCTGAAGCCCCGGTGAAATCCCAGATCGGGACCCAGCCAGTAGCCGTTGACCTGTCCGGCGGTGGAGTATCCTTCAGCGGACAGCAGCGTGGCCGCGGTGGGCATCTCCGGAGGCATCCCGTAAAGATGGGAGGCCGTCTGCCTGACCCGGTGCGAGCGGACCGACAGCCCGGAGAGGATGGAGGCCCCGGCGGGAAGCGTCCAGGGCGCCTGGGCCTGGGCCCGGGTCCAGATGACGCCGGCGCCCGCCAGGCTGTCCAGTGCCGGGGAGGTGTCCCGGTGGTAGCCGTAGCAGCCCAGGTGGTCGGCCCGCAGGGCGTCCACCACCACCAGCAGGAAGCTGGGGCGGCTCTTCCCGCAGCCCCCCAGCACCAGCATGCCGGCCAGCGCAAGTGCCGCCCGTCTCATTCCGCCAGCACCACCATTCCCGAAGAGAGTGACATCCCCCGATGCCCCACCACCACGTAGTAAGCTCCCGGTTCCAGACCCCGGACGTCAATGTCCAGTGTGGAGCTGCCCCTGGGAAGCTCCTCCCTCCCGCCCCGAAGCCGCAGCCTTCCACCCAGATCGTAGACGCTGAGCCTCACCTCTCCGGCCTGCTGCAGGGTTACCGTCACACCCGCCTGCGAGACCGCCGGGTTGGGCCTTACGGGGCTCAATCGCATCGCGGGGCTGGAGGCCCATCCCGGCAGCGAGTCGTTGGAAACCCCGGGGCTGCCCATGAAGGGTCCGGCCTCCCAGGATTCCGGCAGTGAGTTGTCCAGAGCCGGGTCCCTCAGGGACAGGGTCGGCCCCTGACCGTCCGGATCCTCCGGCCACGGGCTCTGCGACCCGTATCGGACGAAGTCCTCCATCTCCCCGGTGGGGGTGTAGAGCCGGACCCTCTCCGCCGCCGACAGGCCGAAGTCCATCGCGTCGCCGTCGGCCGGGCAGCCCGGGTGCTGTGAGAAGAACGCGGACGAGTCGGCGTAGACCACCAGCATCTCCCCGGGGGCCAGGGGCCAGTTGTCCAGGACGTGCAGGTGGTCTGCGGCGCCGTTGCGGACGCTCCAGCCGCCGGTCCACACGGTATCCGGACCGGCGTTGGCCAGCTCCAGCCAGTCGCCCGCAGAAGCGTCGGGAGGGCTGTTGTAGTTGATCTCGTTGATCACCAGGCTCCCGGTCATGGAGGGGGGATGCCAGTGGGGGTCCAGCGCCCGGACCCCGTTGATGCACACCGCCGTCTGATGGGCGTTGTCGGCGGTGACCCGCCAGAAGGCACCCTCGGGAGCCTGCGACTCCACGGCGGTGAGACAGGTGTCCGCCGTGGTCCAGGTACTCACCGTCTGCGAGGGGTCCTCGAAGGTGGAGTCGGCGGAGACCTCCACCAGGTAGCTGCATCCGGAGCCCGAGGAGCTCCAGCGCAGGTGGCAGAGGCCTTCCTCCCTCCAGGGCGTGTAGGTGCGAAAGGGAAGGGGCCACTGCTGAAACTGCTCCTCCAGGCAGTCCATGCGGATCTCCGGCCATGCCATCAGCATCTGCAGCTGTCCCTGGTACTGGTCCATGGTGAACCCCCGAAAGGGATCGGCCTCCACCAGGGGCTCGGTGATGGCGGCCAGGGAGTCTATGGTCCCCCCCGTCCGCATCTGCAGAAGCAGGGGCGCCAGCTCCTCCACCCTGCCGATGAGCTGCTCCCGGATTCCGTCGTCCACCCAGCTCCGCCAGACCATGGGGTTGGGCCGGCCGAAGGGGTCGGCGGCCAGGAAGTAGGGCATGTCCGGGCCGTAGCCCAGGCTCCAGGTGCTGTCCATTCCCCAGGTTACCGGGTGCCAGGCACCGCCGGCACCGGGCCGGTCCAGCACCATGTGGTAGTTCCGGCCGTAGCAGCTGCCGTGGGCCAGCAGGACGTTGGCGGCGATGAAGCTGAGCATCTCCTCCAGGGCCATCCGCTCGGCCAGGTCGCTGCGGAAAACTCCGTCCGGCACGTATGGCAGCCATCCCGCCAGGAGCTCCAGGTCGTCGCAGGGCTCGTCCCGGTGAGTCCTCTTCAGGTATGGGCCCATCTCCCATGGCCGGTCCAGGCAGGCGCCGGCCTGCCGGCACTGGTAGACCACCGCGTCGTCGGCGAAGGGATGGCGCTCCAGGAAGCCTCGGCCCATACCCTCCACGAAGAGGTAGGCCCCCTGGGTCTGGCCGTTGAAGACAACCTCGGTCATGTGCACGTCGGGTACCACCAGGCCCGACCTACGGTGGAGGATGTAGGAGAGGTTCTCCCGGATCCGGGTGTGGTCGGTGTACTGGGCGTTGAGATTCAGCTCCTCGAAGCCCCAGAGGCTGCCGCCGTCCACTATCCTCACCCCGATGGACTTCTTCGGGCAGGTTCGGCCGGTCCCGCCCCGGATACCGAATGTGGCCGCGTGCTCTCCGCCTCCCGCGGTGAGCACGGCGGGCACCGGTATGTCCTCCAGGGGGTTCTCGCAGGCGTACTCCCACTGCTGCGGGTCGAACTCCAGCTCCAGGGTCACCAGGGAGTCCGGCCAGACCGGGGAGGCCAGCAGGATCATCAGGCACAGACCGGTCAAGGTATCACCACCATCTTCCGCACAGCGATCCTGCCCCGGCTGCTGAGGGAGACCAGGTAGACCCCGGGCCTGGCCCAGCCCTCGAGGGACAGGCTGGCGGTGCCCTCGTAACCGTCCACGCCCACCGGCCCCGCCACCAGCCGGCCGTCGATGGAGTAGACGCGCAGCCGGCCGGGAAGGTGGTCCACGGCGAAGCCCGCCAGCACCCTGCTCATCGAGGACAGCCGGGCCGGGCACGGGCGCAGGGGCAGCAGCAGGGGCAGGTCCGTCCCCAGCGACCAGGAGGGGTTCGCCTCCCCGGGAGAGCCGGGCAGGCGGGCGGCAATCCAGCTCTCCGCCAGCCTGTAATCCCCGGTCTCGGAGACCAGGGCCATCACGGAGTCGCCCCCGATGGGCCAGCCCTGGGCTGCGTCCCATCGCAGCGAGGCCGCAAGCCGGCCGGAGCGGGAGAGCAGCGAAAGGGAGTCCCCGTCGTTCTGCAGGCCCGAGGCCAGGCATGCCGACAGCACGCCGGGCACGGTGCCGAACACCTCACGGAAGGCATCGAGATCCCGGCACAGCACCACGAAGCCCCCGCCGGGTACCTCCGTCCCCGCCGGGATCTGCGAGCTCCTGCCCTGGCAGTCCAGCAGGACGTAGCCGGAGAGGTCCAGCACCTCCGCCGATCCGTTGTAGAGCTCCAGCCAGTCGCCGCTGGCCGCGGCCGGGGTGGCGCAGACCTCCGTGATCATCAGGCAGGGATCGGGGGCGGGAAGGGTGTCCTCCTCCCCTACCGGGTCCTGCCTCATCACCGACCATCCCGGGTCGAGCATCTGCAGCGTAGCTCCAGCCGGTGAGCTGGCCTGGAGGTTACCCGCGCAGAGGGCGGCCGGCATCTCCATCTGCAGGGCCTCGACGTCGTTGGTCAGCAGGAGCGTGTCTCCGGCCGCCAGCAGGAAGGAGTCGGGGAGGTAGACCCCGGCCGCCGCCCCTTCCAGGAGGAAGCCGCAGCGGGAGAGATCCTGGGTCCCGCCCGACCCGTTCACCACCGGCAGGTACCAGAGCGCCGGGCCGCGGCGGACCGGGTCCCGCGGCTGGAGAGAGCCCGGATCCAGGGGGGCCAGGACCCTCACCACCGAGGGATGGGCCGTCGGCTTCATCAGGTAGCCGGTACATCCGTAGGGGGGAAACGATCCCCTGCAGGTGCTGACCCCCGCCAGCCTGCTGACGGTGTAGCAGGTCATGGCCCAGGCGTAGCAGGTGTCGGGCAGCTCCGCCTCTGCCCGCCACAGGGTGTCGCCGGGGTTCTGGGAGTAGAACATGCTTCCGGCCCACCCGCCCTGCGGGTCCCGGAAGCGCAGCAGGGCCACGTCCAGGGGGTGGCGGCTCTCCATCCATACCGTGAAGTCGTCCCCGTCCTCCAGGCGGCAGGGGCTGACGGCCAGGGAATCGGTCGGCGAGAAGACCAGGTCGGCGGCACCCTCCCGGAGCACGTCCGGCCGCTGCTGGAGGAAGGCGAACAGGCTGTCACAGAAGGAGTCGTAGACCTGTGGGGAGATCTGCAGCCAGGGGTCGGCCAGAGCGTAGGGCCGGATCCGCTGGTAGATGGAGTCCGCGGCAGGCAGGAGCTCCTCCTCCATGAGACCGGCCGCCGTTTCCAGGCGCTGGGTCAGCATCCCCGGCCCCTGGTCGGTTTCCAGGAACCTCCGCAGCACTGCGGAGTAGGCCAGGTGCTGGAAGTAGACGTCCTCCACGCTTCCGGGCATCCAGCAGCCCTTCCAGTTGTTGCCGAAGGTCGCGTCCCGGTCCCAGGGCACGAAGCGCCACAGCCCGCTCGTAGACATTGCGATGAAGTAGTTCTTGATCATGGAGTCGCCGTCGCGGACGGCGATGGAGGCCGCGGCGTAGTCCAGGTAGGAGAGGGTGTCCAGCATCATGCGCCCGCCCAGGCTCACCCGCTGGGCCAGCTCCTCCACCATCCAGTCCTGGTGGCCGCAGTCCAGCCTGAACTCCCAGTACTCCATGGGGTCCCGGTCGCAGGGGGCCAAAGCCAGGCGTCCGGCGCTGTTCTCGCACTTGAACACCGGCCCGGATCCCATGGCGAACCGGTCCAGGAAGTGCTGGTCGACGTCCTCCACCTGCAGGTAGAGACCGTACTCCCCATCGTTTATCCTCAGCCAGACATGGCGGGCGAAGGGAGCAGGCCTTCCCTGCAGCCTGGTGAGCATGAGGCCCAGGCAGTTGCGCATCATGGTGGTGTCCCTGAACTCCGCGTTGAGAAGTATCTCCGACCAACCCTCTACGCAGGGCTCTGACAGCTCCAGCTGGAAGTTCTTCTTCGGCGGGTACAGGGTGCTGCCGCCCCTCAGGCCCACCTGGCAGCTGCACCTGTCCGCCGGCCATTCCACAACCCCCGGGTAGCGCTCTCCGTGCTCGGGAGTGGTCACCAGGCTGTCCAGGTGCGCCGGAGCGATCTCCAGCCGGAAGGTGTCCAGGGGGGCGGGGTCAGCCGGGAGGGCAGCGGCGGCGGCAAGCACGAGCAGCGCCGCCATCGGTCTCACCTCCTCAGGGCGCCCCTCACCGCGCCCCAGGCCATGAGGCCGAGGCCGGGAAGGTACAGCCAGAGAGGGAAGTGGCGCGGCACGCCCCCCTCCATAAGCAGACCGGCGTTGTAGAGGAAGGAGGCCAGGCACAGCAGGCCGCCGCCCGCCATCATCCACCTGTCCTGCGGCCGGTAGCTGCTGCCGCGGTCCCGCAGCAGCACCCATGTGGGGACCGCCACGAACAGCAGGGCTATGAGCACCGGCGCCCACACCGGCGAGCTCCACGGGGCGGGGATCAGAAAGAGCAGGTCCCAGGTGCCCGGTCCTCCGGGCCAGCCCAGTACCACCTGCAGGAAGACGTAGTAGAGGATGTCCCAGATGCCGAAGGTGAGGAAGAAGATGGGCAGGACCTCCCGCCATCTCCGGGCGGCGGCCAGGGCCACTCCCCCCAGCATCAGAAGGCTGGCCAGCTCCCTTCCCAGCTCGACAGCCAGCAGCTGAGACCCCATGTCCGACAGCGGGAAGGAAAAACCCTCCGGGCAGACGATGCGGCGCAGGTAGACCACGATGGCGGCCTCGAAGAAGCCCAGGGTGACCCCGAAGACCCAGAGCCCGGCGTAACGGAGCCGGGGGTAGGCCTGCGGCACCTTCCCGGCTCGGTCGGCCTTCTCCGTCGGTCCGCCGCTAGACGTTTCCGCCATAGCCTCCGTAGGAGCCTCCCTTTCCCTGCCTGCCCTCTATTGCGCACAGCAGTATGCCCATGGCTATCAGCAGCCTGCGGTCTATGGGGGGCATGGGATCGTCAATGGTCATGGTGTACTTCAGCACGAAGGGGTTGAAGTGCTGCCTTATGGACACCACCCGGGCTCCCTCCATGGTCTGGATGACGTACTTCTGGGGCACGATGTTGATGAAGCGCGAGACCAGAGCCCCGGCCAGGCTCTTCTCCTGCAGCATGCCCACCTGCTGCCGGTCCGGGCCTATCAGGTGCCAGGTATCCCGGATCATCGACTTGCCCCACTGCCTGGCCAGACCTCCCACCTCCTCGCCGCTGGTGCTGTCGGTGACGAAGTAGGTGGCACCGAGGTCCAGTATCTGCGGCGTCTGTATCTTCAGCAGCTCCCTGGACTGGTTCTCGTCCGCCCAGACGGTCATGTCCTCCCGCAGCTTGAAGGCCTTCTGCCTGGAGTACATCACCGTGTTGCCCTGCTCGTCCTTCACGTGGAAGGCGCCCCCGAAGATCTTGAACACCTTCCTGCGGAACAGGTAGAAGCTCCTCTGGTATACCGGATCAAGCCCACTCTGCATTCCAGCCCCTCTCAGGCTTCAACAACGTCTTTGTTCAAGTCAGAATCCATCGGCCTGTCCAGCGCCGGGCCCGGCCTCCGCGCCCTACCGGGCCAGCGAGCCCATGGGGTCCCAGGGCGGGAGCACCACCGGCTCGGTCTCCAGAACGGCCCGGTACTCGTCGGGCAGGTAGTCGGCGTCCACCGTCACCTCGTACAGGTACTCCTCGAACCAGCGGTCGGTCATGGTGAGATGGCCCTTGCGGCCCGACTCCTTGCCCCAGCTGTTCTCTATGTCCCAGCGCACCGGCTCGCCCCGGTCGTCTATGTCCACCCCGGTAAGGACCATGGCGTGGGTCATGCGGCTGTGGCCGTAGTCCAGCCGGTCGGCCTTGGTCATGGTCATGGGCTCGCCGTAGACCGGCTCGAGGTCGAAGATGGCCATGTCCAGCAGGCCCTTCTTGCGGTCGCCCATCTTGCCCACGTCGCAGCCGAACCACACCGCCCTGCCGTCGCGCAGCATCTCCAGCGCCGCCTCCCGCAGCACGTCCATGGGCACGTTCAGGTAGCGCACCTGCCTGCCGCCGGCCACGTTGCCCAAATACTGGACGGTGTAGAGCTTCCCGTAGGGCTTGTCTTCGGTGGGGGCGTTTATCAGACAGACCATGCTGTCCAGGTCGAACTCCACGTACTCCTCCGCGAATTCCCTGGGGGTGATCTCGCCGTGACGGTGGAACTCGTCGTCCCTGTCCCGCCACTGCCAGACGAAGCTCTGCGCAGGCTCGCCCAGGTGGACGCACAGCATGCGGTAGACGGTGGCCATCATCCGTTCCTTCTCGGCCCGCAGCTCTCCGGGCCCGGCCCCTTCGGCCGCCCTCCGGCGCAGGTCGCGGGCGTACTCCCGCAGCTTCTCCACCAGGAAGGCGTTCATGGCCCGGGACCTGCCGCTGCTGTAGCTCTCGGGCATGGCCTCCTCGGGGACCAGGCCGTACTTCTCCACCAGACTCACGAACATGTCCCACTGGCCGCCGTCACCTACCGGGTCCTGCATCAGCCACATCACCACCCGGCCGTCCAGGGGCTCCTCGCGAGTCTCTATTATGTTCTCCAGGAACCAGTTGGCCTTCTCCAGCTTGTCCCAGAACATCAGCCAGGCTCCGGAGAGCTGGAAGTCCTTGAGGTTCAGCCGGTCCATGATGCTCAGCCGCAGGGTGTTCATGGCCGCGAACAGCCAGCAGCGGCCGGACTTCTTCTGGTTGGCCGCCTCCGGGGTCTTGATCCGGTGGCTGAAGGTGGAGTCCGCCGCCGCCACGCTCCTGCGGCGCATGGCCACCGCCCGCACCCCGTTCTCGGTCACCGCGTTCAGCGACAGCCCGTAGGTGGGGTCGTCGGAGAGCCCCGCCCCGAACCTGGCCAGGTCCCCGCTGGAGATGCTCTGCTTCATGCGTTCCTCCCGTTTCCCGAATGGATGCCCGCCATCTTGTCTGCATAATCTTGCGGAGACCGGCCCCCGCGACAACCGCCTCCCCGGACGCAGAGGGGCGGCGGGGCTCCCC
>Ga0207797_1002421_pt1 | contig 12905 bp, 15 predicted proteins | sample PRCRCaboRojoPR_6_FD_187275 | JGI IMG/M metagenome (GOLD analysis project Ga0207797, IMG submission 187275) | Marine sediment microbial community from Cabo Rojo, Puerto Rico - PR CR 10% Liquid 1 (SPAdes) | ecosystem: Environmental > Aquatic > Marine > Coastal > Sediment | place: Cabo Rojo, Puerto... | reverse complement strand
GGTCCGGTGATGAGCGAATCCTCCGGGAGACTCCCCCGTCGAACGGCTCGGCGTGTCAGCGGCCGCTCTCGACCAGCGTCGCCACGTTCGGGTTCACATCGCCGAGATCCTCGATCGTCGGCGCGTTGACGATGGTCACCTGCAGGCCGCTCTGACGGACGTAGAAGGCGTCGGCGAACTGTCCCTCGGGGATGACCCAGACGTAGTCGCCGACCTGCTCGCCGCCGTGTCCCGCGGGGACCTGCAGGTAGGCCGCGTGGAACTCCTCTGCGTCCCCCACGCTGTCGAACTGGATGGTCCAGACGTAGGCGTCCTCCTCGCCCCGGGCGAAAGTGAGGATCCTGTCGCCGGCCCATCCAGTCGAGGGTGTGCTCTCGTAGACGAAGCGGTCCGAAAGGGCCTCGGCATCGCTGAAGTGGTCCTCCGAGTCGATCACGGGGATTCCGTGTTCGCGGTCCTGATACCAGAACATCATGTAGGGCTGCCGTTCACCGAGGCGGCTCCAGAACTTCGGTATCCTGCCATTCCGGGAGTTCTCCGGGCCGAACACCGCCGCTACCGGCTCGGAGGGATACCGTTCGGGATGAGTGACCTGCTCCGTCGACGTCGGCGGATTCTGGTGGGCGTGGTGAACCGCCTCCCAGTCGGTCCGTCCGGAGACCCCCTCGGTGTAGAGGTGGTCCACGAACGCGACACCCTCCAGGTACGGGTACCGCGCCAGGAAGACCTCTGCGAGTTCCCTGTTCTCATGGTTCGTGGGCTCGGTAGAGTATGGCGGGGCCGGTGGTTCGACCACGCATTCCCACGCACCCGAGGCGCACTGTTCGATGTAGAGGGCTTCGAGATACACCGCTTCTCCCTCCAGGAGTGCTGCCGAAGCCGCGATCTCGTCGAACGAACCGGCACCTGTCTGCCGAATCTGGCCTGCCCGGGACCCGAACTCGTCCTGCAGAGCATGCACGAGTTCGTGGACGACGAGCGTCTCCCGGAACGAATAGGGATGAATGCCGGCGGGATGGTCCATGGGGTGGTCGCCGTCGTACTGAATGAACTGGATCCGGCCGTCGTAGTTGTAGAACCCCTCGAAGAACACGCCGAGGCTACTCGGGCGGCGTCTCGTCGGCACCCTGAACGAATGTCGCCTCATAGACCTGCGCCCAGTGTGCGTCGAGTGTCGCCCGATGTGCCGCGTCGCCGCTGTCTCCCGCCCGCCTGTATTCCTCCAGTTGCGTCCGGTACCCCGCCTCAGTCACCACCTCCATCGTCACCTCGCGGGTGAACTCCGTGCCCCGCAGGTACTCGACGCGGGCCATCGACCGCGCGAGGTACGGCCCGGCCTCGGCCTCCGAGAGGCCGTCCGAGAGGTCCACGTCGACGGAGTCGTTGTGCCAGTAGCCGGCCTCCCAGCCGATGTAGTCCACGCCATCGAGGCGGTCCATCTCGGCGGGGTCGGTCGGTCCGGGACGGACCACCGTGCCCGGGGCCAGGTTGTCGTAGCCGGCTGCCGAGGGTTCGCGAGCGGAGCCGGCGTCGGTCGACCCGGTCCTCGAACCCACGTCGATCCCGTCGGCGTCGGCCGTCTCGACGTCCGGCGCGTTGCCGGGGTCGACGGCCCCGCCACAGCCCGCGAGGGTGAGCAGGAGCGCCGCCGCTATCGCGCCGAGCGCGTTGCGGGTCGTGCGGGTCACCGTCGCTCGCCTCCCGAGTCGGTCCGCTCGGCGCGACGCGACCGCAGGACGAACGAGGCACCGCCCCGGACGCCATCGAAAGTGCGTGCCCACTGTGACTCCGTGCTGTCAGCGCGTTTTCGTATGGTGGCTGCGTACCGCTCGACAGCTTCTTGGGGTAACAGGAGCGCATGCTCGGGACCACGTGTAACCACGAACGGGAACGTGCCGGGGCGAATCGCCTCGATTCGGAGGGTGTCGGTGATACCGTCAGCGCTGGTTGTCCACTGGATCGCCTCCTCAAACCGGTCGACCTGCACAGCGTGTTCACCGTGAGTAGCGGTGAGCCACGCGGTGGTGGCGTCGACGATCGCCGCGGCAGAGGCGTCGCCAGCTTCGATCATAGCGGCCTCGACGTACTGAGTGGCACTCCGGACGTGTTGGCCGACGAAGCCGACCATCTCGCTCGATGCTCGTTCGAACCCTAGAACGAAACGCGCGAGATGCTGGACGAGCGGCGACCGTATCTCATCGACCCGCCACGGAACGTACGTTCCACCAGCCGGGAGCAACAGTTCGTCGGCCGTCAGCAGGACCGGGTCGGTCGTCCTCTCGACGGCTTTCGGTTGCCGATTCACACCGAGTCCACCGAGCGCGACCAGCGAGGAAGTCACGCCGACCGAGCGGGAGGGCGCGACCCGCATCCACAGCGGGATGGACGAACTCGGTCACCGCAGTTCACCAACCCAGTCCGGTTCTTGGATTTCCGCCGTGCCGATGTCGTGGAAGTGCCAGCTCCTCGTGACTATGCGCTGTTCGTCGCCGGTCCCGTCTTCGGTGTGACGCTCGAAGTACCGGACGAGACCGTCCCCGTCGACCAGCATGACGTATCGGACTTCGTCGACCGATCGCTCGACGACCGAGTCGCCCTCGGCCTCGTAACGAGTGACGGTTACGCCATCGAACGACTCCGTGCCGACCTCCTGGAACTGGGTCCGTCCGGGAACGGTCTCGATCAAGGTTGTCACCAAGTCGAGGTGGGCCACGATGGACCGACGAGTCCCGTCGTCCAGCGCGGCGACGTCGTAGCTCTCGACGTTCGTGATGCCACCATCGGTGTAGGAGTACACCTGGCCGCTGTCGACGTACTGCTGGCTCAGTGACACCCCCAGCGAGTCAGTGTTCGTCCTGAGATATCGTTCGGTCGTCTCGTCGACGATCAGTTCGGCCGTCAGTGTCAGCGGATCGGAGCCGGCCGATTCCCCCCGCTCGTCGTACGTCACCGCGTACCTGCCGGCCGCTGCAAGTGCATCCCGGTGTGACTCTCCCAGAGACTGCCCGTCGACCGCAGTATCATCACCACCGCTACCTCCGAGACATCCGGCGACCGTCGCTGCTCCCACTGTTGCCGCGAGAGCGAGCAGTTCTCTCCGCTGCATAACCACTGATGTACGCGAGCCAACATCTTAAAGATAGATGTCGATCGTGTCGAGACGTGCTGGAACTGGATTATCGATCGGCCAGCGCACCGTGTACGAAAACGATAGGCGGGGCATCCCCGCACACCTCGTGATAGGTCCCGATATCGTCCGTCTGAACAGTGGGTATCTCCCTTCCGGTAAGGCACTGTAAGATATGACGTTGCCGTGATACGGTCGTGCGTGGTCTTTCACCGATGGTCGCCGTCCCCGTCCCGATCCCACGGCCACGCCGGTCGCGGTGCGCGGTCCGCAACCGGCCCGTTTTTGACGGGCCCGCACCCGAGTTCGGGTAATGAGCGAGTCCTCCGAGTCCGGGTCGCCCGCGGTGGACAACCCCTACGTCTGGGACCCTCCGACGGGGTTCGATCCCGTCGGGGAACTCGACCCCGAGACGGCAGAAGCGCAGGCCGAGCGGCTCCGCGAGGCCATCCGGTTCCACGACCGCCGCTACTACCAGGAGGCCGACCCGGTGATCGACGACCGGACCTACGACCGACTGTTCGACCGTCTCGAGGAGCTCGAGGCGGCGTTCGACCTGGACACCGAGGGCTCGCCGACCGAGCGGGTCGGCGGCGAGCCGCTGGACGAGCTCGGGTCGGTCGACCACGTCGCCCCGATGCTCTCGGTCGACTCCTCGGGTGATCCAGACGAGGTCCGCGAGTTCGACGACCGTGTCCGGCGGACCCTCGAGGGGACCGACTGGGAGGGCGAGCTCGACTACCTCTGCGAGCCGAAGTTCGACGGCGTGAGCGTCGAGGTGATCTACGAGGACGGCGTCTACGAGCGGGCGGCCACCCGCGGCGACGGCGAGACCGGCGACGACATCACCCGGAACGTTCGAACCGTCAGATCGGTCCCCGGGCGGCTCGACGACGATCCGCCGGAGTTCCTCGCGGTCCGTGGCGAGCTGTTCATGCCCCGGGACGCGTTCCAGGCGTACAACCGCGAGCTGGTCGAACGGGGGGAGGAGCCGTTCGCCAACCCCCGGAACGCGGTGGCGGGGACCGTCCGCCAGCTCGACCCGAACGTGGTCGCCGAGCGGCCGCTGGACTGTTTCTTCTTCGACGTGCTCGACTCCTCGGCGGAGCTCGGGAGCCACTGGGAGCGACACGGGGCACTCGAGGAGTGGGGGCTCCACGTCAACGACCGCGTCGAGCGGGTCACGGACGTCGAGGCGGCCATCGACTACCGCGATCGCCTGCTCGAGGCGCGCGACGACCTGGACTACGAGGTCGACGGCGTCGTCGTCAAGGTCGACGACTACGACGCCTGCGAGCGGCTCGGTAGCACGTCCCGGGCGCCCCGGTGGGCGTTCGCCTACAAGTTCCCCGCTCGCTCGGAGGAGACGACCGTCCGGAGCATCGCCGTCCAGGTCGGCCGGACCGGTCGACTGACGCCCGTCGCCCTGCTCGACCCCGTGGAGGTCGGCGGCGTCACCGTCTCGCGGGCGACGCTGCACAACCCCGAGCAGATCGCCGACCTCGACGTGAACGTCGGCGACCGGGTCAGGGTCCTCCGGTCGGGCGACGTCATCCCCTACGTCGAGGAGGTGGTCGAGAAGAACTCGGAGGGGTACTTCGAGTTCCCCGACCACTGCCCGGTCTGTGACTCGGCGGTCGAGCGCGACGGCCCGCTCGCGTTCTGTACCGGCGGGCTCGCCTGCGACGCACAGCTCCAGCGGGCCGTCGTGCACTACGCCTCCCGCGACGCGCTCGACATCGAGGGGCTCGGCGGGAAGCGGGTCGACCAGCTGCTCGAGGCGGGGTTGATCGAGCGGCTCCCCGACCTCTACGAGCTCGATCGGGAGGCGCTCGCGGAACTGGAGGGGTGGGGCGAGACGAGCGCCACCAACCTCCTCGCCGAGCTCGATGCCTCGCGAGAGCCCGACCTCGCGGACTTCCTCGTCGCGATCGGCGTCCCGGAGGTGGGGCCGACGGTCGCCCGCGACCTCGCCCGACATTTCGGCTCGTTCGACGCCGTCCGCGAGGCCTCCCGCGAGGAACTACGGGCGGTCGAGGGGATCGGCGAGGTGGTCGCCGACGAGGTCCGCGAGTTCTTCGACTCCGAGCGCAACCGCGAGGTGCTCGCCGGGCTGCTCGACCACGTCGACCCCCGGGAGGTCGACGTCGGGACCGGCGACGCACTCGACGGGCTGACGTTCGTCTTCACCGGGGCGCTCGAGGGGTTCACCCGGAGCGAGGCCGAGGCGCTCGTCGAGCGCAACGGTGGCTCCGCCACCTCGAGCGTCTCGGGCAACACCGACCACCTCGTCGCCGGGGAGAACCCCGGCCAGTCGAAGCTCGAGGACGCCGAGGCGAACGACGTCCCGGTCCTCGACCGGGCGGGGTTCGTCGAGCTCCTCGGCGAGCGGGGCGTCGAGGTCGACTGAGCGTCGCAGGGGCATCGAGCGGTGTCCGCGGCTCCGGAGCCGGACCCCGGCGGAGGACGAACCCGTAGCCAGGTACCGCGACCAGCAGCGTCGAAGCACCCAGGAGCCGGAGGGAGAGCGTCGGGGGATCGCCGTCGAAGCCGAGCGCGGCCGCGACGAGCAGGGGGGGCACCAGCGAGAGCGGGTCACCGACGACGCGCGAGAGGCCGAGGAGGAGCCCGGCTCCGAGCGCGAGCGCACCGCCGGCGACGGCACCCTCGAGGAGGTGGGGTACCAGTCGGACCCGGTGGGAGTCGCTCGGGCGTGGCCACGCGGCGCTCGCCACGGATGTAGACAGGGCCGGAGGGACGTAATCCCGGCTGGGACTGGAGTGGCGGGCGGTCCCGTCCCGGGAGCGACGGGCGGGACGTGAACGGAGCGTCGCTTCCAGCCGACGGGGTCGAGCGACGGGGGAGGGCGATGGGACCGGCGAGGCGCGTCGCGGGCAGGGCGGCCGCGCGAGGGCGAGCTATCGGTCGACGTCGAGCTCGCCCTGGAGGTCCTCGAGCCAGCCCGAGTCCGACAGCTCCTCCAGGCGCTCCTGGAAGTGGTCCTCGCAGAGGCCGACCTTCACCAGGTCCTTCTCGACGGCGACGGCCGCCTCGCGCTCGCAGTAGTGACACTGCATGATCTGGCGTTCGACCCCACCCGATTTGAACCCTGCGGCTCCGTCGTTCGGTGGGGTTCGACGGGCGGTCCTCGAAACGTCGGTCGGGGAGGCCGTACCCGGGGGTATCCCGTCCTCGCCGTCGCTCAGAGCGCCACCGCGGCCCGGAACGCCCGGTAGGCCGATCGGTCGAGGCCCGCCCGCCCGAGCCGGTCGTCGTGGGCGTCCGAGCCGCCAGTGGGGACGAGGTCGTACCGGTCGACGGCGCGGTCGACCGCGGCGTCGTCGACCGCCCGGTCGTACGGGTACCACCGCTCGACGGCGCCGATGCGGGGGTCCGAACACAGGTCGAGCGCCGCGACCGGATCGGGGTAGCGGAACGGGTGGGCCAGCCCGACGAGCCCGCACGCCTCCGAGAGCAGCGCCGCCCCTCGTTCGAACTCGGGGACCTCGCGGGCGACGTAGCAGGGGCCGTCGTCGCCGATCAGCTCCGCGAAGGCCTCCTCGTAGTCCTGTGGGGCGTCGCTCCGCTCGACGGCGCGGGCGACGTGTGGCCGGCCCACGCCCGCCGCGAGGTCGACGTCGAGGTCGACCCCGAGCCGGTCCTCGACACACTCGACGATGGCCCCGGCGCGCTCGATCCGGTTCGCCTGGAGGCGCTCGACCTCGGCGGCGAGCGCGTCCGTACGCCGGACGCCGTACCCCAGCAGGTCGGCCCGGAACGGTCCGGCGTCGACCCGGAGTTCGATGCCGTGGAGGACGGTGGTCCCGTCGAGGTGGACGACCGGCGTCGCCAGATCGGGGTGGAGGCGGTCGTGGTCGGTGATACAGACGGCCTCGACGCCCGCACGGTCGGCGGCCGCGGGGACGTCCCCGAGCGCCATCGACCCGTCGGAGTTCGTCGTGTGTACGTGGAGGTCGGCGACGACCATGCGCCCCGCACGCCCGCTCCGGGGAAGGTCGTTCCGGAACGCGACCCCTCGGCGATCCCCGGCCCACGCCCTCATCGCCGTCCGGTACCACGATCATTAATGACCCTGAAAGACCCTAGGTGCTTGGGTAGAATCCAACCGGAACGTTCATTAACAATCCTCGACTCTCACGGTTTACGATGCGATTCATGGCAGACCTGGACGCGAAGCTGGACGCCCACAGCTACCCCGCGACGAACGAGGAGCTCATCGAGGCCTACGGCGACACGGTGCTCGAGTTCCAGGACGGATCGGAGACGTTCGCCGAGGCGCTGAGCCGCCTCGGGGAGTACACGTACGAGGACAGCGAGAGCGCCCGGCTGGCGACCTGGCAGGCCGTCTCGAGCGGGGCCGTCGGCCGCGTCGGCTACTCGGACCGGGACGCGCCCTGCATCGGCGAGTCCGGCCCCGAGCAGGTCTCGTTCTAGCGCACGACGACCCAACCGTCTTCTTCGGTGATCCCCAACCACCCCCGTGAGCCACAGTCACAGCCACGACGACCACGGGGAGTGGCGCGAGGAGCTCCTCGCCCACCGCGAGGAGAAGGATCGGTTCTTCGCCGAGCACCGCCAGTCGCCGCTCCCCGACGAGGAGCGCGACGACTTCGAGGGCCTGGGCTACTACGACCCGGACCCGGACTACCGGATCGAGGCACGGGTCGAGCCGATCGATTCGGACGAGACCTTCGAGATGGAGATGACCGCCGGGGAGCCCGTCGAGTACGAGCGGGTCGCCCGGCTCGAGTTCGACCTCGACGGCCCGCGGACGCTGTACGCCTACCGGCGGCCCGGCGAGGAGGGGTCGCTGTTCGTCCCGTTCCGCGACGCCACCGCCGGCGGGGAGACCTACGGCGCCGGCCGGTACATGGAGTTCGAGGTCGACGGGCGGATCGAGGAGGCGGGGACGGTCACCCTCGATTTCAACCTCGCGTACTTCCCGTTCTGTGCGTACAACGACGCGTTCGCGTGTCCGCTCCCGCCGGCCCAGAACCGACTCGACGTCCGCGTCGAGGCCGGCGAGCGGTTCTAGCGGGCCCGCTGGGTGTTCCCGCACTCCTCGCACTCCAGCAGCGGGCGGACCGACGCCGCGGCGTCGGACACCCGCGACCAGTCGCCGCCGTCCCGGGCCCAGTCGCTGACCTGTCCACAGTCCTGACACCGCATATCATGCGATACGGTAGCATTCGAAATAAGCACTACGGCTCCGGAAACGACGGGGACATCGGGGCCCCGTCGGTCGCCTCGGCCGACTACGGGACGACCCCGACGGTCAGCAGCGTCCCGTAGGTCCGGTAGCGCTCGACCATCGCCTCCCGGGTCGCCCAGGAGTCGGTCGGGAACTCGCTCGCCGGCGGGATCTCCGTCTCCCGGTCGGGGACGTTGTCCTGCTCGGCGACGTGGAACCCCGCCGCCCGGAACGCGTCCCGGTACTGCTCGCGGGACCAGCGGGTCATCTCGACGTCGACGTTCGACTGCCAGCCGTGGCTGTGGACGTTCTCCTCGTAGTAGTTGACCGCACAGAAGAACGTCCCGCCCGGACGGAGGACCCGGCACAGCTCCTCGAGGGTCCGGTGGGGGTCCGTCGCGTAGTAGAACGCCTCCATCGAGAAGCAGTGATCGACCGCGTCGTCGGCGAACGGCAGGTGCGCGAACTCCCCCTGCAGGAACCCCACGTCCGGGTCGTCCGTGTACGACCGGGCGTTCCGGGCCATCCCGCCCGAGCCGTCGAGCCCGTAGGCACGGCCGGCGCCCCTCGTCTCCCGCAGGGCGCGGGCGGCGTACCCCGACCCCGAGCCGAGGTCGAGGACCGTCTCGCCCGCCTCGATCGGCATCCGCGCGAGGATCGGTCCCGCGGTGTGCCAGTGTCGTTCCGCCATCCCCCGGTCGCGGCCGTCGGCCGCCCACCGGTCGAACTCCTCGCGGACCGTCATGGGTCGAGGACGCGGCACGACCGGAAAACCGCCACGGTCCCGGCGGGACTCAGCCGGGCCCGCCGGAGCCCCGCCCCACGCCCCTGCGGTACTCGTTCACGCCCTTGCCGAAGATGAGTCCGAGCGCGATCACGAACGCGGAGGTGGTCCAGTACTGCAGGGAGTCCGGCAGATCGGACCACCGTAGCCACCCCATCATGACGAACAGCACGAACGACAGGTAGATGAAGACGATCGCCGTCGCCACGAAGTCGTCCAGGTTGCGGATGCTGAGTCCGTGGATACCGCCCACGACGTCGTTTCTCCCGGCGTCGTTGCCCCCGGTGTCCGCTCCGCCGTCTCTCTCTCCCGCCATGCCCCGTTTGTTTATCAGTATTAATAATAAATTTTATGCGGGCGCGCACGGCACCCGCGGCACCCCCGGCAGGCCGCCCCCGGACGGGGACCCGGGACCGTCACGCCGAAGTCCGCGGCGCCCTCACCCCGGCCATGACCGGAGACGGCGGGGAGGGGACGGTCCGGACGTGGCTGGTCGAGCGCGACTACGACGACCGCGGGCTGGTGTCGCTGGTGTACGCAACCCCGGACGGCGAGCGGGCGCTCCGGCGGGAGCTCTCGGCGCGGATGCTCCAGCGGAACCCGACGACCGCGGCCCGGGACGTCCCGGCCTCGGCCCTCGAGCCGGTCCCCGAGGCCGACCGCGAGCGCTACCGCCGGGAGGCCCGACGGGTCCGGGAGCGACACGAGCCCGACGCGGAGATCTGAGCGTCGTGATCGTCGGCACGCTCGCGGCCCCGACCGGCGGGACGGAAACGCTTACGCGCATCGGGTCGTGACTGGAGGGATGGACGGTTCGGACCCGCTGGAGGACGCCGGCGAGTGACGGGTCGAGTGGATCGGGTCGCGGACGGGCGGCCCGTGTACCGATGATCGGGACGCTCCGCGAGGACTGGCGAGCGACGCTGGCCGTCGTCTCCGGGGGCCACTTCCTCTCGCACTTCTACTTCCTCGTCCTCCCGCCGCTGTTCCCGCTGCTCCGGGACGACTTCGGCCTCAACAACACGGAGCTGGGGCTCGTCGTCTCCGTCCTGTCGCTCGGCGGCCTGCTACAGGCCCCGGTCGGGAACGTCGTCGACCGGGTCGGCGCGCGGCGGATCTTCGTCGCGGGGGTCGGCGTGACCTCCGCCGGGATCGCGCTGGTCGGGATCGGGCCGACCTACCCCGCGATCCTCGCGCTGGCCGCGGTCTCCGGGCTGGGGCAGTCGGCGTTCCACCCCGCCGACTACGCGATGATCGACGCGATAACCGAGCCGGACGTCCGGGGACGGGCGTTCAGCGTCCACACGTTCAGCGGGTTCGCCGGGTTCGCGGCCGCGCCGGTCGTCGTCGGCACGCTCGCGCTCCTGGTGGGCTGGCGCGCCACGCTCCTCGTCGTCGGGGGCGTGGGGCTCCTGTACACGCTCTTCGCGGCCCTCGCGCTCGCCCCGACGTCCCGGGCGACGGTCGGAGCGGACGGGGTACCACGCGAGGACGGAGTGACCGGAGCGGACGGAACGGGCGACGGTGGGCCGAACACGGACGCGAGCCGTTCGTTCGTCGCCACGCTCCGACGGCCGGGGATCCTCGCCATGGTCGCGTTCTTCCTGGTCATGGCGCTCGCCGGGAAGGGTGTCCAGACGTTCACGTCCGTCCTGGCGGTCAACTCGTTCGGCCTCGAGGAGTCGGTGGGCAACACCCTCCTCACGGTCTACTTCGCGCTCGGGTCGATCGGCATCCTCGTCGGCGGCGTCCTCGCGGATCGGTACGCCCCGGGACGGATCATCGTCGTGGGCCTGGTCGTGGGCGCCTCCGCACTGCTGTTCACCCTCGCCGGAGTCGTACCGGTCGCCCCCCTCCCGCTCGTCCTGCTGTTCGGGCTCGTCGGGTTCTTCGTCTCGCTCGTCACGCCGTCCCGGGACCGGCTCGTGAGCGAGGTCTCGGGAGCGGGGTCGACGGGCCGGAGCTTCGGGATCGTCTTCACCGGCGCGACGGTCGGCAGTCTGGTCGGACCCGTCCTGCTCGGCGCGGTGGGCGACGCGGCGTCGATCACGCTGTCGTTCGTGCTCGTCGGCCTGTTCTTCCTGATCGCCGGCGTACTCGCCTTCTCGCTCGGGCGGGGATGGCTCGCTCCCGGGACGGGACCGACGCCGGCCGAGGGCGACTGAGCCGCCCGGCTGCCACGAGGACGGCTGCCGGACGCTCGACCGACGGCTTTCGGCTCGGACGCGGGAGGAGAACTGAAGGCCTTTAGGAGAGCGTCGGGAACGGTCGATCATATGGCCGCCATCGAGCTGGCAGGGGTCGAGAAACGGTTCGGCGACGTCGCCGCGCTCCGCGGCCTCGACCTCGAGGTCGAAGCGGGCGAGGTGTTCGGGTTCCTCGGGCCGAACGGGGCGGGCAAGTCCACGACGATCAACGTCCTCCTCGACTTCGTCCGCCCCGATTCGGGGCGGGTCGAGGTGCTGGGCCGCGAGGCCGGCACGCAGTCGGTCGCAGTCCGCGAGCGGACGGGCGTCCTCCCGGAGGGGTTCGACGTCTACGACCGCCTCACTGCGCGGGAACACCTCCGCTTCGCCGTCGAGTCGAAGGGTGCCGACGACGACCCCGCCGATCTCCTGGATCGGGTGGGGCTGACCGACGCCGCGGGCCGGCGCGCCGGCGGCTTCTCGACCGGGATGCGCCAGCGGCTCGCGCTCGCGATGGCGCTGGTCGGCGATCCCGACCTCCTCGTGCTCGACGAGCCCTCGACCGGGCTGGACCCGAACGGCGCCCGCGAGATGCGCGAGATCGTCCGCGCCGAGCGCGACCGCGGCGCCACGGTGTTCTTCTCCTCGCACATCCTCGGGCAGGTCGAGGCCGTCTGCGATCGGGTAGGGATCCTCCGTGACGGCGAACTCGTTGCGGTGGATTCGGTTGAGGGGCTCCGCGAGCGCAGCGGCGCCGAGACCACGCTCGAGATCGAGGTCGAGACGCTCCCCGACGGCGCGGTCGAGGCGGCTCGCGACGTGGCGGGCGTCTCGGAGGTCCGCGTCGAGGGCGACTCGCGGCTCGTCGTCGCCTGCGAGGGCGACGTGAAGATGGCGGTCCTGGACGCGCTGGGGTCGGCCGGCGCGGAGGTGGCGGACTTCACCACCCGCGAGGCCTCCCTCGAGGACCTCTTCGCCGCCTACACGGAGGGGTCGGCGTGAGCGACGGTCCCGATCCCGGCTCCGGCCCCGACGCGAGTCCCGGCTCCAGATCGGTCCTCGACCCCGAACTCCGCTCCGTGCGGGTCGTCGCCGAGAAGGACTTCCGGGACGCGATCAAGTCCCGCGCGCTCCTGATCCTCGGCGCGGTGTTCGTCGTGTTCTTCGCGAGCGCGGCGTTCTTCTTCGCCGACCAGATCCAGCAGGCGCTCGACACCGCGGCGAACACGACCAACGCCACGCAGGCCCAGCAGGCCCAGCAGGTCCGCGAGAGCCTGAACTCCGACGCGTTCCTCGACACGCTCACACAGATCACCCGCCTGCTGATCCCGCTGACGGGGATCGTCGTGAGCTACGCGGCGCTCGTCGGCGAGCGCGAGTCCGGGACGATGAAGCTCCTGCTCGCGCTCCCCCACTCCCGGCGCTCCGTGGTGGTCGGCAAGCTCCTCGGCCGGAGCGGCGTCGTGGCCGTCCCGGTCCTCCTGGGCTTTCTGGTCGCCGCGCCGGTGTTCCCGATCCTGGGCGTGACGCTGAAGCCGGTCGGCTTCCTCGCGTTCGCGCTGGCGACGGCGCTCGTCGGCGTCGTCTTCGTGGCGG
>Ga0207797_1002420_pt1 | contig 12906 bp, 13 predicted proteins | sample PRCRCaboRojoPR_6_FD_187275 | JGI IMG/M metagenome (GOLD analysis project Ga0207797, IMG submission 187275) | Marine sediment microbial community from Cabo Rojo, Puerto Rico - PR CR 10% Liquid 1 (SPAdes) | ecosystem: Environmental > Aquatic > Marine > Coastal > Sediment | place: Cabo Rojo, Puerto... | reverse complement strand
TATTCCTTCTTCAAAGAGCTATATGCAGCGGGTGCTGGTAGCTTCTCTTTTAGCAGGCGGTACTTCAACAATAAAGAACCCAGGCAGAAGCGAGGATGAACTCAACATGCTCAGAGTTATCGGATTGCTGGGTGCTCATTCTGAAGATCAGGGAACACATTTGACCATAAGAGGGGGTTTTGATCCTTCAATATTCCACCTGAACATCGGTGAGTCAGGCCTGGGCATCCGGCTGGTTATTCCTGTACTGGCCCTTTCAGACAGGGAAATTACCATAGATGGGCAGGGATCGCTAAAGAAAAGACCCATGGGAATCATAGAACAAGTATTAAGGGAAGTAGGGGTAGAATGCACAACATCTGGTGGCTACCTGCCTTTCAAGGTAAAAGGACCCCTGAAAGGCGGCCATATCGAACTTGACGGGTCGGTCAGTTCACAATTTTTATCGGGTCTTTTATTCGCACTTCCCCTTGCAGAAAAGGATTCCCGGATTGAGGTCAAAAACCTGAAAAGCAAACCTTATGTAGACATGACGCTGGAAGTGCTCAAACTATTTGGTATTGAGGTGGAGAATCAAAACTATGAAGTTTTTAAAATTCGGGGAAACCAACAATATCAATCGACAAAGATTGAGATCGAGGGTGACTGGAGCAATGCCGCCTTCTTCTTTACGGGTGCTGCCATCCGCGGTGATCTCCAGATCGATGGGCTCAACCCCCGTTCGATGCAGGGAGACAGAAAAATACTGGAAGTGCTTCATTCATCCGGAGTGGAGATAAAACAAAGCCATGGTATCTATAACATTCAGAATCCTCATGAATTAAAACCATTTGAATTTGATGCCACCGATACACCCGATCTTTTCCCACCGCTGGGAGTTCTGGCTGCCTATTGCCGGGGTACATCCAGCATTAAGGGAGTTCATCGGCTGCGATACAAGGAAAGCAACAGGGCGGAGGCCATTATGCAGGAACTCGGTAATGTGGGAATTGATTCTTACGTGGGGGATGATGACCGCATGCATATAACAGGAGGTAAACCTGTTGGAGGAGCATGGGATTCACATAACGATCACCGTATGGCTATGGCAGGTGCCATTATTGCTCTTGCCTCCGAAAATCCGGTTGGAATAACCAACGCCCGGGCTGTGGGTAAATCATTTCCTACATTTTTTGACACGTTGAAAAATCTAAACGTGTTGATCAAGGAAGAGGGTTGAAATTTAAAGGATAAACAATCCCTATTGAGATACAGAATGCACCTTGCTGTCTCGGATTCTGGTAATCTTCCTGTCTACAGCCATTGCTGCCAAAACTCCTGCAAGATCAACCAGCAGGTCTTTATAATCAAATATACCGGCATACAATCCCAGTAACTGGCCAACTTCCTGGAGCAACACCCCACCCAGTGCAATCAATGCAACGATGGATCGTTCAAGAGGAAAGCTGCGGATAATAAAATACATGGCAAACGGGAAGCAAAAATTGGCCCCGTAATTTTCCAGAATATCCCCGCCAAATCCGGAATAATACTGACTAAAAATTGCACCGGCCACAGCCAACAGGATCAAGGCCAAATGGATCAGCTTTTGATTCTTTATCAAATTCATGCCTTTGGTTTAATTATAATGGAAACAAGTAACAAAAAAATTTGGAAAAACGAAAGGATAATAATGATCCGCTTTCTATCCTGTACTAAAGAATACACGGTATGGTGATCCAAATCACCATTAATTCATTGATTTATATGCAACCATTCCCAGTTTTCTACGTAAAATTTTCTCAGTTAAAAAATTATTAAATTGTTTTGTTATGAAAAAATTGGCATTTATCCTGACCGCTGTATTCATCTTTGGCTCCATCCTGGTATCCTGTGAAGATGATGATCAGGTGGAAAAGAAAAGCCCTTATGAACAGATAGAGGGTAAATGGGACATTCAATCTTATAAACAGAGTGGAGATCCCATAATGGACCTTGATGGATCTTACTGGAATTTCCAGTATTCTGATTCCGAAGAACCACCGTATGTAGCCACTGATTCTGTTACTTTCTATGGTGCAGAGATGAAAGGTGAATTCACCTATGAATTCTCAGAAAACGAGGATTCACTCTTTATTCGCGACAGTACACAAACCATGGAATATTTTCATGGAGACTGGGCGATCCTAAATTTTGAAGAGGATACGCTTGCATTATCCCGCACCAGATATCCCGACAGAGCCTGGGCCGATACCGTGGAACTAAACAGATAACATTGTAACATCGGTTAATGAAATGCCCGGTCAGGAGGAATCAATTGATTGCCTATTGACCGGGCATTTCTTGTAAGATGGAATGCCTGGAGTTTTAATCACTGAATTAATTTGATCCCTTCTTAAAGTTTTATCAACTAATGTTCACCGTATTTCTTTTATCAGGTGACTTCTGGATCTGGAAGTTTTAGTTTCAGAACAATTCATCCTTTATCTGCAAAATGATCATTCCGTTGTATCTTCAATTCTCAGAATATATCCGCTTCCGTGAATGTTTTCAATAGCAATGGAAGGATCTGTTTTCAGATACTTGCGCAATCGTGTAATATAAACATCCATGCTGCGTGCGGTGAAATAATCATCCTGTCCCCATACCTGCTTTAATGCCACTTCCCTGATTAACACCGTATTTTTGTTTTCTGCCAGGAGCTGAAGAAGTTCTCCCTCCTTGGGTGACAATTTGCGGTTCGACTGGTCATCTTTCAGAATCCGCTGCTGAACATCATAAGTATAGCAGCCAATGCTTAAGTATCTTTCTTCTTTATTGTTCTCAGCTTTTCTGTTTAACACGGCTCTCATTTTACATAGCAATACATCGGAATCAAAGGGTTTGGTAACATAGTCATCTGCACCCAGTTCATAACCGTGCAAAACATCTTTTTTCATTGTCTTGGCTGTTAAAAAGATCATGGGTACAGCAGGCTGAAGAGATTTAATTTCCCGGGCCACCACGAAACCATCCGTGTGTGGCAACATGATATCCAGGATACAAAGGTCATAGGTATTGGGAGTAAATTCACGTACTGCCTTATCCCCGTCGTTCACAAGATGCACTTCATAATCGTTCATTTCGAGATAGGATCTCAGCACCGATCCAAAGCTTTCATCGTCTTCTACCAGGAATACCTTATTTTTCTTCATTGTCCGTCTGGTTTAATGGTAAAAACACATCAAAACGGGTACCCACTCCATGATGACTTGAAACCTTGATTTCACCCCCCAACCTTTCCACGATGGTTTTCACGTAACTCAAACCAAGTCCAAATCCCTTTACATTATGAATGTTGCCAGAGGAAACCCGGTAAAACTTGTCAAAAATGCGGTGAACATCTTCCCTTTTTATTCCGATCCCTCTATCCTCCACTGATACAAGGAACCATCCGTTTTTATTGCCTGTCTGCAGGAAGATCCGGGGGGAACCCTGTGAATACTTGATGGCATTATCAATAAGATTATACAATATGTTAGTGAAATGCTCCTCATCCAAATTTACGAGATCATTATCCGCCAATTCATTGTACTCAACAGTACCCCCGTTTTTATCCAGCTGTAGCCTGGCATTGTTCACAACCTGCCCAATAAGGGAATGCACATGACAAGGCCTGATATCAAGCTGGAAATCCCTCTTATCCAGAAGACTCATTTGAAGAACCCGCTCCACCTGATTGTTCATGCGCTTATTTTCGGATTTGATCACCTGGATGAACTTCATGATCTTGTCCTGATCCCCCAGGGTTTTGGGATTGGCAATGGAATCGGCTGCAAGGGATATCGTGGCTATGGGTGTCTTGAATTCATGGGTCATGTTATTGATGAAATCGGTTTTGATTTCTGAAAGCTTCTTCTGCCGGAGAATGGTGTGGATAGTCAAACCAAAAGTCGCTATAATGATCAGGGTGAAAAGCAGGGAACCAACTAAAAGCCAGGAAATGGACTGAAGAATAAAGCTCGTTTTCCTGGGAATCTGAAGAAGCAGGTAGGTGTTCTTTCTGATCAGATCGTTTGGGAACAGGTTGGCCCGGTATGAATCCTTATTTTCTGATTCTTCAAAACCGGAAGACTTATATAACACGCTGTCCTCCTCTCCTTCAACCACGGCATAGGAATAGTCGGATTCAATTCCTTTTTCCCGCAAATGCCATTTGAGTGTGGTATCAAGTTGCCTGTATGGAATGCTGTTTCTTATGGAATCAAAATGGACCTTATATTCCAGGGCCATCTCCTTAAAGACTTCCTGCATCCGCTGAGTTTGTTCTTCCAGCTGCTTTTGGAATATCCGAAGATCCAACTGTTCAATCTCTTTGTTCAGGCCTTTCAGATCCATCTCAATTCTAACATCTCCAGGGATTTTAATTTCCGGGATATTGATGTCGTTTTTCAGGGAATCCAGGTTGGGCAGTTCCATTTTTTCCATGGATTTTTCCATGCTTACCCTGATGGAATCCCTGTACTTTTGGTCAAAATCCCGTTTCTTTCGCAAGATATGCTGTTTCTCCCGGATATGTTCTTCCATTTCCTCCCTGTTCTGACGATAAAACCTGGCCATTTTACGGGGCTCAATTACAGCGCCAAGGGTATCGCTTTTTATAAGCTTTTCAGGCATATGATCGGGCATCCTGTCAGCCAGGAAAACCATATTCATCCTTTTATCAACGCGTTGCACCGTTTGGGTCAGGGCTTCCCGCACATCCCGGTCATAGCTCTCCTCCCTAAGCTCAATGGCATTGCGGATCCAGTACCACTGAACCACGATAATTCCAACCAGCGAAACACTCATCAGAACAATGATCAGGTATAGTCTTTTCATCTTCATAGCACCAAAGATAAGAAATCCATCAAGCTGAAATACAATTTTAACACTTCGTTAACACTTTTTAACCGGACATTAACTCTCTGGATACCAGAAAGCAGGTACTTTTGTAAAAGATATAAATCAAAAATTATAAAGCCATGAAACGTATGTATAACATTGTTACAGTCATTGCAATCCTGGTTGGATTGCTGGTAAGCACCATCCTCTTCGGACAGGAAGATGAAAATGAGGTACGTATCAGGATCAGAAAGAAACTGGACGGGAAAAACATTGAAAGGATCGATACCCTTCGTTTTGCTCACAACGATTCAATTAAAGCTTTGTGGTATTCATTCGACCACAAAAAGATGGATTCCATACAAAAGGAAATAAAAAGAAAAATGGAAGCTTTCCGGGAAAAACATCAGCATGATATTCATGAACACATGGAAGAACTCCGAAGGCATATGAAACACATCCGGCCTGAAATGGAAAAGTTAAGGGACAGCTTGCATAAGCACCGCATCGAAGTGCTGATTCCAAAACTGGAGCATATGGATTCACTGAAGCATCCCGACCTGGATATTCACCTCAAACATCTGGATTCACTGGGCAAAAAAATGATCATTCGTCTGGATTCATTGGATAAGTTTGACTTTGATATGGATGTGGAAATGGACTTTGACCTGGACAGCCTGATGGAGAAAGAACATCTTTCCTTCGAGATACCTGATTCTATAGACGTTCCGATCGTTCTGCATGAGTTGGATATTGGAGAACACATCCGCCGGGGAATGCGTCATATGCCAAAATTCATATTTGATAAAGAATTTGAAGATGATTTTGAGAATGAATCACAGCTAAAATACAGAGACGGGAAGGTGTTGATAATAAAAACGGACGTACACGGAGAAGTAACAAAAATAATCATCATGAATGCCGACGGTGAGACGGTGGATGTAAAAGAAGGAAAAGAAGCGCGGGAATTCATGCTTGAAGAGGGAGAGGAAATAAGCCTGGCACGATTGAAGGAGGAGTAAGGCGTTAAATGAAGACCCGAATGAAATTTTGATAGTTCCAATTAATTGGATATTTTAGAGAAGTTTTTCTAATTAAAAAATGATCCTGTTATGCCGGAAGTACGTGCACCCAGAGGAAATTGCCTGGTTACCATTTTGCTGATACTTGTTTTTCTTGCCGCATTCGGTATCATCTCCTGGGATACGGTGGGTGCCTTCGCCCGGTTCATCGTGTACATCATCGTTGCCGGCATTGCCATTATTGTGGGCATATTGCTTTATGCCTGGTTCATCGGGAGAAGATGGTAATTACCTGGTTAGATTGTTGTAATGATATGCAGATGGCCAATTATTAATAATTAAAAAAGCCTCAAGAAATTATATAATTAACCCTTTTCGGGTTTCATCCGTTGCGCTCCATTACGATAAATCACCATGTTGATAGTTAGCAGTTGGAGCGCTTTAATGTGAATTATTCCTAAACCCCGGGCGCTGCCCGGGGCTACTATATTTTACCCCTTCGGGGTAAGATTGGCAGAAGGGCAACATTTTCACGAGTTATGGATAAGCTTCTTCAAACTTCCGTCAATTTCGATTTCAGGTCTTAATCACTCAAGGCGGGAACAATTGTCATTTGCCAACTTCTATAATTACTTCGAATACAATAGAATGACTATGAATGACCATTTAATGACCATTTAATGACCACAAATGACAATAAAGGACAATCAAATCAAATACCGTCCTCAACATCAAACTTTCAAACTTGTCAAAACCTCAAACTCCTTTTCCCAGTTCAAACGGCATCTCCCTGACAATTTCAATCCTCGACGGCGTCACTTTGGCTTGCAGCGGTATGATCTCCACACCTTCTTCATAAGCCTCGTTCAAGGTTTCAGAATAATCCGGGTCGATCTCCCAGGCGGGGGCAAAGACGTCCACATCGGTACGCTGGACGATATAAAGCATTACGGCACGCATGCCTTCATTTTTCACCCGCATTAACGAATGCAGGTGTTTTTTACCCCTTTTGGTCACCGCATCGGGAAACAAACCATATTTACCCGATTTCATGGTGACATTCTTGACCTCTGCATAACATTTCTCCTGGTCTTTTTCCATGTAAAGATCAAAGCGGCTGTCACCATAAGTGACCTCGCGCTCCACACGGTCATAGCCTTTCAGCCCGTTAATCTCGTCGTTTTGAACTGCTTCATAAGCAAGACGATTTGGCACGTTGGTGTTGATGCCCACCCAGCTCCCCCGGATCTTGATCATCTCCCAGGTAAACCGGGTTTTCCGCTCCGGATCATTCACAGGCGTCATATATACTTCGGCACCTTCCTGCAGGCAGGTCTTCATAGACCCTGAATTGGTGCAATGGGCAATGACCTGCTTTCCATTGTCCAGCTCCACATCAGCCAGAAAACGCTTATACCTCCTGATCAGCCTGCCATGTACCAGTTTTTTCTGAAACTTCATGCCTGTGTCTTTCTGTTGTAAACTAATCTGGTCAACAAAGATGAGAGAAAGATGTTGAGATTCTATCTGTTTTACCCAAAAATTTTCAATATTTACACTGCTTTTCCTTACAGAAAAAACGAACGTTATGAACATACTCGGCAACATCATATGGTTGATATTCGGAGGTCTGGCAACCGCCATTGAATACTTCATAGGCAGTGTCGTGCTGATGATCACAATCATAGGAATTCCTTTCGGCCTGCAGACCCTGAAGCTGGGAGTGATGACCCTTTGGCCCTTCGGACAGGAGGTCCATCACCGGAATACCCCCTGGGGCTGTTTGAACATATTTATGAATATTTTGTGGCTCCTGGTCGGCGGAATCTGGATCAGTCTTACCCATATCTTCTTCGGTGCTTTGCTGGCCATAACCATCATCGGACTGCCTTTCGCCCGCCAGCACTTTAAGCTGGCCCGGCTATCTTTCAGACCCTTTGGATATGATGTATATTAATTCTTCAAAATTTCTTATCTTGCTTCAAATTAAAATAGAAAGACCATGAATTATGAGCAGTTTATGTTGCCTGTGATCCTTGCCAACCTTCTGGCGATTGTGATCATGTTGCTTTCTTATAATTTCCCCCGTTTCATGAGATTTATATGGGGCATCATCTTTATTGTTGCCGGCATTGTAAATTTGATTACACTAGTGAATACACCCGGTATCTATGTAGATACATTCGGCCCGGGCGCCATTGATTTTTATAAAGAAATTATATACGGGCCCTTTAGTAAGCAGCCCGGTGTATATGTAGCATTGATTGCCGGCGCACAGGTTCTTATCGGGGCCCTGATCTGGTCAAGGGGTTTTTGGTATTATCTTGGTCTGATCGGCGGTCTGATCTTTCTTTTAGCAATAGCCCCGCTGGGAGTGGGATCAGCCTTCCCGTGTACGGTTTTCCTCGCTATCGGTCTGATATTTATGATGCGGAAAAGAAGAAGGAAAAGCATATTTGGGTTCTGATAAATTCTTCTTACCTTCGGATGAATTCAACAGGAAACAGAATGATTGTTTAATCCCGATTATTCGAAAAAAACAGAACTATGTATATCACAGATGTAACTGGAACAACCCCTTTATCCAATGGCGTTAAGATGCCTTACCTGGGACTGGGCGTTTACAGTATGACCAATAAAGAGGTCGTTCAGGCCATTCATCATGCTTTTGAAACGGGGTACAGACTAATTGACACGGCCTCTGTATATGGCAATGAAGAAGGCGTTGGAAAAGCGGTGCAGGAGAGCAATGTGCCCCGGGAAGAGATCTTCGTCACCAGCAAGGTATGGAACAGCGATCAGGGATATGAAAGCACCCTGAAGGCATTTGATCAAAGCATGGATCGCCTGGGGCTGGAACACCTTGATCTTTACCTTATTCACTGGCCCGTCTCAGGGCGTTATAAAGATACCTGGAAAGCCCTTGAAAAATTATACAACGAAGGAAAAATCCGCGCCATCGGTGTCAGCAATTTTCTTATTCATCACCTTAAGGACCTGATGGAGGATGCAGAAATCACGCCTATGGTCAACCAGGTGGAATTTCACCCTCATTGTGTCCAGCAGGAATTGCACGATTTCTGCCACGAAAACAACATTCAGCCTGAAGGATGGGCTCCGCTCATGAGAAGAAAAGTAAATGACATTCATTTATTGAGAGGACTGGCAGAAAAATATAATAAAACGCCCGCACAGATCGTGCTGCGGTGGGATCTCCAAAAAGGAGTGGTAACGATTCCCAAAGCATCGAATCCCGAACACATACGTTCCAATGCAGATATTTTTGATTTTGAGCTGGCAGAAGGTGATGTTCAGAGAATAAACGACCTGGAACAGACAGGTGAAGAACGGGTTACCGGTGAACATCCCGATCAGTTCTGATGGAATAATGTATACAGTTCTTGCGTGTCATAAAGAAAAATAATATCATGAAAAGAATACTTATCATAGCACTTTTGATTGCAATTATCGGTTTTGGTTTTTTTAGCTGCAAAAGCCAGGAAAAAAGAGGGTTGACCAAGGAACAGCGCGAACGGATCGATCAGGATAAGGAAGAATTTGAGGATGAACTGGAAGATGACGAAGAAAAAGATTAGTCCGTTATTATCTATAGCGATTTTCTTTTTATCAGATTATTAGTAAACATTATATTTATGAGATCTTTGATGCTTCTGGTTTTGATTCCTTTTATAATGCTTTTAACAAAAACAGCATTTCCACAGGATGAAATTCAACCCTACACAAACAACCCCTATTACTGGCAGTACAAAGGTGAACCGGTGATGCTGGTCGGTGGCTCGAAAGACGACAACCTCTTCCAGATCAACAACCTGGTGGACCACCTTGACCTCATGCAGCAAGTGGGTGCCAATTACATCCGCAATACCATGAGCTCGAGGGATGAAGGCAATTTAAGAGCCTTTAAAAGGCTTCCCAATGGAAAATACGACCTGGATCAATGGAATCAGGAGTATTGGGACAAATTTGAACAATTAATTGAAGAAACTGCCAAGAGAGACATATTCGTCCAGATTGAATTCTGGGACCAACACGATTACAACAGGGGCCGCTGGGATGATAACCCCTGGAATCCCGATCAGAATATCAACTATTCAGTATCCAAAACTCAATTGAAAGGAGACGGGCATTATGCAGAGGTGGGTGCTTCCGGGGGCGGAACGATGGATTTTTTCCAGACCGTACCTAATTTGCAAAACGACCGCCAGGTGCTCCGCTATCAGCAAAAATTTGTGGATAAGGTGTTATCCTGTACATTCCAGTACAATCATGTATTATATACCATAACCAACGAACTCTTCAAGCAACATTCACCAAAATGGAGCTGGTCCTGGGCAGAATACATACACGATAAGGCTGCTGAAGCAGGCGTTGATGTCCAGGTTACCGAGATGTTGCAGGCAGATGATGTCCACCACAAGGATCACAGGGTAACCCTCGATCACCCCGAAACATTCACGTATGTGGACATGTCCCAAAATTCCACAAAGGAAAATGATCTACACTGGAACAACCTGCAATGGGTAAGGGATTATGTGTCGAACCCCGTTCGTCCCATCAACCATACCAAGACCTACGGTGGTGATGAAGTGGGCTGGACTGATGGTGATGAACATGGCATCGAACGGTTCTGGAGGAACATCATCGGCGGAGCGGCTTCGGTGCGGTTTCACCGCCCTCCTGCAGGAATAGGGTTAAATGAAAGGGCCCAAAACCAGATCCGCAGTGCCCGTATGCTGCTCAATGAGATCAACATCTTTAAGAGCAAGCCAGATGCGGAACATCGGCTGCTATCCGGAAGAGATCCCGACGAAGCCTATCTAACGTATAATCCAGGAAAAACTTATGCGCTGTACTTCCCGGAAGGGGGTTCCGTAGAACTTGATCTTTCGGAAGCATCGGGAACCTTCCTGATTCGATGGCTCAACATTGAAAAATGCAAATGGACAAAAGAATCCAAATTGCAGGGTGGCCGGCAGGTAACCCTGGATATACCCGAACAGGGCAAAAACCGGGCAGCAGTGATTATTAAACAATAATTACAGCAATATTAAATGAGAAGAGAAATGCATTGCTTGAGCTTATTGAAATTCTATTTGCTGGTGAATATCCTTTCTACAATGGCTTTTACCGTTGGTGCGCAGGTTCGTTTAATAACTGATGCCGTGGATACTTCTGCAGGTAATCTCCCCTGCTATGAAATTCAAACGCCGCGGGCCACCTATTACCTTGAAAAGTCAGGAGCAGGGCTTTCCAGCCTGATCGACCGGGCGGGCAACGACTGGATCGGTTTTCATCCGAAAGAAGGGAGCGGTTCAGCTGGAGAATACCGGGGATTTCCCAATGCAGTGCACCAGCAGGATGGCAGCTTCTTTCATCCCAAAAACAAGGGAACCGATCCCAGCTCAACACAAGTGATACATAAAAGCCCCGAAAAGGTAACCATCCTGGCCACGTCAAACAACAAGAACTGGCAGTGCCGATGGGATTTCTATCCTTCTCACTGTACTTTTACCATGACCAAAATGCCTTCGGATTATGCCTACTGGGTGCTGTATGAAGGCACTCCGGGTGGGGAATACAACGATTCCGACTGGTATGTCACGTCAGCCATTGAAGAAAAAACACCGCTTACCACCCGTCATGAGGGAGATATCCCTGCTCCGGAATGGATTGCCTTTGGCGACCAGGCATCGGAAAGGGTGCTGTTTTTAACCCATCATCAGGACGATGGTCATCCCGACACCTTTTACCAGATGAACAAACAGATGACAGTGTTTGGCTTTGGCAGGAAAGGATTAACCAAATACATGACAACAGTACCACAGAGTTTTTCCATCGGTTTCACCAGGTACACTTCCCATAAACAAATAGAGGCTCATATAAAAAAGCTCATGAAATAAAACACATCAACGAAGAGACTTTATATCAGCTGGCATTTCATGACTATTCATGGAAGTCAAATAAAACAAAGGAAAGTTTGGCAGCTGCCTTAAAGATTCCTTAAGTTTGTTGCCTTTTGAAACCTTTTTCTCCTAAAGAAAAAGAAAAGCCCAGAATATTTAGAATATGATTATGAAAAAGCTAACATTTATTTTGATCCTAACCATATTGGGTAGCTTGTTCACGCAAGCGCAAAATTCTCAACGCATTCAATCCTACAGCGAAAACCCAAGGTACTGGCAATACAAAGGGAAGCCTGTCATGCTGATTGGCGGATCCAAAGAGGACAACCTGTTTCAGATACCCGACCTGGAAGAACATCTCGACCTGATGCAGCAGGTTGGGGCCAACTATGTGCGCAACACCATGAGCTCCCGCGATAAAGGCAATGTGTGGCCATTTAAGCAATTATCCAACGGAAAATACGACCTCAGTAAATGGAACCCTGAGTATTGGAGACGGTTCGAGACCTTCCTGGAAGAAACCCAAAAACGGGAGATATTCGTCCAGATCGAGCTTTGGGACCAGTGGGATTTCTTCCACGCCGGCTGGGATAAAACGCCCTGGCATCCCGGAAGCAATGTAAACTATTCATTTAAAAACACGAAGGTGAAAGACGAATACGGCGATCCCATGCTGGAGGTCCACGACTTTTTCCGGTCGGTGCCTGAAGTGAATGATGATGAGATGCTGCTGAAATATCAGCGCAGGTTTATTGAAAAGCTGCTTTCTTATTCTCTGGATTATGATCATGTTTTGTATTGCATCGACAATGAAATACATCCTTCCTACCCTCAGGCATGGAGCTTATACTGGGCGAGGCTGGTCCACCGGAAGGCCCTGGAAGCCGGCACCCATGCGGAGGTGACGGAAATGTTCTGGACCAAGGAGATGCGGGCAAAGGAGCACCGCCTGGTTTTGGAGAACCCGGAAATCTTTACCTTTTTCGATGCCGCCCAGAATACCGTCAACAAAATACCCTGGGAGCACTGGCGTAACCTTCAATGGGTGCGGTATGCCCTGGAGGAAGATACACGGCCCATCAACATCGTCAAGATCTATTCAGGTCGGGACCAGGGGC
>Ga0207797_1002419_pt1 | contig 12914 bp, 4 predicted proteins | sample PRCRCaboRojoPR_6_FD_187275 | JGI IMG/M metagenome (GOLD analysis project Ga0207797, IMG submission 187275) | Marine sediment microbial community from Cabo Rojo, Puerto Rico - PR CR 10% Liquid 1 (SPAdes) | ecosystem: Environmental > Aquatic > Marine > Coastal > Sediment | place: Cabo Rojo, Puerto... | reverse complement strand
CCCGAGCAGCAAGTTCGGTCGGTTGCCCGGCTGTGCGCGGGTATCCCAAGAAGAGATTAGCAATACCAGCGTCTTTGGCAACACCTGAGATACCGGTCACAACGATATCATCGATGAAAAAGCCATCCGAATCTGTCTCGCCTTGTTCGTTGACACCATTGCCAATATAGCGGAAAGCCAGCCAGGCGGTATCACCGGCAGCTATGCCAACATCGAACAGATCTGTCGAGCCATTGAACGGCGTTTCGGCTGTGTACTCGTGCCATTCAGCGCCTTCATCTTCTACCCGGTCATAGTCATAGAACAAGCGGGCAAATGTGACACCAAAAGCTTCCATCATGTGGGAGCTTTGGCCGATGCCTTTACTCAGTGCGGCACCTTCAGCACCATCTTCGAAATAAGTGGCTGTGGGGTCAGAGACTGAAATCTCGTCAACCCACATGCCGCCGCCTTCAACTGCAGTGGCGTCATCTGTCAGCAGACTGAAACGGATCTTGACAACTTGTCCGGCCCAGTTCGAGATATCCAGGCTCATTTCCTGCCACTCACCTGTGGAATCGATTTGAGCGAGCATAACGGCGGAATCAAAGCCATCCGCGGTAATTTCAACTCGACCCAGATCCCAGGTCCTTTCTGTCACGGTTTTCACCATAAAGTCCAACATGACAGAATCGACAGCATTGGACAGATCAATTTCCGGTGAGGTCAAGTATTGAAAACTATTTGCTTCTGGGTATCCAGAGCCATCATCGTAACCGGCAAAATAGGAATAGTCACCGGCGGCCGGGTCCATGTCGGAACGATGAAAAACGGTTTCTTCGAGACCGGCATAGACCATATAATAATCACCTAAATAACCAGGATTATTAATATCGCCAAAACCCGGATTGTCGATATTGAACATAAAGCTTAATTTAGCAGAAACTACAGGATCACCATCCATTGTTTCAGGGACGGTAAAGGGGGGAGAAATTAAAAAATCACGTGAACGATCAAACTCATCCTCATGATGAGCGGAATGAGTCGGACTGTTAGATTTTTCTTCCGAGATTTCCCATTTGCTGGAAACAATCATTACGGAATCAGTACCACCTGTGCTATTGTACCCATACTCAAAGCTCCACTCCTCAACTCCATCCTCAAAATCTTCTTCAAAAATCGGCTGTTGAACCATTATACTGGAAACGGGTTCAAGATCAGTTTCATTTTGAATCAATTTTTTGGAGAGAGTGCTAGAAAGAACTTCGTTTGTGTTTTTCTTCTCAGCTTGATGCGGAGCGGCAAATGCAAGGCTGACAAGAAACACCAACGTTACTACAACAACAAATAAAATGTGTCGTCTCATACGTCCTTTTCCTCCAGTTAATAAAGTGATTCATTTTTTTAGTGGTACTACTTTAAAAAAGCAACGAACTCGCCATCACCTCCTTTACTGCTTTTGTTGTTTTCTCATTGTTTAAAAATCAAGCGACAGTGTATAATGATGAATTGAATCCAGAATGCCAAAATCCTGAAACGCATAATCGATTGAAATATTGGTGCCGCCTGTTTGCAATTTGACACCGGCGCCGAGTGTTAAACCCAGCGTATCTTTATCATAATTGAAATGATAACCAGCACGCAGGGCAAACATCTCCTGCCAGGCATATTCTGCGCCGACATTGTAGCGCAACAAATGATCGATCGGATCGTTCGCATCCACAACCAGGGTGATCCGATTTGACTCGTTTGGGAAAATATCGTTTGTGCCGCCCAGCATATCCATCATAATGCCCATGCGGAAGATCATTGGCAGCGGCCACTCGATGGTTTTAAGCTGGCTTTCAGTTGTGCGGTCGCCTTGCAGTTCAGAATCGGTATCGGTTTCGGTATTAAGATCGGGCCCATCCAGCCGCATTTTGCCGCCAAAGTTGGATACGCACATGGCCAGGCGAATGCCGTACAAGCCGGTATCGAACTGAGAGCCAATATCGAAAGCAAATGTACCGGCTTCTTCCCGATAGATCACTTCACGGATAAGTTTGACATTAATACCTACAGTCAAACGGTCAGTGAGCCAGCGTGCATAGGATCCGCCGAGAACCAGTCCGCGATAATCGTAAAATGTACCTGTGCCGTTAGGTTGCTCAATAGTGGTAACCTCAATCGGATCAGTACCAATAAAATGCGCATGAATTCCGAATGTTGATACCCGGTCGACCGGCATGGCTACACCAACATAACTGAAATTGATATCGGCAAAATAGCTGAGATACGAGCCACCAAATGTGAACTGGCGGATTCGGCCGAGACCGGCTGGATTCCACGCCATGGAATAAACATCATCCGTAGCCGCCGCATAGGCGCCGCCAAGAGCCGCACCTCTGGCGCCGGCCGGAAGTTTCAGAAACTGAGCCATGGATGTGCCGACTTTGGAAAACTCTGCCGTTGCGACACTGCATCCGATTAACATTACCAAAATTGCATATATTACTATTCTTTGCATATGTATTAACTCCACATTAATTCTTACATCAGCCTATCGTATAATGGCAAATTTTCCCATTTTCTTTTCACCATCCGGTGTTTGCACGACGTAGACGTATAAACCGGCTGCAACTTCCTGGCGGTTAACCGTCCATAGGTTCCAGTCTTCCGTTCCAGTGCCGGGTTCAGAATCTGGCGAATCGTGTTCTAATGTGTTTATCAGTTCACCAGCGAGGTTAAATATATAAATATCGCACTTTTTCGGCAGATTGGTAAATTGCAATTTCAAATGATTCGGGTCTGTTTCCCACGCAGCAGAGACAATGTAGGGATTGGGTACCACCCGAATATTTTCCAGTGGATTTTCCATATCCTGATCAATGCGATACGATTGGGTATCAAACTGAAATTCATCCGCAGTTGACAGCGGCTTCCAGGTGGTGATGAACAACGAATCTCCGTTAGTCCAATCTTTACTTTCTTTGACAAACACAGAATCCGCAGGAAAGATGGTTGTATCTGCGTATACTTCACCGGTTTCCGGGTCCGTGGATTGCCTGATGATCGTATCTGCCGGGAAAACGACCCACTGATCTTCTTCGTACCAGGTAAATTCGAGCCGCCATGTTTTTGTCCCTCTCGGCAAAACGCCGTTAGGCGTTTCAAAAAAGTCAGCGTTTTCAATAAAGCCAAGGACATCACCTCTGCTGAATTCACCGAACGGTTCTTTGTCAATATCCATCCAAACCGCATCGACGGGTTTTGGATTATCTTTACCGTCAGTGATGTCATAAGCTTTAAAATACAATGGGATTCGGTTAATGTTTGCGCCTTCAAGCTGATAAGCGGAATCCGGATAGGAACGATTCCAGATCAGCATATAATCTTTCGGAGGTTGTTCCGCCCATTTTTCGAAGGACAGTTTCCAGTTGCAGTCACTTGACCACACAGAGCGTCGGAAATAGGGTTTGTTCGCCACGTTTGTAATCTTGAGGCGCATACCGTCAAAAACCGGCGCGTATTCGGTGCCGTCGATCAGTCCTGTGTTTAAACTGTCGATTGTCAATCCAACACCAGCAGCACTGCCGTCGATGTTATAAATACGGTCACTAAATTGTGGTTCGTCTTTTTCATTGACAAACATCCAGTCACCCGTGTTCATGTCTTTGACATTGTACACCAGCGTTGTTTTAGATTTCACAGTAGACGAATCCACAAAGTGATCGTAAACAGTCAAGGTGTCCCGGCTTCCATAAAGCGTATCAATTGCAACAGAATCGATCTTTGGGACCATTGTTGAAATAGTCGAATCACGAAACATAATATGGTATTTATGTCCGGTCACTTTATAAGGATCAACTACGTCCACTGAAATTTTGGCCAGGCCCGAGCCTTTAAGACGCTGGACCGTACCGTCTTTATTTGTATCGATTTTAACATCCACAAAATCGCTGGGAGGCGGTTGGGGTGTCACCTGCACAAACTGCGGTTCGGCAACACTATTGCCCCGAAAGTTTTCCAGCGATTCGAGGTTGAACTGGAACTGCAAAGGATTCAACAGCAGGTTATTCCTTTCTATTCCATAATCGTAGGCTGTAACAGAGTAACTATAGGTGACACCGTCTTTGACATCATAGTCTGTGAACGAATGAAAAAGGCCGTCCTGACCTTCATTGCCATCTCGTTCATCATCGCCAAGGTAAATCCAAGGCGCAAACTGGTCACGGCCACCGATGCCGTCAATTTTATCACATTGCGCAATAGGTTTCCAGCCGCGTGCAATGCCGAGTTCATCCCGAATCAAATCACGCTCAGGATCGCCCCAGGTTTCGCCGCCGTCTGTACTCTTGTAAACGCGATAGCCTTCAAAGTCTTTATAACCGGTCATTACGTCTGTGGACTCTTCAGAGCGTTCATCCCAGAAAAGCGTCACTTTATTCCGTGTGGTACCGGTTTCATCCTCGTATTGAGAAACAACAGCTTCAACTTTTGGAGCTTTTGGCGGATCCGGGCCCTGATAATTGTTATCGTACATAAGCTGGGCAATTTCCGCATTTTGCTCGAGGTCAATCGGGCTGTCACCCATAATAATGGAAAACGATGCATTGGCCGTATCTCCCAGGGCTAAATCGAACGGACCCGCGCTGGCAATCAGAGTACAATCCAGGCCGTCGGGATAATCGGCGAACAAGTTTTCCAGAGAATTGAAATGCAAATTATCGGTAGTCTCCTGATGTCCGTGCCAAAAATACCAATCTTTTTGCGCCTCAGTCAATCCTGTGGTATCACCGCTCATGACCCGGTACATAACTTCTTCTTTATTTCGGGCAACCGGTGTTGTTCCGTCACCGGCAAACGGTCCTGTATTCGTTTCCACAGAGCGGACACCCGGACGCGCATACCAATCGAACCAATGCCAGTCTGTTAGACCGAGCTTTTCACCTTGTTGGATATCGGTTATGCCGTCATTATCGATATCCAGGGCAGCAGCGGCAGGAGGTGAATCCAGAAACTTGAGTGCTGTATAAGCCATACCTGTAAAGCCACCGCTTTGGTCATCGAGATCCCAGATATAGGCAAAATCAAGATCAGCATTATAGGCCATCATATCATCATCATTGGTACGCCCGGCAAGGTTGCCGTTGGCCTGCTTGTTATAAGCATCGACATCAAAATAAAATCCGACGTACATATCCTTGTAATTCCAGCCCTGGCCGTTATTTGTCTCTTCGACGAATTGCCGTCCATCCTGCCGGATGCCTATATCATCGCTTTTATTGATCAACTTGACCGGGAAGAAGATGATATCCTCGGCAAACGAACGTCCGTAAGAAAAGCCTGAGCACTGGACTTCCACCCCCATGGGAAATCCCTGTTCCTTATCGATATCCCGGATGGCCCAGCGGTCATTGAATGCCATAAAAATATCAGCATCTGAATAAAATGTGCCCGGAATGGGTTGTTGAAAAGTTGGAGAGTGAGGATTCGGATCACGAGCCCACGGCCCCGGCCAAAAATGCCACACTTCGTTTTCGTCATCCCATTGCGCCTTTAAACTGTCAACAAGGCTGCGTTCCTCATCAGTCAGGTCTTTATATTCTGATGTCGGGGCTCTGTTCCACTGACCTTCTTCATTATAATATCCAGTTGGCCAGCTCAAAGGCTTGTCACTTGTTGCCAGAATTGGTGACTGATCATTCAGAGCCGCCCATTTCTGGTATTCTGTAACCTCGGAAGATATAGCCATACCGGAATGCAAGCGACCGCGATGATCTGCAAGAGGCATCCAGTCTGCTTTTATCAAATTGTTCGTCCGGTCAAAATGGGATTCCGAGACTGTCGGTCCCCACCAGTAAACGCTGTCAGGAATCGTCGGGTGCGGCCGGTAGGACCACGGATATTTATCTTTTAAGTTTTGCGGGCTGTCATTTCGCGCTCCGTTAACGCCAACCATCATACCGACAGCTGCTAAATATTGAAAACCTTTGTAGAGTCCTTCAGGATTCGACCAGTTGGAGAAATCATGACCGACTATTTTACCTGTGTTGGCGGTCATAGTTTTGAGCTCGCCTTTGAGAAGATAGCCCTTGGCTCTCTGGGCAATAGCTTCTTCCGGCGTTTCATCCACAAGCGACGTTACCTTACCAAGACTCTGCCGCTCCTTTTCAGTCGTGGGTTCAACGCGTTTTGTATCAACAGCCCATAACGCACTTGAAAGAATCAAAAGAGAAGAAAGAGCAACAAATAATCTATTGTTGTGCATAAAAGACCTCATAATTTCGAAAATCTCAGACATCGATTAGAATTCCACCTCTGTGGTAAATTGAATACTGCGACGCGGCCCGTAAAAGAACGGCATATCGTACGCTGTATCCGAGTTCAAACCCTGAGCAATCCGGTTATTGGCCCGGCGGCCAGGATCATCCGGTCGTCCTGTTTCCGGATAAACATCGATGACATTTTTTCTGTCAAATATATTATCTATTTGTAATCCAAGTCTGAAATTCAGACCCTGTAGTGAGAACTGTTTCTGAAAACTCAAATTGAGTTGATGAATCCACGGCATACGTTCCGAATTTGTTTCCTGGGGAATACCTTCAATAGTCGGAGTATACGGGGCACCGCTCTGTGCGTAGAAAATGGCATCCCAGCGAGTACGATTGAAGAGCTTGTAATCCATCACCTCAAGACCCTGATCTTCAGGAATGCGATAGCCCACAATAATACTGAAATCATGCGTGCGGTCATAGTTCATCAATATTTCCCGTTTGGGCATGGTTTCCGGCGTATCCGTGTTCCGGTAACCTTCCCATGGATCGGCACGATTTGCTTTTGCAACAGAATAAGTATACGTCAAGCGGCCGGCCCAATTCGTATAGAGATTGATTTTTTCCAGTGTCACATCAAAACCTCGTGACACGCCATAATCTATACCCTTGCTTATAGTATAGCTGAACGGAAAAGCCGGAACGCGTTCTGTGGCGTCGAGTTCGCTGTACTCCTTTGTCCACCCTACCACGCTGACTGCATATTCATCTGTAAATTGATTTTTGATTCCAAATTCATAAGCGGTTAATTTTTGTGAACCGATCAACGGATTGCCAACGATGGGTGAAAAAGTTGTCAAATCACGATCGCTGTTTACGTAAATATTTCGATAGATTGGATTCTGATGAAAGATACCATAGCCAAAAGTAAATGTGGCTTTGTCGGTAATGACGTGTGAGATACCAAGTCTGGGACTCCAGTTGTACTCTGTTTCCGTTTTCACAATTTCACTAGTGGGATCATTGGGGTCATCCCAGGCTGTGGTGTTATTATTGGACGCATCCAACCGCAAACCAACATTAATGGTCATGTACGGGTATTCGATTTTATCCTGAATATATCCGGCGAATTCGCGAGGATACTTATGGTAACGATCGGTATATGGCTGATCCAGCCACGGCAGCTGCACTTCATTAAAGTAAAGATCGTGATACTTGCCATCCACGCCGACCTGAACCTGGTGATGGCGGCTGACCTGACTGGTCACATCAACCCGCATTTCGTATGTGTCTGTATACGAGTGATGCCAATATCGGCCTGCACCTTCGCGGATAAAATTATAATAAGGAGCCACACCAACCCAGCCGTTGTACTGCCATGGTTTCAGCCAGTCATTTCCTAACGGGTAAATTTCCTGATCCGGGGTAATGTTCGGATCTTTTGCTGCATCCTCGTCCAATAACGGCGTTTCGATGTCACTACGCAAGATTGTGGGATTATCTTCAACATCATCCGGATAGCCGTCACCATCTCTGTCCTTGGGAACGGCTTTTTCATCGTCCGGATCACCGTTATAAGGATCGGTGTCGAGGCGGGTTTCCAACCAGTCGTTATAACCGTCGCTGTCGCTGTCGTGGTTTTTGACACGATATCGACGGCGCTGCCAGAAGCGCGCCATCCGAACGGTATAAAATGTTTTGCTTGATATCTGATGCCGCCACTCAAGCGACTGGCGATCGGAATTGAGCAACGTATGATTTTTACCACGTGGATAATAGCGGAACATCACAGATTCGCCTGAATTGCTGAAAAATTTCATATCCGTATCAACAATCCAGTTTGTGAACGTCAAGTTCATATTCGGACTGATACGAAACGCCAGCTTTGTAAAAAGATCCGCGGTGTTTTCGTGACCCAGCGCCGCCCATCCGGCTTGAGTGTCCAGAGGATCGGAACGATCGTCGGGATCATTGGGATTGTACGGCGGAGAATAATTGACCTTGGGATTTATCGGGTGATTTCCGGGGATCGGACCTTCCGTCCAGGTTTGATCGTCAAATTCCAAAACTCGTGAACGTTCACCGGTCACTTCACCGGAGACAAAGAACGAAGCTTTACCTTTAAGGAAAGGGATCGGACCGCCGAAAGCACCGGCAAAATCTTTTAAACCTTGCAGGTTACTGGGAAACAAAAAATCATTTCTGCGCTCAACCATCGCACCGCCAATTTCGCTGGTACGGTAACGAAAGATGCCTTCGTATTCCTGAAAATCTCCTGTTTTTGTTACCCAATTGACCATGCTGGAGAGTGCATCGCCATATTCTGCGTTAAAGACACCGGTCTCGGTAACAACCTCACTTACCGCGTATTTGTTAAGTCTGGTCCCTTTACCGATGCCGCCGTAGGTAGGATTTTCGATATACATACCATCAAAGATATAACCAATCTCACCGGAGCGTCCGCCGCGGACGTGGATCTGTTCCACACCGCGTTCAGCAAAACCTGGAATACCGTAAGACTGATTCTCGATAGCAATAATACCGGATTGCAAGGTGAGCATATCGGTTAAATCCTGAACCGGTGCGGTTCGAATTTCAGCTTCAGTCATGACCATTTTTTTAACAGTCACATCTTTTTCAACCAGGGGACGTTCTGCTGTGACTTCAACAGTTTCGCCCTCAATCGCCTGAACACCAAGTGAAAAACTCACCTGAGTGGTTTTATCCATTGTTACACGAACATCATTTTTCTGAATCGATTGATAACCGATCATGCTCGCTTTGACATCATAATTCCCGGGTGGTACATTGACGATAACATAGTATCCATCAGCGTCTGTGGCCGCTCCCATACTGGTATTAACCACAATCACATTACATCCGGGAAGAGGGTCGCCTGACTCTTTATCCACAACGCGACCAACGATTTTTCCAACCGTCGCGGCCTGCACCGTCTGTATTGCAAAGATAAAAAGAAGGGCAAATATACCCCCTGTGATTATTCGTTTCATAAAAAACCTCTTATATTCCTGATAGAAATCCATACTTCCCAATTTTCATAGAACAGGGGTGATTCTTGTTAGAGCGAAAATCTGTATATTAACCCGGGATGCCAATGTAGAACATCCCGGGAGTACCTATTCTACTGCATCAAGATCATCTTTTGAGTTTGACTAAAGACATCTGTTACAATTCGATAGAAATAAACACCACTTGACAAATCTTTGGGTGTCCATTGCACTTTATGTGTACCGGCTGTCATTTTTGTGTCCAGGATCATGTCCACTTGTTCACCAAGTGTGTTAAAGACAGCGATCTGAACCTGCTTATCATCAGCCAGTGTAAATTCGATTGTTGTCGTTGGATTGAACGGATTGGGATAATTTTGCGCCAGTTCGTATCGTACCGGTCGTGAAATACCATGTTCAGCAACACCAACCGGCTGACCAAATCCTTGCACAGGAATACCAATAGAACCTTCCGTCGGATCGTTATTCGGAATAGCAATATACGTGGATAAGGTATCCATACTGTGCGGTGTAAAGGTCACGGTCACTTCCTGCGAAGCGTCCGGAGCGACTGTAAAACTTGCCGGAGTGGCGACAAACGCCTTATCGCCGGCAAAAATACCGGTCACTTCCAGGTCCTGATCGCCTGTGTTTTTCACTGTAAAAACCTTGTTCACTTCACCGGCAGCGCCGATATCGCCAAAGTCCAGACCACCGAGTTTACTGCTGGTCTCGAGAGCAATCTCTGGTCCCATCGGTGTGTCTGTCGTGGCAAAAGCCGACGTTGGCACGGCCCAATGTTTCAATTCAGCATTTGCCCATGTGGCATGGTCAGCACCTTCGCCTATGGGCACACCAGGGACACCCGGCGTATTTTGAAAAAGTATGTGAACAGCGTCATTGTCATTGTAATTTGCCACACCGATATAACGCAGATTTTGATGGATACAGTCTTCTTCCGGGATCAACTGAGCCGCATCCATCCACGTAGCACCGCCGTCTGTGGATTTGGCGCCCCAGATACGTCCAAAGCTCAATGGACCAAAACTAGTTTCAGCTTGTTCGATGCCGTCTTCTGCAAGCAAGGTATCGGTATCGCTGTATTTTGTAAACAGACAATAGAGATTGCCATCAGAATCGGCGCCAATCTGCGGCATGGTGACGTACTGCTGAAATGTTCCCGGCCATACATCGGTCGTGGCATCGCGTTTGTAAATGATACTGATACCTGTCGAGGGACTCCAGTGTTTGATTGAGAATCCACCTTCTTCATGAGAATTAGAGCCATCAAGATAGGAATTGGTTTCATTTGTCCAGTAGTGTCCATAACCGTTAGGATAATACGAACCTTCAACTGTCATTACGGTTTCGTTCCATACCACATGAGGTTCACCGTTCAGATAAAACAGATCGGCAGGACCGTGCGGACGGGGACGAATGTTAGGTTCTAATTCCAAAACACCGGTATCTTCATTTTCGCTACCAGTAAAAACAGTCAAAAAGGTGTCTATAGGAGCGCCCGTTAAAGAGTCGTATTCGACCGCGACATCCCATAGAATGGGATAAGTCAAACTGTCCTCGGGATTCGGAAATTCATTGCCGATAATTTTAATCGCATCTTTCCAGGTTTCGCCGCGATCTTCGCTTTCGAAAAAGTAAAAATCATGGCCAGAATCAACGATTAAAACACCGACTTTGCCATCACCGGCGTCGGACACAGCGACTTGATGACTTCCGGCCTCGCTCGGCCCAGAAGCGCCTCCAGTTAGCGGATAGGTTGTGGTATCCGGAAACATGGCGTACCAATCCGACCATGTTGCGCCATTGTCCTCGGATTTCCAGAAAAGAATATTATCATTAACATCATTGATGAGTGTTACCCAGTCATCCTGATTATTATTGGTTGCTGTGACGTAAATTGCACCCATGTCATCCACGGCAATGTCAGGCCAAAAAGGTTCAAAACTCAAATTATTGGCACGAGCCTGCCAGACTGGAGCCTGAGTAAAAAATCCGAATCCCGGCATAAAATCATACCATAAATTCGTTGCCTCCTCATTGGTAATTGTATGATGAGAAGCAGGGTAAGCTACATTTTCCGGATTAACAGCTAACGATCCATAGCCGGCGCGTTCGTTTTCAATGGGAACACCCAGACTTGCAGCGTTTACCCATTTTGAGCCATCATAGAAATCATAATACATGCGGCGACCCGGGAAAAACTCAGCGGTCTCGGCAATGTCTCCGTACATCCATTGAACGTGGATTGTGCCGTCAGCACGGTTGTAAAAAATACGATCGTGAAGATTATCATTGGTTTGATAATTATAAGCTGTTTCGCCAACTTTGGTACCTGGCAAAGCTGCTGAAGCTGATTGCGTCACAATTTTTACCGGCCCTCGTTTGTGCAAACTTTCATTGCCATCAACATCTAACAGACGTTTCGCAGAGGGCAAAGATTGCCGGTATTTTACATCTTGTGAAGATCCACCTGCAAAGACCAAACTTGCGATTATTACTAGAAGCAAAAAGGGACGTACCAGTTTACTCATAACTCCTCCTCTATCTGATAAAGAATTGTATTGGTTTCTTGAAATGTTTTAGAAAAGTATTTTTGATAATTTAACAATTGTTTACTTTTTTTTATAAGGTATGATAAATAATGTGATTTTTAAGGAAATATTTTACATATGTTAAGAGTTAATGCACTTCAATAGATAGGAATAAATTTGCAAAAAATCAAGAAATTTCTTGCGTTCTACTTTAGAATTGACCGGAATTTATTGTTTTTGCAGATAAATTTGTTAGATTTGGGGTGAGATAAATCAAAAGGCAGCGGAAATGATATTTTTGAAAAGGCTTGACAGATTTACTTTTATATGCTTGGTGGTGCTATTCTCCTGGTTAAACAGCCACGGTGAACACAATTCGATCCGCTCCGCTGAACACGCTTTTCAGTTGGGAGAGATTTCCGGTTACGAACGACTCGTACGCATCGCCGAATCTTTGTATGACCTTGACGATTCTCAGGTAACTGAAAACGAAAAACCTCTCAAATGTGGTGCGGGTTACGCCTTACAAATCTTTAACAGTATGGATCAGTTCTCACCCTCTCTTCGAGCCTCATTGAGAAAAGCATTTTCACGTCCCTCGTTGCAAAATACCTTTGATACCCCGGAAGGTCATTTCAAAATCCATTACAATACAACCGGCCGGGATATTGTTTACCAGTCCTCTGTCGACAATTCTCCCGGAGATGGCCACCCGGATTTTATCAACCGAATCGGCCAGTATTTGGAATATGCCTATACCTTAATGGTAGACTCGCTGAACTATTTGCCACCGCCGAATGACATGGGCGCCGGAGGTGATGACAGGTACGATGTTTATCTCAAGGCACGCACAAATATCTACGGTTTAACCCAGCCGGAATCACCTTCCATTCAGTATTCCGGTCATCATGCTTATACCAGCTACATGGAGATGCATCCGAATTACGATAATTTCCCACGCTCACCGGATGCTTCCGCTAAAGTGACAGCTGCTCACGAGTTCTTTCACGCCATCCAACTGGGATATAATGCCAGATATGTTGAGAACCGGAATATCTGGTTTATGGAAATCTCGTCCACCTGGATGGAAGAAATTGCCTGGCCGGAAGTTAACGATTATT
>Ga0207797_1002417_pt1 | contig 12928 bp, 12 predicted proteins | sample PRCRCaboRojoPR_6_FD_187275 | JGI IMG/M metagenome (GOLD analysis project Ga0207797, IMG submission 187275) | Marine sediment microbial community from Cabo Rojo, Puerto Rico - PR CR 10% Liquid 1 (SPAdes) | ecosystem: Environmental > Aquatic > Marine > Coastal > Sediment | place: Cabo Rojo, Puerto... | reverse complement strand
CGATAATTGTGGTGTCTTCGTCAGTAACTCTGACCCGTTCGGCCTGGCCGAGCATGTCCACGGTAGTGTCGCTAATGTCCATACCGAGGTCCTCAGCTATCAGCTGACCGTCAGTTAGAGTCGCGATATCCTCGAGCTGAGCGTCACGGCGATCACCGAATCCGGGTGCCTTGACTGCAACGCTGTCCAGGGTTCCCTTGATCTTGTTGATGACCATCGTGGTTAACGCTTCGCCGTCCACGTCGTCAGCAATGACGAGCAGCGGATTTCCGGTCTGAGCAATGCTTTCGAGAACGGGAACAAAGTCCTGAGCGTTCTTGATTTCCTGGTCGGTAATTAAGATGTACGGGTCCTCGAGGTCGACTTCCATGTTCTCGGAATCCGTTACGAAGTAAGGCGAGAGGTACTCCCTGTCGAACTGCATACCTTCGACCAGTTCGTAGTAAGTTTCAATTCCTTCGGACTCTTCCACGGTGATTACTCCGTCTTCCCCGGCCTCTTCCATCGTGTCCGCGATAATCTGGCCGATTTCCTCGTCGTCAGCCGAGATAGTCGCGACCTGAGCGGTTTCTTCCTTGGTGGAGAGTTCCCTGCTTTTGCTCTGAAGTTCCTCGACTATCCTTTCCGTGCCTCGTTTGATGCCCTGTTTCAGGTATTCCGGGTTAGCACCTGCTGCTACGTTTTTGAAGCCTTCTTCCAGAATAGCGTGAGCCAGTATCGTGGCAGTAGTCGTACCGTCACCGGCAGCGTCGTTAGTTTCGCTTGCAACTTCTTTGACGAGCTGGGCGCCCATGTTTTCAAATTTATCCTTGTATTCCTGTTCCTCGGCAATCGTTACACCGTCGTTGGTTATATCCGGAGCACCAAAGTCCTGGTCTAATATTACGTTCCTTCCCCTCGGACCTAGAGTAATTCTGACTGCATCCGCGAGCCTGTTAACCCCTTCCTGCAGAGCTCTTCGCGCGTCCTCGTGAAATTTTACTTCTTTTGCCATTTTTTATTGACCTCCTGAGTTATGGTTATTCAATCTTGGCGAGAATATCGTTGTTCTTGATAATCTTCATCTCTTTCTGATCGACTTCGATTTCCGTCCCCGAGAAGCTGGAAAGAATAACTTCGTCACCCACTTCAACCTCGATGCTTTCGTCGGTGCCGATGGCGAGGACCTCGGCTTTGATGTAGTTGTCGTCCGACTTGGCACTATCGGGTATAACTATTCCACCTTCAGTTACTTCCTCTTCCTCGGTCTCTTCTACTTCCTGGACCAGAACTCTTCTACCTAATGGTTTAATATCCATATATACCTCCTCTCTGTTTGTTGAGTTGAGAATTACCTTTGATTAGCACTCTTGTATGCTGACTGCTAATTCAGAAAAAGTTTACCCAATCCCCCCCGTTTAGTCAACCCCCCATTTAAGGTTCATTTAACTGATCCCCACACGGCCTGTCGGTAAGAAGTGGGGTTGCTGGAGCGAGGTGGAATTGGGCAATACTTCCGGGAAATATTCCTACGAATTGGCCAAAGGCAGGCTGAATACGAAAGTCGAACCAGCGCCTTCCTCGCTATCCACGGTTATCTCTCCTCCGTGGGCCTCGACTATTTCTTTTGATATGGTCAGCCCCAGGCCGGTACCTCCCGTGCCACGGGACCGGGATTTGTCGACCCGGTAGAATCGGTCGAAAATGTGGGGTAATTCATCTTTCGGGATACCTTCACCGTCGTCCGAAACGGTAGCAGTAACTTCGCCCCCGGAAGAATTTGTCGTAACTTGAATTTCGCCTCCCTGAGGCGTGTGAGTTAGCGCGTTTTCCAGCAAATTCCTGGTTACCTGGGTGATCCTTTCCGGGTCCGCTTCGACCAAACTTGGGTCGGCCAAATTTTCTTTTATCTTTACTTCCTCCGCCTCGGCCTGAGTTTTCATCGCTTCAATTTCTCTGTTTATTATATCTTCGAGTACGACCTCACGCTTATCCAGCTGGAGCTGGTCTGCCTTTGCCCTGTTTACGTCCCTCAGGTCATCCACCAGGCGGCTGAGGACAAGTGATTGCTGGTGAAGTGATTCGAATACGCGTTCGCTCGGCTCAACCATCCCTTCCTTTAGACCCTCAAGATACCCCTGAACGTTGGAGAGCGGATTGCGGAGTTCATGCGCGACGTCGCTTACCATTTCTTCTCGCAACTTTTTCTGTTCCTTGAGCCTGTTGGCGAGTTCGTTGAACGACTCACCCAGCTTGCCGATTTCACCTCCGGCAGAAGTATCCACTCGCTGGTCAAGGTCACCGCCTTTCATCTTCTTCGTCGCCCGTGTAAGTTCCCTGATCGGCTTTAATATATTACGAGAGAAAAGGAGTGCCAGAAATATCCCGACCACCCCGGCGATCAAACCACCGGTCAGGACGGATTTATTGACTGAATTAATGAAGGTCTTCTGTAGAGGTGAGCGTTTTTGCGTCTTGATGTATATATTGCCGATCTCGTAATCGGCGAAAGTTAGCCTGACCGATTTTCTCGACCAGTCCTCCCCCACCTCCTTTCCGGTAAGCTCACCCGCCGTATCACCAAGTACTACTCCGGAAGAGTCCGTGAGGATTATTCTCTCACTGTACATTTTAGAGATCCTGTTGGTGAGGTCGGTTACATCGTTCCAGCTCCCCATATAGCGATAGTAATTGGTAAAGGTTAAGGCCAGACGCTGATACCTTTCCGCCTGATCCCTGCTGACGTAACGGTCAAACTGGTTAATGGCCGAGTTGGAAGAGATATAGGCGATGGTGCCAACGGCGATCGCAATCACCAGAAAGAAGCTCGCGAGAAGTTTTATTCTCAGACTGGGGAACATCTTATTCCACTTCTTCCTCGATTGATGGGGGTTCGAACTTGTAACCGACACCGTGAACGGTATGGATGTACTTCGGGTCGTTTGGATCTGGCTCCAGTTTCTTCCGGATATTTTTTATGTGGACGTCGATCGTCCTCTCGAAACCTTCGTACCCGTAACCGAGCGCCGCATGTATCAGGTCCGGTCGGGAAAAGACTCGCCTCGGCTGTTTTACCATTGTCTTGAATATTTTGAACTCGGTCGGCGTTAGATCGACCGGCTCGTTGTCGAGCAGGACCTGGTGAGTTTCAAAGTTCAGGGAAAGGTCGCCGTGACTTACTTCCGTCAGATCCTCGTCCTCCGTTCTGCGCAGTACCGCCCTGATCCGTGCTAGCAGCTCTCCGGGACTGAATGGCTTTGTCACGTAATCGTCAGCCCCGAGATCCAGTCCTTTGATCCTGTCTTCCTCCTCCGTCTTGGCCGTTAGCATGATAATGGGCACCTGGGACTCGCCCCGAATGCTCCGGCAGACGTTCAACCCGTCCACTTTGGGCAACATCAGGTCCAGAACGATCAAATCAACGTCCCGCAGGCGGAAGAGATTCAGGGCCGCGCTCCCATCGTAGGCCGTCAGGACCTCGTAACCGTCTTTTTCGAGATAGTTCTTCAATAGTTCGACCAGGTCTTCGTCGTCGTCAACTACGAGGACGGTTTTTTTCATGGAATAAAAAAGATGAACTCGAGGCCCGACTCCGCTGAACCGGGTCAGGCCTCGAGCTGCTTGTCCGCGGGTTTCAGCGCTGCAGAGTTATCCAGCGGTATCCGGTTTCTCGGATGATTCTGACCAGCAGCGTGTCGCCTTGTTTCATGTTGGACGTGATCTCCTGCCAGTCCTCGACAGTTTTCAGCGAGTAGAGGCTCATGTTACTTTTCCCCGCCTGGAGAAGTACGTCGCCTTCCCGGAGTTTTCCGCCCGGCCCAAAAGGCTGAGTCTTTGTAACTACGAGACCGGTTTCCGTGATCAGATCGTACTTTTCCTTCAGTTCGAGCGAGTTTTCCGCCAGCGTCAGACCAAATTCTTCGTCAGTTATGGTATCTTTTTGCGCCGAAACCTGTTCCGGTTCTTCGTCCCTTTCACCCAGAGTGACCGTCACGGTCTGCTTTTGCTGGTTCCTGATAATAGTTAGGTCGACCTTCTCGCCGACTTCCCGATACATTATCTCCTGCTGGAACTGACTGCTGCCGGTTATTTCCGTACCGTCCAGTTTTACGATTACGTCCCCCGCCTTCAAACCGGCTGCCGCGGCGGGTGAATCCTCGATTATCTCAGAAATCAAAACGCCGTTTCCGTTTTCGAGCCCAAATTTTTCTCCCATTTCCGGCGTCACTTCCTGGAACCATACGCCGAGCCAGGCTCGGGTGACTTCACCCTCGCTGACCAGGTCGGAGAGCACCTGTTTCACGGAATCGATCGAGACGGCAAAGTTCAGTCCGGTAATCGGTACGCCCTGCTGATTTCTCCTGATGATTGCGGTATTCATGCCGATAACGTTCCCCTTCATGTTTACCAGGGGACCGCCGGAGTTTCCGGGATTAATCGCGGCGTCGGTCTGGAGCAGGTTCTGGTAACTCCCTTCGCTATTTGGTTTCGGAATGGACCTGTTCCTGGCACTTAGTACACCTGCCGTCACGGTATTTTCGAACCCTTCCGGGTTACCGATAGCCACCACCCAGCTGCCGATCGGGGTGCTTTCAGGGTCACCGAGAGAAACGGTCGGTATGTTTTCGGTACTTTTGTCGCCGGTGAATTCCAGTACGGCGACGTCGATCATCTCGTCGGATCCAATTTCCTTGGCCCGATAGGTCATACCCTCTTTGAATACGAGTCTGATTTCCTTAGCACCTTCAACCACGTGCTGGTTGGTTAGAACGTACTTTTCCCCCTGCCAGTTGATAACAAAGCCGGAACCGAGTGACTCCACTTCTCTTTCTTCTCTCCGGGGCGGCTCTCCGAAGAAGTACCTGAAGAAAGGGTCGTCAAATAAATCGTAGGGACTTCGCGCCGAAAAGCTTTTCGTAACCTCCACCCGGGGAACGGCCGGTCCTACTTTCTCCGCCGCCCTGGTTATCGGAGTTTCCTGTGATTCAACGAGCCCCTCTTCCGTTCCGAATACTGAAACGGCGCCTGCTGACATCATCCCGATACCGATTAAAGCCGCCAGTACCATAGCCAAAGTCTTATTTTTCCGCAGCATGGATTATCTCCTCCAAATTAAATGTTTTCTCTTATCGATTATAATATAAGCTCTGAATATGAAAAAGTTGTGAAGAATATTTGAAGAGGTCCGCTTTAAAATACTCTTCGGCAATACCTCCGGTTGCAAGGGTAATTTAGCTTGATAAGCTTAAATCGGGATGTTCGTCCAGAGCTTCTGCTGCCCCGGGGTGAATGCAGGTTATAAAAGCGGGATCCTCGGGAAAGGAAGCTTCTTAAGCCCATGGCTCGCCAAAAAAGCCGGGCCGGGGGGTCACCCCGGCCTCTAATGTTAGATATCAGGAAAAGTCCAGCAACTTCTCCCCGGCTCTGACGTAAATCCAGATGAAGCAGCCAAATATCGCAACCGCGGCGAGGATAACTAGCCAGGGGTAAAGCCCGAGCGGCACCAGACCAAAGAAGCTATTGAGCGGCGAGTAAACTACCAGGAATTGCGCCACGATAGACGCCCCTATGGCGAGGTAGAGCCAGTTATTTGGCTTGATCGGCTGGCCGAAGATCTTTCTGATCGGCCATATTTCAAGCAATTCTATCAGGACCAATTCCGTGAAAGCCACGGTGCGCGCCGTCTTAAGGTCGGGGAGGAAGTGGTTGTAGGAAAACAGGATCAACGTCGTCAGGCTCAACCCTATACCCAGAATGATGAAGATAAGGTAACTGTTAATCACGCCTTCTCCCTCTTCCCGGGGTGAACGGTCCATAACGCCACGAGACCTGCCGTCGGCTCCGAGAGCGACGGCGGGAAGGCCGTCCGTAAGAAGATTGACCCATAATAGCATCGGCGCGGTTAGCGGAAGGCCCAGACCGATCAGGGATGCGGTAAAGACCGTGAGCACCTCGGCCAGATTGCCGGAAAGGAGTAGCCCGACGAATTTTCTAATATTGTCAAAAATCGTCCTCCCTTCCGCCACTGCGTCCCTTATAGAGGTGAAGTTATCGTCCAGCAGAACTATATCCGAGGCTCCTTTGGCCACGTCAGTTCCGCGGATACCCATCGAAATACCGACGTCGGAACGTTTCAGCGAGGGAGCGTCGTTTACCCCGTCCCCGGTCATGGCGACGACGTGGCCTTCCTCTTCCTTGATCAGGTTGAGGATCTTTAGCTTGTGCGAGGGGGAGACGCGAGCATAGATATCGACCTCGGGGATCCGCGTCCTTAATTCGGACTCCGATAATTTGTCGAGTTCCTTCCCGGTAAGTACGTCGCCGGAGAAGCCCAGCTCCCTGCCAATCGCCTCTGCGGTCAGGGCATTGTCACCGGTAACCATTACAGTCCTGATTCCCGCCTTTCTGCAGGAATTTATTGCCTCGCTCACTTCCTCTCTCGGCGGGTCCAGCATACCCTGTAAGCCAACGAAGGTCAGGTTCTGCTCCAGCTCGGAATTTTCAATCCCTTCCAGTTCCCGGTTTTCAATACTTCTGGTGGCGAAACCGAGAACTCTCAGTGCGTCACCGGCGAATTCTTCGACCTTGTCCTCTATTTCTTCCCTTTTTTTCGGAGTCAATCGTTCTTTTTGGCCGTCGACCCAGTAACTATCGCACCTATCGAGGATTACGGAGGGAGCTCCTTTTGTATAGACCACGGGCCCGTCGGAGGCCTGGTTTACGGTGGTCATCATCTTCCGGTCCGAAGAAAACGGTACCTCTCTCAACCTCTTGTTTTCATCCTGTAAAGCTTCGAGATCGAAACCGGCTTTTCGGGCGGACTTGAGCAGAGCGGCTTCGGTGGGGTCGCCTATTACGTCCTCGTCCTCTCCTATCTCCGCGTCATTACAGAGGACCCCCGTCTTGAATAGAAGCTCTTTTTCGTTTCGCTCGTCTCCATTACCACGCTCCCTCAATTCCGGCTCGTCGATGTTCAGCTCGGTGGAACCGGTATATATCTTCTGGACCGTCATCTCGTTTTCGGTCAGGGTTCCGGTCTTGTCCGTACAGATTGTATCTACCGAGCCCAGGGACTCGACTGCGGCCAGCCGTCTGGTCAGGGCATTTCGTTTTGTCATCTTCTTCGTTCCCATGGCAAGCGCCAGGGTAACTACTGCCGGTAACCCTTCGGGTATTGCCGCTACGGCGAGAGCTACGGCGGTTAAAAACGCTTCGAGCCAGCCGGTGCCGTGGAGGAGAATTGAAATCGGAATGATCAGCGCGGATAAGGCAAGCAATACGGTGCCGAGCTGTTTGCCCAGTTTGTTTACTTCCTTCTGGAAAGGGGTTTGCTCCTTCTCCACTTCCTGAAGTTTCTGGGCAACCTTGCCAATTTCAGTGTCCATTCCCGTCGAGGTTACGATCGCCCTGCCGCGGCCGCGGACTACGTTCGTGTTCTTGTAGACGAAATTACTCCGCTCCGCCAGGTCGGTATCGCCGTCGACCGGGGAAATGTCCTTCCTGACAGGCTCGCTTTCACCCGTCAATGCGGATTCATCCACCTTCAAGCTCTGTGCGTCGACCAACCGACCGTCAGCCGGGATCGCCGCTCCCTGTTCCAGTGAGACGAGATCACCGGGGACGACACCTTCCAGCGGTATCTCCTTCTTCCCCCCGCCCCGGTAGACCACGGCGTCCGGAGAAGCCATCTCCTTTAACGCCCGGATCGACTGCTCGGCCTTCCAGTCCTGAATGAAACCAAATATCCCGTTACCGATGACTATGGCGATAATCAGGTAAAAGTCCACCTGATGGCCGAGTACAAGAGACAGCGTCGCGGCGATCAGTAGAATTATAATGAGGAAATCCGCAAACTGTTCCAGGAAAAGTTTTAAGGGCGACACTCCCTCTTCTTCTTCCAGTTCGTTGCTTCCGTGTTCCTTTAATCTCTTTTCTGCTTCTTCTTCCGTCAGGCCGTCGGGGGAGGTGGAAAGCTCGTCGTAAGCTTCGTCTACGGGAATCGTCCACGGTTTCTTCTGGGCCATTAAAAATTTCACCGCCTGTTTTTTTGGAACTTAATTGCCCTAGAAGTATAGCGGAGAGCCGAGAAAAATAAAGTCCGTCCCGGGCTATGGGGAAAAACTCGGGAGTCAATCCGAGGCTTCGTCTTCCTCCGCCAGGACGTAGAGTTTCTCCCTGCCCCCCTCGGGGACGGGACAGGATTTGCTCATCGGACAGTCGTCGCAGCTGGAGTTGCAGTCCACCTCTTTTAGCTTACCCTGGTGAACGAGTAGCTCTATCATGGCCTTGACCGTCTGTCTTCGCATTTCCAGGGTGTCGACGAGTTCGTCAAGCGTTTTCCCCTGCTCGATTTCTTCCAGCAATCGGGTTTTATTCTTCATTCTTTCCCTCCCGCTTGAGCACTATCACCACGAAAGCTATCGAAAGGGGCAAAAGAAAGATTGCCGGAATAAAAGGTCCGGAGTAGCTATCCAGAAAACCGCTCGCGGTGCTGAGCCAGCGTCCCTTCCCGCCGGGGATCGACTCCAGAAAGATCGAAAGTAGCCTCATCCCCCCGACAATCCAGATCATCAAGCTGGCCAGAACGGCCTGGGCCCGTTTTTCTGTCCGGCCCGGGATGTAAATAGCCGAGAAATAAAAAACCCCGGAGGCCAGCAGGATTAACCCGCGCCAGAGGGTAAAATCTCCCTGAAATCCAATTTTCCCCCAGCTAAAAGTTCTGCCGGTCAGGGCGAAAAGTATTTCCAGAACGCCGGGTACCGCGGTGAATGTCCCCAAGAGGGCCAGAATAAAGTTGAGGGCCTTCTGTGTCACTTCAGGTCACCCCGAGAATTATTCCGATCAGGTGTAGCAGACCGCCCCAGAGGAACACCACGGTGGCCAGAGTAAGCAGGCTGCCCCCCAGAACTTTTATTACCCCGCCGCTCTTTCTCCCCTCCTTGATGATCATCGAAAAAGTGGCAATACAGGGGAAGTAGATCGATATAATGACGACCGAAGTAATTAGTTGAAATCCTGACATCTCTATTGCGGAGAGTTGAGCCACTGCCAGGTCCTTGCGGAGGAAACCGGCAATTAACGGTGCCACTGTCTCCTTGGGAATGCCGAACCAGCCGACAAATACCGGGCCCAGCAGGTTTGATAACCAGTTAATTACTCCCCCGAGGTAAAGCAGATTTACCAGACCGACGCCGAAGAGGACGAAGGGAATCGCGTTGGTGAAGAACCCCTTGACTTTGACCCAGAGTTTCCGGCTCACGTTTGAAATAGTGGGGATTCTAAACGGCGGGACGTCGGTCATGATCTCGGGGGAACTGCCGGGGACGACCTTGTTCAGAATCCAGCCAAAGACGAAGAAACCGGCGAGTAGATAAATCATGATATAACCGAAATACTGGGGGATGAGAGATAACATCACTCCCAGTTGAGCCCCGCAGGGGATAAATATCGATAGGAGGATCATCATCATAAAACGTTGCTTCTTCGTCTCCAGGGTCCTGGTCGAGGCGACCCCCGGGACGTTGCAGCCGAGCGAGAGGATCATCGGTACGACGGCAAAACCGTGGAGGCCGATTTTATGGAGGACCGTATCCACCAGTACCGCCAGTCTGGGCATGTAACCCGAGTCCTCCAGAACAGTAATCACGAGATAGAAAGCTACTATCGCCGGCAGGACGACGCCGATGGCGACAAATAGCCCGCTTGTCAGGATGCCAAATGCCTCGAAAGAGTTCGTCGCGGCGGGATCGCCGACAAGCACGTAATAAAGCCAGCTCCCCTCGAAGGGAAAGACCTCCTGTATCCAGGGTAGCCAGTGTTCGTCAAATAAGGGCACGAAGAAACCGTCCGTGAAAAAACCGGCAAAGGCGTTGAAAAAAGCCCAGAACCCGTAGAGAACGGCAACTGCAAAGGGAATTCCAGTAAAAGGTTTTACCGTTAGCTCGGCCAGGGTGCTCTTGATGGTGGTCTTTTCTGCTCCGTATTCGACTGTTTCCCTCGTCACTCTGTCTATCAGTCGCCACCGTTCTTCCGGGTCCAAGTTCATATTAATCCCTTCCTATTCTTCAAGATCGAATTTGCCGTGAGCACAATTAATAAGGTTTTGAGAAAATTGTTTCACGATTACCCGCCAGGTAATCCGGGGCGGTGCTTTAACTTCAGGAAGAATCCAGTTATCGACGGAGGCATTAAATTACGCCCCGAGCCGGCTGCCGCCCGGAAAGAGAAAAAGTCCGGCTCGACAAACTTCCGGATGTCGGATCGAAATATCATAATTACGGTTATAGCTTTGAAATCCTTTCTTGTAACTTCTCGATCCCGACGGGGGTCGCGGTGGGGATCCTTTTTGCCAGTTGAGAAATGCCTTTGCCGCTTATGGCGACCGTGGGCACCACGGGAACCCCCAGGATTTCTTCCAGCCGGGCGACGTCGATATCGATATTCTGCTTCTCCGCGTCGTCCCACATGTTTAACGCGATCACCACCGGGTAGCCGCGCTCCAGGATTTCAAAAGCCAGGTAAAGCCCGCGCTCGACTTTTGTCGCGTCGATCACGACTATTACCACGGCATCATCGTGCTCCTCCAGTATATCGAGCGCTACCCTCTCCGCCTCGTCTTTGGGCTCGGTGGAAAAAGTTCCCGGGACGTCGATGATCCTGTACTCCTCGCCTTCGATAAAGGTGTGGCCCTCCGTGAAATCCACGGTCGTACCGGGGTAATTCGATTCAGTGATATTTGCGCCGGTGAGCCGGTTAAATACGGCGCTCTTTCCGACGTTAGGATGGCCCATCAGGAGTATCGTCATCTTTGACCTCGACGGTTATTTTCCTGGCCAGGTTTATGCCGAGGGAAGTCGTCGATTTTTCTATCGTAATTACTACAGGGCCGTTTATCGGCTGTTTTGTATCCATGCGGATTTTCTTGCCGACTCTGATCCCCCGGCCAAGAATCTGATCCTTTAAGTCCTGCTCGATTTCCTTGATTAAACCCGTTTCGCCGTATTCCATCTCCGAAAGTTTTATCGTGGACTTCGTCTTCATATCTTTCGCACCCTAATTTTTTTCGCCATTCCCCGGCCGATGGTGACCGTATTCCCGTTCAATTTTATGGTAAAGGGGCCACGGGAGGAAATTACTTTCAAATTCACGCCCTCCGTTATCCCTCTCAGGGCCAGTTTCTGGCGAACTTTTTTCCCTCCCCTTATTGAGGTGACTCTCGCTTTCTGGTTTCCGCTCAGCTGCTTTAGCGTCATTGTTGCTTGTCTCCGCCCTGCTCTTCCCGTTTTTCTCTGCATTCAAACGGCATTTCGCCGTGCTCGGAGAAGTGCTTGAAATGCCGGAGCCATCTGGCTTCTTCTTCGGGGCAGGCTTCGATGAAATCGATAAACTTGTTCAACTGATCGATGGACTTCTTGCTCAGGCTGTGCTCCACCTTGCAGGCATCTCGGTCGGCTTGCTCTTTCGGAACCTGAAGCAATTCAAGAAAGCGCTTGACGTTTTCGTGTACCTCTGAAACGTCCTTCGCCAGTTCTTCTCCCTTTTTCGTCAGGGTAACGCCCTCGTACTCTCTGTAGTTTATGAAGCCCTTTTCCCTCAACTTGTGAAACATTTCCGTCACTGAAGGGTCCTTTACGCCCAGGTCGTCGGCGATCTCTTTGGTTTTCGCGTGGCCCCTTCTGTTCAGGGAGTTATAAATGGCTTCCAGATAATCTTCTAAACTCTGCGTGACCATAATTGATTTAGGCATGCCTAATAATTTAACCAATTATAAATCGGGACGGGTTCCGGGTCAAGGCATATTACAACAACCGACCTGGAAATAGCCGATCCGGGAAGAATTCGGGGGGTGCGGTACCGTTCAGGCTTCCCCCGCGAGGGAAAGTTCGATAATCTTTTTTATTTCCGATAGGTATTCCTCCGGCAGGTCCTCGATGGCCGGCTCCACGAAGCCCTGAACTATCAGCTGAGTTGCTTCTTCCTCGCTCAGTCCCCGACTCATCAGATAAAATAACTCCTCTTCCTTGATCTTGCCGATGGCGGCCTCGTGGGATAGTTCGGCGTCCTCGACTGAAGAGGCAAGGCCGGGATAGGTCTCCATTACCGCGCCGTCTTCCATTAAAAGGGCGTCACAGCTTATATGACCCTTCGTGTCTGAGCTCTGCGCATGGATCTTGCCCCGCGTAATGACGCGAGAGTCGTCAGTTATCACTGCCTTGCTGTTATTGATTCCGGTTGCTCCCATTCCGTCAAGGTGGATATCTCCGCCCAGATCCACGTGTGAATCCTCCTGCGTCAGGATAATGCTGTTTATCTCGACCCGACCGCCCGCCTCGACCCAGTACTGAGGATCGGTGATATTTGACTTGCCCGGTCCCAGACCGACGGTCGTAAGCGAAAATTCCCCGTTTCTTTCGACTTTTACCCGTTGAGTCGGGCGAGTATGTACGTATTCCGGCCAGTTTTGCAGGACTGAGAGATCCACTTTTGCGTTTTCCCCGATATAAGCTTCGGTCATGTCCAGGTGGAGTGAATGCCTGGAGAGAATCGGGGAAGTACAACCCTCGATGAGTTTGATCTCGCTGTCCGGCTCGGCCAGAATTATTATATGCGGTGCCTGGGCCAGGGCTTCCTGTTGAATCAGGAAGAAGAGATGAAGCGGAATCTCCTCTTTGACGCCTTCTCTTACCCGAAGAAATACCCCGCCGTTCCAGACTGCCGTATGGTAGGCTGAAAGTTTGCTTTCGCCAGGATCGTAAAGCTTCATAAATCTCTCGCGGACTTCGGGATATTCCCTGACGGCCTCGTCCATCGGGGCCATGATCACGCCCCGATCTTCCCACTTTTCGCGGAAGGAAGAGTCTATCATGTCCGTTCCGTCCTGGATAGTCAGCCCGGTAAGCGCCTTTTGCTCCATCTCGCTGATACCCAGTTCGTTTAACAGATTCCTGGT
>Ga0207797_1002416_pt1 | contig 12935 bp, 8 predicted proteins | sample PRCRCaboRojoPR_6_FD_187275 | JGI IMG/M metagenome (GOLD analysis project Ga0207797, IMG submission 187275) | Marine sediment microbial community from Cabo Rojo, Puerto Rico - PR CR 10% Liquid 1 (SPAdes) | ecosystem: Environmental > Aquatic > Marine > Coastal > Sediment | place: Cabo Rojo, Puerto... | reverse complement strand
CCGTCCATCTGGAGACGGGCCGGGGGGGGACCGCCTGCCGGTTCGTGGTGGCGGCCGACGGGGCCCTGGGCAGGACCGCCGGTCTCGCCGGCTGGCCGGAGACCCGCAGGCTCGCACGGGCCGTGGAGCTGGAGCTGGCGGAGGACGGGCGAACCCCCCACGGGCCGGCGGAGGAAGCCCGGTTCGACTTCGGGTGCGTCCCGGGCGGTTACGCCTGGGTTTTCCCCAAGCGGGACCACCTCTCCGTGGGCGCGGGCGTCTTTCGGAGGAACGGGGCCGCCGGGCTCCCGGGTCGCCTTCGGGACTACCTGGCGCGGCGCGGGCTGGAAGGGGGCCGCGAGATCCGGCGCCAGGGGGGCACGATCCCGATCTCCCCGCGGAGAGACGGGTTCGTGCGGAACCGGGTCCTCCTGGCAGGGGACGCGGCCGGCCTGGCCGATCCCCTGACCGGGGAGGGGATCTACGGTGCCCTCACGAGCGGCTTTCTGGCGGCCGAGGTCCTGGTGGCGGGGGAGCTCGGTGAACGGGCCGTTCGGGAGGCCTACGAGGCGGGACTGCGGGGGCGGCTCCTCGGGGAGCTTTCCCTGGGGCGCAGGCTGGCCGGGTTCTTCTACGGCTGGCCCCGGGTGCGGAACGGGCTCTTCTCCCTCTGCGGGCAGCCCCTCTCCGAGGCCGTGGCCCTGGTGGTCCTGGGCCGGAAAGGGTACGGAGAGCTGCTGGGAGACCCCGGCAACTACCCCTTGCTCCTGACAAGACGAAAGCAATCCGGAGGTGGTCCATGATGCCGTTGAACAGGAAAAAGCGGTTCGAGACCGGAAGGGCCGGCCTGGCCGTGGCCCTTCTGCTTGCCGTGCTGATCGCCGGCTGCGTGACCACCGGCGCCATGCGGGAGATGAGCGCGCAGGACCTCGAGGAGGCCTGGCGGACCAGCCGGGAGCGGACCCGTGCGGCCATTGTGGAGGAGCTGGAGCGCAGAGAGGCCGTGGAGGCCCTGGTGGGCTGCCTCACGCGGACCGGCTCTGGCGTCATGACGAGGCGCACGGGATTCACCAAGCACGACATCGTGGCCATCCTCGAGGCCCTCGGCCGCATCGGGGACCCGCGTGCCCTGGAGCGGGTCCTGTACGTCAACGACATGGGGGACAAGGAGGTCAAGCTGGCCCTGCTCGAGGCCTACGCCGGCATCGGCGGCGAGAGGTGCGGGAAGGCCGCCCTCCAGTACCTGGAGGACGGGGCGCAGGAGGTGCGATGGCAGGCCCTTCACGCCCTGGAAACCCTCGGGACCGGGGAGCACGTGGTGCGGGTGAAGCCGCTCCTCTTCGACACGGATGCCAACATCCGCTGGAAGGCGGTCCACGTGCTGGGCACCATCGGCGGGGACGGCGTGACCGGCCCCCTGAGCCTGGCCCTGGCCGATCGGGACGAGCAGGTCCGGGGGCTGGCCGAGAACGTCCTGAGGCGGCTGGGCGTGGCCGAGGAGCGCATCGCCGGGTGGAGGAGCAAGGCGCAGAAGGTCTCCCTGGACGACGTGTACCAGTCCAAGATGGCCTATCAGAAGGCCGTGGTGGAGAAGGAGGCCCTGGAGGAAAAGCTGGAGAGCGAGGCGGACGTGAAGCGGAGCCTGGAGGCCTCCCTGAAGCAGCAGGAGGAGGCCCTGAAGCGCCAGGAGGATCTGGTGGGCTCGCTCTACGAGAAGGAGCGTCAGCTCAAGAGCAAGCTCTTCCAGCTGGAGCGGGCCCAGGGCCGGGCCCGGGAGAACACCCGGGAGATGGAGCGGCTGCGCGAGCGCTCCGAAGCCCTGCGAAAGGAGCTGGAGGCGAAGGAGGAGCGGACCCCGGACGCCAAGCGGGAGGAGCTGGCGGCTGTGGAGCGGGAGCGCTCCGATCTGGAGCAGGAGGCCCGCATGCTCGAGGAGAAGCGGGCGCGGCTCCGGTCGGAAGTGGATACGCTTCGGAGCACGGCCGAGGAGACCCGGCGGGAGGCGGCGGAGGCCGAGGCGTCCCTGGAGGAGATTCAAAGCCGGGAGGCGGCGCTGCGGGAGCAGGTGGAGGACCTGAAGGAGCGGCTGGACCGGGGCATGGCCCCGGTGGTGGTGATCTCCTCGCCCGAGAGCGGCGTCCGGGTCGAGTCCGATGCCTCCGTGTTGCACGTGATCGTGGTGGACGACCGCGGCCTGAAGGACCTGAAGATCACGGTGAACGGCCGGCCCGTGCAGCTGGAGACGGAGCGGGGGCTCCGGGTGACGGGTGCGGACGGGGAAGAGGCCCCCAAGAAGATCGACGTCGCGGAGCGGCTGTCCCTCGAGGAAGGAGAAAACCGAATCACCGTGGCCGCCGTGGACACGGACGGCATGACCACCGAGGAGACCGTCACCGTCCTGCGCCGGAAGGCGCGTGGGAAGATCTGGGCCGTGGTGGTGGGCATCAACGACTACCGGCACACCCGGGATCTCAAGTACGCCGTGAACGATGCCCGGGGGTTTCGGGACTACCTCCGGGACTACCTGGGGGTGCCCGACGGGCGGGTGTTCGTCCTGGAGGACCGGGAGGCCACGAGGTCCCGCGTGCAGAGCCTCCTGGGCACCGAGCTGAAGCGCAAGGCCTCGTCCGAGGACACGGTGATCATCTTCTACGCCGGCCACGGCGCCGTGGAGGCCGACCCCCTGGACCCGGACGGGGACGGCTTCGAGAAGTACCTGCTGCCCTGCGACGCGCGGCTGGACGATCTCTACTCCACCGCCATCGCCATGAAGGAGATCTACACCATCTTCCAGCGGATCCGGGCCGAGCGGCTGGTCTTCATTGCGGACACCTGTTACTCCGGCGCGAGCGGCGGGCGGAGCCTGCTGGCGGCCAACACGCGGGCCGCGCTGTCGGAGGGGTTCTTCGACCGGGTCAGCAGGGGCAAGGGTCGCGTGATCCTGTCGGCCTGCTCGGCCAACGAGGTGAGCAAGGAGGACGACGGCCTCGGCCACGGGCTCTTCTCCTACTACCTGCTCGAGGGGCTCAAGGGCGAGGCGGACCAGGACGCGGACGGGATCGTCACGGTGAGCGAGCTGTTCGGGTACCTCTCCCGAAAGGTGCCCGAGGCCTCGGGCCAGGACCAGCACCCCGTGCGAAAGGGGGAGACCCAGGGCGAGCTGGTCATCGGCCGCATCCGGTGACCGGGGCCGGGACGGCGCAGGGATCGCAGGGACAAAAAAAGGCGAGGAAGGCCCGGGCCTCCCTCGCCGGATCCCCGTCTTCGGTTTTTCGGTGGGCTCCGTTCGTTACTTTTTCCCGCAGGCGTACCCGATCCCCAGGAGAAAGCTCAGGGCGAACAGGAGCCCCAGCCCCAGAGAGACGAATTCCATTCGACCGTGTCCTCCTTTTGCCGGCAGATATCAGATATCCCGCCATCGGCACAATGTAAGGAGGCCTTGAGAGAAATCAACCTCGAGGCCGCACACGGCGTCGGGCAGGGACGGCGCACGGTGCCCCGCCCGGTCTCGCTTGTCAAGGGGGTTTTCGAGGGGAGGGCTCCCCGGGCCCCGCGATCTCCAGGAGCATGCGGGCGGCCGCCTCGGCCCCCCCGGTCGAGCGCCGGGGAGCGCGGGAAAGGGAGAGGAGGGCCGGCAGATCGTCGACCCAGCTCCCGTCGAGGAGCCGGGGCTCCGGAATGGGCATGCCGGGCATCCGGTCCCGGACGAACGAGGCCAGCACGGCGGACTCCCGGAAGCTCCCGGGCAGGACGAATCCGAAAGGCCGTCCCGCCTCGTAGACCTCGGCCAGCGTGCTGTACCCCGCCTTGCCCACCACGGCGTCCGAGGCGCGGATCAGGTCGGGGTGGTAGAAGCCGGAGTGGGGCGGGAGGAGCGTCAGGTTCCCCTCCCTCACCGGGGTCTCCGAGCCGCCGGGGAACAGGAACCGGACGCCCTCCGTTTGCCGGAGGCGGTCGAAGAACGCCCAGGATCCCGGGACCCCTCCCAGGGTGACGAGCACCAGGGGCCGGTCCGGCTCCACCCCCAGGGCGCTTCGCACCTCCTGCCGGGGCGTCCTCGGTCTCCGGCTCACCGGCGGGACCGACGGGGCTCCGGGCGCCCTCTCGCACACGGGTTCGGTCTGGATGCGGCGGTCGGCTTTCCGGAACAGGCCCTTCAGGTAGGCGGCGTGGCGCTCCAGGCCCTGCACCCCCGGGAACCCCGCGTAGATCCAGTCCCAGGTGAAGTTTTCGAGGAGCACGGAGGGGAGCCCCGCCTCCCGGGCCACGGCGATCCCCAGGGGGGCGATGTCGGAGAGCACGAGCCGGGACCCCCGATCCCCGACCTCCCCGGCGAGGCCGCGCACGAGATCCGGGTCGAAGGGCAGGAACCCGTCCAGCCGGCGGACCGTCTCCACGAGGTCCGGCTCCAGCGGACCGTTCTGGGCGATTCCGATGTCCGTGAGGCGGTCGTGCCAGGCAAAGGGCCCGGACAGGGACTCCTCGAAGAACGCCTCGGGAACCCGGGTGTAGACGTCGAAGAAGCTCCCCGGGGCGAGGTCGTGCACCGCCTCCATCACGGCGCAGGCCCGGGCGGCGTGTCCGAAGCCGTGGGGCGTCACGAAGCAGGACGCGCGTATGGGCGGAGAGGCGGTCATGCGTCCCGGATCACCCGGTCCAGGAGCTCCCGGTAGTAGGCGTAGGCGGCGAAGGGAACGTCCTCCCGGACCCGGCCGTCCGCCAGGGGCACGTAACCGCCCTGCTCCAGGAGGGGCGGCACCTTCTCCTCCACCTCGCGCCGGACCGCCTCCTTGCCACGCCGGAGAGCGTCCAGGTCGATCCCGCCGATGAGCCGCAGGTCCCGGCCGAACTCCCGCCGGATGGCGCGGTAGTCCATCTCGGCCACGGTCGCCTCGCACGCCCAGAGGGTGTTGAAGCCCCGATCGAGCAGCCTCGGGAGGAGAATCCGGGCGTTGGCATAGGTCCGAAAGACGACGATCGCCACGCCGAACCGTTTCAGCACGTCCAGGAGGGGCTCATAGCTCTCGAGGGCATAGGACTCGTACATGGCCGGCGAGATCAGAGGCCCGGTGTTGCCTCCGATGGGCTCGCTGAAGACGGCCGCGTCCACGGTCGTCTCCTCCAGGACGCGTTCCGCCAGGCGCGCGGCGAACTCGCCCTGGATGCGCATGAAGCCCGAGACGAGAGGCGGGTCGTCCACGGTGCGGAGCATCACGTCGGCGAACCGGTCCCAGCCGTAGACCCCCAGGGTGAGGAAGAAGCCCCGATGCACCCGCAGCAGGAGAGGGTGGTCCCGCGTTCTCCAGCCCTCGACCTTGGCCTCCCAGTCGTCCGGGAGACGCTTCGGGTCCTCGGGGTCCAGCCGGAGCCGGAAGGTGTCGAGCTCGTCCGTCGACTCCGGCCAGTCGGAGAGCTTGGGACGCGGTTCCATGTCGGCCTGGATCTCCTCCCTCCGATCCGCAGGGAACAGGTCGGCCGGGTCCATGCCGGCTGGGAGTCCCTGCCCTCTCCAGGACTCGACCACCTCCTCGCGGATGCCCTCCTCGAAGTAAGGGACGCGGTCCGGGGCCCCGTATCGCATGGTCTCCAGAAATCGATGGCGGCTGTCCATGGGAGCTTCTCCCGGCCGGGATGGCGGGCCCGATGGCCCTCTTTTGTTTACCACAGGGCGGCATCGGCCGCCATGGTTTCGTGAACGATTCTCCGTTTCGTACGCGCCTTCAAGCAGATGGCCCGGATTGCTGCTTTCCATCCCTCGGGAATTCAGCTATGATTCCGGCACAGCCAACCGCAGAGGCGACGGCCGGTGTTCCTTCCATCAAGGCACAACGGCGGGGGTCAGATCGGCGTGACGGAAGACCAGCCATGGCGGATCGTTCTCATCGACGATGAGGCGGACATCCGGGAGGTCCTGAGCATCTCCCTGCAGGACGCCGGCTACGAGGTCTCCGCGGCCTCCGGCGGGGAGGCGGGCCTGAGGCTCTGTGACGAGCTCCAACCGCAGATCCTGATCACGGACATCCGGATGCCGGGCATGGACGGCCTTCAGGTCCTGGAGGCCGCCAAAACGGCGCATCCGGAGATCGAGGTGATCGTGGCCACCGCCTACGGCGAGATGGACATCGCCATACGCGCACTCCAGCTCGACGCGTCCGATTTCATCACCAAGCCCGTGGGCGACGAGGCCCTCCACCTGGCCCTCAGGCGGGCACGCGAGCGGTACGCGGCCCGGCGCCAGCTCGCCGAATACACCCTGCTCCTCGAGCAGGAGAACGTGGAGACCACGCGGGAGCTGCTGGACAGCATCTCCTTTCAGCGAAGGCTCATCGACAGCTCCATGGACGGCATCCTGGGGTGCGACCGGAGCGGAGCCGTGATCACCTTCAACCGCGCCCTGGAGCAGATGCTCGGGGTGTCCCGCTACGAGGTCCTGGGGCGCCGGCGGGTCGGGGCCTTTTTCGCGGAGGAGGACCTGCGGACCCTCGAGAAGGACCTGGGCGAGGACCGGTACGGGGGGCCCGGAAGGCTCTCCCTGTACGAGACGCAGATCCGGACCCCGGACGGGCAGACGATCCCGGTTCAGGTCTCGGTCACGGAGATCCTGGAACGGGAGGTGCGGGACGGCCTGGTCTTTTTCCTGCGGGACCTCCGGGACATCCGCCGCCTGGAGCGGGAGATGGCGGACCAGGCGAAGATCCTGCACCAGGACAAGATGATGTCCCTCGGGCGGCTGGCCGCGAGCGTGGTGCACGAGATCAACAACCCCCTGTCGGGGATCCTCAACTACGCCCGCCTCATGAAGCGGGTCCTGGCGAGAGGCCGGTTGACGGAGGACCAGTTGGAGAAGTTCCGGGGGTACCTGGACCTGGTGGAAAGCGAGACCGGACGGTGCAGCGGGATCGTGTCCAGCCTGCTGAGCTTTTCCCGCCGCTCGAGGCCCGAGTTCACCAACGTCGACGTGGGCGAGCTGGTGGATCGCGCCGTCCTCCTGAGCCGGCACAAGCTGGAGCTTCAGGAGATCGACCTGGAGGTGGACGCGCCCGGGGACCTGCCCCCCGTTCAGGGCGACCCCAATCAGCTCCAGCAGTGCCTGATCAACCTCATCTTCAACGCCATAGACGCCATGCCCGACGGGGGGCGGCTTGCGATCCGGGCCGCGCAGGACCCCGGCAAGGGGGCCCTGATCCTCACCGTGGAGGACACGGGATCCGGCATCGACACCGCGTCGCAGCCCCACATCTTCGAGCCGTTTTTTACCACAAAACAGGAGGGATACGGGGTGGGGCTCGGCCTCTCCACGGTGTACGGCATCGTCGAGCGCCACCACGGCACCGTGGAGGTGGAGAGCCGCCCCGGCGGGGGGAGGACCCGCTTCACCATCCGCCTCCCGGTCTGATCGGTGGGGTCGGTGAAAGGGGTGTACAACGCCTCCGGATGCGTGTACCATTCGAGATCGCGGCCCTTGACCCGTGCGGCCAACGGGATCGCTTCATCGGCAATGTCAATCAAGGACGCCCGAAGACCGCGAATTTTTCTCTCCTCACCCCTCCGACCCCGGCCCGGCGCTGTATTCGCGGATCCCGGAACCCGTTCAGGGCGTTCGGGTATTCGGGCGAGGATGCTCCGCCATGCTGCCTGATCCGAAAAGCCTGCCCTCGTCCAGGACGGTTCTCTCCGATCAATGGCTCGGCCTCCTGGATCTTCTCAAGATCGGAGCGTTCATCATCGACCGGCGTCGGAGGATCCGGGCCTGCAACCAGTGCGCCCAGGCCCTTTTCGGGCTGGACGAGGCGAAGATCGTGGGCCGGGACTGCCGGCAGGTGTTCCGGGGCGCCCCCTGCGCCACCTGCTGCCCCTACCGCGAGGAGAGCACCGAACCCCAGGAGCTGGAGGTGGAGCTCCTGGATGCGGAGAACCACGCCCACCTCGTCACCCGGCTCACGGCGCCCGTCTACGACGAGACCGAGGAGCTCGTGGGACACCTCATCCTCATTCAGGACCGCCCTTCCCTGGCCGACCTCCTCAAGCAGGTGCGGTACGGGGAGCGGAGCCTCAAGATCATCCTGGACCACCTGGAGCTCGCCATTTTCACCGTGAACCGGGGAGGGCACGTCACCTTTTTCAACGACGCCGCCGAGTCCATCACCGGCTACAGCCGGGAGCAGGTCCTGGGAAAGGCCGGGAGCATGGTCCTGGGGCCCGAGGAGAACGGGGCCTGGGGAAGGATCAAATCCTGCCTCGCCGAGGGGCGCAGCGGGAGCACCGGTCCCACCAAGATGGTCACGGCCCAGGGGGACATCGTGGATGTCAAGGCGGACTTCATGCCCCTCACGAACGACCGGGAGGAGCTCGTGGGCGGCCTGGTGACCCTTCACGACCTCACCCTGGCCCGCCGCCTCGACGAGGTCCAGGCCGACCAGGTCTCCTTCCGCACCATGGTCGGCCGGGACCCGGCCATGCAGAAGATCTTCGAGATGGTCGAGCAGGTGGCCCCGAGCGACGCCACCGTGCTCATCGAGGGGGCCACCGGGACGGGCAAGGATCACCTGGCCAAGGTGATTCACTCCGCCAGCAACCGGCGGGACGGCTCCTTCGTGAAGGTGAACTGCGCGGCCCTGCCCCACGACCTGCTGGAGTCCGAGATGTTCGGCTATGCCAAGGGCGCCTTCACCGGAGCGGTGGGGGACAAGCCGGGGCGATTCCAGGAAGCGGACGGCGGCACCATCCTCCTGGACGAGATCGGGGATCTGCCGCTGTCCCTCCAGGCCAAGCTGCTGAGGGTCCTGGAGGACCGGGAGTTCTATCCCCTCGGGGGGCGGCACACGGTGAAGGTGGACGTCCGGATCATCGCGGCCACGAACCGGAACCTGGAGGAGCTCCTGGATCAGCGGCAGTTCCGGGAGGACTTGTTCTACCGGCTGAACGTCTGCCGCGTCGAGCTTCCCCCGCTCAAGGATCGACGCGCGGATCTGCCGCCCATGATCCGGCACGTGCTTCGACGCCTCGCGGCGGCGAGAGAGGGTCGTCCCCCGGAGATCTCAGCGGAGGCCATGGAGGTGCTTCTCCGGTACCATTACCCCGGAAACGTGCGCGAGCTGGAGAACATCCTGGAGTATGCGCTGCTCACCTGCAGAGGCGGGGAGATTCGACCGGAGCACATCCAGAGCTACGTGCACAGCCGAACGGACTGGATCGAGCAGTGCCCGCCGGCCCGGTCGGCCCCCGCGGGGGCCGGCTCGACTCACGGGGAGCGTGCGCGCATCCTGAAGGCGCTGGAGCGCAACCAGTGGCGGAAGAAGGAGACCGCGCAGGCCCTGGGGATCGACCGGACCACGCTGTGGCGAAAGATGAAGAAGCTCGGGCTGATGAGCTCCTGAGCGGGAGGCTCAGAAGCAGCTCGGCGCGAAACGGCGGCGCCTGGCCTCCCGGACACCCGAGATGACGGGATCGTGCTTCCGCTCCCTCCGGATGCGTTCCGCACGAATCCGTTCGCCCGCCCAGGTGAGGCTCACCTCGTGATGCGGGGTCGCGAGGGGCGGTTGATGGATGGGAAGACGGTGGGCGGAGAACCGGAGCATCCTGGATCGGGACCACCTCGCCGGACAGTAGGCCCGAGGGTCGAACTCGAACCGCCCCCGTTCCAGGATCTCTTCCACCACCACATGTCTCGGGGGCGAGGCCACCGCCTTTCCGAGCCGGCGCTCGATGATCCGGGCCGTCCCGGGGTCGACCGTCTCGAGGGCCACGTGGGCGGGAAAGAGGCGCCCGGAGGGGGATTCGCCGAAGTTGCGCCGGACCGGGACGAGGTCCTTGAGGATCCGCCGGGCGTCCCAGAAGTCCAGGTCCGTGTAGATGTGGTACCCGAAGCCTCCCTGCATCGGGTGGCCGTAGACGATGCGTGCCAAGCCCATTCCTCCTGACGATGCCGGGTCCCCGCTCGGGGGCCTGCCCTTGCCGATCTCGGCCTTCCTCTGCATGTTCCGACAGATCCGTGGGGAAGCCAAGGAAAAAGCCGTTCGCGCGTTCGAGAAGCCCGAGGGGACCGCGCGCCTGCCCTGTTGATCACGCCCTTTCGAACGGGGACCTGAAGGGCGGGCCCGAAGGGCCCTGGACGGGCGGCCGCGCCCGCCTCGAGGGAAAACGAGGCGGGGCGGGGGACGGCTGGAACGGAGCTCAGACCGGGACCTTCCGCAGCTCCCGTTTGAGAAGCTTCCCCTGGGGCGTCCTCGGAAAGTCCTCGACAAAGAGGACCCGCTTGGGCGCCTTGTAGGACGCCATGCGCTCCTTGCAGAATCGGATGAGCTCGTCCTCCCGCGTTTTGCAGCCCCTCTTCAACCGGACAAAGGCGGTCACCGCCTCCCCGTACTCCGGGTGGGGAAGCCCGGTGACCGCGCACTCCTCGACGGAGCCGTGGCGGTAGAGCGCCTCCTCCACCTCGGCGGGGTAGACGTTCAGCCCGCCGGTGATGACCAGGTCCTTGATCCGATCCACGATGTGCAGGTGACCGTCCTCGTCGAACCGGCCCACGTCCCCGGAGTGGAGCCACCCGCCTTCCAGCGCCCGGGCGGTCTCCCCGGGCCGGTTGTGGTACCCCTTCATGACGTTGGGTCCCCGGATGAGGATCTCCCCCTCGTCTCCGGGGGCGGCCTCCTTCCCCGGGGCACCGGCGATCCGCACCTCCACGATGCCCGCGGGCGTTCCCACCGAGCCGATCTTGTGACGGTACATGTGGTTGAAGGTCACCAGCGAGGAGGACTCCGTCATGCCGTAGGCCTCGTGAATGTCGAGGCCGAATGCGGCCTTGCACTGCCGGACGACCTCCGAGGGCATGCTGGTCCCGGCGGAGAACAGGTAGCCGACCGACTGGAGGTGCCGGCGGCTGTCCGGGTTGTTGAGGATGCGGATGAACACGGTGGGGACCGCGTAGAGCCGGGTGACGCCGTTTTCCCGGATGGACGAGAGGATCTCGTCCATGTCGAACCCCTCGTGGAGCACCACGGTCCCCAAGGCGTGGAAGGTGGCGTTCACGATGTGATTGCCGGCGAAGACGTGGTTCAGGGGAAGGAAGCAGAGGCCCCGGTCCTGGTGGGTGGTCCGTTCGTGGTAGCAGACGTTCTGGGCCGTGTAGAGGAGGTTCTTGTGGGTGAGCATGGCGCCCTTGGGAACGCCCGTGGTGCCTCCCGTGTAGAGGATCACGCACGGGTCGTCCGCATCGCGGTCCACGCCGGGCGATGTCCGGGGCGGGAGGGCGGGTCCCCCCCGGCACAAACGCCGGAGCACGGGGTCCCGCTCGATCACCAGGATGCGGTCGCCGGGGATGCCCGTTTCCGTTTCGCTGAGCCGGCCGGAAAGGAGCTCTGAGGCGACGACGCAGCCCGGCTCGGAGTCCTCGATCAGTCGGGTCAGCTCCGTGCCTCTGTAGGCCGCGCTCACGCACACCACCACGCCCCCCGCACGGATGATGCCGTAGTAGACCATGATCCACTCGGGGCGGTTCTCGCAGTACAGGGCCACCCGGTCACCCGGGCCGATCCCCAGCTCGGTCATGCGGGAGGCCGCCGTCGTCACCGCGGTTTCCAGGTCCCGGTAGGTCAACCGCCGGTCCCCGAAAACGACCGCCCCGTGGTCGGGGAGGACCCGGGCGCCCCGGCGGAGGATGCATGAAAGATTCATGGGATGTCCCTTTTCCGCTCTCGGGTCGCCTGCCAGCGGCGCTTGCGGGCCAGCTCGCGTTTGTCCGCCACCTGATCGGATTCGTCCACGATCTCCCGTCCGAGAATCTCCTCGAGAATGTCCTCCAGGGTGATGATCCCGGCAAGCCCTCCGTACTCGTCCAGCACGACGAACAGGTGCTCCCTGCGGTCCAGGAACTCCATGAGCACCCGGTCCAGCCTCGCCGTTTCGGCCACGAAGTGCACGGGCTGTATCAGCTCCGACAGACGGATCTCCTTCTGGCCCCGGGAGAGGGCCAGGAACATTTCCTTCACCAGCACCAGCCCGACAATGTCTTCCGGGTTGTCACCGTAAACGGGGTATCGACTGTGCTCCCACCTGGTGTAGGCCTGTGTGACCCGGCCCAGGCTGGACTGCTCGCTGAAGGAGACCACCACGGTTCGGGGGGTCATCACCTCCTTCACCCGCCTCTTCTTGAGGTTCAGGATGGTCTCGATGGCCTGCTTCTGGTAGTCCTCGATCCCTCCCTTCTGAAAGCTCAACCGGGCCAGGTGCCTCAGCTCCGCCGTGGTCACCACGTCCTCCCTCTCGCCGGGAGCGACGAGCCGGGTGATCGCCGTGCTCATCCAGATCAAGGGGGTCATGACCCAGACCAGGGCCCGGAGCGGAAAGGCCACGGAGGTGATCATGGAACCGGCGTGGACGACCCCCAGGGTCTTGGGAATGATCTCCGAGAGCACGAGAACGGCCGCGGTGAAAACGGCGGAGAAATGGGGCAGCCAGGAGTGGCCGAAAACGCCGGCCGCGGCCGACCCCGCAAAGGCGGCCCCGGCCGTGTGGGCGATGGTGTTGAGGGAGAGAATCGCGGCGATGGGCCGGTCGACGTCGGCCCGAAGCGCTTTGAAGGTTCGTCCGGCCGGGTGCCCCCCGTGAACCAGGGCCTCGACCTGCCCCGGGGTCGCGGAGTAGAGAACGGCCTCGAACAGGGAGCAGACGGCCGAGATACCAATGGCAAAGCCGATCGCAAGCAGCAGCTCACTCATGATACGGGTGTCCTCCAGGGTGTCGATTCGGACAGTGAAACACGCGCGTTCCTAAGGGCGCGGAGACATCAGAGGATACCAGAGCGCGGTTCGGAATCAAAGACGGAGTTGAAAACCGCCCCGAACCCCGAGAGCCGCCCGAGCCGTCGGAGGGGGCGGTGACGTTCCCGGCGGCGGATGGGCGATCCCGCGAACCCGTCAACACCAGCGTGTCGTGCCGATGTTGCATCCCGTTGCAGC
>Ga0207797_1002415_pt1 | contig 12942 bp, 8 predicted proteins | sample PRCRCaboRojoPR_6_FD_187275 | JGI IMG/M metagenome (GOLD analysis project Ga0207797, IMG submission 187275) | Marine sediment microbial community from Cabo Rojo, Puerto Rico - PR CR 10% Liquid 1 (SPAdes) | ecosystem: Environmental > Aquatic > Marine > Coastal > Sediment | place: Cabo Rojo, Puerto... | reverse complement strand
CCACGAGAACGAGACCCGCCAGTCTGTTTGCCATCGTTCGACCTCCTTGAGCTTTTTCCCGTGCGTATATCCTACCACAGGGATGTTGAGATCTCGTGCAGATCGGGTTGGGGTTTGATGCAGTTGCCTCGGATGCTTCTCATAACGAAGGCCGACGAGCTGGTGGGACAGGGACCGAGACTGTACCTCGCTAGGTAGAACCCGCAGGACTACAGATCTTGCGATCGGAGAGGGTCTTGGGTCCCAGATTGCAGGCGCTAGACTCGGTCAAATGGAGGGCGGACTATGCACCGGTACACCCTTGAGGGTCTGATGTCGTTCGCTGCGGGTACGAGGATGAAACCAAGTTGCGGACTAGAAGGTTACGGGCTCAAGTCCTGTCGAGGATACTCGTACGATAAGCTCCGCAGCAGCTCGCTTCGCAGCTCTTCTTGTGGCGTGACTTCCACGATCTGCCCTACTTGCCCTCAACCCCGAACGACCTACAATAGCGAACTGTGAAGAGTCAAGATCCTGATCCGTCCCCCGAGACGATGAAACCCCATGTCCTCACCTGATATCACCACCATGCTCCTGGCCGGCGCCATCGTCTTCGCCGGCCACCTGGTCAAGGGGGTCAGCGGGTTCGGCAGCGCCCTCTTCGCCGTCCCCCTCCTGCTCCTCATCCTCGACGTCCAGGTCGTCACCCCCGTCTTCCTCCTCTTCGACCTCACCTCGGGCGTCATCCTGGTAGCAAGGAACTGGCGCTCCATCGACCGCCGGCTCCTCCTTCTGCTCCTGAGCGGCATGCTCGTCGGGACCGGCCTCGGCACCTGGGTCCTCCTCTCCTTCAGCCACGAGATCCTCAAGCGGGTGCTGGGGGTGCTGGTGGGGGGATGGGCGGTGGCGATGCTCCTCCAGAAGGACCCGGAAGCTCCCTCCCTCGATCGCTCCCTGGGCGCGTACCTGGCACCGGTGAGCGGGTTCCTCGGCGGCACCCTCGGCGCCATGTTCAGCGTCAACGGGCCGCCGATCATCATTTACCTCTCCCACGTCCTCGGCGAGAAGCAGACCTTCCGCGCCACCCTCTACGGCATCTTCTTCGCCGACGCGTGTTACAAGCTGGTCCTCTTCACCGCCAACGGACTGCTCGACCGGGCGGTGTTCCGCTTCGCGCTGACGCTGGCGCCGTTCCTCGTCGCCGGAGTCCTGGTCGGTTCGCGGCTTCAGCAGCTCATCGATGAGGAGTTGTTCAGGAGGATCGTCGCCGGCATCCTGGTCGTAACCGCTGTGATGCTGCTGATCTAGCGCTCCCGACGTATCGGCGGAGGATGAAGAGGGTTACGCCCTCGGGCCGACGCTGATGATGTAGAGCGCTGCCTCTTCCACCCCGTCCACTCCCAACAGATCGTTGAGGCTGCCGTCTATGAAGGCTCCCACCGCGCACGCCCCCAGCCCCAGCGAGGTCGCTTCCAGATAGAGGTTCTGGGCAATGTGGCCTGCTTCCAGCAACACATAGCGGTAGGCCCGCTTCCGATATTTCCAGCGCGCCCGCTGAAAAATGGCCGAGAGCACGAAACAGACGTTCGCCTCGCCCAGGAAGGCCTGGTAGAGCCCGGCCTGCGTCACAGCGCCCCGAAAGTCGCCTCGCTCGACCCGTTCCAGCCTGTGCTCCTTCACCGCGTAGTGGTAGATGCCCGACGCCAGATCGGCGACCTCGTGCACCACCGCGTACGTCTCGATCGGATAGAGGGCCCCGGCCGAGGGCGCGGCGCGGAATGCACGCCGCTCCTCGGTGATCCCCTGGGCCGCCCACAGCAGCTGCGAGAGCTCAGCCAACGACAGGGATCGGTCCGCGTAGCTGCGGATGGAGCGACGCATCTGGAGGGCCCCTTCAACCCTCAGCCCCTGAAACCCACCGGGAGCGGGAAGCGGAACTCGCTCGGCGTCGGGATAGGTCTTGTAACGCGGCGGGCGCTCGCCCCACTCGGGCGAGGGAAGGAGGGCTGCCCATCCCGGCTTGCTCCACTCGTGGTAGAGCTCCCCGATGTCCCTCGCCTCGCCGGGCAGGTCCGGTCCTCGGTCCGGGACCAGCCACCCGGCGAGGAACCCGCCAGCGGCCGAGATCGCGGCGATGAGTACCTGCCGCCGCGCCGGGGTCGCGACCGCCTCCTCATCCCGGCTCTCTACCCTGGTCTCGCGCTTTCGCCGACCGGAAAAGAGGCGCCGCACGTAGGCCGTCACCCGCGGCCAGTTGATGACCACGTGGAGCAGGACGAAGCCAGCGCACACGTAGCCGGCGGTGCTGTGGTAGACGACCTGGCGCAGTCCGAAAAGGTCCGCCACGACCCCCGTGACGGTCACGGTGAGTCCGCTGAGCACCATCACGGCGATGACAGCATAGTCGAGGTCTCTTCTTCTCATGCTCGCTGTCCCGAGATTGCGGGCGCCTTCAAAGCGCGGTCAGGCGATGTATATCAGATGACCGTAACGCGGGTCCCTTCGCCCCTGGGCGAGCGGAGCGTGTACTCGCCGTAGGGCACGTACGGCTCCACCCAGCGGAAGATCCACCGCGCGGCAGCGCTCGTCACGTTGATGCACCCGTGGCTGTGACGCCGCCCGTAGTCGTTGTGCCAGTACGTGCCGTGGATCGCGACGCCGGACCAGGTGAAGTAGACGGGGAAAGGTACGCCGGGCAGATCGTACCGGTCGTCCTCGCTCCCGCCGATCATGCGTCGGGTGTGCCGTTGGATCAGAACCCGGAACTCCCCAAGCGGGGTGCCCAGGCCGTAGACGCCCGACGCGATGCGGGTCTCGAAAACCGGTTCCTCCCCCTCAAGACAGGTCAGCCGCTGATCCCCGATGTTGATCACGAGCCGCTTGTCCGGGTGCCCGGGGGAGATCGGCGCGAGCGCCTCCGGGGGGATGCGACGCATCGACCGCGCCGGGACGTAGGGTCCAGGTGACCAGGTCACGCCGTTCTGAAGCTGATACCACCACTCGCCATCTTCGTCCGCCACGGCGTCGACGACGCGGTAAACGGTGCTGTAGTAAAGCTTATACGACACGTAGGGGCTGTTCGGGCGCCAGCGGGCCTCGGCGATGGGCGTGCAGACCTCGGCCCAGAAACCGGGTTCCGCCACCTCGGTGACAACCTCGCCCTGGGGCGCGTTCTCCACCGGCTGCACGTAGCCGCTGTGGATGTAGCCGCCCTCGGTCTGGTACCAGACCGGGTTGCTCGGCCAGGGGGGATCGCCCAGGACGGCTGCGTGCAGTGGGATGACGTCGTCTCTTCGCTTCGACGCCACCACGTCGGCGCCCTGGGTCGGCTCCGTCCGCACGACCTGCCCCCACCAGGTGGCAATCCGTCCGAAGGGTGCTGGAGCGGCCTTGGTATCCGGTATGTCGTCGAAGAGCATCAAGTTGGGCAGCGCCAGAAGGGCCAGGCTGGCGCTCCCGCGGGTCAGGAAGTCGCGGCGATTGATGGGTTCCATGATTCCTCCAGTCCTGTCTCTATTTCCTGTAGGATACAATAAAATAGCCTGAGAGCAAGTCCTACAGGGCGGTAAGAGTCAACGGTCGGATTATTCTCGGATAGAAGAAGGTGACCGGCACGATAACGACGCCGGCTTAGAGCTTGCCTGCGCAAGCTGGCCGCACCCTTGGCAAGTGCCGGTTACCTTCGGCTGCGCAAATCCGATATTCGAATATTCGATCCTTGCCCTGACCGACGATTCGGAGTACAATACAGTTCACTGCTTCGCAAGCTAAGCTCTAACGGACTATCACGACTCATCTATGATGGAAAACGTCAAGCTGAACGAGCGGTACCGTCTCCTGACCTGCATCGGCTCCGGCGGAATGGCCGTCGTCTACGAGGGCATGGATATGCTGCTGGAGCGTCGCGTGGCGGTCAAGGTCCTCCGCCAGCGCTTCGCCAGCGATCCCGAGTTCCTGGAGCGCTTCCAGCGGGAGGCTCGCGCCGCCGCCAATCTCGATCACCCGAACATCGTCACCGTCTTCGACGTGGGGAAAGACGACGGACACCACTATATTGTGATGGAGTACGTCGACGGCCGGGATCTGAAGACCATCATCCGTCAGAAGGGACGCCTGAGCGTCGCTGAGGCCCTCGACATCACGGCTCAGGTCGCCTCCGGCGTGGGCCACGCCCACAAGGCCGGCGTGATTCACCGCGACATCAAGCCTCAGAACGTCCTGGTCACCCGCGCCGGCCGCGCCAAAGTGGTTGACTTCGGCATCGCCCGCGCCCTGTCCGAGTCCGGCCTCACAGACTCGGACACTGTATGGGGCAGCCCGATCTACTTCGCCCCGGAGCAGGCTGCCGGCGACCCGCTGACGCCAGCATCCGACGTCTACAGCATCGGCGTGATGATGTATGAGATGCTGGCCGGATCGCCTCCTTTCCAGGCCGAGAGCCCGACGGCGCTGGCGATGAAACACCTGCGAGAGGAGCCGCCACCGCTGACTATGCACAACTCCCGGGTCCCGCCGCGGCTGGAGTGGATCGTGCGCAAGCTGCTGTCGAAGGAACCCTCCGCCCGCTATCGGACCGCGGAACAGCTCGTCCACGTCCTGGAGGAGTACAGACTCCAGGTGGAGCAGCCGACCGGCTGGCAGCCGGTCACCGACTCTCCTGGGGCGTCCGATCGTGGCGAAGGGCAGCCATCGAGAGACAGACCGGTGACGGTGCAGACCATGCCCTTCGGCTCAGAAGCGCTGGGCTGGATCCTGGGCGTCATCGCGCTGGTAGCCGTGGTCGGTTTGATCCCCCTGTGGTGGCTGGTCTACCGCTCATACGCGGCCCTGCCCCCCGGACCGCCCGCAGCGACGCCAACCCCCCTGGTCACCCGCACGCAAGAGGTGGCAATGGTCACCGTCCCGAGCGTCCTCGACAGACCCGTGGACGAGGCCCGCAGCCTGCTCCAGCGTACGGGCCTGGAGCTGGAAATCTCAGAACAACGCGAGGCCTCAGGCGTCGAGGAAGGAATGGTCATCGAGCAGGATCCCCCCTCAGGGGAAAATGTGCCCCTCGATTCGACGGTTTCCGTCGTCGTCAGCGGCCCCGGTCGGGAGCTGACGATGCCCGACGTGATGGGACGTCCAGTCGATGAGATGCAGGCCGGCTTGGAATCCATAGGACTGAACGTTGTCATTGAGGAGACGTGGAGCAGCGATCCCGAGGGCCAGGTGGTGGGCCAGCAGCCCGATGCCAATTCCCAGATCCGCTCCGGCAGCACCGTCACCCTGACGGTGAGCAGCGGATCCGAGATCACGTTAAACGCCAACCTGGACCGTCAGATTATCCTGAGCGGCGCAGTTCTCCAACAAAGATCCCTGAGGGCCGGCGAGATATTCGGCATCACCCTCCGCTGGGGGGCAACGCGAAACGTCGATCAGCGATACTCGGTCTTCGTCCACCTCATCGGGCCCGACGGCAACCTGGTCGCCCAGGACGACCGGCAGCCGAACCTGCCGACGAACGAATGGTTTGAGGGCATCAACGTCGTCGATCCGCACCAGATAACCGTCCCATCCGGGGCGCCGACCGGTCTCTATCAGATACGAACCGGAATGTACCCCGAGGGTCAGCCCGGTAACCGGCTCCCCGTCGTCGATCCCGGTTCTACGACCCAGGAGTCGAACAGTATCCTCGTTGCGGAAATCGAAGTGACCCAATGAAGTGGTCGCTGTCGCCAATTTGTGGTATAATCATCTTCCAAAAGGCGTATGGATATTGACTGGACGCTCCAGATGGTGAGCACCGTGAGCGTCTGTTTAGAAATGGAGGCAGGTAGTGGGTGGTAAATCGAGGGGAAGCCCGTTTATCTATCTGATCATCCTGGCCGCTGTTGGGTTCTTAGTGTACAGCTTCTACTCCCAGCAAGTCCAGGATACTCAGGATATGGACCTCTCCGAAGTCGCGGCGCAGGTGCGAGAGGGCAACGTCGCCAGCATTCGCGTGGAAAACGACAAGCTGCTGATCGACCTGACCGATGGCACCGAGGTCGTCTCAAACAAAGGACCGGAAGCAACGCTGACCGAACAACTGCTCGATCTTGGCGTCACCCGCCAGGATCTGGCCACCGTCGACATCGAGGTGGTCAAACCCCCGGATTGGATGACGCTGCTCAGTGCCGGCGGGTCGATCTTGCTCGTGGTTGCGATGTTCGTTGGTGGGTACTTGATGCTGCGGCAGTTTCAGGGCGCCAACAGCCGGGCTCTCTCCTTCGGCAAAAGTCAGGCGCGTATGCACACCGGCGATCAGCCCTCGGTGACCTTCGAGGACGTGGGCGGGGTCCGCGAGGCGAAAGAGGCCCTCCGTGAGGTCGTCGAGTTCCTCAAGCAGCCGGAGAAATTCATCCAGCTGGGGGCCCGCATTCCCAAGGGCGTCCTCTTGGTCGGCGCGCCCGGCACCGGAAAGACGTTGCTGGCGAAGGCTGTCTCGGGCGAGGCCGGCGTCCCCTTCTTCTCCATCTCCGGCTCGGAGTTCGTGGAGATGTTCGTCGGGGTCGGCGCCTCCCGCGTGCGGGACCTCTTTGATCAGGCGAAGAAACACAGCCCGTGCATCGTATTCCTCGACGAGATCGACGCCGTTGGCCGTCACCGCGGCGCGGGTCTGGGGGGATCCCACGACGAGCGTGAGCAGACGCTGAACCAGATCCTGGTCGAGATGGACGGTTTCGACACGGATACGAACGTGATCATCATCGCCGCTTCGAACCGTCCGGACATCCTGGATCCCGCGCTGCTCCGCCCGGGCCGATTCGACCGCCGCATCATCCTCAATCGACCCGACATCCGGGAGCGCGAGGAGATCCTGAAGCTCCACGTGCGGGGTAAGCCGCTAGCCCAGGACGTCAATCTCAAGACAATCGCCAAGGCGACCCCCGGGTTCGTCGGTGCCGACATCGAGAACCTGGTCAACGAAGCGGCCATTCTCGCCGCGCGCCGGAACAAGAAGGTCACCAGCATGGCCGAGTTCGAACAGTCGATCGAGCGCGTCATCGCCGGGCCGGAGCGGAAGAGCCGAGTGATGTCCCAGAAGGAGAAGCGGATCACGGCATACCACGAGGCCGGCCACGCTATTGTGGCCCACGTGCTGCCCCAGTGTGACCCGGTCCATAAGGTCTCCATCGTTTCCCGCGGTATGGCCGCCGGCTACACGATGGCGCTGCCCGAGGAGGATCGGAACCTGGTCAGCAAGGGCAAGTACGAGGACGATCTGGCCTTTGCCCTGGGCGGACGAACGGCCGAGGAGCTGGTCTTCGGTGACGTGACGACGGGCGCGGAGAACGACTTGAGCCGCGTCACCAAGCTGGCCCGCGACATGGTCACCCGCTACGGTATGAGCGAGAACCTCGGGCCGATGACCTTCGGCCAGAAGGAAGAGCTCGTCTTCCTCGGCAAGGAAATCGGCGAGCAAAGGAACTACAGCGAGGCCGTGGCCGAGGAGATCGACAAAGAGGTGCGGCACATCGTCCAGGGGGCTCACAGCAAGGCGACGGACGTCCTGACCAGGTACCGGGAGGAACTGGATCGGATTGCCGAGACGCTGATGGACGTCGAGACCTTGGACGCCGACGAGTTCGCCGCGCTGTTCGACGGCACCAGCGGGGAGGCACCGGAGCCCTCCGGGAGCACGCCGCCCCCTTCGGGGTCAGAACAGCCGGTCGATAAGAAGGCACCCGAGCGCGGGAAGCCGACGCTCGACATGCCGCCAGCACCGGCGCCAGCTTAGTGTAGCAGTCCAAACAGGTCGAGACTGAAGGCGGAGCCAGATTGGCTCCGCCTTTTCCTTTCCTATCCTACCGTCGACCTCCCGCAGGAGCGCTCACGTCTTCTCCAACTCCTCCTCCAGAAGGACGCGGCGCAGGATCTTCCCCACCATCGTCTTCGGCAGATCGTCGCGGAACTCGATGAAGCGGGGCACTTTGTAGGGAGCCAGGTTCTCGCGGCAGAACGCCAGGAAATCCTCCTCCGAAGCTGTCTCCCCTTCCTTCAAGACGACGAAGGCCTTCACTCGCTCCCCTTTCTGGACGCTGACCGGCACCCCCACGACGGCGCACTCTTTGACCTTTGGATGCTCGTAGAGCACCTCTTCGACCTCCCGCGGGTAGATGTTATAGCCTCCAGCACCCAGGATCATATCCTTCTTCCGGTCCACGATCTGGAAGTACCCGTCCTCGTCCATTCGGGATAGGTCCCCGGTGTGCAACCACCCGTCGCGCAACGTGTTGGCGGTCTCCGTGGGCATCCGCCAGTACCCCTTCATCACCTGAGGCCCCTGCACGACCAGCTCGCCCACCTCCCCCGGAGCCAGATCCCGCTCCCCGGTCTCGGCGTCGACGATCTTCGCATCGGTGTTCGGGAACGGGAGGCCGATCGTGCCGATCCTGTTCTCTCCGAAGATCGGATTAGCGTGGGTGACCGGCGTCGCCTCACTCAGCCCATACCCCTCCACCAGCCGGGCGCCCGTCAGCTGCTGGAATTCCTGCTGTACCTCGACGGGCAGCGGAGCCGCACCGCTGATGCACGCCCGGATCGAGCTGACGTCGAAGTCCTCGATCGCCGGATAGTTGTTGATGGCGACGTACATGGCGGGCACCCCGGGATACAGCGTCGGGTGATGGGCGTTGATCGACTTCAGAATATGGGGCATCACTCGCGGATTGGGAATCAGGATCATACTCCCGGCCGCAAGGACAGCCAGGTTCATGCAGGTCGTCATCCCGTAGCAGTGGAAGAGAGGCAGCGAGGTCAGGATCGATTCCTCCCCCCGCCTCATCCGCGGCAGCCAGGCGTGAATCTGTACCGCATTCGCCTGGATGTTTCGCTGCGTCAACTGAGCCGCCTTCGGGATGCCGGTGGTGCCACCGGTGTACATGAGCACCGCCGTGTCCTCCATATCGACGTCGACGTCGGTGGGCCGTTTCGGCGCGCTGGAGAGCACGTCCTGGAACCAGTAGGTGTTCGCGTCTCCGGAGATGTCCTGGTAGTGACCCTCCTTCTTCTCCTTCGTCAGCGTGAACAAGAACTTGAGCAGACCGGGGAAGTACTCTTTTATGTTCGTGACGATCACCTGCTTGAGCCCCGTCCGATCGCGAATCCCCTTGACCGTCGGATAGGTCAGGCTCAGCGTCACGATCGTCTCAGCGCCCGAATCGCTTAACTGATGCTCGATTTCGCGTCCCACGTATTGGGGATTGCACGGCACGACGATCCCCCCGATCATAAGCGTGGCGTAGTAAGCGATGACGAACTGGGGACAATTGGGCAGGTGAACCGCTACCCGATCTCCTTTCTGGACGCCGAAATCCTGAAGCGCGGCGGCGAAGCGATGGGTTAGGTCGAGTAGCTCTCGGTAGCTTATCGTGGCGTCCATAAGCCTGTTCCCAAGAGGCTCGACGACGTTACCGAAGATCAGGGCTGGTCCGTCCGGGTGCTCTTCGGCCGCGTTGATGAGGTTCTGGGTAACCGGGTAGTCTGGTATCTCCACCTCAGCAGGGACACCATCCTCGTAGTGAGAGAGCCAGAGCTTTTCCATATCAACCCTCCCTTGAGTTAGATGGAATCAAATGTCGTGGAGCGTGGGCACCCACGCCGGTAGCCAGCGCGCTGGTTGCGTCAGCCAGCGCGAGAAGATTGGAGCGTTTGCTTGTTAAGGACCTGTGGACGAAAGAATCAAATCGTAGCGCGTTACAGCTCGATCTCGCCAACCGACTCCACGATGCGCGTCGGCTGGTAGGGGTAGCGACCGACGTCCTCTCGCTCCGTGACGCCGGAGAGAACCAGAACAGTATCCATACCGCTTTCGACGCCGGCGACGATGTCCGTGTCCATCCGGTCGCCGATCATCACCGTTTCCTCCGAATGGACGTCGAGGTAGTTGAGAGCGGTGCGCATCATTAACGGGTTGGGCTTTCCCACGTAGAACGGACTCTTCCCGCTGGCCGCTTCGATGAGGGCCGCCATCGCGCCGCAAGCCGGGACGATACCCTCGTCGCTCGGTCCCGAGGGATCGGGATTCGTGGCGATGAAGCGCGCCCCGGCGGCGATCAGGCGGATCGCCTTCGTGATCCGGCCCAGGTTGTACGTATGGGTCTCGCCCAACACCACGTAGTCCGGATCGATGTCGGTGATTATGTAACCAACCCCGTGGATCGCCTCCGTCAGCCCGCTCTCCCCGATGACAAAGGCGGTCCCATCCGGCTTCTGCGCCTGCAGGAACCGGGCGGTCGCCATCGCCGAGGTGAAGATCCGCTCGGCGGGTACGTCGAGGCCCAGCGTCCGCAGACGATGGGCCAGATCGCCCGGTGTGTAGACGGGGTTGTTGGTGAGGACCAGGAACTCGATCTCGCGTTCCTTGAGCCGCCCGATAAACGCGTCGGCGCCGGGGATCATCGTGCTGCCACTGACCAGCACCCCGTCCATGTCAGTCAGATAGTTCTTGACCGTTCTCTCTGCCATTGTTATGATGGTCCTCCCAGTAGACGCCGCGTCGCAGCCACCAGCCCGAAGCAGCCCGTCAGCATCATATCCCCATAGGGCGCGGCGAAAACGTAACCCCGCTCCTCTACCATCTCCCGCTTTGGCCCGGTCACCGCGACGAAATCGAATTCCCCGCCCGGGTACCCCTCACCAGGATATCCCTCGCGAGGGACGTAGTCCGGATGGACGTATGCACCGTGGCCGTGGTCGGCGTAGACCTCGTCGTTCGTCAGCGTGCCAGCGCGGAGCCCCTCGATCAGACGCTCTAGCTTCTCCGCGTCCATGAGCACCGTGTGGTGCTCGAAGAGGCCGAGGATCCGCTCCCCCCGCAGCAGCACCCCCAGCGTGTGCTGATTCCCCACGTTGACCAGGATGAAGCCTTCCTCGCGATGGGCAGCGGCTCGCTCGTCCTCCAGGATACCCCATAACGCGGCCGGTCCCGTGTCCATCAGGATTGCCCCGGGGGCGTCCCGCTGCACGGCCCGCATGCGCGTGTAGCACGTCGGGGGCTCCCGGTAGACCAGGTCCATCATCCGGCCGCCGTTCTCCACGAACCGCTTCCAGAGCTCGAAGCGGAAGCGGCGGTTGGAGCCCTCCAAACACTCGCCGTGATCCTGTACCGCTACGGCCACCGTCTCCGGAATAGCGACGTCCACCGGAGCCAGCGCCCTCTTCAGCACGTCCAGGTCCACGTCCCGGGTGCGCAGGGTGAGCAACTCGGGCTCGGGCGGCGGCCCTTCCCCCTCTTCCAGGATCGTGTACCCTCGTTCTCGAACCTGATCCAGATTGTCGCGGATCGTCAGTGCCGCCCGGGGCGTGACGTAGACCGGGTAGCCCGCCCGCAGGTGGCGTTTCATCGCGCTGACGATCGGCCCTCCGCCCATCAGATTGCCGGTGAGAAAGATCGGCCGTCCGTCCCGGGTCGCCTCCCTGACCCGGTCGGCCAGCACCGACGTCCACGAAGGGAGCACCAGCTTCACACTGTTCTCCATCGCCTGGTCGGCCTCCCAGACCAGAATGTCCTGGGTGCCGGCGCCAACGTCGATGGCGAGGATGCGGTCGGAGGTCATTCGTTCACAGTCCTTTCTGCTGAAGTGGGAAACGCTCTCCAAAAGGGACGCGGTCGGATACGCTCCCCTACTCCCGCTGCATCAGCTCTCTTTCGATAGCGTCGACTTTCCCTTCAATCCGGTCCATCTTCCTGTCGAGTTTCCGGTAAAAAAAGACGGCGACAAGTACGACCGCAACCGGAACCGCCAGGGTAAGCATCGCGGCGAATACCACACTTACCAATTCTCCCACGCCCAGCAACTGACCCTCCTTTTTCCACCACGTCCTGCAACCGTCCGCAGCCCCGTCCGCGCCTACTCCAGCAGGATTACCTCGATCTCGGACCCCACCGGCAGATGCCGTGCATCCTCCGGGATGATGGCCAGACCGTCGGCCCGAACGAGCGAGTTGAGGATCCCCGATCCCTGATCGCCCGTCAGCGTTGCCTCATAGCCGGCGTCGGTCTCCTGCAAGGTTACCCGCAGGTAGTGACGCCGCCCGTCCTTCCGCCCGATGGGCTCGGTCAGGCGCGCCCGCACCGTCGGCTCGGCCCACTCGGTGAACCCCTCCATCTTCCGCAAAGCCGGTCGGGCGAAGAGCCTCGTGCTGATCATCGCCGCCACCGGGTTGCCGGGAAGCCCCAGCAACGGCACCCCACCGATGACGCCAAACGCCATCGGTCGTCCCGGCTTCATGTTCAGCGACCAGAAGTGCATCTCCCCTTCGGCGTCCATGACCTGCTTCACCAGGTCGAAGTCGCCCACCGAGACGCCGCCGGAGGTGATGAGGAAGTCGACCTCCCGCTCCAGCGCCTGCTCGATCCCCTGGCGCACCAATTCCTCCTCGTCGTGGGCCACGCCCAGAATCAGGGGGACGCCGCCGTACCGTTCCACCTGGGCGGCGACGGTGTAGGAGTTCGCATCCCGGATCTGACTCGGACCGGGCGTCTGATCGGGCTGCACCACCTCGTCCCCGGTCCCCAGGATCCCCACCCGCGGGCGACGGATCACCGCCACCTCCAGGTGCCCCAACGCGGCCATCATCCCAATCTCCTGCGGACGCAACACCTTCCCCGGCTCCAGGACCACCTGTCCCTCGCGCACGTCCTCGCCGGCCTGTCGGACGTTCTTTCCCGGAGAGGGCGGCTCGAGGATGACGACCTCGTCGTCCTCTGCCCGGGTCCGCTCGAAGCGTACCACCGTGTCCGCACCGTCGGGCACCGGCGCGCCGGTCATGATGCGCAACGCCTCCCCCGCCCCCACCTTCGTGCCCGCCTCGTGGCCGGCCGCCACCTCCCCGATCACCCGCAGCCGGACGGTATCGCCCGCCATATCCTCCCCGCGCACCGCAAAACCATCCATCGCGGCGTTCGTCACCGGGGGGATGTCCCGGTCGGCAGCC
>Ga0207797_1002414_pt1 | contig 12944 bp, 11 predicted proteins | sample PRCRCaboRojoPR_6_FD_187275 | JGI IMG/M metagenome (GOLD analysis project Ga0207797, IMG submission 187275) | Marine sediment microbial community from Cabo Rojo, Puerto Rico - PR CR 10% Liquid 1 (SPAdes) | ecosystem: Environmental > Aquatic > Marine > Coastal > Sediment | place: Cabo Rojo, Puerto... | reverse complement strand
AAAGCATTACAACCTGTGGGTGTTGAACGTCCAGAGCGGCAACGAGTACCTCGAGTACATGCAGAAGAGGTTCAGGATCAGCTACGGTTGAGGAGCGTCTCGCGCCGGTCCCCTCGGGGGCTCGTCCCGCCGGAGGGTCCTTTTCGAAGATGGTACGGCGAGGGAGCCGGCAGGGCCCCTTTCCGCTTCCCGGTCCGGACGGCACGCTGCGATGGGGACTGCAGGGGGCTGCCTCCCTGTTCCGGGGCGGTGCGGAGCGGTTTCGGCCTCGCCTGCGGACCGTTCGCGCCGACTCGGAGACGGCGCGGGCAGATCGGGTGCAAGAAGATGAGAATCCTCCTGGTCAACGTGTCGAGCACCCTCACCTCGGACGGCTGCCGCCTGGTGTCCGCCCTGTTGAAGAGGGCCGGGCATACCGTCAGGAGCGTGTTCATGGCGAGGTCCGAGCCCCACGCCTACGACGAACGGGAGCTGGAGCCGCTCGAGGACCTGCTGAAGGTCAGCGACCTGGTCATGGTGGGCGTCTACAGCAGCTATGCCCTGCGGGCCGTGCAGGTGACCGGGTTCGTGAGGAAAAGATGTCCCGGCATGACGATCGTCTGGGGCGGACCGCACTGCATCTCCGTGCCCGAGCTGGGGCTGCGACACGCCGACGGGATCTGCTTCTCCGAAGGGGACGAGGCCGTGGTCGAGCTGGTGCGGCGCATGGAGGCGGGTGAGGACCACCGGAAGACCCCCAACATGGCCTTTCGCAAGGACGGGACCCACGTGGTGAACGAGATCCTCCCCCCCTTTTCGGATCTCGACAGCCTTCCCTTCTACGACTATGACCTGGACGACCAGTTCCTGCTGAACCGGGGCCTCGTCCGGATGACCCGGGAGCGCTTTCGAGCGCGTGCGGCCGGCTACCCCTACTACATACCCACCTACTACTTCACCACCTCCAGGGGATGCCCCCACCGGTGCTCCTACTGCAACAACTGCCGGTACGTGGCCATGCAGGGAAGAAATCCCATGCGGTTCCACAGCGTGGAGAGGGTGATCCGGGAGCTGGAGAGCACGCTCGAGCACCTGGACTTCTTCCGCATCGTGGGTTTCGGGGACGACGACTTCTTCATGCGCCCCAAGCGGGACATCGCCCGGTTCGCAGAGCAGTACCGGAGGCGGATCGGTCTTCCCTTCGGGGTGGCCGTGAGCGCCAACACGTATCACCGGGAGAAGATGGAGCTGCTGCTGGAGGGCGGCCTCAGGTTCATTCAGATGGGCGTTCAGTCCGGAAGCCAGCGGGTGATCGACGAGGTCTATCAACGCGGCATCCAGGTCCGCAAGACGAGGCGGGTGGTCGAGGAGATCGCCTCCTGCCGTGCACCCCACCACCTGGACGTTCTCCTGGACTTCATCGTGGACAACCCCTACGAGACCCGGGAGGACATCCTGGAGACCTACCGCTACATCGTGGACCTCCCCCTCCACGTGAAGGTGAACATCTTTCTCCTCGCCTTCTTCCCGGGAACCCCCATCTACGAGAGGGCCCTCGGGGACGGGATCATCGAGCCCTTCGATGAAAAGGCCTCCCGGTTCTACATCAAAGGGCGGGTCCAGTACCAGAGGAACTACGAGACCTTCCTCATCCTGCTGGAGCGATACCTGAGGCGGCGGGGCCGCGTGAGAAGACATCTGCCGCCCGCCCTGCTTCGCATGATGGCCGCCCGCCTCTTCCGCAACCTGGGCCGCCTCCTGCCGGGCTCCGCGTACGCCTCCCTGAGCGGCCTCGTTCAGTAGGGCGGCCCGGTCCGGCCACGTTTTGTGAATTCATTGACAGTTGGGAAAAAACAGGATATTTGTGAGTAAGTTGAACTAAATATGACGGGGTTGTAGAAGGTTCGACGCCTCGAGGTCCGCCCTGGAAACTTCAACGGGTTCCGGATTTTCCTGCGGCGGGTGAACGGTCTTTGCGAATCCGTCCCGTGTGCAGAGCCCGTGTTCACCCAAAGCCACGCAGGTCCCCCCCTATGGCCGATGTGAACCGTTCCTGCCAGGGTCTTGACGACCCCCTGTACAACAGCCGGGTCATCAAGAACTATGTCGAGTATGTCAAGACGTTCCACCCTTCGGTGGACATGGACGGGATTCTCGCCCGCGCGGGGATCACGACCTATGAGCTGGAGGACCAGGGTCACTGGTTCAGCCAGAGGCAGGTGGATCGTTTTCACGAGCGCCTGGTGGAGGCGTCGGGAGACCCGGCCATCTCCCGGAAGGTGGGGCGTTACGCGGCCTCCTCGAAAGCATCCGGCGCCCTGAAGCACTATGCCCTGGGCTTCATGAGCCCCGCATCGGCCTACTGGACGGTGGAGAAGATCGCGCCCCACCTCACGCGCGCCTCCACGGTGAAGACCCGCAAGCTCAAGAGCAACAAGTTCGAGGTGACCGTCACACCCCGGCCGGGAAGCGACCAGAAGCCCTATCAGTGTGAGAACCTGATGGGGCAGCTGGAGTCCCTCACCCGGCTGTTCACCAAGAAGTACGCCAAAATCGATCACCCCCAGTGCATCCACAGGGGCGGGGAAGCCTGCGTCTACGAGATCACCTTCGAGAAGAGCGCGCCGTTCATCTGGAGGGCCTCCCGCGACTACTTCATCCTCTTCGGCCTCGTGGTCTGCGTGGGCGTGATCCACGTCTATCCTTCCGTGACCTGGTTGTCCGCCTTCCTGTTCTTCGCCCTGGTCTTCCTGGGGATCTCCCTCTGCTTCGCGAGCATGGAAAACAGGGAGCTCGCCAGGAACATCGAGAGCCAGCAGGAGGCTGCAAAGCTCCTCCTGGACCAGATCAACATCCGGTACAACGATGCCCAGCTGGTGAAGGAGATCGGCCAGGCCGCCTCCATGCTCCTGGACATTCGGAAGCTTCTGGACGGAATCGTCCACGCGATGGCGAGGCGGCTGGACTACGACCGGGGCGGCATCTGGCTGGCCGATCAGGACAGGACCCGCCTGGTCTACACGGTGGGCTACGGGTACAGCGAGGAGATCGAGCAGACCCTGCGAGAGACGAGCTTTCGCCTGGACAACCCCGGCTCCAGAGGGGTGGCCGTTCGGGCCTTCCGCCGGCAGAAGCCGTTCCTGGTGGACGACACGGCCAAGATCGAGCCGGACATGACCGAGAAGAGCCTGGGGTTCATGAAAAAGACGGGCACCCGGTCCTTCATCTGCGTGCCCCTGGTCTACGAGGGGGAATCCCTGGGCGTGCTGTTCGCGGACAACGTCCGATCCAAACGGCCCTTCAGCCAGAGCGACATCTCCCTCCTGACGGGGATTGCCACCCAGATCGCCATCAGCATTCGCACCGCCATGTCCTACCTCAAGGTCCAGGAGAGCAAGGAGCGGGAGCAGAGCCTGAGGAAGCTGTTCGAGAGATACGTGCCCGCCCCCGTCATCAGGAGATACCTGCACTCCAAGGGCATCGACCTGTTCCGGGGGGAGGAGTCCCGCATCACCGTCCTGTTCCTGGACCTGCGGGGGTTCACGGCCAGCTCCGAGTACATGGATGCGAAGGATGTGGTCTCCTTTCTGAACAGCTACTTCGAGGAGTGCTCCTCCGTGGTCTTCGAGGGCAAGGGGCACATCAACAAGTACACGGGCGATGGGTTTCTGGCCATCTTCGGGGCCCCCGAGCCCCTGAGAGACCACGTGAGGCTGGCCTTTGACACGGCGTGCAAGCTCCTGGAGGTCAGCCGGTCCTTCCTCCTGGGAGGCGAGCCCATCGCGGTGGGCATCGGCCTCCACACGGGCAAGGCGATTCTGGGCAACATCGGCTCCAGGACGAAGATCGAGTACACCGCCATCGGCGACACGGTGAACACCGCGGCGAGGCTTCAGGAGTACACCCGGCAGTTCCACGACCATCCCGTCATCATGAGCGGACCGGTTCGGGAGCGGCTGGTCTCCGATCCCCGCTATGCCGCCGTCAGGAGCCTGGGAAAACTGGAGATTCGCGGGAAGAAGGAAGAGATGGAGGCGTTCGGGTTCTCCCTCTTCGCCGAGCCCCGCACCGGGGGCGATCACGCCGCCGGCTTGACGCCCTTGCAGAGGATCAAGGGGGTGTAGGTGAACCTTCGCGGGTTCAGGAAGAAGCGCCTGAAATCCTCGAAGAAGGCGTCGTGGCCGCCGGGGTACCCGTCGAACATGCCACGCGCCCGGACCGAGACGACGTCCGCCTTCTTGATCCAGTTGAAGATGTCCCGGTCCTCGACCTCCCCGTAGATGAGGTGGTGGGGGAGGAGGTCCATCCGGATCTCCTCGTAGCCGAGATCGTACAGGTGGGCGTAAAGCCTCCGGCCGGCATAGGCGTCGAAGTTGTGGTCCTTCTGGGCCGCCCGGGCCAGCTCCAGGAAGACCTCCTCCATGCCCGCCGGCAGCTCGTGGTGACTGAGGCAGTTGTGGTCGAGATCCATCAGGCACAGGGTCCCGCCGGGCCTCAGGGCGTCCGTCAGGTGCCGGACGATGTCGGGGCCCTCCCGGAAGTTGTACTCCAGCACGAAACGCACCCAGACGAGGTCAAAGGGGCCTTCGTCCTCCAGGGGGCTCCGGAGGTCGTGGGTCCGGAACCGAACCGTCTCCTTCCCCCCGTAGTGCTCGCGGGCGTAGCGGACCCTCTCCTTCGAGTAGTCCACCCCCAGCACCGACCCTCCGGGCTGGACCATCCGGTCGAGGATCGCGGAGATCCGGCCGGGTCCGCACCCGGCGTCGAGCACCCGCATCCCGGGCCTCAGGCCGCACCACTCCGCCTGCCTCCGGACCTCATCGGGGTTGGTCTTGCGATCCAGGCGCAGGGCCTCTTCCGCGTTTTCCATGAAGTAGGGACGGGTGGATTCCATCGGGCGCGTTCCCCCTCCCTGGACGCACCGCTCACGCCCAAGGTCCGTTGAAGACGACCGGCAGGATGCTCTCCGAAGGCACGGAACCGGTTGGGGGGCTTGAAGCCCCCTGCGCCGCCGCCCTTGCGCGACAGGGGGAGGGGCGGCGGGTGGATCCCGCCCGGGAGAGGACAACGCCGGTCAGAAGTTGAACACCTTGGCCTCCGCAGCCAGATCGATCAGGTGCGGACCGCCGTCCAGGACCATGTTGGAGAAAAACTTCGCCTCGTCCACCTGACGAGACCTGGCGCAGGGGATTCAGACCCCGATGGGGACCTGGTTCTCCACCAGGTAGGGCAGGTAGTCGTCGGGGCAGTCGCCCGTGGGGGTCTCGATGCCGAAGTCCCGGGCGGAGTCCGCCCACAGGACCCCGCCGTCGATGAGGAACACGTCCGTCCGGTGCCCCTTGGAGTGGGCGATCTTGGCGAACTGGAAGCACCGCGTGGCGGCCTCGTTGTCATCCTTGCCGAGGACGAAGAGGAAGTTGGCCATGGTTTCGTTCCCTCCTTTCATCGGGAAACACGGGGTTCGGGTCGAAGGGTTGAGGGTCGCGGCGGAAGCCGTACCGCTCGACCCTTGGATCGCCCATCATAAAGGATTTCCCGGTGTCGGTCAAAGCGGGGGAGGCCGCCTCGGTCTTGTTCCTTTGTGCGCCGCGCGGCTTTTTTCCCTGGATTGCGCGGCGGGGTTCGTTTAGAAAGGGGGTTTTGCCGGACGCGGAGAGGCCGCCGCTTCCGCCCGAGCGGCCCCGGACCAGGGGAGATGGCGATGCGTGTATACCTCGGCATGGACGACACGGACAACCTGGAGGCCGATCACGGCACGGGAAAGACGGCCCGGTGGTTCGAGGGCCGCCTTCCCGAGGCATGCCGGCTGGAGGGCGTCCTGCGGCAGCAGCTCCTGATCCACGAGCGGATCCCCTACACCTCCCACAACAGCGCCGCCTGCCTCGTCATCCATGCGCCCGGCCCCGGCTGGGTGCAAAGGCTGGTCCCGCGGGCCGTCGAGCATCTCCGCGCCCACGCCCTGCCCGGGAGCGATCCGGGGCTCTGCGTGGTCTGCGAGGACGATCCGGCCCTGGATCGGCTGAGGGCGTTCGGCCGGACGTGCACGAGCCGGGTCGTCACCCGGGACGAAGCGGTCGAGGCGGCGGCGGGAGCCCACCTCTCCGGGCACGGGGGGACCTGCGACGGGATCATCGGGGCGGCGGCCGCGGTGGGTCTGACGGCCACGGGCTGGTGCGGGCGGTTTATCGAGTTCGGCGGGCTGCGGGACTTCCCGGATCGGGTCGCCGTGTCCGACCTGGAGCGGGCCGGCATGGTGGTGGTGGCCGCGGACCGGGACGCCCGGGTGCCGGCGCCCGGGGACCGGGTCCACACCCGGGGCTGGCTGCGTCCCAGGCTCTGGGGCGGGAGGGCCGTCGTTCTGGTGACCCCGGCCGGAGAGGGGGCCTGGGAGTCCGTGGGCCGGAAACGGGGTCGTCGCGGGCACGGGGCGGTCCGGGCGGCGTCCGGCTCCGGAGCAAGCGCCTAGCGGTCGTCCCTTACCGCAGCCTCGTAGTCCCGGATGAAGGCGGCGAGGGCGTCCGCCTGGTTCCTCATGTAGTCGATCCAGAGTCGGAGCACCTCCATCCCCTCCTCCGTGATCTGGTACACCCGCTTCGCCGGACCCGCCCCTTCGGTCTTCCACTCGGAACGGACCAGCCCGTCCTCCTCCAGCTGCCTCAGGTGGCGATAGATCATCCCCGGCGGCGCCTGGCCTTCGATGAACCCGAACCGCTGCATGTTCCGGATCAGCTCGTAGCCGTAGGAGCCCTCGAGGAGCAGCCCCAGGAGAATGGACGGCTGGATGTATCGCTCCTTCTTGCCTTGGGGCGGGTGAGCGGGGGACCGGCCCGAGCGAGAGGTGTTTTTTGTTGACATATATCCTCTTGGGATATAGAGTTGGAGTGTATTTAGCTGCAAACGTGTTTATCGTCGGCAAACCCTAACAGAAAGGGGGACCCCATGGCATCCAAAATCTTCGTGCGGGAGCGCCGCAAGGTGGAGAAGGGAGAGAAAAAGCCCCGGTTCCGCGTGGTGGGCGTGAGCGGGGGGGACCTCAGGATCCACGTCCAGCACATTCGCAAGCAGGAGCTCGAGCAGCTGGCCCGGGCCTCGGGGGCGGAGGTGGTTCATCTCGAGGTGGAGAAGAAGGGCGCGTAGGTCCTCATCCGTTGGGACCCCCGCGGGACCGGCCTCACTCCCCGCTGTGGATGATGGTGCCCACGTGCTCGCCGTCCAGCGCGCGCAGGATGTGCTCGGGGTGGTGAAGGGCGTCGATGATCTGAAGCTCCCGAAGGCACTTGGCGTTCTGAAGGAGCCTCAGGATGGGGCGCTCCACGATGAGGTCGTCCAGGTCCAGCTCCAGCAGCTCCCGGGCGGAGATCTTCTCGTAGAGCCTCATCGTCTTCTTCTCTTCCCGGCTGGCCTTCTTGGGATCCCGGTCGAACAGGCCCTTTTCGTCCTTCAGGTAGATCAGCGACCGCGCGCCGATGTTCTCGGCCAGCAGGAAGGCCCCGCAGTCCGTGCGGTGGGGCGGGATGGAGCCGATCTCCGCGGGGTGCTCGAAGTACCCGTAGGGCGGGATGCCGTAGGTGATGGGCAGGTAGCCCAGGCGGCAGAACATGGTCAGCTGCTCGAGGTTGTCCCCGTGGCCGATTTTCACGCCCCCGTGCTTGGCCAGCAGGACGCTCAGCATCTCGGCGTTCTGCCAGGAGACCTTGTCCCCCAGCTTGGAGAGGACGCCCGTGGGCATGCCCAGGTCGATCCCGATGCTGTAGACGTGGCGGGCCCGGGTGCCGCCCCCGGTCATCAGGATGATCTTGTGCTTCTCCTTGGCCTGGATCAGCACGTCCAGGATGGGGAGCACGGCCTCGGCCCCGCGGTCGATGATGCTCTGGCCCCCGATCTTGAGCACGTTGATCTCCGGCTGCATCCGGAAGTACTCCTCGGCCTCGGTCCGCTCGAGAAACGCCTTGCTCACGAGCGACTCCCCCATCAGCGGGGTCTGGATGTGGAGCCTTCCCTTCTTGCCCTTTTCTTTTTTGAGCTTCGCCACCGGCTGTCTCCTGCGCGATGTGTGATCCCGAGTCGCTCCCGGGTCCGGCGCGGCCAAGGAGAGGCCCCGACCGGAGGATTCAGGTTTGACGCATTTGCGGAACCCCGCTTCCCCGCCGCGGGAAACGCTGTAACCTTTTGATGTTCCTGGGGCAGATCTCAAGGCTCGGGGCCTCTTGCGACGCCGTCAGGTTCCTCCCAGTCTACAGAGGCCGGCGGGGCCTGTCAAACGCGCCCGACGCCCTCCCCCCCGGCGCCCCCCGGTTCGCGCCGACCGGTACCCGGAAGGGGGGAGCGGGTCCCCGGCGAAAAATGGAGGATTCACCCCATTGCCCTTCCGTCCCGCGCCTTCCATCCTGAGGGCGTGAATCCTCCGAACACCCTGCAGAACCTTTTGAGCCACCCCCCGGACGGCGGGCGCAAGCCGTTCCTGATGGCGCTCCGAAGGACGGGCCGCGACATCCATTCCTATGCCGGCCTCGCCCGATCCGTCCGGCGGCTGGCCCGGGGGCTGGTCCGGGAAGGGCTGCAGCCCGGCGACGTGGTGGGGCTCCTTGCGCCCCTGGGGTTCGCCTGGAGCGCGGTCTGCCTGGGGGTCCTGCGGGCGGGCGCGGTGGTGATGCCTCTGGACGTGCAGCTCGACCGGGAGACCCTGGCCGGGATCCTGGAGGACAGCGACCCGCGCTGGGTGTTCACCGACGGGAAGCGGCTGGAGACGCTCCGGCAGGCCGCACCGGACGGGCTGCCGGTCGCCCTCCTGGACGGGTCCGGACCGGACGACGGCTGGGAACGGTTTCTCACCGATGAGGCCCAGACCCTGCCGGACATCGGGTCCGATCACGGCGCCGCTTTGTTCTACACCTCGGGGACCACCGGACCGCCCAAGGGGGTCCCCCTGAGCCACGGCAACCTCCGGTTCCAGATCGACCGGGTGCAGGAGACCGGGCTGATCACCGGGGACGATCGGGTGCTCCTGCCCCTTCCGCCCCACCACGTCTACCCCTTTGTCCTGGGCATCCTGATCCCCCTCTCGCTCGGGCTCACCATCGTGCTTCCCCACGCCCTGACCGGCCCCCAGCTGGTGCGCGCCCTGCGCGAAGGCGGGGTCACCCTGCTCTTCGGCGTGCCGCGCCTCTACGACGCCCTGTTCGAGGGGCTCGCCTCCCGGTTCGGCTCCGAAGGGGCGGCCCGGCGGCTGTTCGAGCAGGCGCTTCGGATGGAAGCCCGCCTCCGAGGGAGAACGGGCCTGTCCCCGGGGAAGGCGCTCCTGGGCCCCCTTCGCCGGCGGTTCGCCCCGGACCTTCGGATCATGGCCTCGGGCGGGGCGCCCCTGTCCCCCGGGCTGGCCTCCCGGCTGGAGTCCCTGGGCTGGCAGGTGGCGATCGGGTACGGGCTCACGGAGACCTCGCCGCTCCTCACCCTGAAGCTCCCCGGGGATCCGCACCATGACACCGTGGGGCGCCCCGTGAAGGGGGTCGAGCTCCGGATCGATCCGTCCGTGGTGCCGGAGGCGCCCGGGGAGGGGGGGCGGACCGGGCAGGGGGAGATCCTGGCCCGGGGTCCCAGCGTGTTCTCGGGCTATCGCAACCTCCCCGAAAAGACCGCCGAGGCCTTCACCCGGGACGGCTGGTTCCGGACCGGGGACCTCGGCCGCCTGGACCCCGAGGGGTACCTTCACCTGAGCGGCCGCGTCTCCACCCTCATCGTCACCCGGGGCGGGGAGAACCTCCAGCCCGACCGGATCGAGGCCCGTCTCGCCTCCCACCCCCTGGTCCGGGAGGCCGGGGTGCTCCAGAAGGGCGACGGCACCCTGGCCGCGGTGGTCGTGCCGGAGATCCGGGCCATGCGCGAGCGGAGCATCCGGGACGCCGACCGCGCCGCGAGGGAGGCCGTGAGCGAACGCTCCCGGGAGCTCCCCACCTACCAGCGCGTCAACGACGTCGCCGTCACCCGCCGTCCCATCCCCCGCACGCGCCTGGGAAAGATCCGGCGTCACCTCCTGGAGGACCTCTTTCATGGGGCCGAGGCGGACCGGGCCTCTCCGGGGCGGCGCGGGACCGGCCCCGTGTCCCCTTCGGACATGGGGGAGGAGGACCGGAGCCTCCTGGAGAACCCCGCCGCCGCAGCGGTGTGGAAACGGTTGGCCGACCGGTACCGGGACCGCCGGCTCACGCCCGACACCAGCCCCGATCTGGACCTGGGCATCGACTCCATGGAGTGGCTCAACCTCACCCTGGAGATCCGCCGGGACGCCGGGGTGGAGCTGGAGGAGGAGGAGATCGCAGAGGTCGCCACCGTCCGGGACCTGCTCGAGACGGTGTCGGAGAAGTCCGGCGCCGGCGCCGGCGCCGGGTCGCCCGCGGCGTCGCCACTGGAGGAGCCGGAGCGGATGCTGAGCCGCGCGCAGATGCGCTGGCTCGAGCCCACCGGCAGGGCGGAGCGGGCTCTGGCCCGGGCGCTGTTCGAGCTGGACTGCTGGATGGCGCGGCGGGTGTTCGGCCTGCGGGTCCGGGGCCTGGAGAACGTGCCGGCCCGGGGGGCCTTTCTCCTCGCGCCCAACCACGTGAGCTACCTGGACCCCTTCGCCGTGGCCGCCGCCCTCGGTTTCTCGCGGCTTCGCCGGCTCTACTGGGCCGGCTTCACCGGCGCCGCCTTCCGGAACGCCTTCCTCCGCTACTTCAGCCGCCTCTCCCGGACCGTGCCGGTGGATCCCGATCAGGGGATGATCTCGAGCATGGCCTTCGGCGCGGTGGTGCTCGACCGGGGCTGGGGGCTCGTCTGGTTCCCCGAGGGCCGGCGTTCGCCCGACGGGCGGCTCCGGCCGTTCCAGACGGGGGTGGGGGTGCTGCTGGCGCACCACCCGGCGCCGGTGATCCCGGCGGTCGTCCGGGGGACGGAACGGATCCTGCCACCCGGAAAGACCATTCCCCGGCCGGGCCGGATCACGGTGGCCTTCGGCCCGGCCCTCGACCCCGCGGAGCTCGACCGGAGGGGATGGGGCCGGGAGAGGCGGGAGCGCATCGCGTCGGCCCTTCGGGATGAGGTGGCACGACTGGCGGACAGTCTTCGCGCATGACGGCTCGTTCGAAACCCCGCCCAGCCCCCGCGAAGGAACGGGGCGCCTCGAAGCGGGCCCTGGTCGCCTGGGCGTTCTACGACTGGGCGAACAACGGCTTCGCCACGGTGATCCTCACCTTCATCTTCTCCGCCTACTTCACCCGCCGTATCGCGCCCGACGAGGTCACCGGCAGTGCCCTGTGGGGCAACATGGTGAGCGTTGCCGGGCTTCTCATCGCCCTGGGCGGTCCGGTCTGCGGAGCGGCCGCCGACCAGGACGGCCGGCGCAAGCCCTGGCTCATCGCGTTCATGCTCCTCTGCGTCGTGGCGACCACGCTCCTCTGGTTCGTGAGGCCGTCCCAGGACTTCCTCTGGCCGGCGCTCCTGCTGGTGGGCCTCGGCATGGTGGGCGCGGAGTACTCCTACATCTTCTACAACGCCATGCTGCCCGAGCTGGCGCCCCCGGACCGGGTGGGCCGCTGGTCCGGCTGGGGGTGGGGGCTCGGGTACGCGGGCGGGCTGCTCTGCCTGCTGGCCGCCCTCTGGATCATGGAGGGGGGCGGGTCGGCCCCCCCGGACGGGGGGGTGGGCTCCCTGGTGCGGATTCGGGCCGGCTTCGTCCTGGCCGGGGCCTGGTACCTGCTGTTCTCCCTCCCTTTGATCCTCCTGGTGCCCGACACGCGCGGGCTGGGAAAGCCCCTGGCCCGGGCGGTTCGGGACGGCGTCGGACGGCTGGTGGAGATGATCCGGGAGGTGCGCCGGTACAGGCAGATCGCCCTGTTCCTGCTGGCCCGCATGATCTACATCGACGCCCTCGCCACCATCTTCGCCCTGGGCGGGGTGTACGCGGCCGGCGCCTTCGAGATGAGCGAGCGGTCGGTGCTCCTCTTCGGCGTGGTCCTGAACGTGGCCGCCGGGCTGGGGGCCGGGGTCTTTGCCGGCCTGGACGACCGGATCGGCCCCCGGGCCACCATCCTGATCTCCCTGGGGGGCCTCGTCACGGGGGCGCTGGTCATCCTGCTGGTGCACGGCACCCTGTTCTTCTGGGCGGCGGGCACCTTCATGGGCCTGTTCGTGGGGCCGGTGCAGGCGGCCAGCCGGTCCTACATGGCTCGCATCGCGCCGGAGACGTTGCGCAATCAGATGTTCGGGCTGTATGCCTTTTCCGGCAAAGCGACGGCCTTTATGGGCCCTTTCCTGGTGGGGTGGCTGAGCTACCTGTCGGGCAGTCAGCGCATCGGCATGGGCGTGATCCCGGTCCTGCTCGCTGCGGGGGGCCTGCTGATGCTCAAGGTGCCGGCCGCTAAGAACTGATCCCCGCCTCGGGGTGGGAACGCCGCCCGGACAGGCCCTCCGCGCCGGACCCCCGCCCGCCCCGAGGCCTCCCCGGGTGCAGGGGAGCCCGGATCCCGACCCGCGGTCCCGCCCAGGGGGTCCTAGACCAGGCCGTGCTGCTGATCCAACAGCCGGTCGGCGTCCTCGAAGGTGGCCGTCCTCCCGAGGAGCCGGCCCTTCTCCTCGGTGGAGAGCCGGGCGTCCAGGGGAATGCAGATGCGGCAGCCCTCGTCGGAGCCGCAGACGCGCACCACGTTCCGGATCTCCAGCAGGTCGAAGAACCGGTCGAAGCAGGCCGACAGCTCGTGGGGCTGCGCGGTCTCGACCGAGGACATGCTCTGGTGATCCGTGATCAGGTCCATGGGGCGTTCCGTGGCGCCGGCGGCGGCGACGAAGGCCTGGTCCACCTCGTCCCGGGAGGGCGGATCGGTGATGGGGATGTAGACCCGGTCCTTGTCCTGGTTGAACCAGATCTCGAACCGGTCGGTCTCGTGGATCCGCCCGTATCCGCGGTCCTGCAGGGCCTTGATGTCGGGCATGGC
>Ga0207797_1002413_pt1 | contig 12949 bp, 10 predicted proteins | sample PRCRCaboRojoPR_6_FD_187275 | JGI IMG/M metagenome (GOLD analysis project Ga0207797, IMG submission 187275) | Marine sediment microbial community from Cabo Rojo, Puerto Rico - PR CR 10% Liquid 1 (SPAdes) | ecosystem: Environmental > Aquatic > Marine > Coastal > Sediment | place: Cabo Rojo, Puerto... | reverse complement strand
CCTGTTGTCGGTGTACCGAAATAGCGGAGCAGTTCTGCCGTTCCGTTCTCTTTCTCAATTGAATAGAGCTCGCCTATTGCATTCACCCAGTAGACCTTCTCTCCGAGCACAAGTGGTACATTCCGAACCTGATAGTCTGTCTCCACCGCCCAGTTTACGCTCTTATCCGCCGGGTCCAATGAAATCATCTGCCCGTCAAAGGTACCGAGATATACCGTTCCTTCCATCTCCGACAGGGACATAACTGCACTGGTAATTTCACCGAAACGCCACCGGGTTTGACCAGTTGCCGGGTCCAGTGATCGCAGGGCCCCACTGTCGGTAGCCAGGATCATCTCTTTCCCAAATAAAACAGGGCTCACAAACAGCCGGGCATCGAATTTACGCTCCCAAACTGTTTCACCACGCAACGTATCCACCGCCCGCAGTTCCCCGTTGACACCTGTGAAGATACACAGCGAATCCACTAGCACCGGATCGGTCGCTGAAGAGAAACCTTCGATACGCCACCGTTCCCGCCCTGTCAACAGATCGAACCGAACGAAATTTTTCTTCTGATCAGCTTCAACCCAGTAGAAAGATCTCGGATGATAGCTAGCATTAGTGATGGGCTCTTTCCCGTCAATCCGTTCGATCTCTTTTGTACGGACATGATTAAAGACCTGTATTTCCCCTTCGGTGGAGAGCCAGGCAGTGTGGATTGAATCGAGTACTACCGGTGCAGTAATATTAATATCAGACAATCGGTATCGTTCGCCCTTGTTGCCCTGAAACGGCGGATCCTCTTGAGAGGTCCCGGGAAAATGGGAGATCTCAACTGCGTGGCTGCAGGCAACGAGTAAGAGTGCCATTGTTGGTAAAATCAACCGTCTCATTAGTAATCCCAACCGAAAAAGAACTGATAAAATGTATTATCGCCAATCGTGTGAAAATCCGTGCGTCTCCCGATATCATACCGTAATACCAGCATGCCACCAAGATTCAGTCTGAATCCGATTCCCATACTCCCACGCAGACCGGGAAATTTCTCTTCCCAGGCATTGCCGGCGTCAAAAAACAGGGCACCTTTTAATCCCCTGAAACCGACGAAGCCAAATGGGAATTGAATTCCCAGCTGATCAACCACAGGAAACCGCAATTCATTATTCCAGAGCACCACATTTTTGCCCCAAATCTTGAAACGGGGATACCCCCGCAACGTCCAGGATCCGCCAATATAGAACCGCTGTGCTTCAGTTCCCTCACTGCGCAGTCCCATCAGCCGGAGTGCGTAGCTAACACGTTCGTGAATCCTGAAATAATGCCTGTAATCGGCAACCAACGTGTAATAATTCACATTATTGTAGAAAATATCGTTCGTCAGTCCGGCCCGCAGAAGAATTCTCTCCCCGTCCATCGGCCCGGTAGATCCCCAGATTGAGTTATCTTTTACATAACTCACAAAATTGGATACCAGAAAAGCGTCTCTCACACCGGTCCCACCGAATTCATCTTTTCGGGATCGGGCAACGGTAAAAGAAGTTTCAATCCGCCGGAACTGACTGAACGGATATCGTAAAATGGCCATACCACCATAACGCCGTTCATTAAAAAAACCCTGTCTGGGAGTGTAATAGAGATTATTAAAATGAAAGGCCCCGAACCCGTAATTCGCCCGGTTTTCTAAATTGTATTTCGCCACAAACACATTGAACCGCTCCCAGAATTCGGAGGAAGACCTGGCTGAATTATAAATGAGCATCTCCCAGCGATGATTCCCCATCACATCCGAAAATGCCAGCTGGCCGCCCCCGGAGGTACCGAAAATGGGATCATTGGATATCTGACTCGCAGCAATATCGAGTGAATACTTGCGATTGTATCGATCTACCCGGGTACTGTCCGCCGTGGAAATGGTGTTGTAACTCCACAAATTATTCCCCGGGGCGTTCCAGGCTACCTTTGTTCTCTTATTCGCTGAGATATTGACTTGGTGCAGCTGAAACTCGTAATTGTCGAATGCCGTACAGATCAACGTGGTATCATTCCGCCACACCGGATGGAGGGCAGCAGTGGCAAAATTGGTGGCCTGCGTTAGATTGTAGTGCGGAGCGGAGAAGTGAGCAATGGAATCGATACGCGCAACCCAGATATTATTGGTACCTGTCCGATCCGATATAAACGCCAGCCGCTTGCCGTCCGGGGACAGGGCGGGATTGGAATCATGTGAGCGTTCATGCGTCACATAGGTGATATCCCCGCTTTTCAGTGAAAACCTGAAGATATCCGTGTAACTCTTCCGGCCGTAATCCGTGCGATCGGAGCTGAAGTAAAGATATTGGCCTTGCGGCCCGAAAATCGGGGAACGGTCATTATAGATATCATTGGTAAGCTGTATCAGTTGCTCCGAATTGGTATCAAAGAGGTAGAGATCCACCTTGCCGGAGAAAGCCATCCCTGAGAAAACGAGATCCTCCCCATCAGGTCCCCATTTCGGCGAGGAGATTCCCACCAGATTGGGAAAGGCATACGAATGGATTCGTTCCCTCTTCTCCATATCCCAGAGATGCAATGCATCCCGTTCACCACTTTTTGTGACGAACGCAAGGATATTCTCTTCGGAAACATCAATTTCCGAATCCATGATGTGAAAGGCTTCATACTGAATATTCCGCTCACCCTCTACCAGGAGCTCGGGTTCCGATTTCCTGGGCGACTCCACCGGCTTCGAATAAATATTTGTGTAGCCGGTCCGGTTCGATACAAAGGCCACCCGTTCTTCACCGTCCAGCGTATACAATGTCGGGCTGAAATTGACCCCTTCGGATGTCAGCATATGTGTGGTGGCCTGGGGCAGTTTTTCCTCCTCCAGTACGGGATAGATCTGTTGTTTTAACCAAAAGTGCCACTGATCGCTCAGCTGCTCCACAGGGACGCCTAATACGTACTCTATCACCTCCAGAAAATTGTCATCCCGCCAGATGTTCTCGATAAAGCGCAGGACTTTGTCCGGTCCGTATTTCTCCGCCACAAAGTGGAGAAAATTCTCGCCTTCCTTATACATCAGATAACTGCCTGTGATACGATAAATCTGTGTAAGAGGCGCAAAATAGTTGTTCAGTATCGCGTCCCGTAGCACCATCCTGGATTGCGGATCAAGGATCTCTGTCGACCAGAATTCAGCCAGTCCTTCAACGAACCAGAGCGGCGGGCCTGATCGGGTGAACATTCCCCGATCCTCATAGATGCGGTTTACCTTGCTGGTCATCATCACATGAACCAGTTCGTGCCAGATCACCCGGCGAAACTGGTACATGGACCCATTACTGGGCACGACCACTCTCCCTTTAATAAACTCAAAAAACCCGCCAACACCCTCCGGAATAAAACCCGGCGTGACATTCGTCTGTTGAAACAGCAAATGCGAACTGTAAAAGATCAGCGGGACCCGTTCCCTCAGTGTGTGGTCGAACTTTGCGGACAGCTCGGTATAACTGCTTTCCGCAACCGCAGCACCGATCTCTGCCACATCTGCCATCTCTGGATAAAAATAGATGTTAAAGTGTTCGGTATGCATAACCTGCCAGTCGAAATCGGTATACTGCACTTTATTCCGACCGAAGTAATGATATTGGGCTTCGACCGTGGTTGTTAAGGTCAGCACACCCAATACGAGGAGAACAATTTGCCGTATGTATATTCTGAAACGTGACATCACTCTCTTTATAGGGAAAGATCGGCAATGAGTTCCCGGGCAAGAGCATTCGGCGATTGTGTCATGGAATCTATCCCCGCCAATGCCTCGTGGAGACGATCGCTCCGCTCGCTGGTCCAGAACATTTCGGTAAGCCGCTGTCTCACCACACCTTCCACCCGGTTTTTATATCGGCTCTGCCGTTTTCGCCGGAGATCTCCGTGCTCTGCAAGAAATGCCTTATGAGATTCTATGGCGGTATATAGCTCGGTAATTCCTTCAGACTGCAGTGCAGACGTACGGATAATCCGTGGTTCCCACCCCGTACTCTCCGTTCCCAGTTCAAGAATGGAAGATAATTCTGTGTACGCTTTGTTCGCGCCTTCCCGGTCGGACTTATTCAGCACAAAGAGATCCGCAATTTCCATAAGTCCCGATTTCAGAGCTTGCACCTCATCACCGCTTTCGGGGACCAATACCACCAGGGTGGTATCTGCGGCCTGGGCGATATCAAGTTCCGCCTGCCCCACGCCAACCGTTTCATACACAATGACATCCATCCCTGCCGCATCAAGAATATCCCCCGCCTCCTGAGTATTGACCGCAAGTCCTCCCAGCGAACCTCTGGATGCCATACTCCGGATATACACCCCCCGGTCATCCCAGTGGCCCGCCATACGAATACGATCTCCCAGTACCGCGCCTCCTGTAAAGGGGCTGGTAGGATCAATACTGATTACTCCCACAGTGAGTTTCGCGGACCTGAAGTGCAGAATCAACTGATCCACCAGGGTGCTCTTTCCCGAACCCGGAGGGCCCGTCACCCCCAGTCGATAGGCTGAACCAACATGGGGATAAATTGAGGTCAGGAGGTGATCTGAATGACCGGGATCATTTTCCACCCGGGAAATCGCCCGGGAAATCGTTCGGATATCGCCGGATATTAATTTCTGGACATCTATTGTAGTCATTTACTCTTACAAGGATTGTAGCAGGAACAGTACACCTTCAACCGGCAGGAAGACAGTACAACGGCGAATCTATTCTTCCCATGCTCCGATCTCACTGTATTTCTGAATCCGGCGCTCTACAAGGGTTTCCGGTTCAGTTGTCTGAAGTTCTAGCAACTCTTCGAGCAAAACCTCTTTGACAATTTCAGCCGTCTCATCATAATGCCGGTGAGCACCACCCAGCGGTTCGGTAATAATCCGGTCCGCAACCCCCATATCCATCAGATCCTGGGCAGTCACTTTCATTGATTCCGCTGCATCTTCCGCCTTTCCGGAATCTCGGTACAGAATTGAAGCGCATCCTTCAGGAGAGATCACCGAGTACCAGGTGTTCTCCAGCATCAGAATCCTGTCCCCTACTCCAATTCCCAGTGCTCCACCGCTGGCGCCTTCTCCGATAACCATGATCAACACGGGAACTGTCAGACGGGACATCTCAAACAGATTCCGGGCGATGGCTTCGGCCTGGCCGCGCTCTTCCGCTCCGATACCCGGATAGGCCCCCGGTGTATCGATAAAGCAAATAATCGGCCGGTTGAATCGCTCCCCGAGTTTCATTACCCGAAGCGCTTTCCGATAACCCTCAGGATTGGGCATACCGAAATTGCGATAGACGTTCTGCTTGGTATTGCGTCCCTTCTGATGCCCGATGATCACTACTTCCTGATCCTCGATAGCACCGATGCCGGCTACAACCGATTTATCGTCTCCGAACCGCCGGTCTCCGTGCAACTCCAAAAACATTGAGGTGATCCGGTCAATATAATCGAGGGTATACGGTCGGTCAGGATGCCGCGCCAGTTGTACCCTCTGCCAGCGCGTAAGGCCATTATATACCTTCTCATATAGCTTTTCAAGCTTACCTTCCAACCGCGCAATCTCATCCTCTATATTCACATCGTCTGCAGCTGCCAGACCCCGCATTTCCTCTATTTTCTGTTCTAACTCGACAATTGGCTTTTCAAAATCTAATACAGTCTGCATAATCCCCTCATTGATTAATTCCGCATTACCCCCTCACCTATCGATGGAAAATGCTCACCAGAACCCCCGGAGTTAAGCAGACTCCCCTTCCGGCCATAATTTCAGGGTACATATGATACTGTTCACCGGGATAGTGTAGTATAAGATTTCTCATACTGCTACGCTACATTTTCTCCTGTTGGCGATTCGGGAATTCACCAAACACTGACCGGAAGATCAATTGAAGATCCAGACTAACAGAATAATGCTGCATGTAATACTGATTGTATTGCCTGAGTTCATGTTGTCTTCCGGACTCCAATTCCCAGAGACTGACAAGGCCCGGCTTAAACGGAAGCTCTTCATTGTTCTCAGTGGCTGAAAGCAGTGGCATACCCACCAGGCTCATATCACCGCGCAGCACATTCCAGAGAAGCGGAATGCGGCTGCCTAACGACGCTGACCGGTGCTTACTAACCAGGACATATCCTTTAAGCACTCCCCCATCCCAGTTAAGAAACCGTCGTTTCCTGAACCGATATCCCCGCAACAAAGCGACCGGGAGGTAAATCAACCCCACCACCGGCAATAACACCACAACAAGCATAAAATCAAACCACCTCTTCAGTCCGCGATAAAACACACTGGAAAGCCGGAAGTCCAGCTCCACCAGCGGGATGTTTGCCAGGTTTTCGACGGTAGCTTTCCCCAGAATAAATTCCAGACTGTGGGGAACAATTTTCAACTCCACCGGATGATCCTTGAGTGTATCAACCATCGCCAGGATTTCCTGATTCTGATACAGATCCGAAGTGAAAATCACATCGGTGATGTTGTGCACCCGCACCAGCTCCTGCAGTTCGGTACTCGTTCCAAGTACCCGTTCCTCCGGTGAATCATGGGCGGATTCATCGACATATCCCACCACCTCATAGCCATGGACGATCTGTTCCTGGAGCCGGTCGCCGATCCGTCTGCCCTCCTCCCCCGCCCCGACAATTAACGCCCGGCGATTCCTGACTGATTTGCCCAGGCCTGTCCCGGAACGATATCCGTAATACAGGCGCCATCCGGCCAGAGCAACGGCGGAAAAAAGAAATGCCATTAGTAATACCGCTCTGGAATATGCAAACTGTTTAAAGAAAAATGTCAATGCGCTGATTATCACAAACCCAAACACCAGTCCGGTGAGCGTGTTGCCCACGGAATAGTCCCGACTGGCGTAAGATCTAGTAAATGAGAGAGTGCCCAACCAGATCAACGTGTAGACCAGGGGGAGGAACGAGTAATCCGCCACGTACTGCAATCCGCCGAACTTCACCAGAATCGCCGCCAGAAACGCCAGCAATATCAACACACCGTCCAAAACCTGCGGAGTAAACCGCCGCATTGCATTGGCGATAAATCCAATGATCCCGCGCAACAGAATCCCGCCCCGGATTATAGTTGAGAAAGTCACAGACCATCTGGTGCTGAAATGTTTATTCACAAACAGGATCATCGCCCGGTAAAACTCAACATAACTATCAAAGGGCGCGAGCTTGCTGCTCTCACCTTTGTAGTGAATAATCTTGGTTGCAGGCACGTATCTGACGTCCCACCCGGCCTCTTTAAACCGGTAACACCAGTCCAGGTCCTCACCGTACATGAAAAAGGACTCATCCAGTAATCCCACGGTATCAATGGCCTGCCTCCGTACCATCATAAACGAACCGCTTACCGCATCGACGCTGGTCTCCTCATCCTCGTCCAGATATGTAAGGTTATAGCGCCCGAACAGCCGGCTCCCGGGAAAGAGTTTGCTCAATCCGAGGACCTTTGGCAACGCGGTTTTCAGGGTGGGGAAGCTCCGGCGGCAGGCCAACTGAAGACTGCCGTCAGGATTCAGAATCTTACAGCCGGCCATTCCCACATCCGGATGTTCATCCAGATATGCGACCATTGTGGAAAATGTGTCTTCCTGCACCAGAGTGTCCGGATTGAGTAGCAACACATATTCCCCTCCGGACTCCCGGATCCCCTGATTACATGCCGCAGCGAAGCCGCGATTAGTATCATTGGCAATCAACCGTACCCAGGGAAAATTCTCCCGGACGGTTTCCACAGAGCGGTCTACCGAGTGGTTATCAACGATGATAACCTCGGTTTCCTGTACCTGAGCCGCTTTGCGGATTGCCTGGAGCGACTGTTCCAGGAATTCCTTGACGTTGTAATTAACGATGATTACCGAAAGGCGTGGAACTGCCATGACATCGCAAATTATAACCGGCGGAAGAGACTGTTAAATTTCAGACGCCAGACCATGAATACTGCCTCGAAAACGATCTTTTTCGACATCTTTGACTTCCCCTCCACCCGATCATAGAAGATGATTGGTTTCTCTTTAATTTTATACTTGTTTTTCCAGGCACGAAAATTCATTTCAATCTGGAACGAATAGCCCTGTGAATTCACCCGATTGAGATCTATGGTTTCCAACACGTCTCTGCGCCAGGCCTTAAACCCGCTGGTGGAATCCTTCACAGGCATCCCGGTAATGATTCGGGTGTACAGATTGGCCGAATAGCTGAGTATTAACCGGGAAATAGGCCAGTGGACCACGGAAACCCCACGACTGTATCTTGATCCGATAACCAAATCGTATTCTTTCAACAACTCCAGCATTTCCGGGATTTCATCAGGATTGTGAGAGAGGTCCGCATCCATCTGCAGGATGTTATCGTATTCACGCTCCAGCGCATAGATAAATCCGGCTCTGTAGGCCGTACCTAATCCTTCCTTATCCGTCCGCCGCATTAAGTACAGGCGGGGGTGATTCTGGATCATCTCCTGAACCAATTCCGCTGTCCCGTCAGGCGAGTTATCATCCACCACCAATACATCCACAGTCACGGATAACTGGAAAATTTGCTCCACAAGTATTTTAACGTTTTCCGATTCATTATAGGTCGGGATAACTACTAAATTTCGCACTGTTGTAAATCCTTTTCCACTTGGGTTAAGCCAGACTTCGTATCATACAACCGGATATGGAGTTCTTCGACCACCTTTTCGGTTTTCAAACCACTTGACCTGGGCCGGGATGCAACCAGCTGATCCAGTTCCTCCGTTTTACATGGGGTAATCAAAGACTCGTCAAGACTGAAATGCCCGGCGATTTGCAGAGCAAAAGTATACCGGTCCAACATTTCGGAGCCGGCATAATTAAAGATGCCCCGGGCGTTCATAACACACCCCATGAGGATCGCGTGCGCCAGACCGTTGGCCAGTGTGGGATTTCCCACCTGATCATCCACCACCGAGATGGCCTTCTGTGCTCGCAGACTGCGGATCACCCATAATACGAAATTATGCACCTGTTTTGCGGCACCGTACAATACATTGGTCCGGAATATCAAATGGTCTACTCCGGAAGCGATGACCGCGTTATCCGCGGCAAGCTTACTGGTTCCATAATAGTTGATCGGAGATGGGCGATCTTTCTCACTGTAGGGTCCACTCACACCATCGAACACATAATCCGTCGAAATCTGGACAAATTTCGTCTGTTTGCGCCGCAACAGCCGAACCATTTTTTTCACTGCGGTGGCATTGATTGCCCAGGCTGTCTCTTTCTTCTCTTCTGCTCCGTCCACATCAGTGAATGCAGCACAATTGACCACAAATGCCGGCTCCGATTCATCCAGCAGCGTTTTGACCGAATCGTAGTCGGTGATGTCCAGCTGTCGGTAATTTGCATCGTCCCAGGTGACCACCGGTTCCGGTTCCAATCCGGTGGCAATCACATTGAAATGTGGCTGGAATTCCCCGACAACCTTCTGTCCGAGAAGACCGTTAGCCCCCGTCACGACAACTGTTTTGTCATCGTGTTCGTACTGATACCTGATATCCATGATTACGGCGGGTAACCCAGGAGGGCTCAGCCGGTTTTAATCCGGCAGCCGTTCTTCTTGAACTCATTCACCTTCTGCTCCATTTCCTCGTCACTCAAGGCGAGAATCTGGGCACTGAGGATGGCCGCGTTCCGCGCCCCGTGTTTCCCGATTGCCACTGTGGACACCGGTACCCCACCGGGCATTTGCACCATCGAATACAATGCGTCAAGACCATCCAGCGAACCGGCATTGATCGGTACACCGATAACAGGCAGAGTAGTATACGCCGCGATCACTCCGGGCAGGTGTGCGGCCAATCCGGCGCCGGCGATGATAATCCGGTACCCTTGTTCCTTTGCAGTGGTCGCAAATTCCCGGACATCATCTGGTGTCCGGTGCGCCGACATGATCTTTAATTCGTATCCAATCCCGAATCCGTCCAGAAACTCGAAACAGTCCTCCATAGTTTTCTGGTCGGAAGCAGAACCAAGCACTACTGCCACTTCTGCCATAACTGTCCCTCCAATTAGTTCAAATGATAAGTTCGAAAATACAAAACCACTTCACCAGCCGCAAAACTTAAATAGTATCCTCCAGTCCGGGCCCGGAGCGAAATGTTGAAAGGATGACATCCAGCCGCCTGAGAAATACCAGCTTCTTCATATCCGGGGCGAACACCTGGGCATCGAGATAGTACAAACGCTCCATCTCCGGATCGTAGTATGCGTAGCCGATAAATGGCCCCCCCTTGGCTTCCTCCCTGTGCTCCCAGAGTCCCCGGATTTTAATAGCCCGCCTCCCGTTAAGGGTGGTTACGGCCGCCTCCAGATACTCAGTGTTCACTCTGACATCACCGTACTGCTCCCGGCCAACTGTTCTGCGCAGGTCCACTGCAAGTGCGGAATCCAGCACCACCGGATTACTGAATTCCTCCCAGTAGACACTCATCCATCGAATCGGCAGATGCCGGCCCAGCCAGAAGAAGTTCTCCTCCGGGCGCTCATGAATAATGATCCAGTCCCTGGGAACACGTATAGTCCAGTCATAAGTGGATGCCAACCGTCTCTGCATGCCCTTCTGCTCATACCGTCCATACAGGTATTCCCGCTGTCGCTGAATAAACATCTCATCAAAATAGCCTCGTAACTCCTCACTCCGCTCCTGCAGTACGGTCGCCAATTGTTCACGGGAAGTGGCAGTCAGTATCAACAGCATCTGATTGTCACGCCACGGATCTTCTTTTTTTGCCACCGGCAGATTCCCGGCCTGCATTTTTTCGACCAGGGAAGAGGAAAACCGCCGGTTTATAAACCGCATTGATGGAGAACCTTCCCGTAAAAGGGAAAGGATGATAATATTCCTGTATATCATGAAATTCGTAAACTTATCCGGAGTCACATACTGGATATCGTACCAGGGCTCGGGTCGTGGAGTGGGAACCTCGGGGGCAAACGTCTCCTGAATCAGGGATTGGGTCTGCTCCCAGTCGACAGAATCGGCTATGACAATCATCGCATCCGGCTCGCCGATCGCATCCCGCTGAAAATCGCAACTGATGACCACCACCATGCCAAAAATGACAGACAGCAGGATAAATCTACGCATGCTCTTTCTCCTTCACTAAATAGTAAACCGATGCGGATCCGCTGGTATGATTGGTTTGCCGATTATGTACAAGGGAGCCGAACATACTGTTTATCATGTAGAACGGCCGGTAGCGCTTTCCTTCCCTGCGATGTCGCAGCTGTTCGCTGTACAGTACGTTGTATACGGTATCCAGTGTCAATGCTCCCGTATCTTTCAGCCGAAATGACGTCTCCGCGAAGAGCTTTTTTATATCCATCCCGGTAAAATGATACAGATGACGGGGTGTATCCAGGGCAACCCAGTGTTCCTGATACCGTTGAAAGTCCCAGGAATGCACATTCGGCATTGCCAAAACCAATACACCATCCGGACGAACCAGCGATTCCAGCTTCCGCACTGCCCGGTTGAGATCATGCAGATGTTCAATCACATGCCACAAGGTAATGAGATCGAACCGTTCCGCCGCAACATCCCAGAGGGATGGATAGACCGATATCCCCTGTGCTTCAGCATGAGCTCTGGATTTCACATCCGGCTCCACTCCGGCGACCGACCACTGGAACCGGTTCATGTAGTGCAGGAATTCGCCGGTGCCACAACCCACGTCAAGCAACCGTCCCCCCCGGACAAAATCCTCCACAGCCAAACGTTTTCTCCAGAGCGAGTAATACCGGGCCAGCCGGTACAGTACATCCTGAACCGAATAGCTTTCTCTGGTGGAGAGAAACGGATCATACTCTTCATGCGCGTAGAAAGGATGAATAGAGTCTTCGGCCGGACGCGGATTTAAATACCGGAACCCACAATCAGTACAATTCACTATGGAGAAAGTCTGGTCCGGAAGAGTGTCAAACCGGTCCGGGACTTCCCGCCAGGATTCGTAATTTGCACTGTTACAGAGAGGACACCGGATCGTCTCCCACTCGATGTTGTTATCCATTCCCATCATCCACGAACACAAACTCCGCCTGTCGGTCTTCAATGGAAACCCGGACCACTTTGATTCGCACCCGATCGCCCAACCGATACCGTTTCTTGGTGTTCTCTCCCACCAGCTGGTACCGGTCCCGGTCATATTCGTAGTAATCGTCCTGCATTTCCGAAACAGGTACTAATCCTTCCACCAGATAGTGAGTGAGTTCCACAAACGCGCCGAAGGAGGTGACCCCCGAGATAATGCCATCAAATTCTTCTCCAATCTTCTGCTCCAGGAACTGCAGGGATTTGATCTTTGCGTATTCCCGTTCCGCCTCCATAGCATTCATTTCTTTGGCCGAACTGTTTTCACAGGTCCGTTCGAGAAAATCCATCAATGTAGACGATTTGCCGGGCTTACCCTGCCGGGCATAACGCTTGAGTAATCGGTGGACAATTAAATCCGGATACCGGCGGATTGGAGATGTGAAGTGGGTATAGGTATCGAAAGCCAAACCGAAATGCCCCTTGTTATCCGGGCTGTATTTTGCTTTGGTCATCGATCGCAGCGCAACTTTTTCGATAAAGTCCTTGTATTCCATATTCTCCACAATACCCAGAATATTCCGGAAATCTTCCGGTTCGATCTCTCCCAGCACCTGGTAATTGATTCCCAGCGTCTGCAACAGTGAAAGGAACGATTCGATATCTTCCTTCTGTGGCTGTTCGTGAATCCGATAGACAAACGGCCATTCGTCCTGTTGAGAATTGGTATTCCGACTGGCGATATGAGCAGCAACTGTCCGGTTCGCCAGGAGCATAAATTCCTCGATAAGGCGGTGACTGTGCAGCCGTTCACTGGGACGAACTTCATACGGGATCCCATTCTCATCCAGCGAGAAGATCGGCTCGGGAATATCGAAGTC
>Ga0207797_1002412_pt1 | contig 12950 bp, 10 predicted proteins | sample PRCRCaboRojoPR_6_FD_187275 | JGI IMG/M metagenome (GOLD analysis project Ga0207797, IMG submission 187275) | Marine sediment microbial community from Cabo Rojo, Puerto Rico - PR CR 10% Liquid 1 (SPAdes) | ecosystem: Environmental > Aquatic > Marine > Coastal > Sediment | place: Cabo Rojo, Puerto... | reverse complement strand
CATTTATCCAGCCTGAGTTTTACGTCAAATTAATTCATTCTTTACTGCAATCCGGTCAAGTTGACGGCATTCTATTGGGACGCAGTTATAAATTCAAAGGGACTTCAACAAAAATTTACAATGACATCTCGGCTCATTTCAAAGATCGTGTAACAATGTTGCCGCGGCATGCGTCTTTAGCATTTTATGCCGCTATGGTGGATTGGTGTGATGGTTATGTTACCGGAGATACCGGTCCGTTGCACATTGCGGCCGCTCAAAAGGTTGCAACCCAATCTGACTATTCTTTTAGCAACAACACAGTCATCGTCAGCCTTTTCAAAGCAACAGAACCAACAATTTATGGTTACGATTCGTTTTCAAAGTCAATTATTGATTCCAGCCAGTCAGCACCGGCACGGGCCTATGAACTGGATTTGAGCTGCAAAGACATCACCTGTTCTGTTCAAAGAATCATTAAAACGTGCGACGCAACGAATTGCATGTCTTCATTCAGAGCGGACGAGATTTCCGATTTCATCCTGCAAAACATTAACCATAAAGAGCGACCAAAGAATTATGAGCTATCACCGTCAGTTAACTGGCAATAATCGCTGGATGTTCTTATGTGGCATTTCTCTGTTTGCTGCAATTTTTATTTCGCTTGCCTATTTGTTCGTTTTTCAAAAACCGGATTTTCTTAAAGTCATGAGTGTTATGATCGCCTCGCTTGCCGGCGGGCGGTCCGCTGCCATTCTGACCGGACTCGAACTCCGGATGCACAACCTTATCATCAGCCTGATTGTTTTTGCCATTAACCTGGCCTGGCTGCTGACGTTCTTTGCCTTGTTAATTGCCTTTTTCCATCACGTCACTGAAATTAAATACGTGGGAAAACTCTTAGAATCCACCAAAGAACGCGCCGAAGCGCAAAAATCAAAAGTAGCAATTTGGGGCTCGTGGGCTCTGCCGGTTTTTATCTGGCTGCCTTTTCCGTTTACCGGTTCCTTTGCCGGAGCGATTATCGGTTTTTTAATGGGAATCCCCTTTGCCAGATTGCTTGTTATTGTCATCGGCTCTATGTTAGTCGGCATTGTATCATGGACTTACGGCTTTCACAGTCTGCTTGTGGTGACGGGACCTGTGGGCAAAATCGTGACCTATTCTCTTATAGGTATACTTATATTACACGGATTATATCAAAATCGGAAGCAATTGAAAAATATTAATAAAGATTAATTATGCAAAACTCTGATACGAAAACAGTGATCATTCTCACAATGCCCAGAAGCGGTTCTTCGCTTTTGGCAGGAATTTTACATCGCCTTGGCGTTCCAATGGGAAGCTATTCTGATTTGGAAAAAGGTCAGCATCTGAACAGATATGGCTGCTATGAAGACCAGTGGTTTCAATCCATAAGCCTGAATATCCTTTTCGAATCGCGTTTATTATTAGACCTGACCAAACGGCTTAATATGGACGAGGAGCGGATAAAAAATGTCGTCCAAAATTACAAAGCGGAAATTGAAGAATTTGTAAAGGAAAACGAACAGAACACCTGGGGATTTAAGGACCCGGCATTGATTTACAGTTTGCCGTATTTTCATACTTTGTTCAAAAATCCGTATTATATTCATTTGAGGCGAAACACGCGCGATACAGCCGGATCGCTCTACAAGACATTCCGGCCATCGTACTGGATTCCGGAAATGAAAGAAAAATTTCCCCTTTTTAAACCGCGTAATCGCATGCGAATTATTTTGCGGTCAGCTAAACTTCTTTTTACCAAACAAAAAGATTATAATGAACAGGAGGTTTTTGAACAGGTTATTGAACGTGGTCATCGGCGAATTGAGCGTTTTTTGAAAAAAAAGAATAAACATACGTTTATTCAACTGGAAAATCTTTTGGAAGAACCTGAGCGGAACGTCAAGGAACTGGCAGATTTTTTGGACCTCGACACCTCCCGCGAGAACTACCGCGCCGCGTTGGAATTTCTGGATCCCAATTTGGTTAATTCTTATTAGGATAGTGAGGGGGCGGATGTCACCAGTTTTTATGAACCGGTGACATTTTTGAGTTTAATATCATCGATCGAATTTATCCATTTTTCAAAAAGTAACTAAATCTCCCCCAACGCAAAATGTTTGCGCACATCTTCAATGATGTTCCAGGTGCAGTCCATGCCTTTTGGAAATTCAACCAAATCACCTGCTTTGATTTCCACCGGCTCGCCGCCGTGTGGGATAACCACGACCCTGCCTTTGAGCAAATAGCACGTTTCTTTATCATCATAGTGCCAGGGAAATTCAGAAACTTCCTTTTCCCAGATTGGCCAGTTTTCTACGCCCAGCTTTTCCAGTTTTGCCTTATCAGGTTGTTCAACATTGATCTCCATCTTAAGCCTCTCTTTCGTTTTTTATGATTTTGACGAATTTCTCAAGCGTTTCTCCTGCTTCACCGGCAGGCGGCGTTTCATTCCAGTGTAATGACTCTTCGCCTTCATGATTGACGATAATATGATCGTACATTGTGCCAATCATGAGCTCTTCCCAGGCCGCATTCGCACGAATATGAATATCTTTCATCACAGTAGCAGTAAGTTCCATTCCCTGATTGTGCGCTCGCTGAATGAGTTTGGTGACCTGAATGGAAGCCAGAGCTTCCTGCATGCTGATGTCATTATCCATCAAGTTGCGAACATCCAGAATCTCTTTGTCAGAAGCCGGCTGCATAAAAACGGTAACCAGGTTCATATCCTGCTGGTGTTCTTCAATGCGTGGATGGCGCAAAAGCTTTTTCACAACTTTGGGATGGATATCAAAAATGACCAGATCATTTTGCCCGAGCAACTGGAAAAGTTGTTCAGTATCCACAGCCTGCAGCATGTTACGCGCTTTGCCAATGACATATCGTTCCGGCGCTAAAGACTTTATTTCTTTTTTGGTTCGAAAATAGTAATCCTGTCCCTCTTTTTCGGTCGGTCGTTTTTCGCGGCTGTTAAAAAGCACAGGCCGACCAAACGTGATCTCTGGACAAGTCCGCTGCAAAGCCTTCAGCAATGGTGTTTTCCCCACACAGGAAGTACCGGATAAAATCACAACTTTTTTCATGTATTTGCTCTCGGTCTATTGTAAATTTTAGTTGATATGCTTATAAGAAAAACCCATGTATTGTAATATGAACTTTACTTTATAACAAACGTTAAAATACACTTTGAAAATACACAATTTACATTGATAATCAATGATTTTTTAAGACTATTTTTACATATTTAACACAGGGCGTTTTCAAAACACCTTCAGTCATTCACAGAATTTCAAAGCCAGGAAAAATTCCTGTCATCATGTTTTAATGTATCGGTTCAAAATGCAATTCGCACTTGTACTAACGACTTTACAAATAATTGCGAATTTACCTCAACTTGAACAAACTTGATTCTTTATGAAATTCATTGTATATTTGTTGTTTAAATTATAGGAGAACAAAGGGATATCTATGGTAGAAGAATTAAAAGAAAAATTAGCCAACTTGCGTGAACGCACAGACAATTTATGGAGGTTTCTTTGACATTGATACCAAGCAGCAAGAAGTAAAGGAACTTGAACGCGAATCCCGGCAGACAGATTTTTGGGATAATCCGGAACACGCGCAAAAAGTCATGCGCGACATCAGTTCACGCCGGCAATGGATCGAAGCCTGGCAAAACATCGATGACACGTGCAAGCAAATGAGCGAGCTCCTGGAAATGGCCAAATCAGAAGATGACGAAAGCGTGGTCACTGACGTCCAGTCCGAGGTGAAAAAGCTTGAGAAGAGTATTGAAAAGCTGGAATTCCGAAAAATGCTGGGGAATCCAGAGGATTCGAAAAATGCTATCCTCACTATTCATCCCGGAGCCGGTGGTACCGAATCCCAGGACTGGGCTGAAATGCTGATGCGAATGTATACCCGCTGGATCGAACGCCAGGGATTCAAGAGCGAGATTCTGGACTTTCAGGCAGGGGATGAAGCCGGCATCAAAAGTGTATCTATCGAAATAGCCGGCGACTATGCATACGGTTATTTAAAAGCCGAAGCCGGGGTGCATCGGCTGGTACGCATTTCACCGTTCGATGCAAACAAACGTCGGCACACATCGTTTGCCTCGGTTTTTGTCTATCCGGAAATCGATAACAGCATCGAAGTGCAAGTTGACGATAAAGATTTGCGAATCGACACCTATCGCGCCAGCGGAGCCGGGGGCCAGCATGTTAATAAAACCAGCTCGGCTGTGCGAATCACTCATATTCCAACCGGAATCGTGGTACAATGTCAAAACGAACGTTCCCAGCACCGCAATAAAGATGCGGCCATGAAAATTCTTTTATCCCATTTATATAAATTAAAACTGGAAGAAGAAGAGGCGAAAAAGGCGGAACTGGAAAACTCGAAAAAAGAAATCGGGTGGGGCAATCAGATTCGTTCGTACGTGTTCCACCCTTACAATATGGTCAAAGATCACCGGACCAATCACGAAACGAGCAATGTGCAAACTGTCATGGACGGTGAAATTGACGAATTTATCGAACATTATCTCATGCAAACGACTGCGAAAATCGCGTAAATTTCAATCCAACGAGGTGACATGAACGAGGAAAATCTGCAGGATTTAAATAACGTTATGAAAGCACGCCGGGAAAAACTGGCGCAGATAAAAGAAAAAGGCATCAATCCGTTTACTTATCAATTTCTGCGTACTCGTACAGCCGCGGATATTCTCAATGATTTTGAATCGAATGAAAATAAGAACGTCAGTATTGCCGGCCGACTGATGTCTATCCGGCGGATGGGCAAAGCGTCTTTTGCCCATGTTATGGACGAAACCGACCGTATCCAGCTCTACGTGCGCAGGGACCAGATCGGTGAAGAGACGTACGATGTTTTCAAGTTGCTGGACATCGGTGACATTATCGGCGTGTCCGGAGAGGTCATGAAAACGCGCACAGGTGAAATTACGATCGTTGCCACTGAATTGAGCCTGCTCAGTAAAAACCTGCGGCCGCTGCCGATTGTGAAAGAAAAGGAGGAAGAATCAGGCGACAAAGTCACTTACGACTCTTTTTCGGACACCGAGAGCCGGTATCGGCAACGTTACGTTGATTTAATTGTCAATCGAAAAGTAAGCGATGTGTTCATCAAGCGTTCACAAATTATCAAGGCCATGCGTCAATACCTTGACGCCCGGGGCTATCTCGAAGTTGAAACTCCGGTGCTGCAACCAATTTACGGCGGTGCAGCGGCGCGTCCGTTTGTCACGCATCATAATACCCTGGACATGCAGCTTTACATGCGCATCGCCGATGAACTTTACCTGAAACGCCTGATTGTCGGAGGGTACGCCGGTGTATATGAAATTGCCAAAGATTTTCGTAACGAAGGAATCGACCGGACTCACAATCCGGAATTCACCATGATGGAGTTGTATGTGGCTTATAAGGATTATCATTTTATGATGAATCTTGTCGAAGACATGGTGAATGACATTGCCAAGCAGGTGTTGGGCTCAACCAAGATTTCTTACCAGGGACACGATATCGATCTGACAGGTCCCTGGCCGCGATTATCGTTTTTTGATGCTATTGAAAAACATACCGGCAAAAGCCTCTACGGCAAAGGCAAAGACGAGCTCAAAGCCATTGCCGAAGAAATCGGTGTGCATACGGAAAAAGAATGGGGTGCTGGCAAAATCTTAGATGAAATATTCAGCGAAAAGGTAGAGCCTCATCTCATCCAGCCGGTTTTCATTTGCGATTATCCGGTAGAGCTGTCACCGCTGGCCAAGCGGCACCGCGACGATCCACATCTGGTCGAGCGGTTTGAACCGTTTGTTGCCGGCCGCGAAATCGGCAATGCGTTCTCCGAGCTGAACGATCCTGATGACCAGCGGGAGCGATTCGAATCGCAAATGGCATTGCGCGAAGCCGGCGACGAAGAAGCGCAAATGTTAGATGAAGATTTTCTGCGTGCGCTGGAATACGGCATGCCCCCGACAGCCGGATTGGGCATGGGCATCGATCGGCTGGTGATGCTGCTCACTAATCAATCTTCAATTCGTGATGTCATCTTTTTCCCAACTATGAGACCGGAAAAGTAATATGCGCTATGAATTTTTCATCGCACTGCGGTATTTGAAATCCAAACGCCGCACCGGGTTTATCTCGTTGATTTCATACATCTCCGTTGCGGGTGTGGCCATTGGTGTGGCAGCGCTTATTATTGTGCTTTCGGTCATGAATGGATTTGAATCCGAAGTGCGATCTCGTTTTATCGGCGTGGACACCCACGTTAAGGTACGAACGTTTCACGACAAAGGTGTGGAAAATCATCGTAAGATAATGGAGCAGATAAAAGACACGCCACATCTGGTTGCCATGTCGCCTTACATTCACCAGAAAGGACTTGCCCTTTCCAAAGAACAAAGCACAGGTATTCTGGTTCGGGGAATCGACGGGGAAACAGCACCGAATGTCAGCAACATCCAGGAAAGTATTAACTACGGCAACCTGGATCTGGGCATGCAAACGACTCTGGAAGGTAAGAAATTGCCGGGTATTGTCCTGGGATTTAACCTGGCAGACCGGCTTATGGTTACCCTTGGCGACAAGGTAACCATTGCCAGTTTTAAAGGTATCCAGCAACTCGGCCAAATGCCAAACATGCTGCAGTTCGTGGTAACCGGCTATTTTGAAACCGGCCTTTTTGAATTTGATGATACAATGGCATATATCTCCATCGAATCAGCTCAAAAGCTGTTCACTATGCCCAAAAAAGTTTCCGGCATTGGCATTCGCGTTGACGATTATCAAAATGCGGAACAGGTCGCTACAATTTTGCAGGATCAATTAGGATATCCATACCGGGTTATCACTTACTTTGATTTGAATCGAAACCTTTTTGCCTGGATGCGCATTGAAAAATGGGCGGCTTTTATTATTTTATGCCTTATTATCATGGTTGCGGCGTTCAACATCGTCAGCACCATGATTATGATCACCATGGAAAAAACACGAGAGATCGGCATCTTGCGGTCCATGGGCGCCACACCGAAGAGTATCCGTAATATTTTCACGTATCAAGGATTAATCGTCGGATTTTTCGGAACGCTTTGCGGCAATATAATCGGTTACGCCCTGTGTTGGGCGCAATACAAGTACCGGTTCTTTTCACTGCCTATGGATGTTTACATCATCGACTGGCTGCCCATTTTAATGAAATGGACAGATGCGATATTTATTTCAGCAGCAGCAATACTAATAACCTATGGCGCTTCGGTCTATCCGGCTGTAAGAGCCTCGAAACTGGACCCTGTACAATCAATACGTTATGAATAAAAACGAAAACAACACAATTTTGCTCAATGTACGTGACGTGCACAAAACGTACCGGATGAAAGCATCATCGCTGCACGTGCTCAAGGGTATCGATTTGCAGATCAAGGAGGGTGAAATCATTTCCATTGTTGGGCCCTCCGGAGTGGGAAAAAGCACCTTGCTGCACATCATCGGTATTTTGGACCGACCGGATAAGGGCACTGTTGAAATAGATGACATCGATGTTTTTTCATTTGAAGATGAAAAATGTGCCGGATTGCGAAATAAAACTGTTGGATTTGTCTTTCAGGCTCATTATCTTTTACCAGAGTTTACAGCACTTGAAAACATCATGATGCCCGGCATGATTGCCGACAGAGAAAAAAACGAGCTGAAAGAATCGGCGCAATCATTGCTTACAAAGGTGGGGTTAGAAGACCGGGCTGACCATCGGCCACGCGAATTATCTGGTGGCGAACAACAACGTATCGCCGTCGCCCGCGCCCTCATCAACCGCCCCCGGCTCTTACTGGCAGACGAACCAACTGGCAACCTCGACCTTCAAGCGGCAGAATCGTTGCACGATTTACTTTGGCAGTTAAATCGTGAAGAAAATCAAACATTAATTATCGTGACCCATAACCGAAATCTGGCATCGCAGGCGGATCGGATTATCGAATTATTTGACGGCCGGGTTGAAAATATCAGAGTCACAAATCAGGCTTAACCGGGTGGCATAATTATTGTAATTTATGTGTTATAAAAACAAAACGAGGAAAATGCAGCTTGTTTTTTAACAACTTGTATATTTAATATGAAGACAAAATGTCATATGACAGAACATATGTCACACAATGACAGAACACAGATACGCGGTAAGAGGTGTTTTATATGAAAAATAATTTTTCCAGTCGAGTACAAATGGTTATCCAGTTCGCCCGCGATGAGGCGTTGCGACTCGGACACGACTATATCGGAACAGAACATTTATTGCTGGGGCTCATCCGGGAAGGCGAAGGTGTTGCAATAGAAATACTACGTTCTTTAGGATGCGACTTGGAAGAAGTAAGACAAGCCATTGAAGATGCAGGCCGTGTGTCGAATGACACCATGACACTCGGTAATATACCATTCACCAAACGAGCAGAAAAAATATTAAAAAGCGCTTATGTCGAAGCAGAACGCCACAAATCGGACATAATCGGAACGGAACATCTTTTGCTTGCCCTTGTTAAAGAACGCGAGGGCCTTGCTGCTCAAATCTTAAATAGTTTTGATGTAACTTATAATGCAATATCTGCGGAGTTGGGACGTATTATGGATAATGCATCACAATCAAGCGGGACTCCCACAGAAGGACAGGGAAAGTCTCAGACACCAGCACTTGACCATTTCGGTCGGGACTTGACAAAGCTGGCCAAGGAAAATAAACTCGATCCTATCATAGGTCGGGATAATGAAATACAACGTGTGGCACAAATTTTAAGCCGCCGTAAAAAGAACAATCCGGTACTCATTGGCGAACCAGGTGTCGGCAAAACAGCTATTGCTGAAGGTTTGGCACTTCGCATTGTTGAAAAAAAAGTACCACGAATTTTGCATGACAAACGCTTGGTAACACTGGATTTAGGTGCCATTGTTGCCGGTACAAAATATCGGGGGCAATTCGAAGAACGCATGAAAGCGATCATGAACGAACTCGACAAAATGCCTGATATTATTCTGTTCATTGATGAGTTGCACACCATCGTGGGAGCAGGAGGTGCGTCCGGATCACTGGATGCGTCGAATATGTTCAAACCGGCGCTTGCACGAGGTGAATTGCAATGCATTGGTGCCACAACCCTTGATGAATACCGGCAATATATCGAAAAAGACGGAGCGCTGGAACGGCGTTTCCAAAAGGTGATGGTCGACCCTCCCTCACTCGAAGAAACGGATGCCATCGTAAAGGGACTTCAAAACAGATATGAAAAGCACCATCGTGTTCATTACACGCCAGATGCGATTAGCGAGATTATCAATCTCTCGGAACGATACATTACAGACCGATACCAGCCGGACAAGGCAATTGACGTGCTCGATGAAACCGGCGCACGTGTCCATTTGAACAATTTGGTCGTACCAAAAGAATTTGCCGAGATAGAAGAAAAGATAAAACAAGTTCAATATGAAAAGGATTCTGTAGTACGTTCACAAAATTTCGAAAAAGCGGCTGTTCTACGAGACAGAGAAAAATCTTTAAACACAGAACTCGAGAAGGCACGTGCACGATGGAATGAGGAACAGGATGAGCATTATGCCACCGCCACGGCAGAAGACGTGGCAGAAGTTGTGTCGATGATGACCAAAATACCGGTGACAAGGGTTGCTCAATCCGAGTCTCAAAAACTGCTCAAAATGTCAAAAGAACTGAAAAAACGCGTTATTGGGCAGGACCCGGTAATCGATTTGCTTAGCCGGGCCATTCAGCGGACACGGGCCGGGCTCAAAGATCCGAATCGACCTATTGGATCGTTCATCTTTCTGGGACCGACAGGTGTTGGAAAGACTTATCTAGCCAAAGAACTGGCGACATATCTTTTTAACGACAAAGAAGCTTTAATTCGCATTGATATGTCGGAATATATGGAAAAATTTTCCGTATCCCGTCTCACCGGTGCACCTCCGGGCTATGTGGGATACGAAGAAGGCGGACAATTAACCGAACGAGTCCGCAGTCACCCTTACTCGGTGGTTCTGTTTGATGAAATCGAAAAAGCGCATCCGGATCTGTTCAATATTTTACTGCAGATTTTGGATGAAGGTCATATCACGGATGGCCTTGGCAGAAAAATCGATTTTAAAAACACTGTCCTTATCATGACAAGTAATATTGGTGCCCGAGAAGTGAGAAAAGGCGGCAACATTGGCTTTGCCAAACAGGATGACCAGACCACCTACGAATCTATGCGGGACCGGATTTTGGAGCAGGTTCGAAACACGTTCAATCCTGAATTTCTGAACCGTCTTGACGAGCAAGTGGTCTTTCGTCAGTTATCTCGCGAAGACATGGTAAAGATTGTGGATATTGTCATTAAAGAAATGCTCAACAAGGTTGCCAGCCAGGAAATCGATCTTGAACTCACTCGCGGAGCCAAAGAGTTTATCGCCGACCGAGGTTTCGATCCGGTTTACGGCGCACGACCGCTGAAGCGTATGGTTCAAAAATATATTGAAGATCCCCTGGCGGAAGAGTTGCTCAAGGGTAAATTTCCCGATGGCAGCCGGGTCCGCGTCCAGCGAAAGGGCGACGAACTTGGATTCCGGGAAGTAAAATCAACGAAAAAGAATGCTCAAACTCAAAAGAGCAAACAGGAAATAGAGAGCGAAAATTAAGCTCCAAGCCCGAGCCATACGGTTCGGGCTTTTTTTTATTCACTCGATGGCAGAATAATGTTGTTCCCCTCGTTTGGCCATTGAGCCCGAATTTTTATCGTATCCGGATAGACAAAATATCGCTCAGCCGGTTGAAACGGAAAAGCCTCTCCCCAGCTATATCGGCTATTTTCATCGCGATCGCGATAAACCCGGATCCGGTATTCACCGGGCAATAAATCACGGAATCGATAAGTTCCGGGTGATTTCAGCCACAATTGCTTATTTCTTGACTCTTTATTATTCAGCAATTCAGCTTTAAAAAAAATGGGACCGGTTGCAGCGGTATCCGGATCAATGACTGTACCGGAGATTTCCGAAAGCGTGTCCGGATCCATGGTGATGAAATATTTTTTAAATAGCGTATCTGCAAGCGCATTACCGGCAAGATCGAAGACCGAATCAACCGGCAGCGTGATGTTATAATACGTTTCTGGATCGAAATCTTCTGTCGACATAAAAAGACACTCTGTCATATTTGGCCAGGCAAGTTTACCGGCAATGGTATCTCCTAGTGTGTCTGCAACCAGAAAATGCTTGCTAACGGACTCCTGGTTCATAGCTTCGGTAAAATGAATGCGAAATTGACTTTGAAGCGGCACAAGTGTCGAGCTGTCGTGTGGCTGCATGTCAAGATACCGAGGTTTGGTGGTATCTGGCAAATCACTGCCCATAAAATCAGCAAGGCCGGAATCTGCCGGCATAGGAAGATGATTTGCATCCAAAGCACGACGGACGCGAAGATTATAGGGCATCTCGGGTTTTTGAGTCAGTGTGGCCAGATGTACAAGCGCAAGATTGTTGAAATCCAGCGCTGCATCGAGAACGGTCAATGAATCACCGGCTTCCGATACAATCACGTAATTATCAGGATGTTCCAGCGCGGTAGTATCCATCGGTTCGGAAAAGCGCAGATTTATGTGACGCTGATCCGGAACAGCGACATCCGCGAGAGCTGGCGGAGTTGTATCCCGTCTGGTTATGCGGAACGTCATGCCATTTTTCTCGCTTTGTGATGAATCCAGAGTGACATCGGAAAAGGGCACACCAAGCTGATCGAATTCCGCGTTATACAATGTATTCATATCACGATCCTGAACGGCAAACAAGCGATACATTCCAAACGCCATGTGTGTGAAAGAAAAAGCTCCCGTTTCCCCACATTGGGTGATATAAATGGGTGACTGCTCGGCCGGATTGGGAGTTTGACTCACATTCAAATCATAAGCCCACATTTGCGTTCCGCTGATTTCGCCGTTGCCGTATACGTGTCCGGTAATTTTTCCACGGTCAAGACGTGGGCCGGTAGAAAAAGCCAGCGTATACGATTCCTTCATCATATTATTTCGGCGGTCGCGGGTACCGGCGCCAATTGTGATGACATAGGTTCGATCGTCCAGCAGCGTGTCACTAAACTCGATAGTCAGTCTTTTGTCTCTTTTCCATTTATACTTTAGTTCTTCCCCGGGAAAAGGTGTGATAAAGAGCGAATTTTCGCAAGTCGACGGCCTAACAGGTTCACTAAAAACAACCTGAACATCAATATCACGGGAGATGTTTGTGGTGTCCGGCGGTGGGAAAGTTTCAACCACGAATGGAGCGGTTTCATCAACCGGCCCGCCCGGCGGCGGTGCCTGGGAGGCGCAATAAAAAAAGATGCCGGCCACTATCAGAAAGAATCCATGAAGGATTACTTTTTTATTTTTCATAGTCATTTCATAAAATAGAAATTTTTCCGGCAATTTTCAATTTATTTCAATCAATCAGAAAAGATTGTGAGTTTTAAACTGTATTGAATACAAACCGGAGCAAATGCGGATGTTTGATTGGAATTCGAATCGAATGATCTGAGCAAATTACTTTTTTCCCACAAGACAGTCATGATAGATGTCTTCCAGCCTTTGCAGAACTGACTGTGCCATGACATTTTTTTTTGCCCACGTGTAATTATACAAACTCTGCTTTTTTCTGAGATTTTTATCCAGATAAAGCTGTGAGAGATACTTTGCACATTCTGCCGGCGAAACCTGCTCACACAAAAATCCCATCATGCCGTGTTCGAAAAAATCTTTTACTCCTCCAACCGAGGTAGTAATTACTGGTAGGCCAAAACTCATGGCTTCCAAAAGGGATGTTGGCATGCCTTCGCCATATTGCGTGGGAAACAGGTAAACATCGGCTTGCCGGAAAACCGGGCGCCGG
>Ga0207797_1002411_pt1 | contig 12952 bp, 14 predicted proteins | sample PRCRCaboRojoPR_6_FD_187275 | JGI IMG/M metagenome (GOLD analysis project Ga0207797, IMG submission 187275) | Marine sediment microbial community from Cabo Rojo, Puerto Rico - PR CR 10% Liquid 1 (SPAdes) | ecosystem: Environmental > Aquatic > Marine > Coastal > Sediment | place: Cabo Rojo, Puerto... | reverse complement strand
GTGTGGGAGGCCTGGGCGCTGCCGACGCCGACGACCACCTCCTCGACGTCCTCGGCGATGCGCTCGACGGTCTCGCGGTGCCCGTGGTGGAACGGCTGGAACCGCCCCGGGAACAGTCCACGCATGGGCGCCAGCCCGTCGCCGGCCGGCAAAAGCGACCCGCCCGTTACGACCCGCCGGCAACGGCGCGGGCGCCCGGAATAGCTCGCGCGGTGGCTCGCGGGGCCGCTACCGGACAGTCCGGCGGCCGACGACGCTGTCCATCCCGAGTTCGTACACGGTGAACGCCACGTCGGCGACGGCCTCGTCGAACAGCCGGAACGGCGGGAACCAGTGGTTCAGCGTCGCCTCGTCGGCCTCTCCCTCCCAGGGGGCCAGCGGGCCGCGGACGTAGATGCTCCAGGAGTCGTCGGTGGTGGCCTCGTGACAGACCAGCGTGGCGGTGTCGGTCGCCTCCAGGAACTCCGTCTTCCGGCTGTCGCCGTCGTCGCTCACCCGCAGGAGGAGCCGCTCGCCGTCGTAGTGGTAGCTGAGGACGACGCCGTACGCCTCGCTGTCCTCGGCCAGCGCCACGACGCCGTGCTCGCCCTCCCGGAGGCGCCGCTCCAGTTCGGCCTCGTCCATCCCGGTGGTGTACACGTACTGGACCTGCTCCATGCGGGAGGGAGACCGCTCGCGGCTATGAGCGTTCGGGGTCAGCGCTCGCCGAACAGCTCCTCCGTCCAGACGGGGTCGCCGCCCTCGCTCTCGGCGGGGTCGAGGTACACCTCGTTGACGAGATCCAGCACCGTCTGCCCGAGCTCCCGCACCGCCGTCTCGACGGTGCCCGGGCCGGTCGGGAGCTCCCCGCTCAGCCGGTCGCGCCAGTTCTCGGGCACCGCCGGAAGCTCGAACGCCAGCCGCCCCTCGACGGGGTCCCAGTAGAAGTCCAGTCCCTCGATCAGCCCGAGCTCCCGGGCGGCGCGGTACTCCGGCTCCGTGAGGTCCGTGTACGCCGCCCACTCCTCGAACCCCTCGCGCCAGGCGCCGTCCCGAAGGACGGTCTCGACCTCCTGGCGGTTGAGGTCGGCGGCGCCGCCGACGGCCTCGACGGCCTCGAACGCGCCCGGCACGCCACGGTTCGACAGGTCCGGCGGCTCCGGTGGCTCGACGTCGAGCGCCATACCTGGCGTTCGCCGCTGGCGGGCATAAGCCTCTCGGGGGTTACCGGTCCAGACGTTCGCGGGCCGCCCGGACAATGCGGCGGGCCTGGCCGGTCGTGCTGTCGATGACCTCGGCGACGCTGTCGGCGTCGGCGTCGGCCAGCCCCCTCACGCTGTCGATGCCGGCCGCCCGGAGCCGCCCGGCGTACGTCGGCCCGACCCCCTCGACGTCCTCCAGCTCGTAGCTCCCGGCGAGGTCGGTGCTCGCGACGGCCTCGGCGACCTCCTCGCGTATCGCGGCTCCGGGGCTCTCGACGACCACGGTGTCGGTGGTGTCGTCGTGAAATAGAGTGACGGCGACCCCCCGGTCCCGGCGCTCGACGCCGATCTCCACCCCGAGGGCGTCCTCCAGGAAGCCGACGACGCCGTCGGGGCTGCGCTCGACGACGCTCCTGGCGAGTTCGCCCTCCTCGCCCGCGACGGCCACCTCCAGTTCGCCGGCGTCGCCGGCAGTGACGTCCGTCTCCACGTCGTAGCCGAGGACCTCCTCGACGGCCTCGCCGACGGCGTCGGCCAGCGCCGGCGCGGACTGCTCGTGGAACCACTCGGCGACCTCCGGCCAGACGTCCCGGTGGGTCGAGCGCGAGACGGACAGCCCCACGTGGCCGGTGGGGTACTCGATGACGGTCGTCTCCGGGGAGCCGACGACGTCCTCGAACGGGAGGCTGGCCGCGGCCGGGACGAGGGTGTCGTACTCGCCGACGATCTGGAGTATCGGGGCTGTTATCTCCCCCGGGTCGACGCGCTCGCCGGCGATCTCCAGGTCGCCGCGCCAGAGGCTGTTGTCCTGGTAGATCTCCTCGACGAACTCCGCGTACGCCTCGCCCGCGAGGTCGATGCCCTCGCCGAGCCACCGCTCCATCCGCGCGAAGTTCGCGACGAAGTCCTCGTTCTCGAGGCTGTCGAACAGCCGGAGGTACTTGGCGACGTAGTTCGAGACGGGGTCCATCATCGCGAAGCCGGCCGCCAGGAACTCCGCGGGGACGTTCCCCCAGGTGTCGGTGACGGTGCGGGGGTCGTAGTGCGCCTCGTCGCCCCACAGCTCCAGGACGCCGCCGGTGTCCTCGAAGTACAGCCCCGCGGCCATCAGCCCCAGCGCGTTCACCTTCTCAGGGTGCAGCGCGGCGTAGGCGGCGCTCATCGTCCCGCCCATGCAGTAGCCCAGCAGGTTCACCGGGCCGCCCCCGCTGTCCTCGCGGACGGCGTCCACGCAGTTGTCCAGGTACCGCCCCACGTAGTCGTCGAGCGTGAGATGCCGGTCCAGCCGGGACGGCTCGTTCCAGTCCACGAGGTACACGTCGTGGCCGGCCTCCAGCAGCCGCCGGACGACCGAGCGGTCCCGCTGGAGGTCCAGCACGAACGGCCGGTTGATGAGCGCGTACACCACCACCAGCGGCACCTCGGCCTGCTCGCCGGTGAGCGGCTCGTAGCGGCGTAGCTCCAGTTTGTTCTCGGTGTACACGACCTCGCTGCTGGTGGTGCCGACCTCGACGTCCGCGGCCTCCCGGAGCCGCTCGGGGGCGACGACGGCGCTGGCGGCGGCGTCGGCCGCGGCCGTCGCGACCCCGCGCTGGAGCGCGAGCGCGAACAGCAGCGGCGACGGGCTGCCGGTGTCGCCCGCCATCAGCCGGCTCCCCCGGGTGGCACCGTCCTGTGGCCCATGACCGGCGGTTGCACCGCCCGGACAGTGAACCACACCGGCGTTACCAGGCCGCGGGAACGGCTCACAGCGCCAGCAGCGCCACCGGCACCACGATCAGGAGGACGGCGAAGCCGGCCAGCGCCCGGGGGTCACGGAGCAGGCGGTCGTGGGCGGTCGCCACGGCCCGGCGGTAGCCGCCGACCCGGACCAGCGCCGCCACCGTCACCGCGCCGGCGGCCGCCACCAGCACCAGCACGAGGGCGCCGCCGGTGGGAGTGCCCAGGACGGCCGCGACGAGCAGGCTGTCGGCCAGGGTCCCGAGGTTGGCGCCGAGCACGTACGGCACCAGGTCGTCGCGCTCGACGTAGCCGCGGTTGAACAGCGGGACGACCGCGCCCAGCGAGAAGGCGACGCTGGTCGCCAGCGCCGTCACCGCCAGGCCGGCGAGAAACGACACCCACACCCGCTCCAGGCGGCCGAGCAGCCGCCGGGTGGCGGCGCTCTCGGCGCCCGCGAGCACCTGGTCGAACAGCCTGAGGGCGGCGAACAGCAGCGCCACCGCCAGCGCGCCGGCGGCGAACGGGCCGACGGCGTCGACCACCGCCCGCGCCAGCGCCGCGAGTGGCCCCACCGGGCGGGTGCCGGCGTCCAGCGGCGCGCGGGCGGCGAGCCGTCCCTCCAGCGGGGCCAGCGCCAGCGCGCCCAGCGCCGTCGCCGGCAGGTAGACGGTGTGGGTGACGAGGAAGGCCAGCAGGCCGAGGCTCACCGCCTCGCGGAGCCGGCCACGGCGGCGCTGTGCGTAGTCCATCGCGCCGACGAGGACGACGACGGCGGCGGCGCCGAGCCGCGAGCCGGCGACGACGAAGAACAGCTGTCCGGCGCCGAGCGCGCCGGCGGCGAACAGCGATAGCCCCACCGCGGCGACGACGGAGCCGTTGGCCAGCGCGTAGGCCGCCAGCCAGCCCAGCCCGAGCGCGTTCGCGTGGCTGGCCGACCGGAGGAGCGGCGCCACCGCCGGGGCAGCCGTGGCCGTCGCCGCCCCGAGCAGCCGGACGGCCAGCAGGAACGCTCCGACGGTCACCAGCAGCCGGACCGGAAGCGACACGTTCCGGGCGCTGGCCATCGGTTCTCCCGGCCCGGCGAAGCCACAAGCCGGCGCCGGCGGTTCCCGTGGCGTGGGAGGCGGGAGGCGGCTTATGCCGGCGTCCGGCCTCCCGCCGAACATGTACGACACGATCCTGGTCCCCATCGACGGCAGCGACAACGCAAACCGGGCGGCCCGCCACGCGATGGAGCAGGCCGAGGAGTTCGGCGCCACGCTCCACTCGCTGTTCGTCGTGGACACGCGGCTGTACGGGGAGCCGGGGCTGAGCAGCACGGAGCTGGTGATCGACGACATCGAGGACGAGGGGCAGGCGCTGCTGTCGGAGCTGGCGGACTCGGCGGAGAACCGTGGCATCGAGGCCGTGACCCGCTGCTGTCACGGGGTGCCCCACGAGGAGATCATCGGCTACGCCGACGAGGTGGACGCGGACATGGTGGTGCTCGGCTACCAGGGTCAGACCCACAGCATCGACGGCCACATCGGCAGCGTCGCCGAGCGGGTGGTGCGCCACGCCGGCCGGCCGGTGTTCGTGGTGTGAGAAGAGGTATGTGCCCCGGGGCGCTACGGTCGGGTGATGGCAGAGGGGAGCGCGAGCGGGTGTGACTGCAAGGTGGGGACCGCGATCGACCGGTTCGGGCTGGACGGGCTCGACGCCCACCTCGCCGGGGAGTGGACGGACCCCGAGGGGGCGAGCCTCCGGGAGCTGGCCGCCGAGACGAACCGCCGGGTCCTGCAGGCGGCGCTGCGGGCGGCCGCGGCCGACCCGCCCGGCGAGGGGGTGGACGCGACGTACCGGCTGCTGGCCGGCGAGGCCGGCAGCGAGGGCGCCCGCGTGGCGGTGCGCAACCGGCTGGAGCGCCAGGGGGTCGCCGTCGACGCCGTCGAGTCGGCGTTCGTCTCCCACGCGACCGTCCACAGCCACCTGCGGGACTGTCTCGGGGTGAGCCACGGCGCCGAGGAGCCGGCCCCCGAGGAACGGGTCGACGCCGCCGAGCGGACGGTGGGGGCGCTCCGCTCCCGGCTGGAGGCGGTGACCGGCACCACCGTCGAGCAGCTCCGGGACGCGGGCGTGCTCGCGCTGTCCGGGTTCGACGTGTACGTGGACGTGAACGTCGCCTGCCGGGAGTGCGGGCGCTACTACTCGGTGGCGGAGCTGCTGTCGTCGCGGGGCTGTGAGTGCCAGCAGGAGTAGAGCAGGCGATGGAGCTTTCACCCGGCGCCGTCAGGAGTCGTGGGCATGCTCGAACGCCTGCTGGGCGACCAGGTGCAGCCGTCGGGCCGCTACCTCGCGGAGGTCATCTACGGCGCCAACGACGGCATCGTCACCACGTTCGCGGTCGTCTCGGGGGTCGCCGGCGCGGCGCTGGACCCGGCGATCGTGCTCGTGCTCGGAGTGGCGAACCTGCTGGCCGACGGGTTCTCGATGGGGATGAGCAACTACCTCAGCCGGCGCTCGGAGATCGACTACCAGCGCTCGAAGCGGGCCGACCCCGAGGCGACCGACCCACCCTCGAACCCCGGCGACGGGAAGTCACCCCGCCGGACCGCACTGGTGACGTTCCTCGCGTTCGTCGTCGCCGGCTGGACGCCGCTGACCCCCTACGTGTTCGACCTCGCGCCGCTGTACCCCCTGTCGATCGCGTTCACCGGGGTCGCGTTCTTCCTAGTGGGGGCCAGCAGGAGCCTCGTCACCCGGCGGCGCTGGTACGTCAACGGCGCGGAGATGCTGGCCGTCGGGATGGCGGCCGCGGCGGTGGCGTTCGCTGTCGGGCGGCTGCTGGAGGGGGTGGCGTAGCGCCGGCGGGCTGTCGTTCCGCCGGCTGGCGGAACGCTATGCCACCCGGTCGGCCAGTGACTCCGCCAGCACCGTCAGCACGAGGAAGGCGAGAAACGCCGCGCCGATGCGCAGCCAGTCGTCCGGCGCTGGCGCCACGACGTCGAAGAAGGCGTTCAGCGGCGTGTACAACACCAGCAACTGGAGCCCGAGGGTGGTCAGCACCGCGACGACGAGCCACGGGTTCGAGGCCAGCGACAGGTCGTACCGCGAGCGGATTACCTGGATGCGCACCACCTCGACGACGACGAGGAACGTGAACAGCAGCGTCTGGGCGCGCACCAGGCTGCCGGTGTCGGTGAGGGTGGTGAAGAACAGCGCCAGCCCGGTGACGGTCATCACGAGGCCGATGGCGACGATGGAGGCCGCCAGCCGGCGGTCGATGACGTGCTCGTCGCTCCCGCGCGGCGGCCGGTCGAGCACGTCCTCGGCGGTGGGGTCGGCGCCCAGCGCCAGCGCCGGCAGGCCGTCGGTGACGAGGTTCACCCACAGCAGCATCACGGGCGTCAGTATCAGCGCCTCCCGGCCGGCGAACAGGGTCGGGAACAGGACGCTCCCGAGTAGCACGCCGACGAACACCACCAGCACCTCGCCGGCGTTGGCCGACAGCAGGTAGTTGACGAACTTCCGGATGTTGTCGAAGATGCCCCGGCCCTCGGCGATGGCGTCCCGGATGGTGGCGAAGTTGTCGTCCTGGAGCACCATGTCGCTGGCCTGCTTGGCGACGTCCGTGCCGCGGATCCCCATCGCGATGCCGACGTCCGCGCTCTGGAGCGCGGGGGCGTCGTTGACCCCGTCACCGGTCATCGCGACGCTGTGGTCGTTGGCCTGCAGCGCCTCCAGCACCCGCACCTTGTGGGTCGGGCTGGCGCGGGCGAACACCTCCACCCGCTCGACGGCCTCGCGGACGGTCGCCTCGTCCATCGCCTCGAGCTCGCGGCCGGTGAGCGCGCCCGTCGGGTCGAACCCCACCTCGCGGCCGATGGCGGCGGCGGTGTCGGCGTTGTCGCCGGTGACCATCACCACCCCGATGCCGGCGTCCCGGCAGTCCGCGACGGCGCCGGGCACCTCCTCGCGAGGCGGGTCGAGCATCCCCTGGAGGCCGAGAAACACCATCCCGTTCTCGACGGTCTCCTCGTCGGCGTCGGGGTCGGCGACCCGCTTGCGGGCGAACCCGAGCACTCGGAGGGCGTCGGAGGCGAAGGCGCTGTTGGCCGCCAGCGCGGCCTCCCGGCGCTCCTCGGTCAGCGCCCGGAGCTCGCCGTCGACCAGCAGCCGGTCACAGCGGTCGAGCACCTCCTCGGGGGCGCCCTTGGTGTAGGCGGTCACCTCCTCCCCGTCGTCGCGGGCGAGCACGGTCATCAGCCGGCGCTCCGAGGAGAACGCTATCTCCCGGACCCGCTCGACCTCGGGGTCGACGCCGGCCTTGGCGGCCGACACCAGCAGCGCCACCTCCGTAGGGTCCCCCCGGTAGCCGGTCGGGCTGTCCGGCGCCGGGCCGGCGTTGTTGCAGACGGCGCCACAGCGCAGAACCGGCTCGACCGCCGCGAGCTCCGCGGGCTCGTCGTCCCGGCGGAACTCCCCCTCCGTCTCCGTGCCGGCGCCGGTGACGGTGTAGGTGCCCCCGGGAATCTCGATACGCCGGACGGTCATCCGGTTCTCGGTGAGCGTTCCGGTCTTGTCCGTGACGATGGTGTCCACCGAGCCGAGGCTCTCGACGACCGGGAGCCGCCGGACCAGCGCGTTGCGCCGCACCATCCGCTGGGAGCCCAGCGCCAGCGTCAGCGTCACCACCGCCGGGAGCCCCTCCGGGACGGCCGCGACGGCGAGGGTCACCCCGACCAGCAGCACGGACAGCGGGCTGGCGGCCGTCAGCAGCAGCTGGACGGCGACGACCGCGACCACGAGCACGAGCACGCCGGTGCCGATGCGCCGGCCGAGGCTGTCGACCTCCGCCTGGAACGGGGTGGGCTGGTCCTCGGTGGTCTGGATCCGGGTGGCGACGGCGCCCACCTCCGTGTCCATCCCCGTGCGGACGACGACCGCCCGGCCCCCGCCCCGGACGGCGGTGGTGTTCATGTACACCATGTTCGAGCGCTCGGCGAGCGGGGTGTCCGGGTCGACGACCCCGGGCGCCTTGCTCACGGCGGTGCTCTCGCCGGTGAGCGTGGACTCGTTGGTCTCCAGCCCGGCCGCCTCGAGCAGCCGCGCGTCCGCCGGGACGGCGTCACCCCCCTCCAGGAGGAGGACGTCGCCGGGGACGACCTCCGTGGCGTCGACGGTCGTCGCCTCGCCGTCCCGGAGGACGGTCGCGTCCGGGGCGGCCATCTCCCGGAGCGCCTCGATGGAGCGCTCGGCGCGGTAGTCCTGGACGAAGCCGAACACGCCGTTTGCCAGCAGTATCAGCAGGATCAGCGCCGCGTCCGTGTAGTTGGGCTCGCCGCCGGGGAGCAGGCCGACCGCCAGCGACAGCAGCGCCGCGGCCACCAGCACGTAGATGAGCACGTCCCGGAACTGCGCGAGAAACACCGACAGCGCGGAGACGGACTCGCCGCGGCTGATCTCGTTGGGGCCGTACTCCGCCAGGCGGGCGGCGTGTTCGTCGGCGCTCAGGCCGTCCTCGTCCGTGTCGAGGCGGTCGAGCACCGCCTCGGCTGGCGCGCTGTGGAACGGCTCGCCCTCGTCGACGGCCCGCTCGGCGGTCCCCGCGTCGGTGGTGCTCACGCGTGTCCCCCGTCCCGGCCGGCCGGTCGCCGTGGGCTGGCCCGCTCGGACATAGCGGGCGACAGGTCCCCGGGCAGTCTTACCCTGGGGGCAGTTCCCGGCCCGCGGGAACGACCACCGCCGTAACGCCGGCGACAGACTCAGGACAACCCGACGCCGAGAGGGAACGATGGATATCACAGAGATCGTCTCGACGGAGTACGCGGAGTTCGACCCGGAGACGCCCGCCTCGAAGCTGATCGGCCGGTTCGAGGACCCGTCGCTCCAGGGGGTGATCGTCCGCGGGGACGCCTTCGAGGGGGTCGTGACCCGCCGACAGCTGGCGACCTCCCACGTCCAGCCGGAGACGAAGGTCGGGTCGCTCGTCACCCACGTCCCGCGGCTGTCGCCCGACGAGGACGTCCGGAAGGTGGCGAAGCTGATGGTCGGCAGCGACGCCCGCCTGCTCCCCGTGTTCGAAGGTGACGAGCTGACGGGCGTGGTCACCGGCGACGCCCTGCTGCGGGCGGTCGAGCCGTACCTCGACGCCGCGACCGTGCGCGACGCCTACACCCGGACGCTGGTGTCGGCGTCGCCGACCACCAGCTTCGGTGAGGCGCTGAACACGCTCCGCGAGGAGCGGATCACCCACCTGCCGGTCGTCGAGGACGACTCGGCGGTCGGGGTGCTCAGCCTGTACGACGTGGTGCCGCTGGCGGTGCGGGCAGGCTCGCGCAGCCAGGGCGGTGACGCCGGCGGCCGGGCCGGTCGCGGCGGGTTCGGCGCCCGCGAGGGGGAGCTGTCCCGGGTGCTGGATCTCCCGGTGCGGGACCTGATGAGCTCGCCGGCCCGGACGGTGCGCCCGGGGGCGACCCTCCAGGCGGCGCTCGGGGAGATGTTCGAGATCGGCGCCTCGTCGCTGGTCGTCGCCGAGGACGGCCGGCCGGAGGGGATACTGACGAAGACGGACCTGCTGGACGCGCTCACCTGGGAGGCCGAGGGCCGGCGCGCGGTGCAGGTGTACGGGATGGACCTGCTGGACGACACCACCTACGAGGACGTCGTCGACATGGTCGACCGGCTGGAGGGGCTCGACGCCGACACCCGCGTGCTCGACGCGAAGGTCCACCTCCACGAGCACGACGAGAAGCTCCGGGGGACGCCGTTGTTGCTCGCGCGGATCCGGCTGTACACGGACGCGGGGCTGTACATGGCCTCCGGCGAGGGGTACGGCGCGAGCCACGCGCTCAACGAGGCGCGTGACGTCCTCGAGCGGCAGATCCGCGACCGCAAGGGCCGGAACCGCTCGAAGAAACACCCCCCGCGGGAGACCTGGGAGAAGCGGTTCGGCTGGTGGCTGGAGGGTTAGGGGAGCAGCAGGTTCAACACGGCGACTACGACGCCGGCGGCGGCCATCCGGGCGGCCGCGACGTACCAGCGCTGCCCGGAGATCGAGCCCATGTAGGCGCCGAACACGCCGAGCACGGCCACCGCGACCCCGACGGCCGCCAGCGCCGCCTCCGCGAGGGTGAACACCACCCCCTCCAGCAGCATCGGCCCCAGCGGTAGCAGTATCCCCACCGTCGGGCCGGCGCCGCTGGCAGTGGCGTGGACAAGCCGCTCGCCGGCGGCCTCGCGGGCGATGCGGGTGTCGCTGAGGTCCGTGAGCATCGCCCGCTCCGTGCGGCGCAGCTCCGCTCTGGTCTCGGCGCGCTCGATCTCCCAGACGCTCCACACCGCCGACGTCCCCAGGCCGACGGCGGCGCCCAGCCCGATCTTCACGACCGCCGCGCCGTCGGGCACGCCCGTCAGCACCGCGCCGACGACGACGCCGATGCAGGTGAGCGTGCCGTCGAAGCCGTTGGAGACGAAGTAGCGCCGCGAGATCGCACGCACCTCCTCGTGGCCGAGCAGGTCACGCAGGCGCGCGAGGCGCTCGCGGGGGGTCACCGGCGCCGCTCCGCCCCGCGCGGGGTCCGGGGCGGGCCCACCCGATCGCCGCAGGCGACGGCGTCGACGGAGTGGACCGTCCCGCCCTGGCTGTCGACGGCGGCCTCGACGGCGTCGACGGCGAGGCGCTGGCCCTCCACTGTCAGCTCCACGTTCTGGACCTCGCGGTCGATCTCGAGGACGGTCGCTCTGACGCCGTCGACGCCGTCGACGTCGGCGACCCGCTGAGTGAACTCGACGAGCGGGGGGTCGTGGGGTTTCAACACGTCCACGACGATCTGGCGGACGCGAGCCATACCGGCCGTACGCGGCTGTGTGGCTAATAGCTGACCCCGCCCAGCAGCAGGGTCGGGAGGTACAGCAGCGCGCAGACGACCGCCGCCCGGCGGTCGATGCCGCGGCGCCAGTAGAACAGCCCCAACACGACCACCGAGACCAGCAGCATGTACGCCAGCGACGGCGCCAGCGCCCGGACGTCGCTGACGACGACGTCGAACAGCAGCGCCCCGACCCCCAGCGAGAAGACGGGGTCGGTGATGTTGCTGCCGAGGATGGCGCCGACGGAGATGCCGGCCCGACCCCCGCGGGCGGCGATAGCGCCGACGGCGATCTCCGGGAGGGTCGTCCCGAGGCCGGTGAGCAGGCCGACCAGATACGCCGGGAGGCCGACGGCCCGCGCCAGCCCCACGCCGCCGGTGACGGTGAGCTGTCCCCCGACGACCACGGCGACGAGGCCGGCGAGAATCCACGGGAGCGTCTCGCCGGGCGGCCGGGCCGGCTCGATGGCCTCCTCGGCGATCTCCTCGCCGCCCTCGTTGGTGTAGAGGGTGTAGACGAACTGGAGGTACGCCAGCATCATCAGGAACCCCTCCGAGCGGCCGACGACGCCGTCGTCGAGGGTGAGCAGCATCACGATCATCGCCAGCAGCATCGCGGAGCCGTACACCAGCACGTCCCGGCGGGGGGTGACGAAGGGGGCGACGAACGCGACGACGGCGACGGCGAGGGTGATCTGTGCGGTCTCGCTGCCGACGATGTTGCCGACGACGATGTCGCCGGCGCCGTAGAAGGCGGCGTACACGGAGGTGACCATCTCCGGGACGGAGGTGCCGACCGAGACGACGGTGACGCCGACGAAAAACGGGGAGACCCCGTAGTACAGCGCCAGGTCGCCGGCGGCGCCCACCGCGCGGTCCGCGCCCGCGGCCAGCGCCACCAGCCCGGCGAGAAACAGCGCAAGCTCCACCAGCACCGTTGGACGGTCCACGCGGAGCATCAAAGAGCCACGGGTCGGCGTCCCGCTTTTGGTGCTCGGCACCGTACCGGGGGGTATGAGCGCTCCGACACCGGTGGTCATGGACGACGGCGAGCGCGACGGGTTCCTCGGCGACGGCGGCACGGGCGTGCTCGCGCTCGACACCGGCGCGGACGACCCGCCCTACGCTATCCCGGTGTCGTACGGCTACGACGCCGACGAGGAGACGTTCTACTTCCGACTGGCGGTCGGCAGCGACCGCGAGAAGGGCCAGCTCGCCGGCCGGTCGGCGACGTTCGTCGCGTACGGTGACGAGGACGGGGGCTGGAAGAGCGTCGTCGCCAGGGGTCAACTGGAGTCGACCGAGGACGACGACATCGCCACGGACACCCTGGACGGGCTGTCGCGGGTGGAGATACCGATCGTCGACATCTTCGGCCGGCCCCCGGGGGAGGTGAGCTTCGAGTTCCACCGGCTGGTGCCGGCGTCGCTCACCGGGCGCAAGGAGTCCAGCACGGCGCCCTAGACGGGTCGCTTGCCCGCCCGGCCGACCACCAGCCCCAGCCCCAGCAGCACGGAGCCGGCGAGGGCGACGGCCGCGCTAGTCGCCAGCAGGTCGACGGCCAGCGCCGCGTCCCGCGCCGCGACCGGGACGAACAGCCGCAGGTCCAGCCCGACCACCAGCGCCGCGCCGACGACGTTGAACCCCATGTCCAGCGCCGTGTCCATCGGCCCGTAGTACACCAACACCGGCTCCACGTCGAGACGGTCGCCGACCTCGCGGGCGACCAGCTCGATCAGCTCCCAGAACGCCCCGACGGCGACGACGAACAGCACGGCCAGCGGGCCGGCCCCGAGCGGGAGCGCCTCCGGGCTCACCGACAGCGCGGCGTAGGCGAGCGCCGCTATCAGCGCCGCGCTCACGGTGTGGGTGAGGTGGTCCCACCACCAGACGCTCTCGTACAGGCCGAGCATGCCGACGGAGTGCAGCAGGCCGGCCGCCGCCACCCACAGCGGGAGCGCGCCGGCGGCGGGGCCCGCGACCGCCAGCCACACCGGGAGCAGGCCGGCGCCGAACGCCGCGGCGGCGTTGACCGCCGCCGAGACGTTCCCCCGGCGCAGCGCCGCCACCGCCACCAGGACGATACCGACCTGGAGCGCCAGCGCGCCGGCGGTGAGGTGTGTGCTCACGACGGCCACCCCCGCACGGGCCTACCGCTCGCTCCCGGCGGTGTACCGTGGCGGGAGGTGACGCCGGGTG
>Ga0207797_1002410_pt1 | contig 12953 bp, 7 predicted proteins | sample PRCRCaboRojoPR_6_FD_187275 | JGI IMG/M metagenome (GOLD analysis project Ga0207797, IMG submission 187275) | Marine sediment microbial community from Cabo Rojo, Puerto Rico - PR CR 10% Liquid 1 (SPAdes) | ecosystem: Environmental > Aquatic > Marine > Coastal > Sediment | place: Cabo Rojo, Puerto... | reverse complement strand
CTGGTGGCGCTGAGCGGCGAATACACGGACAGTCAGATCCGGACGAGTGCCGAACTGCGTGGCCTGTACCTCTCGTTCGCCCTCGAGCTCGGGGACGTGTCGGACGCGGAGGGAACCCCCGAGGGGACGCCGACGGCCACTGCCGAGACGACGCCGACGGCCGACGAACCCCCGACGTCGACCGCCACTGAAGCCCCGACATCGACGCCCACCGGGACCGAGCCCTCGACCCCGACCGCCTCCGACGGCCCCGGTTTCGGGTTCCTCGTCGCGCTCCTCGCGCTCCTCGCCGCGATGGCGGTAGCTAGCCGACGTCGGTAGGAGACGGAACGAGTCGGTGTCCTCCGTCGAGGCGGATCGAGTACGTCCGCGTGTCCGGAGGCGTCAACCGGGAGGACTGCCGTGCGGATCGAGCAGTCCGGCGTCGATCCGGACCCGCTCGGGAGATCCCCGTCGGGAAACGGCACCTGACCCGGTCGCGATTGGCCGGTGACACCGGTGACGGCCGCCCGTTACCCGACGCTGCTGGCACTGGCCCCCCGAGAGAGATAACGTGGTCCCCATACCAGGACGATCAGCGCGGTGACGGCGAGGAGGACGAACGGGTAGGCCTCCCTGGCGAAGCCCGCCTCGAGGACGGGCAGCGCCCAGTGGGAGAAGTTGAACGAGGCGTGGACGAGGATGGCGGCGAGAAGGCTCCCGCCCGTGTTGTTGTAGACCCAGGTGATAACGACCGTGACCAGGAGGATGGACGGGACGAACCCGACGACGTTCTCCGGGCGGTAGATGATCGAGGGATCGAAGAGGAACAGCGGGGCGTGCCACACCGCCCAGATGACGCCGAGAACGAGGCTGGAGACGAGCGCGTTCCACCGGCTCCCGCTCCAGCGGGCCTGGAGCCGGTCGAGGGCGTAGCCCCGCCAGCCGAACTCCTCCTGGAGCGGGCCCGTGGTCAGGGTCACGACGACGAAGGTGACGACGATAGAGAGAGGCTGGTCCACCCACGGCAGGGCCGGCAGCCCCTCGCCCAGCAGGACCCCGACGAGGAGGAGACCGCCGTTGATGGCCGGAAACAGGAGGAGGACCGGAAGCCACCAGCGCCGCCGGAACCCAGCGTCGAGGGCCCGTGTGGCCAGTTCGAGGACGCCCTCGCGTCCCCGGGCCCGGTAGACGAGCGCGAACGCGGCGACGGTCGGTCCGAACGCACCGACGTTCGGCAACCGTGGGCCACCGGTGACGCCCTGGGCTTCTAGCACCCGCGGTGCCCAGATGAGCCACGACCAGGCGAAGGCCGCGACGACGAACGCGAGCAGGTCTCTGTCCTCGGATCTCATCTCTCGTGCCCGACATCGGGGATGCGGACGGTCGGTACCGGGGGCGAGCCCGCCGATCGGACGGGCGGTTCGGCCGGGGCATCGGCGTGACCGACCGGGGGAGCCCGGTTGCGATCCGACACCGGACCGTCGTTCGTCCCCGATATAAATGTTGACCGGAACGCCAACCGGGAGGTGACCTTCGGATCGGACTCACGGCGGTCGCATCCCTCGTCGGGGGCCATCGAGACCGAACCCCCGGTTCGTTTCCCGGCAGGGCCACCGGACCCGAGGGCCCACGGGACGTGCCGCGAGCGGTCCCGTCCCCGGACCGCTCCGCCGGAGTGGACGGCCCTCCCACGGTATCGTTGGTATCAGAGTCCATACCGCTCACGCGACGGACCTCATAGGGATTATCGTAGCCAGCCGGCGGATCCGATCCGCCACCGTACTCCGGTCGCGTGCTCCCGGGCAGGGAAGCTATGAATAGCGACGATAATCCCTATCAGTTCCTTCGGGGGTCCTCGACGAGCTCGTACAGATCAGTTCTCCCGGGAACCCGCCGGACGTGCCCGGCCCCGGAGAGGACGCCGAGACGGTCCCGAATTCGTTCCTCGGCGTACCCCGACGCCTCGACGAGGTCCTCGACGCTACAACGGCCTGTCCCGAGGAGCGTCAGGATGGCGTGGTCGGCGTTGGTCCATTCGATCGTCATGTGTCCGTCGGGAGCGTCGGAACCGTTCCATGGCAGCCCTCCCTGATGACGTTTCGTGGTTCGTCCTTCGGTAAATAAGTTACTTCACCGTCGAAGGTGTGGGCTTTTGTCGCTGCCGGGTCTCCACTCGCGCGTCTACCATGTCCAGCGAGGCCGATCAGGTACCAGCGAGTGTCGGGAGTATCGGCGTCATCAACCCGTACGCACTGGCCGAACTCGTCCGCGGTCGAAGCATCGACTGGGAGGAGGAGGAGGCGCCGGCCGTACTCGAGGAGACCCTCGGGAGACCGTACGAGGAGCTGTTCGACCCGAAGTACCGGTCGCCGCTCTATCCGGGGCTCGAGGTCACCGACGCGGGAGAAGTCCGGGTACGCGGCCTCGACGACCTCGACCTCGAGGTCGAACTCGAGGAGGCGGAGCCGGAGCGGACGGACCCGGACGTCTCCCGCCTCGAACGGCTGGCTGACTTCACGGAGGTCCTCGACGTCGAGGACCTCCGGCGACTGGAGATCAGGAACCCCGAAGTCGTCAGTCCGGGGACCCTCCGCCTCGACGTCCGCCTGCCGGAGGAGGACCGTCGGGTCTCGCCGTTCCGGACCATCCCACGGGACGTCCTCGAGTCGATAACCGAGTTGGTCACGGTCGAGGAGGGGTGGACGCCGCCGAACGCGGCGTGGAGCGACCCCGGTGACTTCTTCGAGGAGACCGCCGAGTTCCACGACCCGATCCAGGGCGCGGTCGCGAACTGCTACTACATCGCCGCGCTCTCCGCCGTCGCCTGGGCGATGCCGTACCGCATCTCCCACCGGACGCGGGCGACCGGGGAGCCCCAGCCCGACTTCGTCGACATGGTCGAGTTCTACAGCGGCGGGTCGTCCACCCAGGTCGAGGTGTCCGAGACGGTGCCGCTCCGGACGCCCGGAAACGCATTCATGTACGCCCGGTCGAGCGAGCCCGGGGAGATCTGGCCGGCCGTCTACGAGAAAGCGTACGCGAAGTGGAAGACCGGGACCGGGAGCGACAGGCCCCAGATCACGGCCACGGCGTACGGCGACCCGGTCCGTGCCGCCTCGGAGCTCACGGGGCTCGCCCGGCACTACTACGCCACGTCGAGCACCTCGGCGAACGACCTCTGGGACCGCGTCCGGGCGAACTCCCGCAGCTACAAGACGATCAACCCGATGGTCGCATGGACGTACGGGAGTGCCGCGAGCGCCCCGACGAGCATCAACTACTCGACGGCCAACATCGTCGCCAACCACGCCTACACGGTCCTGGGCTGGGCCTACCGCGGCGGGACGAAGTACGTCGTCGTGCGGAACCCGTGGGGGAACACCGAGGCGACGACGGGCGCCATGAGCGGCGTCTGGACGTCGTACGACGAGTCGTTCTGGCGGTCGATCAACCTGCCCGACGTCGACGGCTCGTTCGCGGTCGACGCGAACACGTTCAAGCAGTACTTCGCGGGACTCGGGGTCGTCGACTGAGGCGGTCGCCGACGACGTTCTCGCACCGGTGGACAGCCGAACACCGGGTTTCCACGTCGTTCGATCGGGTCGGTCTCCCCGGCGCCGAAAGCGTGAAACGTCTGTTTTGCGAGTCCACGTGACATGGCGCTACCGGCGGTGACGGTGGATATCCTCGTCGTGTTCGGACTCGTCCTCGCCGCCGTCGCGCTGTTCGCCACCGAAGCCCTCTCGCCGGACGTCACGGCCATCTCGGTCGTCGTCGCCGTCGTCGTCCTCGAGCCGTGGACCGGCATCGGGACAGACACGGCGTTCGTCGGGTTCGCCAACACCGCGACGATCACGGTCGCGGCGATGTACATGCTGAGCGAGGGTATCCACCGGACGGGGATCGTTCGCCGACTCGGCAGGATCGTCGCCCGCGTCGGACAGGGGAGCGAGACCCGCCTGCTCGGGACGACCCTCGTCCTCACCGGCGGGATGGCGGGTGTCGTCAACAACACGCCCATCGTGGCCGTCTTCCTCCCGATGGTGACCGACCTCGCGGACGAGTATCGGATCTCCCCCTCGAAGCTCCTGATGCCGCTCTCGTACGCCGCGATGCTCGGCGGGACCCTGACGCTGGTCGGCACCTCGACGAACCTCCTCGCGAGCACCTTCTCGGCGCGGCTGCTCGACCGTCCGTTCTCGATGTTCGAGTTCACACACCTCGGCCTGCTCGGGCTGGTGGTCGGCATCGCCTACCTCATGACGGTCGGCCGGCGTCTCGTTCCGGCCCGTGTCGAACCGTCCATCGACCTGATCGGGGCGTTCGACCTGCGCCAACACGTCGCTCGTCTCTACGTCCGGGACGGCTCGCCGCTCGTCGGGCGAACGCTCGCGGTGGCATTCGTCGACCTGCCGCTCGATTCCGACGTGGACGTCGTCGAAGTGGTCCGACCGGACGGGCGCTACGCCGCGCCAGGACCGGAGTTCGAACTGCAGGCGGAGGACGTCCTGACGGTCAGGACCGACCGTCGCACAGTCCGGTACGTCGCATCTGAACTCGACCTCTGGCCGCTCCCGTGGGTGCGCCTCTCCGACCTCGACCTGAGCGTTCCGGCCGGCATCGGGACGCTCGTCGAGGCGAGGGTACCCGCCGGCTCGGACCTCGCGGGTCAGCGGGTCGGCGACGCCCGGTTCAGACAGCGGTACGGTGCGACCATCCTGGGGGTTCGACGCGGAGCGGAAGTCGTCCGGGACACGTTCGAGGACGTGGTCCTCGAGGTCGACGACGCGTTACTGGTACGCACGGCCGGGAACAACGTCGACGTCCTCCGGGATACGGAGAACGTCGTGGTGACCGCCGTCGCCGGAGAGGGACTGGTCGAGCCACTCCCGGCGCCGGGGACGGAGTACCGGGAGTCCCGGGCACCGCTCGCTATCGTCATCGTCGCGGGGGTCGTGGTCGCGGCGGCCGTCGGAGTGGTGTCGATCGGGATCTCGGCGCTCGCGGGAGTCGTGGCGATGGTCGTCGCCGGGATCCTAGAGCCACAGGAGGCCTACGACGCGGTGTCGTGGGACGTCATCTTCCTGCTCGCCGGGATGATCCCCCTCGGGATCGCCCTGGAGAACTCCGGCGGTGCGACGTTCATCGCGGAACTCGTGGTGCTGCTCGCCGGCGCGCTCCCCGTGCTGGCCGTCGTCGGCCTGTTCTACCTCGTGACTGCCGTCGTGACGAACCTCATCAGCAACAACGCGACCGTCGCGCTCCTGATCCCGGTCGCCGTCGACGTCGCGGTCCAGCTGGAGGCGAACGCGTTCGCGTTCGTCCTCGCGGTGACGTTCGCGGCGAGCACGTCGTTTCTGACCCCGATCGGCTACCAGACGAACCTCATGGTGTACGGCCCGGGCGGCTACCAGTTCACGGACTTCCTCCGCGTCGGTGCCCCGCTGCAGCTCCTTCTGGCCGTGGTCACGACGCTCGGTATCTGGGTCTTCTGGGGCGTGTAGCAGGACATCCTAGGGTAGACGTTCGCCACTTCAGGCCGAGGGGCTGTCGACCGTCCCGGTGGCCGTCACACTGACCTCGACACCCGTCGTCAACGCCTCCGCCAACCGCTTGGCGAGGGCCACGATAGTCATGATTGGGGGCATACCGGGCGTCTCGGGGAGTACGCTCGCGTCACAGACGTACAGCCCATCGACCTCCGTCCTGAGGTCCGTATCGACGACGCGACCGATGGCGGCCGTCCCACCCACGTGGGCCCCCTGTGGGGCCGTGACGACGATCGAGTCCGACCGTGCACCGGCGGCGACGAGTATCTCGGTTGCGACTTCGACGCCGGCATCGAGACGTGCCTGGTCGGCGTCGGTGATGGCCTTCGAGACACTCCCGTTCGCGTACACCACCCCCGTGGGGTCGTCTTTGGTCTTGACCATCAGTCCGAACGTCCTGGGCAGGGGCAGCGCGCCGCCCCTGATACCTGCCTCGATGAACCGCACCGGCCGCGGCACGTTGAGGTACGGCGAGAGGATGAACCCCTCGCGCTCGTGAAACTCCGTATCGACGAGCGCTATCCGGGGTTCGAGGAGCTGATTGACTGGCTCGTCCGTCACGCCGTAGACGTTCACGAACAGGTCGACGAACAGGCCCTCCCCGGCGTCGATACCGGAGGCCTGGAGGATCCGCGGGGTCGCGAGCGCGCCGGCGGCGAGGACGACGGTGTCGGCGTTGACCGTGAACTGGCCATCCGGGCCGACCCCCTCGATACCCCTTGCGACGCCGTCCTCGACGAGGATCCGGCGGGCCTCGATTCCGTAGCGTATCTCCGCACCGTGGGCCTCGGCCTCGTGCAGGTACTCACGAGCCGTCCACTTCGCATCGACCCTGCATCCGAGTGTGCATTGCGAGCAGCGCCGGCACTGTGCCTGGTCGAGGAACTTCGGCATCGGTTCGAAGCTGTACCCCAGTTCGCTCGCCGCGTCGCGCATCCGGCGCGTCCCCTCGGAGAGGAGGTCCTCCGCGACGGGTTCGACGCCCATCTCGGTCTCCGCCTCGGCGTACTCGGCCCCGAGGTCGATACCGAGGTCCGCGAGTTCGCGTTCGAGAGCCCTGGTGGCGTTCGCACACGAGACGACCGTCGACCCGCCTGCCATGAGCGTCCGCCAGAGAATTACACCCTCTTTCGACTTCTTCGGGGTCTTGAGAACCTTCGAGACGTCGAAGTACCCGAGGGCGTCGGAGAACGTCCCGACGTTCTCCTCGGGCTCGCCGACCTCGACGACGAGGACCTCGCGTCCCCGCTTCGCTAGCTCCATTGCGACCGTCGCCCCACCCGCGCCGGACCCGACGATGACGAATTCGTAGTGTTCACTCATATAAAACTGTACGCCGAGCCGTCACCTCAACACTACAGATGGTTCTCCTCATGTGAGAACGTACTCTCGTCCTCGTCGGAGTGGTGCGGCGAACGGGAGGGAGACACACGATGTCGCCCCTTCCACCCCTACGACCGTCCTCACCCCCATCCGGACCTTCACGAGCGTACCGCGTGGGATCCACATCCGCAGGATCTCTCGCGGAGGGGGGAGTATCCGACACCTGGCGAGCCGTTCGAGAGCGAGACTCCGACTCGCCCGTCGCTGGTCGACGGACCAGTAGTACGGGTCGGTCCACGCACGGGTCGGTCCACGCTCCACACCGCGTCCGAACGCGTGCTGCACACGGGAGGAGCCGATGGAGTCACACACAGGGATTACTACCGCTGGAGGGTATGGGGTGTATGGCTTGGAAGACCCGCCGGACCGTCTTCTACCTCGGACTGGTCGCCGCCACGGTCATCGCCTTCACGCTGGCGTACAACGTCGGGATGGCGACGTGGGAGGACCGACCACAGCCCCTGTACCGCTCGCTGGAGGTCGTCTTCCAGAGCTTCACCACGACCGGCTACGGCGAGGACGCACCGTGGCGGACGCCACAGATGAACCTGCTGGCGATCGGGATGCAGCTCGCCGGGATCGGACTGCTCCTCACCGCCGTCGATGTGTTCGCCGTCCCCTGGCTTCGGACCGCGCTCACCCCGACGGTCCCGACGGCGCTCCCGGGGCTCGAAGACCACGTCATCGTCTGTGAGTACTCGCCCCGTGGCGAGGCGTTCATTCGGGAACTCGACGCCCGGGGCAAGGCGTACGTGCTCGTCGTGTCCGACCAGGCGACAGCGACCGAACTCCACGAGGCGGACTACCCCGTCATTCAGGGTGACCCCGAGTCGACCGAGGTCCTCGAGGACGCCGGGATCGCGTCGGCCGTCGCGCTCGTCGCGGACGCCACGGACGACCGGAACGCCAGTATCGTCCTGTCGGCCAAGACCGCCAACCCGGACGTCCGTGTGGTGACGCTCGTCGAGGACGCCGACCTGGCCCAGTACCAGTGGGCCGCCGGCGCGGACGCGGTGCTCTCGCCGCGGCAGCTGCTGGGCGAGAGCCTGGCCGGCCACCTCCCCTCGGCGGTCGTGGCCAGCGTCGACGAGGGGATCGAGATCGGCGAGGAGTTCCAGCTGGTCGAACTCACCGTCGAGCCGGGGAGCGAGCTCTGCCGACAGACCGTCGCGGAGGCCCGGCTCCACGCGCGGTTCGGCGTCCACGTGATCGGGTCGTGGGACGCCGGCGAGTTCGAGAGCCCGGTCGACCCGGACGCCGAACTGGTCGACGGGACGAGCCTGCTGGTCGCCGGCCGGGAGGATCAGCTGGAACGACTGCGGACGCTGACGACGTCGGACGTCCACGAGGTCTCGTCACAGCGAGTCGTGATCGCCGGCTTCGGGGACTCGGGCTCGGCGGCGCACGAAGCGCTCTCGGGGACGAACGCCCGGACAACCGTGCTGGACAAAGAGTACGAGGAGGGCGTCGATATCGTCGGGGACACCCGCGATCCGGCGGTGTTGCGCGAGGCCGGTATCGAGGAGGCCTCGGCGCTGATCATCGCGGTCGGCGACGATACGACCGCCATCTTCGCGACGCTCATCGCCCGGGAACTGAACCCCGATGTCGACATCCTCGTCCGGGCGAACGAACACGAAGACGTCGAGAAGCTCTACCGGGCGGGGGCGGACTACGTCCAGTCGCTGGCGACAGTCAGCGGGCGGATGCTGGCCTCGACCGTGTTCGACGACGAGGACGTGCTGTCGTACGACCGGCAGATCGGTGTCGTCAGGCTTCCCGCCGGGGAACTGGCAGGGCGGACCCTCGCCGGGGCTGCCGTCAGAACCGAGACCGGGACCACCGTGGTCGCGGCCATCAGGGGGGAGGAGACGATCACGGATCTCGACCCCGACTCGTTCCGGTTCGAAGCCGTCGACGACGTCGTGGTGGCCGGTACCGACGAGAGCATCACCCGGTTCGAACGGCAGTTCGGTGGCTGACCGACGGGGGATCGTCCGGTAGCCGAACCCCCAACGGAGGAATCCTCGCGCGTTGGCGCGGGGGCCGACGTCGAGGCCGCATCCAGCGTCCGCGCCACCCGACGATCAGCCCGGTTTCGAGGCGTCCGGCTCGGTGGACCCCTCCTCCTCGGCTTCGTCGGCCCGGTCGGAATCGGACGGCGTATCGGTGGCGCGGTCGTCACCGTCTTCCTCCGACGCGGTCGGCATCTCTGCCGCTGGCCCTCCCTCGGCGTCTTCCGTTTCGGGCTGGTCGGGTCGTGGGAGACGTTCTCCCTCGGTTTCCAGTAGCTCCTCGAGCTGGCGCACACGCCCTTCGTCCCGGTCGAACCGACCCGTCACCTGCTCCGACATGGCTTCGAGCGCCTTGGGCGCCAGCCGCTCGGAGTACCCGGCGACGACCGCGATCAGGAGGATGGCGGCCTCCGGGTTATCCCCGAGGCTCAGGATTATGGCGGCCTCCGAGTTGCCCCCGAGACCCAGGATTCCGGCCTGCACGAACAGGTAGAGTACGAACGCGGAGATCGCGCCGGTGACGGCCCTGGCCGTCACCATCCAGCCGCTCGAGATGGTCTGTGGAACCGTCTTCACGCGCGGGTCGGCCCGGACGGCCGAGATGATACCGAACAGGGCCGCACCGATGGTCCCGGCGAGTAGCACGTACACGATGAACCAGGGTTCTTCGCTCGCCCCCTCCGCGAATGGTAGACCCCATGACTCGTCCAGAGACACCCCGCCCACCAGACTGAGGAGCGCGAAGAGAACGACAGCGGCGACGCCGAGCATCGCAAGGCCCGAGAACTGCTCCTGAACGTACCGCCGCCGGAGGTGGGTCTGCTGGTACTCCCTGTCGAGGATACCCCGCGCCAGGCGTACTTCGGTGACCGTGAGCTCCGAGTCCTTCAGGCACCGGGCGACCTTCTTGCTCAACAGGACGGTCGCCACTCGCCGGATCCACGGGTCCGGGAGTGCGTTCGCCTCCGCGAGGGCGACGACGGCTTGGAGGCAGAGCGCGTTACGGTCCTCGTGGTCCGTCATCAGGCTGTCGAGTTCGACACGCCTCGCGGCGTGCAGGTAGGCCCATCCCTCCTCGATCTCGTCGTCGTCGAGTGCCTCCTCCGCTCGCTCGAGCAGGGACTCGGCCTCGTCTAGCCAGTCCGGGGCGGATCCGTCCGCGTCCTCCACTCGTTCGGCGGCGCGCTTCAACTCGAACTGGTAGGACTCGACTTCGCCCTTGAGACGGGTGTATCCCAGTCTGTCCCGACGTCTGAACCTGATCATGATCGTGTACGGATCGGACCCTTCCGCCGCGCTGGAACGGTCACCGGCGTGACTACGATATTTTATCATATCGAATATTTATAATATTTACGGTTAGTATTCAAAATCAAATATATCTCGGAGACCGTCACGGATCCAGGTCGCCTTCGGGACTGGACTCTGCCAGGTGACCACCCGGGGGGCCTCGACGGCAGGCGGGTCTCGCTGGTGTCGACCGTGTTCTGCGCGTCCGACGCCGAGTCCTGGGCGCGGCTACGACGCTCGATCCGCCCGCGTCGAACGGAAAGGCCTCGTCCACGACGACGGAGCGTCCACCGACGTGACCTCTCGGAGATGTGGTACGATACAGCAGTGGGTGCTGTTTTTCGGTACTTCCAATAAGTATTACTTCCTAACATAAGATTTAATATATCAATGCATCTCGGTCCGTTCGCGTCGGGAGCGCACTGCCCCCGAGGCGCACGGGCGGACGACGGAGTATCGAACCGACACGAACGAATTCCGATACGAGGCAGATGATACTCACGACACCACGGCCGACAGGGAAGTCACATGCACCGGGGCGGACCGAGGACACGCGGGTCGCCGACCGGGAGACCCGGAGAACGACGGCAGGACGGGGGCGTTGAATCGATGCCCGAAACGATCGAGGATCTCGATGGGATCGGCGAGCGACGCACCGAACGACTTCGGGAGGCCGGCTACGAGACCATCGAGGACCTGCGGGCCGCCAGCCCCCGGGAACTGGCGATCGTCGAGGGGATCGGCGAGTCGCTCGCCAGCCGGATCAAGACCCAGGTCGGCACGCGCAGGCCGGGGCAGGTAGCTGCCAGGACCGGCGAACCGCTCGTCTCCCCCGAGGACTGGCAGATCACCAGACGCGAGGCGGTCCACCTGGAGGAGATGGCCGGCATCGACGCCGAGGAACTAGTCGGCGAGACCGCCGCCAGTATCAGGGACCAGCTGGAACTCCGCCTGGACTGGGAATCGCTGTTCTTCCGCCGGGTCTGCGGGCGCGTCGTCAAGCCCGACCCGGCGACGGGCGACCTCGAGCCGGTCCCGAACGCGACTGTCCACGTCGAGGACACCGACTGTTCGTTCCTCGGGTACTTCCCCGACGGGTGGCCGTGGGGGTGGTTCTTCCCGTTCCGGTGCCGGCGCGAAGAGATCGCCACGGTGACGACCGACGAGTGCGGCCGGTTCTGCGTCCTCGTCCCCCGGTGGGACATCGACCGGATCCTCCGGTTCCGGCGCGAGCGCATCTGCCTGCCCGAGATCGTCAAACCCGACATCCGGGACGTCCTCGACGAGATCGAGGTTACCCCGCTCCCGATCCCGGAACCCGAGGGACGGCCCCCACGCCCAGGACCGGGCCCTGACCCGGGCCCGTACCGTCTCGACGAACCCGGCGCGGTCGAGCGGGTCGAGGAGGTGCTCGGCAGGGAGGTGGCCGAACGCCTCCAGACGGCGACGGTCCGGCCGAACTTCGGGGAGTCGACCAGGAACATCGAGAACCTGCTCGACCGGCGGGCGTTACCCCGGGCGATCGAACCGCCGCTCCCCGAGGACGTCCGTGCGCTCCCCGAGATGGAGTCGATCGGGGAGGTGGTCGAGCGGCTGCCGGTCGAAGAGCGACACGTACAGCGACTCGACCCGGACCGGTTCGTCGGCCCCTTCCGTCGATGCTGGGACGTCTACGTCCCCGAGTGGGTGACCCTGCTCGACGTGCCGGACATCACGTTCCGGGTCACGCAGGACGTCGACGACGACGGGACCGAGGAGACCATCTACGACGAGGGGTTCTTCGACGTGCGGTGGGACGCGTCGCCCATTCCCGACGTGACCCTCGAGGCCGACGGGAGCGCCCGCTCGGTGCCGACCTGTGACGGCCCCGACATCGACGAGGAGGAGTGCGAGGAGCCGGGACTCCTCACCGTCGGTCTCATGCCGCTGTCCTCGTCGTATCACGACGCCAGTAGCGGGTACGCCCTCCGTCCCAACCGACCGCGGCCCGGTGGCTTCCCGGACAGCCCCCGGGCGGCGACGGGCGAGACACCCTACACCGGGACGCTCCAGCTCCACGGCTGTGTCCGGTTCGACGACGCGGAGTACTACCGATTGCTCTACGCCTACGACGGTGCCGACGCGGTCCCGTTCACGGGGCTCGACTGGTACGCCCCGCGGATCGGGAAGCCCCCGCTCCACGTGGCGCCCGACCCGCAGGGCTGGTACGAGATCCGGGACCCGAGCGACCTCGTGTTCCCGTACTGGCTGCTGAACTGGAACACGCGCCGCTACCCGAACGGACGCTATAACGTCAGGATACAGCTCGGGGACAGCTCGAAGAGCGTCGTCGACGAGAGCGGCGACGTGGCGTTCGTGGTCGACAACTCCAAGCCCAGCGCGAGCTTCACGCAGATGCGGTGGCGGGAGGTGGGCGAATCGGACTGGACCGTCCTACCGGCGGTCTGTCCGGTCATCCGGCGCTCGGAAGGCGCGACCGTCGAACTCGAGGTCTCGTACACGGCCTCCGCCCGGCACTTCCGCGACGTGAGGGCGGACATGATCGGCTGCGGGGCGAACGATCCGGTGCGGAAGGCGCCGGTCGATCGGGCCGATTACGAGCACTGGCACACCGGTCCCTCGAACAACAGCTACTCGGCCACGGAGGTGTTCGAGATCCCCGGGAACCTCCCCGAGGGGAGCTACACCGCGAGGCTGTTCGCGAACGGCCGGGCGTTCAACCCGGCCGGCTACG